>Ga0209425_10000513_pt1 | contig 47399 bp, 51 predicted proteins | sample COG_05_FD_184749 | JGI IMG/M metagenome (GOLD analysis project Ga0209425, IMG submission 184749) | Pelagic Microbial community sample from North Sea - COGITO 998_met_05 (SPAdes) (version 2) | ecosystem: Environmental > Aquatic > Marine > Neritic zone/Coastal water | place: Helgoland, sampling...
CGTTTATGAATAAGTCCCCAATCCTTGACAGCCATAAGTACTTCCATGGCTTGTTCCTCTGATGCTTGAATCTGAAATTTATCTAACCAATGTTTACAGTTATCAATACCAGAACCTTTGCCCATTACTGCTTCTGGCTCATCTTGACCAACTAAACTCGGTCGGAAAGGAACAACCTCAGTCTGATCTTCATACCCACAGTTTAATAACCATGTTGCTATTATTCCGGATTCGACTTTGAATAAATTATCTCCAACAATTGGACGATTAGAAGCGATCTGTATATTTGATATCTCTGCAACCATATCAGCTAATTTCTTAAAACCTTCAGTTTTGATTCCAATATCAATATTATAAAGACATTTTAGAGCCATTACTGTTTCTTCCATGGGAACATTACCAGCTCGTTCGCCCACACCTAATACCGTAGACTGAATAACTTCGACTCCTTCTGATAAGGCCATAATTGTATTAGCTATACCCATTCCAAAGTCCATATGGAAATGCGCCTCTAGTGGAATATCTGGAAAGCGATTTTTCATTGTGCGAACAAAAAACTGCATCGCATGTATTGATGTTGCTCCCATGGTATCAACGAGAGCCAGACCGTCCATATGTCCTTCTTTACCAACTCGCTCAATTAAATCACAAACCCAAACTAGATCTGAACGAGTAAAGTCGATTGGAAAAAATACTACTTCCAAACCTTGATCTCGAGCAAATGAAGTAGACTCGATCGATAGATCAATCGCCCGATCTAACTCCCAACGATATCCTTTTTCAATCAAATGTGGGCTTGCCGGAACTTCCATAATAACGCCACTTACACCAGCATCAACAGCTCGCTTTACGTCGTCAACCATACAACGAGCGAACGAATAAACCTTTGGTCCAAAATCACGACGAGCCAACTCTGCAACAACCCTAGCATCATCTTTGGAGACAACAGGCATTCCGGCTTCTAACCTTTGAACACCAATTTCAGCAAGTCCTTCTGCTATTCTTATTTTATCGTCGTAGTCATAAGCTAAACCTGCTTGCTGTTCTCCATCACGCAAAGTAACGTCATGAATGCGGATATTATTTGGGAATTTCCAGTCCTTGGTAACTTCTGGATCAAAGTTCCATGGGCTGGTAAACCAACCGTCCTGTTTCCATGGTGTGTCGGTCATAAAAAAATCCTCCTAGAATTAACGTCGTAAAGGTTGTCTTAATGGGCCATTAACCAGCCCAAAATTTTTCGAGTGGAACATAAGCAACCAATATAAAAGTGTCAAACGATCATACTGCCGTAAATCCTCCATCTATCAGTAAATCGGAACCTGTCATAAAAGATGATTCGTCGCTCGCTAGGAAAACTGCTCCTGGCGAGATTTCATCGGGACGGCCTAGTCTCTCAAATAATGTAAAATTATTCTCTCTAGCATGTTCTACACTGTCGAAATTACTGACATAACGCCCAGTTTCAATTGGGCCAGGTGATAGAGCATTGCAACGAATCCCTTGTTTAGCATGGTCTAAGGCTATGGCTCGAGCCATATTAATAAGCCCACCCTTGGCACCGCAATACCAAGGCCGCCCTGGGCGAGCGACACGACCGAGTTGTGAAGCGACTAAAATAATACTGCCGCCGCCATTTGAATGCATTTCAGGGATGGCGTGCTTACAAAACAAAAAAGAACTATTAAAATTTACATCCATCAGGCGGCGCCAATCGTCAGCATCGATCTCAGTTAATGGTACGTAGGGGATGTCAGTAATCGCATTACTTACGAGAACATTTAATCCGCCTAACTTATCAACGGCTAGCTTTGCAGCTTCAATTGAAGTTTGTTCTTCTGCAACATCTGCATTTAACGTGTAGGCGGTTCCACCTATATCAGCGATCTCTTTAGCTGTTTCGTTCAGTGATTTGTCATCGATATCGACGCAAACTACACCAGCTCCCTCTTTTACGAAGTCAAGGCAAATCGCTCTTCCTATCCCACCGCCAGCTCCTGTAACAATGGCTTTTTTATTTTTTAACCTCATTTATTTTCCCTTTCTAAAAAAGTGATTATTTAATTTATTTCTCTGTTTCTTTATATTATAGAAGAGCTTTCAGAAATTTTTCTTAACATCTCTAGGTCTGGAGTATTTCCGCCACATCGATTAAAGTTGCTTTCTCTTGGGATAAAAATTCGTGATGGTTATCTATTGCTTGTCTAATTTCGGATGAAATTTCTATTTCATTGGAAAATGTAGGTCGGCTTGCGAGTGATTCAAACCAGTTAAACACATTGGGGTGAAGAGGCTCAATTGGGTAACCGCATAAAGTTAAACGATTTACGTAAATGAACCAAGCTACGTCTAATAAACTTATTTTCTCTGAGAGAATATATTTATTATTGGCAAGGTCTTCGTCAATTACATCCAACGCTTCTTTAAACCTTTTTGCAGAAGTGCGAACGGCTTTATTTGTTATACCTGTCTCTGCAACTGTCCTCCAAAAATTTATCTCACGTTCTTTATTTGTGTCTTTAATTCCCTTTACCATCCCTGAACCACCCTCTTGATAATTTTTTAAGTCTGAGGGGGATCTTGGTGCCTTTCCTCTATTTTGAGTAAATCTAAATGTAATAGTCCTTAAATCGAGATGAAGATCATCTTCAAAATTTAAAAGATCTGCCACTCTATTTTTCATTCCCTCCGGTATCAATATGTTATCTGAAGACTTGGAATCTATTAGTTGAATAATATCGTTGCTTTCGATGTGAACAGATCCATCAATAATAAGGGTTGGAACCAATCCCCGAGGATTAATTCCGAGATACCAAGGTGTGAAGTGCTCTTTTGTGTATAAATTAACAGGATGGCTATTCCAGTCGAGATTTTTAAGATTAAGTACAATCCGGGTCTTTTGTGAACAAGATGAAAGTGCAAAGTGAAATAGATGCATACCCTCCCAATCTAGAACCTCTTTCGTTAGTATGTCTTGTTCTAATAATTTTACCACCTTACTCTCTCCTAAATTTTATTATACTTAGCTCAAATAGTATTAAATATCTTTTATAGAAAATTAATAGATTTAACACCTATTATTGACTTTTTTTCTATTCCCATTACATTCTATTTGAGCGTTAAGCATTTTTGTCTTTGTTATTCGCTGGAATAAGCGGACTTGTTGGTTAAAATACCATAATAAATGTAAACGTTAAAATAAGTATGCCAACAAAGTGTTGGTGTTTGTAAAAAAAATTGAGGGAATTATTATGGCAACAGGTACAGTAAAATGGTTTAACCCCGCTAAGGGTTATGGTTTCATAGAGCCGGAGGGCGGAGGAGCAGATGCGTTCGTTCACATTTCGGCAGTGGAGGCGGCTGGGCTACGAACTTTGAATGACGGACAGAAAGTTTCTTACGAATTAAAGCCAGGACAAAATGGTAAGTCTTCAGCTGAAGACTTATCTGTAGTCGATTAATCAGATTAGTTACAACCCCTTCTAGAGAAGGGGTTGTATTCTTCAGAATATATTAGAAAAACAGTAATAGCATTTCTGTTATTCTATTGCTTTTACCAAATTCATTGGAGTTAAGCCTATGGCTCGTAAAAAGCTCAAGGGGAAAGGTCCGTCCTTTCGGTCTTTTAACGTTGTTTATGTGGATGGTACAATATCATCTAACAGGCGTGTCGATAGTTCCCTTTTGGATGTTTCCTTTGGTGATGATATCGACGAATTGGTCAAGGATGCAATACTAGAGCAAGATAAGCAGATTGCCGAACGATCGGGCCAGAGTCGCGGCGAGATTAAATCAATAAAACCAGCATAAAAAATAAATTTAAAACAAATATAAATCAACGTTATCAATTTTCAAGATCTTTTATGCTCAAGCTTTTTTTCATACTGATATTTCACAGATTTTATTTATTACATATAAAATATTTTAAAATCCAAAAAAATGGCTATAATATTGACTTTTAATAAACTTTGTATACATTAATGCCAAATATTGATATTTCAGGTGTATGTAGTGAATATAATTCAAGTTGACAGAATTGAAGGATCTGGCTCAGGCTTAATGCGCGATGGTGTTTATGAGCAAATTCGTGCCGATATACTTTCCTGTGCCCTTGTGCCTGGATCAGCCGTATACGAAAATGAGTTAGCCCAACGTTATAGTGTGAGTAAATCTCCAGTCAGAGATGCATTATTGCGTTTGCAAGAGCATGGACTTGTTGAGGTTCTACCAAGAAAAGGATACAGAATACGCCCTATTTCTATTGCTGACGCGCATGATTTGTATGAAATGCGAGTGTTGCTTGAGAAGGCTAGTGTTAGAAGGGCTTGCGATGAAGCATCCGATGACCAGTTAGTCTCTCTCGATAAATTTCGTGAAGTGGATGATGGTGATTTGGCTCATTGGGTTATGTACAACCGTCTTTTCCACAAATCTATAGCTGAACTTTCTGGGAATACCAGAATGGCTAAAATTACCTGTGAAGTTATTGACCAGTTTGATCGATTAACTTTTGTGGGGGTATCAAATACACAGAAGATATCTTCAGGTGAGAGATATGTCTCTGAGCATCGAGAAATTATTGATTCTCTTCAATCTCGAGATAGATCTAAGGCAACAAAACTAATAGTCAAACACATACAAAAATCTAGGAAACGATTATTTTCGGTTTTAGAAAATCCGCAAATAGTAGACTAACGTACAAAAAGACAAGTTTGAAACGAGTTTTTACAGGAAGGTGAACTTTGCAACCATTTGATTTTATTCAGCCAGACACAATTGATGGCACAATAACCGCTTTATCAAATCATACACCAAATGTTCGAATACTTAATGGTGGTACGGATTATTTGGTGGAATTGAAACATGTCCATCAGTCACCTGGCGTGATTGTTGATATTTCGCGACTTACTGGTATTAAGGGGATTAGCCTGATTGATGAGGGATTACGAATTGGTTCTGGTGTAACGCATACCGAAATTATGTCCAATCCTATGGTTAAGGAACATGTCCCGGCAATGATAGATGCTGCCCATGTTGTGGGAGCCGTTCAAACCCGCAACTTAGGAACTATTGGTGGAAACCTTGTTACATGTGTCCCTTCGATGGATAGTGGCCCAACACTAATGGCGCTTGATGCACAGGTTACGATTCTTGGCCCAAATGGTAAACGTCAGTCAAGCCTTCAGGACTTTTTTGTGGGGCCTCGTAAAACGTCTTTAAATATAGATGAGCTTCTACTAGACATAATTATTCCAAAAGAGAACCTGGGCAAACCTGCTAAATTTATTAAGTTTGGATTGAGAAAAGGTCAAGCTCTTGCGTTGGTAAATGCTGCATCGGCTTTATGGTTGAGAGATGGTAAATGTACTGATGTCAGAATAGCACTCGGAGCTGTTGCTCCTGTTGTGATAAGAGCCAAAAAAGCGGAGAGTGTTCTGGAGGGTAACAAATTAACTGATAATTTAATCGATGAAGCTGCAAAGGTTGCAATAAGGGAAGCAAAGCCTATTGATGATTTTAGGGCTTCGAAAGAATATAGAAATGACCTGATTGAGATTGCAGTTCGGCGTACATTAAAATCGGCAATGCTTAACTCTAAATAAAAGATTAGTGAGGAAAATATGACTGATATAACGCTAAATGTTAATGGCGAGGTTAAAACAGCCTCGGTCCCGCCAGAAACCACTCTTCTTAAAATGTTACGGGAAGATTTAAACTTCACCGGAGCAAAAATTGGTTGTGATGTTGGAGATTGTGGAGCTTGCACCGTTTTGGTAGACGGTTTAGCTGTTAATGCATGTTTGATGTTAGCAGCCCAGGCAAATGGCAAAGAGGTTCTTACCATAGAAGGTCTCTCAACACTTGATAAATATCACCCTATTCAAAAAGCATTTGAGGATGTCGCTGCACTTCAATGTGGGTTTTGTGGCCCCGGAATGATAATGGCTACCAAGGCTCTAATTGATCAAGAGCAAGAGTTAACGAGAGACCAAATTAAAGATGCATTGTCGGGTAATTTATGTAGGTGTACTGGTTATACTAAAATAATTGATGGAGTAATCGATGCTTACGAGAAAATTACTGGCAGGAAAGTGCCAGCAAGAAATCCGCGCGCTGCTTAGTAAAAAAGGAAAAAAGAAATGGTTGATGAGACTAAACTAGCTGAAAAACAAGAAACAGTTGAGACTTTGAGAAAAGTCGATGACGATTTAAGGCTACCTTCGGTACCAGAGAGGAATTTCTTTCCTAAAGAAATCGATATTGCACCAGCACGCTTGCAAACGCCAGCTATTGGTCAAAGAGCAACTCGTCCGGATGGTCGACTGCACGGATTGGGCCAAACAAAGTATATCGATGATATGTTTTTCCCAGGTATGCTTCACGCAAAAATAAAACGGGCAGGTGTTGCCCATGCAAAAATTAAGAGTATCGATGTCTCAGAAGCCCAAAAAATGCCCGGCGTTCAAGCAACGCTAATTGGATCCGAAATTCCTGTAAATAGTTTTGGTCCATCATTGCAAGATCAACCTTTATTAGCTGATCAAGTTGTTAGACATGCTGGTGATGGTATCGCGGCCGTGGCAGCGGTAACAGAACAACAGGCATTAGATGCTCTAGAAAAAATTAAAGTTGTTTATGAAGAATTGCCGCCAGTTTTTGATCCAATCGAAGCTATGAGTGAAGATGCAATAAAAATTCATAATAATGATAGTAATATTTACGCATCTAAAACAATTATAAAAGGTGATATTGAGCAAGGTTTTAAAGATTCGGACTATATTTTCGAACGTAGATTTACAACTCAAATGGTCGAACACGTTCCAATGGAACCCCATGCATCGATAGCAGAGTGGGATGCTAACGGGCGGGTAACCTTACATTCAAGTCTAGGCCGAATAACATTAGGGCGAGCTGATATTGCGCGCACACTTGAAATGCCAATAAATCGTATTCGTATAATTGCAACCGTTGTTGGAGGTAATTTCGGTGGAAAGAACGAGATTACGACGGAGCCAATTATTTCGCTGCTTTCAAAAAAGACCGGTCATCCGGTTAAATGTGTCTTTACGCGCGAAGACGAATTCATCTCTTCAACGACACGTCACCCCTTTATTATGGATTATAAAACAGGGGTTTCGAAAGAAGGTAAAATTTTAGCGCGAAAAGTAAGAATTGTTTGTGATGGTGGTGCATATTGTTCATGGACTGAGACCACGTTGGGTAAGGCGAGCATTCTGTCCGCTGGACCTTATAATGTTGAGAATCTCCATGTGGATGCTTATGCGGTATATACGACTAAAACCGTGACAGGAGCTATGCGTGGGTTTGGAGCTCCTCAGGTCTGTTTTGCTTACGAATCACATATGGATGATATTGCTGCTGAATTGGGAATAGAACCATTGGAAATTCGCTTAATGAATGCATTTAATGAGGGGTCTTCGAGTCCAACAGGGCAGGTTCTGGAGTCGGTCGTTGTGAGTGATTCCCTTATAATGGCTACAGAAAGATTTGGTTGGAAGGAGTGGCAAAAATGATTCATCGTGGAAAGGGTATAGGATGTATGTGGTATCCAATCGGTTTTACGGCCGCGGCGAATCCCAGTGCTGCAACGGTCAAAGTTAATGAAGATGGAACTGCGACCTTATTAACAGGTACTGTAGAAACGGGCCAAGGTTCTCTTACTGTTCTAGCCCAGATAGCTGCAGAAGAATTGGGTGTGTCTACAGATGATATTCACGTAGTATCCGCTGATACAGACGCAACTCCCATGGATACAGGCGCTATTGCAAGTCGGACGACTTATGTTACTGGGAATGCCATTAAATTAGCAGCGGAACATGCTAAACAGATCTTGTTCGAAGTTGCAGCACCTATGTTAGGTGTGCAGCCAAACCAACTTGAAGCAATTGACCGTAAGATTCAGGTTCAATATTTTCCTCAAAGGAGCTTGCCCATCGCTGATGTTGCGCTCCAAGCTCAATTTGTAATGGGGCGTCCGCCGATAGGGAGTGCTTCTTATAATCCGCCAACTGTTGGTATGGATCCAGAAACGGGCCAGGGTAAGCCTTTTTCAACTTACGTTTATGCTACTCAATGTGCGGAAGTGGAAGTTGATGATGAAACAGGCGAAGTCGACGTATTATATATGTCAGCAGCTCATGATTGTGGCACAGCGATAAACCCGATGTTGGTTGAAGGACAAATAGAAGGTGGCATTTCAATGGGCTTAGGTTTTGCCCTGCAAGAAGAAATGTTATTTAATGATTTAGGGCAACAGTTAAATCCAAATTTAACAAATTATATTATGCCTACTAGTCTGGACATGCCGGAAATAGATGTGGATATTGTTGAAAATTTTGATCCCACAGGACCATTTGGTGCTAAGGGCGTTGGCGAGCCAACGGCTGTACCTACGGCGGCAGCTATTTGTAATGCAATCTTTGATGCGGTGGGTGTCAGAATTACATCGCTACCTGCTACGGCAGAAAAAGTTCTGATGGCCATCAAAGATAAAAGACTGTCTAATCAAAGAGCTTTGCCTGCAGCTGAGTAGAAGCATAAGACTATAATGGTATTTTAGTTTTGGTTAATATAATCAGGTAATTAATTTATATTCCGGAAAAACGCTGATGTACCATTTATTTTTCCACTGGAAAACCAACAATCGATCCCCACTCAGTCCAGGACCCGTCGTAGATTCTGACGTTAGTATATCCTAGGATGTAGGTCATCGCTGTCCATACTAAGGTTGCTCGATGGGATAAGCGGCAATATACAACTATTTCGTTGAATTTCTCTAAACTTGCCCCTACGTTATCCAGCTTAGCCTTTATTTCATGAGCTTCTTTAAAAGTGTCATCTTTATTGATTAATTCTTTGAAGAATAAGTGCTTTGCTCCAGGTATTCTGCCACCTCGCTCAGCACCATGGTCAAATTGGCCGTACTCCATCACACGTTCACCCGAATATTCTTCAGGAGTGCGAACATCCAATAAGAAACGATTATTATTATTCAGATTTTTGAGAATATCATCTCTCCCAAGGCGCATCTCTTGGGCTGGTTGTTGAACTTTGTATTCAGTTTTTGAAATTTCAGGAAGTTTATTCGTGCTGGGTAATTCTTGTGACATCCATCGCATGCGACCTCCATCTAGTAATTTTATATCCGGATGGCCTGCCATTATCATCGACCACAGAGCATAAGTACCGTACTGGACGGGCTCTCCATATAAAACAACTGTATTTTCATGGCTTATTCCAACCTTGCCTAAACGATCAGCTAATTGCAGAGGAGTAACAAACTGACGATCAGTGTCATCCCAGCATAAATCTTTCCACCAAAAATTTATCGCTCCCGGAATATGTTTTTTGAAATAACCCGCTTCATTTTCTTTTTTAGAAGAAACTTCTATAATTTTTATTTTTGGATCCAGTAAATTATCAGCAAGCCATTGAGAGGAAATTATTTCGACTGTCATTTTTTTTCCTTTAATACCGAGTCTTGGATATTATTAATCATATTAGATAAATTAGATGGTTAATAAAGTTAGAAATTATCCCTATAATTAATGATCTAAAATTATTTTTATACATTCGTTGCTACCAGCATCAAGCATTTCTAAAGCCTTTAATATTTTATCAAAACTAAAATTATGTGTAACTAAGGGCTTTAGATTAACAATACCGCGTTGTACAAAATCAATGCTAGCTGGATAATCTTCGGGTTTTGCAACACGAGCATTTACGACCTGTATTTCTTTAAAGTAGAGATTATAGAAAGGTAACTCACCTTGAGTACTAGTATAAATACCAAACGGAAGAATACGCCCCCCTAACCGAACTAATTCAATAGCTTCTGCTAGAATGGGTAATTGACCGACCGACTCAATTACTAAATCAACACCATTTTTTTCACCAGTCACTTCTAACACCTTAGAATGTAAAATATCTGAAGGAGAAAATGTAAAGTCAGCGCCTAATTCTTCAGCTAATTCTCGTTTCCATTTTGAACGCGTTACACCTATAACTGGATATGCTCCATGGGCTTTAGCTAGTTGAACATGTAACAATCCTGTTACTCCAAGACCATAAACTAAAACCGCTTCTCCTGGAAAAATATTTGCTTTTCTTTGAGCATGTAAGCAAGTTGTTAAAGGCTGGATTAATGGGGTAACAGAACTCTCAATATCATCTGGTAGTGCATAGACGTTGTGTGAAGGAGCAATCATGTATTCGGCAAACCCTCCCTCTACATCGCGGCCTATAAGTCCCCCATTTGGGCACAAATGTGTTTGCCCATCTCTACAATTATAACAAGAGCCACAATAATATGCTGGATCGACTATAACAGTTGTGCCTGCTTTAAAACTTGATCCAGAAACAATTTCACCCACAGATTCATGTCCCATAATGCGCGGATATGTAACAGGAATACCACCTTGAAAGATTTTTAAGTCAGTTCCACATATGCCTGTTTTTGTCACGCGAATTAACGTTTCGTCCGGACCAGCTTTAGGCATATCAGAGTTATTCTCTAATATCTTCTTTGGGCCCGCAAGTACCATTGATTTCATAATTTTACGAGATTCAACTGGTTTTAACAGGATATTTGGGTGTTCCACCTGATAGGATAGTTGCAACATCCGTTGCGACCGTGGTTTGAAGGTCTAGCAAGGCATCTTCTGAGTAAAAACCTGTATGCGGCGTTAGAACAACATCATCTCGTCCGAGTAGAGGATTGTCTTTGGCTGGCGGTTCTTCGGGTAAAACATCAAGACCAGCTCCAGCAATTTCACCTTGATTTAATGCTTCAGCTAAATCATTGATTTCTACTAAAGGACCGCGAGCTGTATTAATCAAGAAAGCTGTACTCTTCATTTTTTTGAAAGCATCCATATTAAACATATTTTCTGTTTCTGGGGTTAAAGGCGCATGGATAGATAAGAAGTCGGAATGTATTAGAACATCGTCGAGATCAACTTTTTTGACATTAAATTTAGAAAAAATATCATCCGGACAATAGGGGTCAGATGCAATGACATTTATCCCAAAGGCTTGGGCCTTCCCTACGATCTGTTGTGGAATGTTTCCAAGACCAATTAAGCCTAACGTTTTTCCTCGTAATCGGCCGATCGGGGCCACCGCTGGCATTTCCCAGCGACCCTGTGCTGCACGCGCATTTGCGAAAGGGATTTTTCTGGCGCAGGCTAATAGTAAAGCCATTGCGTGGTCTGATACTTCGTCAAGGCAATAGACTGGGGCATAACAAACGGCAATGCCTTTTGCAGTAGCCGCTGCAATATCAATGTTATCTGTTCCAATGCCAAAGCGTCCAATTGCTTTACATTTATTTAAACCAGAGATTACTTCAGCTGTAATAGGACTGTACGTAACTAATAATGCATCTGCATCCGCTGCCGCCTCCAATATGCTTTTAACAGATTTATCCTTGGAAAGCCTGAATTCTTTTGATGTCTGTTCCTCGAGAGCTTTTTTAGCCGGGTCCAGAGTTGGAAAGACTGTATCAGCAACAGCGATTGTAAAATTAGACATATAACTTAATCCTCTCAAAAAACATTCTTATATTTGAACAAAAAACATACTCTTATATAAGAGTAACTAATGCTAATTAACACCAGAAAACATGATTTTCCAGTAATTTATTTATAAAAATCAGCTATGATCGATATAATCCAAAGTATTTGGGCAAAATAGCTTAAATTGTTCGATTATATTTTGAAAAAAATTATCTTATATGATGTCTTTCCTTGACAGTAGTGTTCCAATGATAATAGCTTCGGCCAGTTTTTTTGCTCTTATATAAGAGTGGCAATATCGAGAAATAGACCTAAAACGTTATAAGCCATTTCGAACAATAGCAAATTTATTCAATATAGACATGGGAAATCAATATGAAACAAATTAACGTGGGCATCATCGGAACAGGCTGGTGCGGCGGGATCAGAGCAAATACATGCTCATCTAATCCCTTAGTTAAGGACCTTCACATCGCTGAAATAAAAATAGACCGGCTTGAAGAAGTCAAACAGTTAACAAATCCAGTGACTGCCACCACAGACTATCATGAGTTATTAAAAAATGATGATATTGATGCATTTTTTATTTCAGCCACTCCTGAAGACATCCATTACCCAATGGCTAAAGATTGCATGGAAGCTGGAAAGCACGTGTTTCTCGAAAAGCCTCTCTCTTTAACATTGAAAGAAGCAGACCATTTGGTAGAACTAGCTGAAACGAATGATGTGAAATTTACGATTGGTTATTCACAGAGATTTAATCCCAAGTTTGCATACCTAAAGAAATGTTTGAGTGATGGAACAATCGGAAATCCAGTAGCGGGATTGGTGAGCCGACACATTACGCGTGGTTTGGGACACAAAATTGGTGGGCGAATCAAACTGTCCCCAGCTGCTATGGAAGCCACCCATGATCTTGACTTTCTCCTCTGGTGCCTGGAACCCGCTAAACCTATTCGAGTTTACTCACAATCAGCTTATGGAGTAATGAAAGATGTCACCGGATTAGAGGATGCCCAATGGTCAATAGTCACTCTTGATAATGGCGTTATTATTACGATCGGTTCTGGTTGGACAATGCCTCCTGGTCATCCAAACTATTCGGGAACTTGGATTGAGTTTACGGGCACAGAGGGCATGTTGGTTATGGATGATACTCATAGAGATGTCGTATTGAACACTATGAAAAATGGAATAAGGTTGCCCATGTCTACAATGCCTGGGGAGCAAGTTGAACACGTGTTTGCCGGTCCTATGCATGATGAAGGAGTTCACTTTTTGGAAGCTGTCGCTCTAAATAGGTCAGTTATGGTAACGCCAAAGCAGGCGAGGCAAGTTATGGAAGTTTACATGGCTGCTGACTTATCGGTTGAGAGAAATGAGCCTGTTAATTTGCCATTGAACAACAATGACAGATCATCAATTAGAGTTCCAAAAAAATAGTTCTTACTTAACTATTTTTTGCTGAGTTTTTTACTCTTTTTTTCTTTCTTACCTAAGCTATCTAAATCTGGGTATAAAAGAGAAAAGTCATCTTCTGAGCGACCTTGCTGCATGGCCGCCTGAATATATTCATAAGTATTGCGGCCGATATTTACAGTTGCTCCAAGTTTATCAGCTAAATTTATTGCCATCCCTACATCTTTATTCAGGTTAAATACACGTGAACGTGCATCCCATGTTTCCGATAAAATATGATCGGGAAACCGGCGCTCTGATATAAAACTTCGTGCGTTTCCATTATTAAAAACTTCAATTAAGTCCTTTAAATCAATACCTGCCTTGTTGCCTAAATGTGCAGCCTCGCACAAAGCAAAAAAATTAGCATGTGTAATCATATTGTGTACAACTTTCATTGTATGCCCGGTTCCACTTTTACCCAAATATATCAATTTTTTTGCCACAGCATCTAGAATTGGGGCCGTTTTTTTATAGGTTTTTTCATCTCCGCCTATCATTAATGTCATGGTGCCTTCGTCAGCCCCCTTAGCCCCACCGCCGGTCATCCCTGCGTCCATATAAACAACTTGTTTTTTGAGTGATCGATTGGCTAGTTTTTTAGTATATACAGGATCAGACGTAGTAAAATCATACAAGATCAATCCTTTGCGAGGCTTCGATAATATTCCTGATTTCCCCTTAAGCATTGCGTCTATCTCTGGAGATCCGGGAACAACAAAAATTATAATTTCACATTTCTGCGACATCTCAAAAGGTGTTGAAATTATTGTTTTATTTTTAAAATGCATCCGAGATGCTTCGTTTAGGTCCCATACGTGAACTACATGCTTGGCCAGTAAAAGGTTTTTTACGATGCCTTTTCCCATATTACCAAGGCCAATTACACCAATTTTTCTTGACTTAATTTTACTAGTGGAGTTTTTTTTAGAATTCATTTTTCTTCTTCTTGTTCCTTGGTCTCTCAATATTTGCCGCTCTTTCCATAGCTGCACAGACCGCTGCAGCATCCTCATCAGAATGCCCCTGAGCAATAGCAGCATAATATGATTGTAAGGCGACGTGGTAAATTGGAGTTGGAACCTGCATCTGATGAGCATGATCGGAAATAAACCTGGAATCTTTAATGGGTATAGAAAAGTTCATACCCTCATATTCATAATTATTGTTTGCCATCATTGCCCCGCGAGTTTCAAACATCGAAGAGCTAGACCCTGATCCACTGATAACGCTGTGTATAATTTCTGCATCAAGCCCTGATTTCATTCCCAATACCATTACCTCAGCGGCGATTGAATTATGAACTAAATTTAGAATGTTTGCACAGAATTTCATTTTCATCCCGTTACCAAAGGAGCCGACATAAAACGTTTTTTCTGCAAAACTGGATATAATATGTACAACCGCGTTATAAGTGCCTTCATCACCGCTCCCAAAAGCGGTTAGTTGCCGCTTTTTTGCTAAAATTCGGTTTCCACTTACTGGGCAATCTAATAAATTCTTATTACAAGAATCCATATAAAGTTTTATTCTTTCCTTTGTATCAATTGGAAATGTTCCAAGTTCAATTATGGTTTGGTTCTCTTTACTTGCTTTATCAATACCATCTGGACCGCTAAAAACCTCCATCATGGCATCGATACTTGATAGACAAGTTAATACAACATCAGATTTCAAGGCTACATCTCTTGGAGATGAACCTTTTGAGATACCAATTTTCGCGAGATTTGATAAAACCTCGGAATTTGTGTCGTATCCCGTAACATCAAAACCAGCCTTAATTAGATTTTCTGCCATGGCTGATCCAAGAACCCCAAGGCCAATAAAACCAATTTTTTCTTTCATATTAATTTGCCTCTATAGTATCAAAATATTCCAATTTTTAATTGGAAGGAATTTTGGTTAACCCGATTCTTTGATGTAATGATAGTTGGTGGTATCACAGTGACTTACCCTCCATTCCACAGGTCGACCATCCAGCATTCTGGCAAGGCGATTAATTTCCAATAAAGGCGAATTTTCTGGGACATTTAGAATATTAGACTCCTCATGTGATGCTGGAACAGCTCTCAATTGTTCTTCAGCTTTTGCAACTGTAATTCCGTAAAAAGATTGATAAAACCGAAAGAGGTTGTTTGGAGGCTCTGAGTCCGAACCAAAGTCTGGGAAATGCTCTAAGGGTAGAGTGATAGTTTCAAAGATTGTAGGTACGTCTTCATAATAACGAATTCGTTGAAATTGTATAACTCTGTCACGGTTCATTAATTCGAGTTTTGTGAATTCAGCTTCAGATGGCTCTTTTTCTCTGAAGTTAAGAATTTTGCTCTCTGGCAGGATTCTGGTGCCGTTATTGCCAGCCAGGCTGAAATACAAAAAGAGAGCTCTTCGTTCAGTATGTTGAGAGACAAACGTGCCCAAGCCTTGACGCCGATAAAGAAGGTTTTCAGCCACCATATCGTTTAATGCTTTTCTAACCGTTCCCTGGCTAACATCAAGCTCTGTAGCCAATTGTATTTCGCTTGGCAGGGCATCTCCAGGCTTCCAGATATTTTCAATTAGTCGTTGTCGAATAATGTTTTCGACTCTTTGATATTTAGTTTGCGGCCTAGTCGTTTGACTTGGGTGGCCTGATTTAATTAATTTTAATTTTGTTATTTTTTCGGTCATTGGAAAAATCTCAATTCTATATTTAAAAAAAAATTCTCAAATACGACTTCTATGTTAAGATATTGCGAACTTGATTGTTTACGGTATTATATTTCAAAACTAATCTTACAGTGTATAAACTTCGATAACTAGGAAAATTTAATGTCGGAAACCAAAATCTTTAAAATCGGTGATGCTCCAACGCACGAAAGAGGAGACGGTGTTATCACAACGGTGCTTGTGACCAACGAAAAATGTGGGTCAAGAATAACCTCTGGTTTGACAAGTTTCCCTGTTGGCAAAGAGGTGCCTGTACACTGTCATAATTGCGATGAGCAAGTAGTGTTGCTAGAGGGAACGTGTAACGTAGAGATAGATGGAGAATTAACGCCAGTATCAAAAATGGATACAACTTATATAAAAGCCGGTACTTTCCATCGTTTTGTTAATATTGGAGATACTCGCGCGGTTATTTTATGGACTTATGACTCTGATGCAGTAACTCGTACATTTCTGAAAACGGGTAAAACCGTTGAACACCTCTCGGGTGAAGACGTGGTAACAACTCAGTAAATTTTTTTGGTATCAATATGATCAACTCAGAAAAAACATATTCTTTTTTTTCTCAAAACAAAATCGCGGACTTTATTGAGAGTAGTTTTAAGGCTGTAGGTATGCCAAATGAGCATGCTAAAATTATTAGTCACTTAATGAGTGAAGCTGATGTCAGTGGTGCTGACGGACACGGAATTTTTCGTTTACCGGGCTATATTCGCCGCATCAAGGAAGGGGGGCTAAACTTAAATCCTGATATCAGAGTAGAGCGGGAAAAATCTGGGATGGCACTGGTTAACGGGGATAATGCTCAGGGTCACCTTGTAATGAAGTTCTGCGCTGATCTGGCAACAAAAAAAGCAAAAAAAAGTGGGGTTGCTTGGGTTGGAGTTCACCATAGCAATCATGCGGGACCTGCGGCACTCTATGCAAAAATTCCGTTATCTGAGAATATGATTGGCATTTATGTTGCTATCGGAAATGCAAATCATCTTCCTCCTTGGGGAGGAACCGAGATGCTATTATCAACTAATCCGATAGCGATTGCTGTTCCCGGTTTAAAAGAGCCATCAATCGTATTGGATATGGCAACGACCGTTGCTGCATATGGAAAAGTAAAAACAGCTGCACAGCGCGGTGAGCAGATGCCAGAGGGTTGGATGATTGACCGCGAGGGACAACCACTTACTGATCCCGCAAAATCAGAAGATGGTTTTTTATTACCGATTGGCGGACCAAAAGGTTATGGTCTAGCTTTGATGTTTGGGCTTCTCGCTGGGACCTTAAACGGTGCTGCGTTTGGAAAAGACGTTATTGACTTTAATGCCGATTTCAAAACTGCAACTAACACAGGCCAGTTTGTGGTCGCTATTGATATTGCGTCTTTTTCTGACGTAGGCACTTTCAAGTCTAATGTCGACAATATATATCGTACAATGAAAAATTCACCAACTTTACCTGGCTATGATGAAGTCTTGTTACCAGGTGAGCAAAGCCACAAAAAACGTATGAATCGTATTAAAAATGGCATTCCTTTGCACGACGAACTATTGGAAACCCTTAATAAAACAGCTCGAGACTTGGGTGTCGAGCCATTGAAGAAAACATAGTCTTCACAAACGATTATTTATAAAATTCTTCAGGGTCAATAGGGAGTGCAATTTCTTGGCCTAGCTTCGCTGATAAATCCATTGCCATTGTACACAAAAGGTTTGAATGCCCTTCAGCTGCAGTTGCGTGAGGAGTAGGAGTTCCCATCATAATTCGTGTAAACCACCCAATTGTTTCTTCTCTCATTGGACCGTATAACTGATCATTCCATAAATCCCCTGGTGGGTATGATGTTAAGAAATCAACATGGCGCTCGGGTGCTTCATAACCGCCGGAAATATAACCCCCTGGTAATCTTTGATTCGTTGCTAGAACGAGATCACGATGGGTGTCCTCTATGTCAATAATGCCCTCTCTACCAACAATACCAATCTCAAGACCATAAACAGAACCGGGCCAAACTTCGGGAAGAGCCCAACAAATATTCATTGAGAAAATGGTGCCATCGTCCATGGTAAAAATACCAAAAGTAGAGTCTTTTGTACCCCATTCATTTAGGACTTTATCTACGGATTTTGCGTATACTGAGATGGGCTTTTTACCTTCCATTAACCACATTGACATATCGAGGGAGTGCGTTCCAGAGACAACCATGGGGGTTAAATTATGTCGAGCATTGGTCTTCGCAATAGTCGCGATTGGAACCATTCTATTCATGAATGCTCGTGTAGTGACTGTGTGAACATCTCCGATTTGACCGGATGTGAGGCGTTCCTTTACTGTTAGAAATCTTCTACGAAACCGCTGCGTATATCCAACACATGCGTCTAATTTAGCCTCTTCAATTGCATTTAATATTTGAAGTGATTCACGTGCTTCAGTTGCAAGAGGCTTCTCAATAAATAATTTATGTCCTCTTTCAACAGCGCATAAAGTTGGTTCTGTGTGTTTATTTTCGTCGGTAATAATCATCACAGCGTTAACTTCTGGTCGATTAATTAGTTCGTTAAAGTCGTTCGTATAAAAATCGGCGTTGGTATCTTCTTTAAGTTTTTTGCCCAAATCATCATTAACATCACAAAGACCTAACCACTTAACTCCAGGGTACTCCCGAGCATACTTGGCACGAATCCGGCCAATAGTTCCGCACCCAACTACGGCTAGCCCAATTTCGTTGACAGTATCCATATTTGCATTCGACATTTCATACCCCTCAAATCATAAAATAAATAAATCCAAGATTATCATCTTGTGGACATGTTTTAATGACAAATAGACGGATCGTAAAGTAACTTAGAATAAAAAATAAACGATGGTTGTTTTTGTACGAAAAATTTTATAGGCTATCTGAAAAAAAATTATTCGCTATTATTCAACTCAGGGAGCATTTAATGATAAGATTTAATACTAAATTTATAACTACCGCTGCCGTAGCTGCTTTGGCTATGTTTTCAAGTCCAAATCTCGACGCACAAGACTTAAGGGTCGGTGCTGGAAAAAATGTTGGTGGTATGATTGTTTTTGTCGCACAGGGTAAGGGTATTTTTGCGAAGCACGGGCTTAATACAAAGGTCGTGGTGCGAAAAACAGGGGCCGCTCTTACAAAGTCTCTAGCTGCTGGAGAGATTGATTTTGCGCCTGCTACGTTTACGAACTTGCCTGTGGCACTTGAAAAAGGAATTAAGTTAAAAGGTGTTGTTGGCTACGTTGGCGGACATTTTAATTCGCCTACCAGCGATGGAAACATTGGTATTGTTGCTCGAGGGAAGGGAATAAATTCGCTCAAAGACCTCAAAGGTAAGAAAGTTGGTGTGAAGTTTGGTAGTGCTGGAGATTTATACTTACAGGAAATTTTGCGAAAAAATGGTATGTCAAAAAGGGATATCAAGCGTATTAATGTCAGCCCATCAAGCTATGTTTCAACTATTGATTCTGGTGGCGTCGATGCGGTTGTTGCTTGGGAGCCAAGTTTGACTAGTGCCTTAGACAAGATAAAGGGATCCAAACTTATTTCTCGCGGCGGAGGGCACGTGTGCTTTTGCGCAGGGATGCACGGTAAGCCAGAGGTTGTTTATAAAGACCGTAAAAGAACCCAGGCTTTTGTTGATGCCATGGCTGAAGCTGCTCATTTTTTAAGAGATCCTAAAAATGCTGACGAAGTAGCTGAGATTGGCTCTCGCTTTCTCCGTGGTACCGCACCCTCTTTGGTGAAACGCTCAATTAAGCACATTGTTTATGATGCTCGTATTGGTGGTGGAACAATGGCGGCATTTAAGGCTTCCGTAAAGTTGCTTATTGCTCAAAAGAAAATGAAGAAGCCATATGATCCTGCGAGATATTTGGACACCTCTTTTGTTGATGATACCATTAAGCGACATCCTGCGTGGTTCTCAGATATAAAGTAGTCTTTAAATATAATATGTGAAATCTGGGTGCGGCTTTAAAGTCGCACCCTTCCTTTGTTTTATAGCGTCAGGGAAATTTTATGCCTGCAAAGTTAGTTATTCAAGACCTTACCCATCACTACCCAGACGAATATACTGGTGAATCAGTTCACGCGCTGGAAAAAATAAATTTAAAAGTAGAAGAGGGTGAATTAGTAACAGTCGTTGGCCCAAGTGGTTGTGGTAAATCGACACTTCTTAACATCCTTGCGGGTCTCCTACCTTATCGAGAAGGATTAGTGACTGTCGACGGGGTAAAGATAGAGGGACCAGGATCTGATAGAGGCGTGGTATTCCAGGAACACGCTATTCTTCCATGGCGTAGTGTCTCGAAGAATATTGGTCACGGCCTTGAGCTGAGGGGTGCGCCTGTTGAGGAGAGGAAACAGAAAGTTGCTGCTTTTATCAAATTAGTCGGTTTGGAAGGCTTTGAAGATAAATACCCGCACGAACTTTCTGGTGGAATGAAACAGAGATGTGCTGTTGCTAGAACATTATGTGCTGATCCAGTAGTAATGCTAATGGATGAGCCTTTCGCAGCTGTTGATGCCCAAACTCGCATTACTCTGCAGGAGGAGTTGAACCGGATAGCTATAGCAACAAAAAAAACAATTATCTTTATTACACACGCTGTCGATGAAGCAGCCTTTTTAGGAGATCGATGTTTTGTTTTTTCAGCTAGGCCAGGGCGCCTTAAGGCTATTGTTGATATTAATATAGCACGTGAAAAAAGAATTTGGTCTGAAATGAATGTTGATAAAGAATTCCTGAGCTCACGTGACGAGATTCTCCGGTTAGTCAGGGAGGAGGTTAATGTTGCTATCGAGGAATAATCTCAATCGGTTCTTAGCATTTTGGAGACATTTCTCAGGTGCAAATGCTATACACTTAGTATTAGTGATTTTTGGAATATTACTAGTGTGGACTTTGATATCCCATGCTTTGGAAAACCCTGATCGATATCTGCCTTCTCCAATAGCAGTTGCCTTATCGTCATTTGATATGGTTTATGAAGGATTATTGCCTAGCTATTTTGGTGATACAATTGGTCGATTGATTGTAGGCAGCATATTCGGTTTGGCTTTGGGTATCCCGTTTGGTTTGATTCTAGGGATTAATCGGACGGTAGCGGACATGTTTTATCCAATGATGAATTTCTTTCAATCAATTTCCGGTATCGCAATTTTCCCAATAGTTGTAGTGTGGTTCGGAAATAGTGATAAGACAATCTTTATAGTGATTTTGTACACTAGTTTTTTTCCGATAGCCTTCACAGTTTTGAGTGGTGTGAGGGAAATTCCCATGAAGTATATACATGCCGTACGAACCTTAGGCGGAAGTAGATTTCAAATTATACGCGATGTATTGTTACCCGGGTCTTTACCGCACATAGCTACCGGCTCAAGGCTAAGTATAGGGTTCGCTTGGCGCGCAGTGATTGCAGGCGAAATGCTCGCTGGTCGTGAGGGTCTTGGTTGGATGATATTCACTGCTCAAGATGTGGATAGGACCTCTGAAGTTATTTTAGGTATGTTACTAATAGGATTATCGTGGATTATACTGGACCATTATCTGTTAAGACCGTTTGAGGCCGACACAATTGAAAGGTGGGGGCTAGTCCAACGATGAGTATGGCCAGCACATTATCAGTAAATATTCAAAAAAGGATAGGTCGGCAGCGCCTTAGAAAATTCTTTCTAGGATCCATACCGTTTTTGATTTTAATAACTGTTTGGCATTTGAACGAAGTATTTAATTGGTTAGAACCTGTTTTTATCCCGAAAGTTAGTGAAGTCTGGGAGGCATTCTTTATACTGCAAGAAGATTGTGAAGGGTTTAGTGCAGCTATTGCTTTGGATCAGAGTTGTATGATGTCGACCCATATACTATCGAGTGTTGGGCGGGTTCTTCTGGCCTCAATTATTGGCCTTCCTGCCGGCATTGCACTTGGAATATTTGCCGGCATGAGCCGTCCCATTTCTAAAGTCTTAGAGCCAATTGGAATTTTTGCAAACTCCATTTCTGGTATAGCTTGGATTCCCCTTGCCATCGTATGGTTTGGAGTTGGTTGGATGACAACTCTTTTTATAATGCTTAATACAATATTTTGGTTGATGTTTTTCAATGCGATGATGGGGGTTAGGAGTATAGCACGAGTATATGAGCAAAGTGTCTTGACCATGGGTGGAAGTCGTTGGGATGTAATCACTAACGTATATTTGCCGGGGGCTATGCCAAGTATTATCTCTGGAATGAGGATGTCTATGGGTTTTGGTTGGCGTGCTTTGATTGCCGCGGAAATGATAGGCGGTGATAGTGGGCTAGGATTTATGATATTTTCTTCAGCATCGGAATTTAAAATTGAAGAAGTCTTTCTCGGCGTTATCATTATTTCTTTAATCTTTCTAGCGACTGATCGCTATTGTCTTATACCTCTCGAAAAGTGGACGATCCATCGCTGGGGTTTAGTTTGGAAACCGCATTAATGAGTAATCTAACTGTAAAAGGTAAGAAGATAGTTCAACATCGTTGGTATACGCGGCGGGATTTTCTGTTTTGTGCTGTAATAGGTGCGCTTGTAATGACTTACCATGGTTGGGGATTTATTGAAGGTCCCTCTAGGATCACAAGTCAGTTGCATGCTAAGATGCAGGCTAATGAGGAAATAAAAGTAAATATAAAAATTACCTCTAATTTCCCAGCACAAGAGTTTCATATGGGTGTTTTTCAAGAAGTCGGGACTATTAGAGATACTAAGGGGAATGATACCTTTTTATTTAAGGTTAAACCCGGTGATATACGAATGCTCTCTCGTAAATACTGGATTAAGCTAATAGATTTAGCGCCTTAATTCCTGCTGATTTGTTAAGCACCTAATTTTTTTTGTTTTTATTAATCCCAGGTTGAACAGTGACCACCCATTCTTTTAAACTTGTTTTTTCTTATTTTACATGGTTGTTTGCCACATGATCAAAATGTATGGCTTAAAAAACTGTGACACCTGCAAAAAGGCAAAAAAAGATCTTATGCATGCTAATAAAACATTTGAGATTTTTGACTTTAAAAGTGACGGACTAAGAAAAGAAAAACTCCTGGACTGGTCAGCGAAATTAGGTTGGGAAACGCTTATAAATAAACGTGGAACAACTTGGAGAAGACTCAAAGATACTGAAAAATCAGACTTAAATATAAATGAATTAATTAATTTGGTGATGCTTAACCCTGCTCTAATTAAACGCCCTTTATTCGAATTAGATGACTTTGTAATTGTTGGGTATCGTGAGGAGCAGAAAAAGGCGTTAGGAATTTAAGGCTAATGTGGAGTAGATAAATGCAAACTGACTTAAATAGAGATGAATTTCTTGAACTTTTGGAAAAACTATCAAGTACTAAGAAATCTGATGTGCTCTCGATTGTTGAAGAAATTAATAATAAAATGTCAAATGCTGGTGTCACTTGGGATCAATTATTAATTTCTTCTCAAGCTGAAGAGGAAGAGGAAGTTGAAGAGCCGGATGATGATGAAGTTAGTAATATTGAAGATGTTGAGGAATCTAAATCTCAGCCTATTAGTAAGACTGAGATCACTGAGGTTAAAAAACTTATTCAAGCTATCGATGCAATTTCCAAGTCCGATGCAACTAAACAAGAGTTGCGTGAGTATGAAGAAGACCTGAAAGAGGGGGATTTTGAGCAAATGGATCTCCAATACCTGCGTGCTCTGAAAGATAGGCTATCTAAATAAATATGACTAAGGCCCTAATATATCATATGTGCCGGGAAGATGAATGGATCAATGCTCAGGCTAGTGGCATTTATAAAGGCTCATCACAAGATATCGATGATGGCTTCATACATTTCTCGACTGCCAAATTAATTGTTGAAAGCGCAGCTAAACATCGGTTTGGTCAGGATAATCTTGTATTACTCGAGGTTAATTCGGAAGATCTCGGTGATAAATTAAAATGGGAACAATCAAGAAATAATATAGAATTTCCACATTTGTACGATGCCTTGGAAATTAATTTCGTTATTCGGCATCACAAACTTAAACTTGGACCGGATGGCACACATGTGTTCCCCGAGCACTGGAATTTAAGGTAAAGCTTGGGCAATAAAAAGTTCCTAATTTTTGCATAAAACTAAATATTAGTTATTGGAGCAACCTGTGGCTGATTTCTCAATAGAAGAAGGCATTCATAATCAAGGCTATTGTCGAGTGGCTGGGGTTGATGAGGTAGGCAGAGGGGCTTGGGCGGGTCCCGTCTTTGCAGCAGCAGTTATTTTTAGTAATACGAAAGTGAGCTCTGAAATATATTCCGAGATTACCGACTCTAAAAAACTTTCAAGTAAAAAGAGAGAGTGTTTACACGAAATTATTATTCGAGAGGCGGAAGTAGGGATTGGTCAGGCGAGTGTTGAAGATATTGATAATATGAATATTTTAAATGCAACATTCCTAGCCATGGAACGAGCAATTTCTAATTTAGAGAGTAAAGCAGATTTTATAATAATTGATGGCAATCAATCCAGACCAGTTTTTGATCCTTCACGACCCATAATAAAAGGTGATACCATTTCGTTGTCTATCGCGGCAGCCTCAATTGTTGCGAAGGTGTCTAGAGACAGATTAATGATAAGATTGGATTCTAAATTTGAAGGCTATGGCTGGAACCACAATAAAGGTTATGGGACAGTAACCCATAAAACTGGCCTAGATAAATTGGGAATTACTATTCATCATCGAAAAACGTTTAAACCAATAATCAATATATTGTCTTCCAATTAGTAATAAATTCTATATATAGATATCTAAGGTAGACTTAAGTAATTGATTTCAAATAACTCTTGACGCTGAATCTCGAAAGAATCAGTATGCCCGAATTATGGCAGGCAAAAAAGAATTAAAATTAAATCAAATTCTCGAAGGCGATAGCGTTGAGATGATGAGAACTATTCCGAATAACTCAATTGATGTTATTTTCGCTGATCCACCATATAATTTACAATTAGCAGGCAATCTCCTTAGGCCTAATAATACTAAGGTTGACGCAGTTGATGAAGAATGGGACCAGTTTGAGAGTTTTGCCCAATATGATAAGTTTACCCGCTCTTGGCTGAATGAGGCGCGACGTGTCTTAAAAGAGACAGGTACCTTATGGGTTATAGGAAGCTACCATAATATATTTCGGGTTGGAACATCACTTCAAGATATGGGGTTTTGGATATTAAATGATATTATTTGGAGAAAGATTAACCCCATGCCGAATTTTAGAGGTAAAAGGTTTACTAATGCTCATGAGACTTTAATTTGGTGTTCTAAAAGTCAGGATGCAAAGGCTAAATTTAATTATGATGCAATGAAATCACTCAATGAAGACTTGCAAATGAGGTCTGATTGGTTGTTGCCAATTTGTGCTGGGCCGGAACGCCTTAAGGACAAAAAAACAGGCCGTAAAGCACACCCAACACAAAAGCCGGAAGCATTATTACATAGAGTCATACTCTCTTCTAGCGATCCGAATGATGTTATTTTAGATCCTTTTTTTGGTTCAGGAACTACGGGAGCTGTCGCTAAGAAACTATGCCGAAATTTTGTAGGTATTGAGCGTGATATAAACTACATCAATGTTGCGAAGAAAAGACTTCAGGAAGTTGTCGTCCCAGATGACGTCGATCTTTTAAAGACACCCTCAAAAAAGAATGAGCCACGAATACCTTTCGGATGGCTTGTAGAAAGAGGGTTATTGGAACCCGGAACAGTTCTATCCGATACACGAAACCGCCATACTGCGAAGGTTCGAGCTGACGGCTCAATTATTAGTTCTCAACATCGCGGCTCTATTCATCGCGTTGGAGCTTTGGTACAGGATGCGCCAGCATGCAATGGTTGGACTTTTTGGCATTTAAATGTAGAAGGTAAAAAAATGCCAATCGATATTTTACGGCAAAAATTACGGGCTGAGATTCATTGATACGATTATATTAGCGCGTTGCCACCGGTATATCTCCAGAATAGTCGTAGAATCCTTTGCCAGCTTTTCGGCCTAACCAACCTGCTTCAACATATTTAACAAGAAGCGGACAAGGTCTATATTTAGTGTCCGCTAATCCTTCGTGAAGGACTTGCATAACACTTAAGCACGTATCTAAGCCAATAAAATCTGCAAGTTCTAGCGGTCCCATAGGATGATGGGCGCCGAGTTTTAATGCAGTATCAATTGCGTCTACTGTGCCAACACCTTCATACAGCGTATAAACTGCTTCATTGATCATTGGCAGCAATATTCGATTAACTATAAACGCTGGAAAGTCTTCAGAGCTTACAGGAGTTTTATTCAGTTTGTTTGCAAACTCTCTAATAACTGAAAATATCTCTGGATCGGTAGCGATACCGCGTATCAGTTCTATTAATTCCATTAGGGGTGCAGGATTCATAAAATGAATACCCATGAACTTATCTGGTCGATCAGTTTGCGCAGCTAATCTGGTGATTGATATTGAAGATGTATTGGTTGATAGAATTGCGTCCTTCTTAAGAATTGGACAAACTTTTTTATAAATTGAATTTTTAATAGTCTCGTTTTCAGTGGCAGCTTCGATCACTAAATCACAATCAGAAAGAGATTCAAATAACGTATCTGTTTTAATTTTTGAGAGCGATATTTTTTTTTCTTGCTCGGAGATCTTACCTCTAGAAGCGAGGCGCCCAAGATTACTATCAATAGTTTTTATTGCATCATCAAGCACACTTTGGTCAATATCCAGTAGATTAACATTAAAACCCGATGAAGCGCATACATGAGCTATTCCGAGGCCCATTTGTCCGGCCCCAATTATGCCGACGCTATTAATTTCTTTGACCATTTTGTTCCTTGTCAGTTAGTTAGGACGTTCAAAACACTATAAGTAGAAATAAATATTATTTTTGTAGCTCAGCCTCTAATTTTGGAATTTCTGTAAATAAGTCACCAACTAAGCCATAATCGGCCACCTGAAAAATAGGAGCTTCTTCATCTTTGTTTATTGCAACAATTACATTACTGTCTTTCATCCCCGCTAAATGCTGGATCGCGCCTGATATTCCTACGGCGATATAAAGCTCGGGTGCAATAATTTTACCAGTTTGGCCGACTTGATAATCATTTGAAACGAAACCTGAGTCAACAGCCGCTCGTGATGCTCCTACTGCTGCTCCTAATAGGTCTGCAACACGTTCTAACATTATAAAATTCTCTCCATTCTGCATCCCTCGTCCACCGGATACGACAATTTTGGCTTGGGTTAGCTCGGGCCTATCAGACTTTGTTAATTCTGTTGATATGAATTCGGAGATTTTTTCTGCGGTTACGATCTCAATTTTTGCTATTTCAGCTGGAGATCCAACCTCTGTGGCGGCTTCAAATGCAGTAGCGCGGACGGTTAAGACTTTGATACTCTCTTTGGATTGAACCGTAGCGATAGCGTTACCAGCATAAATAGGTCTGTCGAACGTATCAGAGTCATGAATAGCGACGATCTCTGAAATTTGTTGAACGTCCAAAAGTGCAGAAACACGGGGAAGAATATTTTTCCCAAAAGTAGATGCAGGGCCTAATATATGCGAAAAATCTCGTGCAATACTCAGTATAAGTGGCGTAAAAGTCTCAGCTAGTGGTGTTGAGTATATCTCGTCTTCTGCTAAGAGAATCTTATTCGTAGCTGCTAATTTTGCGGCTTGACTAGCCACTGTATCGCAATTACCCCCTGCAATTAATACTGTAACATCTCCTAACTCAGCTGCTGCAGTAATAGTATTTAGGGTTGATCCCTTTAGAGCTGAACCGTCATGCTCGGCTATAACTAAAATTGACATTTTGTGTCCTTCTCAGATTACTTTTGCTTCATTCTTAAGTTTATCAACTAATTCAACTATGTCCTTAACGATTACCCCAGCTTCTCTAGATGAGGGTTCTACCACCTTGAGTGTATTTATGCGATGAGAAATATCGACATTTAAATCAGATGGAACTAGTTCTTCTATTATTTTTTTCTTCGCTTTCATTATATTAGGTAATGACGCATATCTTGGAGTGTTAAGACGCAGGTCTGTTGTAATGATAGCTGGTAGGTTGAGTTTAATAGTTTCTAATCCTCCATCTATTTCTCTTATTACATTCGCGTTACTGGTATCTAATGTTAGTTTAGAAGCGAACGTGCCTTGTGACCATCCAAGTAACGCAGCTAACATTTGCCCAGTTTGATTGCTATCATCATCGATGGCTTGTTTTCCTAAAATAAATAAATCTGGTTTTTCTTTCTCTGCGATCTCCTTTAACAACTTCGCTATTGATAAAGGTTCAATTTCTTCATCTGTTTGAATATGGATACCCCTATCTGCACCCATCGCAAGAGCGGTCCGTATTGTTTCTTGCGATTGTTTGGGGCCAATTGACACAACCACTAATTCCTCAGCCAGTCCGCTCTCTCGAAGACGAACGCCCTCTTCAACTGCTATTTCATCGAATGGATTCATCGACATTTTAATATTTGCAGTTTCTATTCCAGTATTATCGGATTTGACTCGAATTTTTACATTGTAATCCACGACCCTTTTTACTGCTACTATTATCTTCATTGGATATCCCATTAATTTTTTTTAAATCACTAGAAAAGTAAGTAATTTTGTTAATTTTGCACCTTAATAACTTGGTTCCCTATCTGTCAACAACACAGCAAAAAAAACTGCGTTTAGGCTTTTAAGAAAAAAATGTTAGAAAAATTAACGGTTCTTCCCTGGTACCCATAAAACATCTATTCGACCATTATCGTTGACTTTTCGCGATAAAACAAACAAATGGTCGGATAACCGATTCAAATATATTGAAGCCAATTTGTTTATTTTTGAATTTTCACCGTCATTGTTTGCCAATTTTACTGTCATACGCTCTGCACGCCGAGTAACAGTTCTTGCCACGTGGAGGTGCGCAGCACAGCTTGATCCCCCTGGCAGTATAAAAGACGTTAATGGGGATAACTCATCGTTAATGACGTCAATTTCATTTTCTAGCCTATCAATTTGGCTTTGTGCTATTCTTAAATCCTTGTTATTTTTCTCTGCCATTGGCCTACATAGGTCCGCTCCAAGATCAAATAAATCATTCTGTATACGTCCAATCATTGCATCCGTTTCACCCTCACAATAAAGACGCGCAACACCAAGGTGCGCATTAATTTCATCCACAGTACCATATGCCTCTACGCGCACATCATATTTTAAGATACGGGAACCGTCTCCAAGAGAAGTTTCTCCTGCATCACCGCCACGAGTATAAATTTTATCTAATTTTACCATGATTTGCCTTATCCTAGGAAGAAAATTGAAAGTTCGAATAGAAAATCATAATCAAAAATAATATGACTACAATCGCTTGCAAAATAATACGTAAACGCATCATTTTATTTCGGAACATTGGGTTGGCTTTTTTTTCGGTCACCATCCCCATAATTCCAATAAATAGCGCTGCAAAGGTTGCTATGATAAAAAACAGTATTATCACCGGTAGCCATTGAATCAAGTCATGCATGCGCTCGCTCTTTTGGTTAAAATATTCGGATGACCAATTGATTATTATCTAAGAACATTGAAAAGTTTTTTTATTCTAATTAGTTTTACTCTATAAATCCTAAATTTTGGTGGCCTGAAACTAAATCGCAGGGCCATTTTGATTTTTAGCCTTATACCAACAAAAAGACAATAAAAGTATTTTGTTAGTATGATAATATTTTGATATGGATCGGACGGTGACAATACTAATTTATGAGTGTATAATAATGATAATCACTTGGTGCAGGAGTATTACACGTGTTTGATGAAATAAAATTAGTCGAAGAAAATATAAGTAAACTTAAAGATGACCTTATCAATATTAAAGATGGTGTGGATGGGCACTTTAATCAATTGGATGATATTGCAGCCCATATAATTGCGATTGAAGGTATTTTAACAGAAGTTCTTAAAAAAACTTCAGTAGAAAGCGCGGCTATAAAGGATTGGATAGTTGAAGCTACCAAGGACAGTTCAGGTAATGAAACTGGCAGTGTTAAAGCTCAAATGGTTGTAGATGAACTTTTAGATTCTAAAACAGATGATGGCAATTAGAGTTTACTGTTTGATTAGGGAATGACTATTTATGTTTGAGTAAGATGGCATTTATTACGTTTTAATTTTATTTTTATGAGTTAATGAATCAGACTATTCTTTTTGCTAAAGATCCAATCATTCCATAAATGCAAAATAGACTTATAAAGTCAAAAATCCTTTCAACTGATGTTTAATCTCTGACTATCATTATTGTCTATTAGAATACACTATTTGATGGGCGCCATTTTTTCGAAATTCTCGGTGCTTTTATCAATCGTGATAAAGTTAAGTGCGTTAGCGGTATATAAATTTACGTCCGGTTTAACGAAATTAGCATTATCGATGCTTCCTACTTTCACTGATATAACTCCGGGCCGATTTGAATTTTCAGCAAAAATTTGCGAACCACAGTTGGGACAAAATCGTTTCGTCATCAAACTACCACTATCTGACTTGTGCTCGAATAGTTTTAATTCTCCACTTGTAACGTTCACCTCATTTTCTTTATAAAAGATATTTGTGGCAAACGCTGAACCCGTCACTTTTCTGCAATCATCACAATGGCAGTTAGCCACTCTAAAGGGTCTTCCAGTTATTTCATATTTAATTAAACCACATAAACACTCACCTGTTATCTTTTTCATTGATTTCGTCGCCTCAATTTTTTTAAATTAATCTATAGTTTCATTTTATAAACTCTAATTATTGTCTTAAATAGATTTCTGAATTGTTAAATCTAGAGTTCGTAAAAATTGTGAACGGTCACGAGGTGAATAGGGTGCGTTATAACCCCTAATTTCGCCCGTTTCGCGAAGGCTTTGAGCGAGGTTTCGTGAAGCTACTGCTATGCCAATTGTGTCTTGATCTATACTTTGACCATTTGTTTTTATAACTTTTGCGCCCAACTTTACACACTCTGCCGCTAAAGGTATATCGTTTGTTATTACAACATCCCTTGCAACCAAATTATTTACTATCCACGTGTCTGCAGCATCTGGCTCCTCAGTAACAATAACTATTTTTACTAAGGGAGACGGATATGGCCTAATACCACCATTACTTATAAAAATTACTTCTAGATTGTATCTCTCTGAAACTTTAATGATTTCTTTTTTTACAGGACAGGCATCGGCATCAACTAAAATCGATACGGTTTTTTTTATTATTTTATTGTTCATGATTATGGATTATACAGACATTCTAAACTTTGAGAAACGATCTATGTCAAATTATAAATTTTATGTAAAGCATCTTCGTTTTATTGCACAGAAATTAGATAAAACTGGCTCTGAATTTAAAAGCATAACATCAGAGTTAAATAAATTAGCAGATAAATTGGATCAGAACGAAGATTTGGTTATTGAAGCAAATAGTATCAGAATAATGGCGCGGGCTTTGGCAGGATTCTCTGGTTTTCTTCAGGAGCATATTCTGCCAGAGGTAGTAGCGGTAAATAATCAATATGGTGAAAAAGAACTTAGATGGGTAATTGATACTTCAATGGAATTAATGGCCAAGTTGATAAGTCATGCCGAGATAACTAACAATTCAGAAAATTACACACTAGAACTGCCTAATCCACCTGATTAATTGTATGTAATATGTGATACCGTGTAACAGTCGATGGAAATAGTCATTATAACGCGACGTTTTGTATTATGTGTAAACATACGAAAAATAATCGGATCTATTAGAAAATGCTCCATGCCAAAAGATTTGAGAAAGTGACTGAAACTATAAGAATAATATGGTTTAACTTAGCCTAATACTCTTGAAAACTGCGATGTATTCATACCCCTCTTTGGTAGTAAGCTCAGCCTAGGAACTCTAAAATATTGATAAAAACTCAACTGCGTTTTAAGAGACGATTGGAATAGAAAATTATAGACCCAAAGACTAGATTTAAAATATTACGTTATTTATAAAAGCTATAAAATTTCTAGGATTAACTCCGGTGGCCGTCCGATAGCTGCCTTTTCTCCAACCAGAATTATAGGCCTTTCCAAGAGAATAGGGCTTTCAGCGATAGAGTTTATCAGTTCTTCATTGGTTAAGTTTTGATTATTCAAATTTTTTTCTAAATAGACTGGTTCTTTGGTGCGTATTATATCTCGTGGATTAACGCCCAGTTTATTTACAATTTCTTTTATCTTTTCAGATGTAGGTGGATTTTTAAGGTATTCTATTATGATTGGTTCTATCCCCAGTTTTTTGACTATTTGTAAAGCAGCCCTAGATTTGCTGCATCTTGGATTGTGAAAGAGTGTAACTTGATCTTGCATGTTTGAAACCGTTTAAATAAGCTAAAGGCTAAAGTATAAGGTTAAAAAGATTTATTATTTATATTAGTAATTTCAGGAAAATAAAACCCTGTGAATTTTAAAATGGGATCACCAAGTGGCAAAAAATTTAAAAATTAATATAGTGGGTGGAGGGCCTGGAGGTTTATATTTTGCAATATTGATGAAATTACAAAATTCTGGGCATAATATTACCGTATTTGAACAAAATAAAACTGATGATACTTTTGGATTTGGCGTCGTTTTTTCTGATGAAACATTAGAGAATTTTATGGGTCAAGATCCTGTAACTTATAAAGCTATTAAAAGTCAATTCGCTTACTGGGACCATATTGAAGTGCGCTATCGTGGTGAGGTTATTCGGTCGGGGGGGCATGGCTTTGCCGGCATGGCCAGAATGACATTATTAAATATTTTTCGAGAGCGCTGCGTTGAGCTAGGTGTGGAGATTAAATACGAGAGTGTAATTACAGATCTTTCAGAAGTCAGGGCTGCGGATTTAGTAGTAGCGGCTGATGGGGTTAATAGCTTTGTGAGAAATGCTCTTCAAAATCATCTAAAGCCTCGTATTGACATCCGTAAGACTAAGTTTGTTTGGCTAGGAACTACCCAGAAATTTGATGCTTTCACGTTTATTTTCAAAGAAAACGAGCATGGATGGTTTTATAATCATGCCTATCAATATGGACAAGGTGTTGGCAAGGCAGCTTCGACTTGGATTCTGGAAACTCATGAGGATACTTGGCAAAATGCCGGTTTGGATAAAGCAAGCGAAGATGAGACGATCGCATATTTTGAAGAACTCTTCAAAGAAGAACTTGATGGTCATCGCATTGTATCCAACAAGTCGGTTTGGAGAAATTTTCCAGTAATATCGGCTGAAAAATGGTCTCACGAAAATATTGTTTTGATAGGGGATGCAGTGCATACTGCTCAATTTTCCATCGGTTCTGGTACAAAAATAGCCATGGAAGATGCAATTGCGCTCTCTGGCTCGGTTGTTCGATCTGGATTTACCGATGGAAATATCCATGAGGCATTGACGCAATATGAAACAGAGCGCAAAGACATAATCGCTAGGTTACAGCGGACAGCCTTAGTTAGTCTAAGTTGGTATGAGAATGCTCGTCGCTATAATGTGCTTTCTCCAAAACAATATGCTTTTAATTTTTTAAGCCGTAATAAGGGCGTAACCTACGAAAATTTAAAACTGCGAGATCCAGTTTATGGAGCAGACATCAACCATTGGTATTCCGATTTGGTGAGAAAAAATCAAGGTTTTGAAATATCGCTAGATAATCCCCCTCCGCCCATGTTTACCCCATTTTCTGTCGGCCAACTAACACTTCAGAACCGTGTAGTGGTCGCTCCAATGTGCCAGTACTCTGCTAAAGATGGAACGCCGACAGACTGGCAGCTTGTTCATCTTGGTAATTTTGCTAAGGGTGGGGCCGGTTTGGTTATTACGGAAATGACAAACGTATCGCCAGAGGGTCGAATATCCCATCAATGCACAGGATTATATCACTCTGACCATGTCCCGGCTTGGAGACGTATTGTCGATTTTGTTCATAATGAAACGAATTCGAAAATATGTGTTCAATTAGGCCATGCCGGAAGGAAGGCATCCTGCAATATTGGTTGGATAGATGGAGGAGCACCTTTAAAAAATGGTAAATGGCAAATATTAGCCCCTTCTTCGATTCCATTTTCTCCGACGAGCGCAATACCCAAAGAAATGGATCGATCCGATATGGACAAGGTGCGCGATGATTATGTCCGTTCGGCTCAAATGGCTGCTGAAGCTGGCTTTGATATGATTGAGTTTCATGGCGCCCATGGATATCTTTTATCTAGTTTTATTTCTCCGATAAGTAATGTTAGGACTGATAATTATGGTGGTTCGTTAGAGAATAGAATGCGTTTCCCTCTAGAAGTATTATCGGCGGTTAGAGATGTTTGGCCGTCTGAAAAGCCTATCTCTGTTAGGATTTCTGCGGAAGATTGGGTGGGTGATCGGGGCAATACTGGTGCCGAGGCCGTTATAATTGCAAAGCTATTTTATGATACTGGCGCCGATATTATTCATGTTTCTGCGGGGCAAACATCATCCGAGCAAAAGCCAATATATGGTAGGATGTTCCAAACACATCTTAGCGAACAAGTTAGACTCGAATGTGGAATTCCGACTATGGCAGTTGGTAATATTACTACGCCAGATCAAATAAATACTATTCTTGCGGCTGGTCGGGCAGACCTCGTTACCTTAGCGAGGCCTCATCTAGCTAACCCATTTTTTACACTTCATGCTGCAGCTCATTATAATTGGGGGGGGCAAGTTTGGCCTAATCAATATCTTAGAGGCAAAGATCAGGCATTTAAAGAAGCTGAGGTGCATAATTTGCGTCAAAAAGAATTATTATTAGCCAATAAACCCAAAACTCATTCAGATGAAATTTAGTCAATAAAGTAAAAGTTAGTTTATACTTTACTTGGCCATTGTTTGGGCTGCTATCACAAGCTTCTGAATTTCACTGGTTCCTTCATATATCCTCAGTGCCCTAATTTCGCGATATAATCGCTCTACCGTGACACCGGAAACAACACCCATTCCTCCAAAGATTTGAACAGCCTCATCAATCACTTCTTGAGCGCTTTCAGTTGAATATAGTTTAGCCATTGAACTTTCGCGAGTTACTCTAATACCTTGTGTATCTTTGACCCAAGCGGAGCGAAACACCAACAACGCAGATGCATCGATCTTTAAAGCCATTTCGCCAATTTTTGTTTGGATAATTTGGAAATCACCGATCTTTTTACCGAAGGCTACTCTTGACTGAGCTCGATCAATCGCTTCATCCATGGCTCGCCGAGCAAAGCCTAATGCAGCGCCACCAACTGTTGTTCTGAAAATATCCAATGTTGTCATTGCGACCTTAAATCCGTCACCAGAGTGTCCAAGCATATTACTCGTCGGAACTCTGCAATCGGTTAGTGTAAGGGTTCCTAATGGGTGAGGAGCAATAACATTTATTCTTTCTGATACTTTGAGACCTGGGTTATCCGCTTCTATTACAAAAGCTGATAATCCTTTAGAGCCCGGCGCATCGCCTGTTCGCGCAAATAGAACATATTGATCCGCGATCCCAGCATTAGAAATCCATGTTTTTACGCCATTTAATACATAATGATTGCCATCTAGCGTGGCTGTTGTCGTCATTGAAGCAACGTCTGAGCCAGATTCTGGTTCTGAAATTGCAAAAGCAGCAGTTCGTTTTCCAGTTCCAACGTCTGGTAAATATTGTTTCTTGAGATCGTCAGAGCCAAATAAAGTTATTGAACCAGATCCTAAACCTTGCATGGCAAAGCCAAAATCAGCAAGCCCAGAATGATACGCAAGAATTGACCGAGCTAAAGCCATATGCCTCACATCGAAGGTTTCTAGAGCACCACCATAGGTCTTGGGAATGGTATATTTTAACCACCCAGACTCACCAAGTTTCTTAATTAGGTGCTTAAATGATTTATCGAGAGCCTCTAAGGTGCTATGATCGTCTTTTTCAAGAGGAGCAATTTCTTCCTTTGCCCAAGCTGTAAGTTCCTCGGCAAATTTTCTATGAGTATCGTCAAAAAATGGCCAAGTTAGGTATGTTAAGTCAGACAATTTTAAATTCCATTACATTAGAGCTCCACCCGCCACGACAATAGCCTGACCAGTAATTGAGGAAGATGACGGTAGACATAACCAAGCCGTACTCTCAGCGACTTCCTCTGGTTTGATAAGCCTTCCCATAGGGCTCATATTTTCAATCTCTGTTTTTACTTCGTTGACGTCTTTCCCTGAAGTCTGAACAATATTATCTATAGCATTGGTTACTAGGTCTGTCTCTGTATATCCCGGACATATTGCATTTACTGTAATGCCTTTTCTGACACACTCTAAAGCCAATGATTTTGTTAAACCCATTAAAGCGTGTTTAGAGGCCGAATAAGCTGTAATGTAAGGGTACCCTCGCAAACCAACGGTCGAAGAAATGTTTACTATCCTACCGTATCCATCTTTACGCATGGTCTCGTATACCTGCTGCGTGCACAAAAATGTTGATGTTAAATTCAATGATATGGTTTCATTCCAAAATTCTAAGTTCATTTTATGGAATGGCATGCTTTTACCAATACCAGCATTATTGATTAGTATATTAATTGGCCCATTTGAGGCGACGGACTTAGCAAAAGAGTCTTTTATCTGATTCCCATCAGTAATATCGGCACTGGTATAAAACACAGAAGACTTAAATTTTTTCTCAAGGTGTCGAGCCTGTAATTTAAGTTTGTCGATATCTCTTGAAATTATAGTTATGCTCGCGCCTAATGCGGCTAGAGCATTTGATATTGACGCACCAATTCCTCGCGATCCACCTGTTATAAGAGCATGATGTCCATTTAGAGGTTTTGACATAAATAAAATGCCAGGATCACTTTTATTTAATTCTTTCATGTTTTTATGATTAATAATAATTCGTTGTAAGACAATACATTATTTTGATATTTTTATTATTCTCCACTATCCATAATTTCTTGAATTGAGACATATCTTTTCTCTCGAGCTGATTTGACTCCAGCTCTTATTACAGCGAGTGATCGAGAGGCCCATTCACCGCCGACTTCTGGTTCATCACCGCTACGAATGCAGTCTCCAAACTCTTGCATCTGTTCCATGATTGTGTCATTTTGTTCAAATTCTTTTTTGATTGGTGTTTTTTCGCCGCGCTTAACGTGAAACATGCCCGTGTGAAGAGAATAGAGTGCAGATGCCTCTTTACCATATATGTTCATAACATAATTTTCACCTGCTGATGCATAGCCAGCATTTAAAGTTGAAATCGCGCCATTTTCATGTTTCATAACTAGACCAGCTACGTCTGGGTTATCTCCCGGAAGCACTAATTGAGATAGCATTCCTGAAACTTCCATTATGGGTCCCATGAGCATTTCCATAACGTCCACATAGTGTGGGCCAATTTGGAGCATTACACCCCCTGGCATTCCTTCAGCTGTATAACGCCAATGGTTACCTTCAAATTGCCCAAGACGATCGCGGCTTATGTTTGCTTCTGCTTGAACAATTTTACCAAAACGACCAGCTTTTATTTCTTCATGCACCCAACGAAAGTGATTTTCTCTCCTACGTTGGAAACCAATTGATAATTTTACATTTGCTTCTCGGCAAATTTTGGCAATTTCCATTCCCTCACCAACACTATTGGCTATGGGCTTATCAAGAAAAACGTGTTTACCAGCTTCTGCCGCCTGCTGAGTAGTTTCAAGGTGTATATTGTTTGGTGTGGTATTAATAATGGCATCAATATTCGGGTCTCTTAGGATGTCTTCATAACTTTCGGCAAATGTACAGTTATATTTATCCGCGAAGGCCTGGCGTTTGTCTAATGATCGAGTGTAGCATGTGGCAATCTCTATGTCAGATGCCTTAAGGATGCCATCTGCTAAAACATCTGACCACCAACCAAGACCAAGTGACGCGACACGTATTGGTTTAGAACTCATAATATAATCTCCTAAATAAGCTTTTTTTGTGATTTTTTTGTATTCTGACGCTCAGCCCAGAAAGACCAAAAGATCGATACGCCGGCGAGACATAAGAAGAATAAACTAAATGGTGATGTAAAGAAAATGGTAATATCATTCTGTGAGCTAATTAACGAAACCCGAAGGTGCTCCTCAAGTTGGCGACCTAGCACCATTGCTAATAATAACGGAACAATTGGCATATCAAGCCATCGCATAGCCAACCCTAACAAGCCAAATCCGAACATAACATAGACATCAAAAAAATTATTTCTTAGTGCATAACTGCCAATCACGCACAAAATTGCTATGGTTGGCATTAATATAGCTTTAGGAATTACGAGTACTTTAACCAAGAATCTAAGGCCTATGAGCGCGATTAAAATATTAAAGATGTTAGCCCAAAAAAATGAAAATATTATACCATAGGCAAAATCCCCATTTTCCATGAATAGCAATGGCCCTGGTGCGAGCCCGTGGATTAAAAGAGCGCCAATCAGTATAGCAGTCACCGGGTCGCCGGGTATGCCAAGTGTCATCATTGGTATTAGAGCTCCACCTGTCACAGCATTGTTGGCAGATTCTGGAGCGGCTATTCCTTCAGTTGAACCCTTGCCAAATTCATCCGGCGTTTTACTTAATTTTCGTGAATAATCATAGCTAATGAAAGCAGCGATAGGTCCCCCGGCCCCGGGAAGTATGCCAAGAAAAGAACCAACAAAGGATCCAATCCCTACTGGCATTTTCATAAGTCTCAAATCACGGAGATTCGGGATAACTTTTTTAATTTTTGCACCAGCTTCTGAAGCGGTCTTACCTTTAATTATTTCACTCAGGTTATCAACCAATTGAGGTATGGCAAACAACCCAATTAATGCGGTTAGAAAATGTATACCCGAGATTAAATTTACTTGATCAAAAGTAAACCTGGCAGTTCCCATCATTGGGTCTTGACCAATAGTAACAATGACGAGCCCAATCACAGCAGATAGAAGCCCTTTGATTAATGACTTGGCGGCAAAACTGCATATAATCGTTAATCCAAAGAAAACTAAACTAAAAAGATCAGGTGATTTAAACCTTAAGGCCACATCCGCTAGGACTGGTGCTATAAAAAATAAACATAAAAAGCTGGCTAGTCCTCCAAAAAAACTAGCGATTATTGCAATTCCTAAAGCCCGGCCTGCATCTCCTTTTTTTGCCATTGGGTGACCATCCATGGCAGTTGCTGAAGCCGATGGGGTCCCGGGAATATTTAATAAAATTGCCGAAAAACTGCCGCCCGTCATTCCACTAACGTAAAGCCCTAGCAACAAGGCGATTGATATATCTGGCTCTAAAACAAAAGTAAGGGGAAGAACAATAATAATACCCGTAGAAATAGTAAGTCCTGGAATCATTCCGACAATAAGGCCAATTAAACATCCAAAAGCTACGCTTAAGATAGTGGACAATTGGCTTGCTTGAGCAAAACCATCAATAACGTCAGGGCTCATGAAAGAACACTCTCTAAAATACCAATAGGTAATTGAATTTGGAAAACATTTCTGAATAAATAGAAAATAAAAATTGAGATAATTACTGAAAAAAGACAGATTTTCAGAATATTTTTTTCGCCATATATTCGGCTGAGCCCAGCGAAAAAAAGAATATTTCCTCCAAGAAATCCTATTAAGGGAAGTAGTGCCAAATACGCTAATGAAAGAAAAAATCCGAGAATTATCAAACTGCGGGGAGCACTTGCTTTTTTAACTATTTTTCCTTTTTTTAATAAAAACGATTGTAAAAGAAGCGAAAACGATAAGATTGCTAGACAGACTGTGATTATCCAAGGAAAGAAAGATGGTTGGGTTGTATTTTGAATATTTCTGGTTTCAAGATTAGCTGTAAAATATGCATAAAAACCGCATAGAATTATCAATATAATTGAGGCAAAAAGATTTCGCTTATTCATGGAATTTAGCATATCAATTTCATCTTTTTAATCAAAAGGCGTCAATTGATCGTATTACCTGACGCTTAATACTTTAGACAAATTAAGCAGATTGATGAGTATTAGCCCCTAGCCAAAAAAACTAGGGGCTAATGAATTATGATTATTTTTTGGCTTTAACTTGATACAAACCAGCCATTTTCATAATACTAACAATATTTGCATTGGCTTTTTGAAGTTTTGCTCCAAATTCTTTTTGGCCCATAGGCGCCAATGTTAGTTTCAGTTTTTTCATTCGACTACTAAATGCTTTCGAATTTGCTGCATTTATCATAGCAGTCTCAAGTTTATCCTTGATGGCTTTTGGAGTTCCTTTTGCAACCGATAAACCTCTAAATAGATCAAAATCCATATCCATTCCTAATTCTCTGGCTGTGGGTACGGTTGAAGCAGCCGCATTTCGAACACCACTCGAGAGTGCAAGCATTTTCATTTTTCCTGCCTTTACTAATTTTAGAGGCACGAAAAATATATCGACTGCTGCATCAGTTTCACCACTGAGAATCATCTTGCGACGATCAGGTGCCTTTACAGGTAGCATAATTGGCTTACATCCATTCATTTGTGACATCGCTACACCAGCGAGGTGAGTTGCACTTCCAAATCCAGCAAAAGCTATTTTTAGTGTGTTTGGCTTTGCTTTACACTCATCCATAAACTCTTTGAGGGTGTTCCAGCGTGCGTTCTTGCTCACAACGAAAGGTACGGGTTGCTGCGCAACTTGACCGATATGATCCATAGCTGTGTAGTCAAAAGGTACATTGCCAATGTTTGTAGTGGTTAGAATGGAAGTTGAATTCCAAGCAATTGTGTATCCATCTGGCTTAGAGTTTTTGACGTAAGTGTAAGTAATTGCGCCTCCTCCACCAGGTTTATTTATAGGAACCACTGGTTTGCCTAATTCTTTACTCATAGCCTTGGCAATTAATCGGCCTTCTATGTCAGCTCCGCCACCAGCTCCAAATGGAATTACAAACTCGATGGACTTTTCCGGCCACTCAGCATGAGCCTGATTGGCTGATACCGTGAATGCCAATAAGGAACCAAATAAAATGTAATGTATTTTTTTCATATTACGTCTCCCTTTTTTAGTAGTTTTAGATTTGATTATATTTTTAAGCTTTGTAATCTGCGCCGATGGCATCAACTGCCGCTTTTGCGATTACTTGATCTTGTTCCCAGTCGCCTCCGCTTACGCCTATACCCCCAACACACTGTCCTTCAAAAAAAATAGGGAACCCTCCTTCCATTGCAGTCCAGCGATTAGTACCCGCAGCCAATGATAACCCTATTGCATGAAGGGTATCTAAATTCTGGCCCTGCGCGCCCTCCACCGTTGTAAGTCGGCGGTTGGAGGCAGCAGAAACTGCTTTAGTCGTTGATGAATGAACAGTATGAAAACGACCACCATCCATTCTTTCGAGCAGCATCATATGTCCTCCTGCATCAACAATTGCAATTGTTGTTGGTATTCCTATCTCTTCGGATTTTTTTATAGCCGCGACCATCATTCTCTTGGCTCCGGCATTGGTAAGTGCTTTAATATCTGCGAATGACAATCTGTTACCTCCCATGTGAGATTTTTACTTATTAATTTTTTAAGATTAACTTGACTTTATATTCTAAAGCAAGACATTTCTGATAATCATATTGCTTTTCATAATGTGAAAAAATAACTATACTATTTCATAATGCTGACCTAATTTAAAAACCTATATGGAGTTATAATTTTTAGAAATGAAGTCCCAAAAGTTGAATAATGAAACCCGTGGTATACAATCTGTGGAGCGGGCATTAAAAATAATAGAAGTTCTATCAAAGGGTAACGGTAGCAGTGCCTTTGAAGGAATATCTCTAGGAAGTATAGCTAAGGATACCAAGTTAAATATTTCAACTTGTCATCATATAATCAGAACTTTGTTGGAAAAAGGTTACGTCTCTCAGAACTCACCTGGCGGTGCTTATTTCTTAGGGGGAAAAGTACAGGAACTATCTTCAAGCAGAGCGATTCAATTTAGTTTAGCCGAGACTTCGATGCCAGAGCTAAGAAAACTCAACTCGCTTACAGGTGAAAATGTGCATTTAGCAGTCATGCAGGGCAATGAATTGAGTATTTTAACTAATTTGAGGTCTCTTCATATAATTCAAGTTGATTTGGGATCTGTAAATTTTTCTAACTCTGCACATGCGACGGCAATCGGCAAATCTATATTAGCCTGGTTGCCAGATAACGAAGTCAAGAAAATTATAAAAGAAAAAGGACTTACGAAATTTACAAAAAAAACGATTACTGATTTTGGGAGCTTAACACAGCATTTAAGATTAGTAAGAAGATTTGGTTATTCTGTTGATCACGGGGAATTTTTAGAGGGGGTAACATCGATTGGTACGGTTTTGAGAGACCAATCCGGCAAAGTATTGGGCTCTGTTACTTGTACGCTACCCATTTCTCGAGCAACAAAAAAAACCACTGAATTTATCTCTAATTCACTAATCAAGTGCGCATTAGAATTATCGACGAGGATTAGTGGGGTTTATAATAGATGAGTAAGCACTTGAATTTTTAGTCACAATAGCAATATTATGGGAAATAGGTTTCTTCATGGAATGATTGAGGATAAGTAGTTAAACATACAAAGTTTTAAATAGCGTGTTGTCGCTTCAGAAGATCCAAGATATAGTTATTTAAATATCATCATTAAAAAAGTCTCGATTAGATAAGGGGGACCGCGAGTTGACTGGATTAAAAGACACAAAAATAAACAAAGTGATTAAGCTGGTTTTTGCATCGATACTTTTGATCGCAGTAGGCGGTTGCGATATTATTAAAAATTCGAATTTAATGGATAAATTGCAGCAAGAGCCTGATCCATCGTCTAGCTTAATTATGTCAGAAAGAGGTTTTGGTAAATTAACTAAAGGCGAGTTTATGGCAGCGCAAAGTTTATTTGACGAGGCGCTTCAAAATAATCCTAGGGATGTTTATGCATTGTTTGGCAAAGGAATTGTTCTTCAACATAGCGGTCAATTAGATCAGGCGCGTCAAGTATTTGAAGCGATTAAGGCTTTAAGACCCAACAATGATCAAAGATTACTAGTTATAAATGATTTGGCGCCTCAGTCTTTACGAGATTTAGCGGCACTCAATTCGTCACTTCTGGAGAGCCAAGGAGTTACAAGTGCGATGGGAAAATCATCACCTCGGGTCGATGTTCCCGGCTCATTTGGCCCGCCAGGAAACCCGGGGCTCGGTCAATCAAAGAACTCAGGTGTTAGCCCAAGCATAGTGCCCACGGCTCCAACGCGATCAAATATTGGAAGATCGGCCTCAATGATGCCCGGGACATCACTTGCTGATGCTAATGTTATAAAACGATTTGAAACATTGCAAAAACTCAGAGATCAAGGCCTTCTGACCCCAGCAGAATACTCTCTTAGGAGAAATCGAAATATTGGTGCATTGACAAGGCTGACAGCTAAATCACCTGCCGCGGGGCTTTCTAGGTCTGTACCTGAAGCTGTGCAAATCACGCAACGCCTGAAGGCGATAGGGCGTGCCCTTGAATTAAGGGCTATTTCTGTTCGTCAACATGGTGCTGAGAGAACAATGATCATTGATGGTTTGATGCCAGCTAGACCAACGATTTCTGAACCGCCAGCAGTTGCGCCGAAAGGTTTAATGTCTGCAGCTGAAGCTGTGCGACGAATTGTAATGCTCAAGGAACGAAAATTGATTTCAGAAGCGGAATATGTGAGAGAAAAAGCGGCTATTGAGAAAATTTTAACTCCAAAAACTCCCGTTGTTGCGAAAAATACCAGTAAATCGCCAAAAAAAGCGTCAGTTGATAGTGGACCCAAACCGGCATTACATCTCGCTTCATTCAGATCAAACAAAGCAGCTACACGGGCATGGTCTCAATTGAAACGAGCTCATCGATCCTTATTGGGGAATCTCAGATCAGAAGTGAATAGGGTAAATTTGGGGAAAACCAAAGGGATTTATTACAGGCTTATCGCTGGCCCTTTTAAAAGTGGATCTGAAGCTTCGGCAGTATGTAAAAAACTTAAAGCAAGAAGACAGTATTGTGACGCAGCATTTATAAGTTAACTAGCTGCCCAAGTTCGAGGCACGGATTTTTTGTAAAATAAATATTTTAATGACCCTTTTGTTATTTTAGTTAAGGATTTAATTTAACTAACCCCTATGACAAGTTTTTCTTCTAATATTTTTATTCTATCTTGGTCATAACCTAATACATCTAGCAATATTGACGCTGTATCGCTACCTAAATTTGGAGCAGGCTGATTTGGTAGTGTTGGTGTTTCTGAGAGGTGAATTGGGGTTCTACAAAATTCAAATTCACCAACCTCAGGATCGTCAATTTTCATAAGCATTTCTCTAGCTTTGACTTGGGGATCTTGAAAAATATCCTCGGCATTATAGACTGGGCCTGTGGGAACACCGGCTTTATTTAGATATGCCACAGCTTGATCACGGGTCAATTTTGAGAGCCATTTCTCAATAATGGGCTGAAGGAATTCTGCGTTCAATGCCCTTTCTGCCCCACCAATGGAACGATTATCATCTTTCAGGTCTTCTCTACCCATTGCTTCACATAGTCGCTCCCATATTCGATTATCAGGTACATTTAAAGCAATATAACCATCTTTTGTTTTAAAGGCCCCACGAGGAAACAGATTTTTTGGTACCCCTCGTTTGGGAGATTGGCGCGCTGTTGAATACAAAGTTACCATCGATTCATTTAAAGAGAGCATGTTATCAAACATAGCACTATCAACAATTTGTCCTCGACCTGTATGTTGCCTCATAAGTAAAGCCTGCATTATGCCATATGATGTCACCATCCCAGTATAAATATCGGCCATTCCATAAATTGTCCAGGAGGGTGGTTTATCCTCAAAACCAACTAAATTCATTATACCACTCATGGCCTCTGCAACTATATCAAAAGCTGGTCGATCAGCATAAGGTCCTTTAAAATCGTCTAGTTGACCAAAACCTGAAATTAGCGCCCATATAAGTTTTGGATTTTTTTCTTTGAGATCTTCATATGACAACCCAATTTTTTTCATGGAGCCCGGGCGCAGGTTCTCAACAATAACATCCGATTTATTGGCAAGTTCTTTAAATATGTTCTGACCCTCAACTTGGGACAGATCGAGTGCCAGGCTTTTCTTATTCCTATTGTATGACATAAATCCGGCTGCTTTTTTATTACCAGCCTTTTCAACAAAAGGCGGCATTGAACGTCTCGGATCACCATATTTAGGCCGCTCTATCTTTATCACCTCAGCTCCTGCATCTGCGAGTAACATTGTGCAGTAGGGCCCGGCCATATATTGTTCTAATCCGATTACTCGTATACCCTCAAGAGGTCGTTTTACAGTTTTTTTATGATCTTGCGTCACCGATCACCAATCCACTCAACAAGTGTTGATGATCCCATTCCAACGCCAACACATAACGTGGCTAATCCATAAAAAGGTTTACTTTTGGGCATACTGGGTGCGCGGCGTTTCATCTCGTGCATTAAACTAACCAATATTCGGGCACCTGAGCAACCAGTAGGGTGTCCGAGAGCAATAGCACCACCATTCACATTCACATTTTCCTTTGAGAGCCCAAGCCCCAGCATGCATCCAATGGTTTGTGAGGCAAATGCCTCGTTTAACTCTATGAGCCCTAAATCTTCAACTTTTAAATTAAATCTCGCTAAAAGTTTTTTGGTCGAAGGTATTGGCCCATATGCAAAATGACTTGGATCGGTGCCAGCACTTGCAGAGCCTAACCACTTAACGAGAGGTCTCAAGCCTAATTCTCTGGCTTTATCCCGGCTAGCTAAGAGAATAGCTGCAGCTCCATCATTGATACCACTGGAGTTTCCAGCAGTGACTGTTCCATCTGCTTTGAATGCAGGTTTTAGTTTAGATAAATCGTCAATACTAATCCCTAAATTATAATGATTTTCTCTAAATTCATATCTCGGGTGCTCATCAACTTCGACAATTTTTGACTTGCCTCGTTTTAAGTTGACAGTAATTGGAACTATTTCGTCTTTAAAAACCCCATTGTTGATTGCGGTTATGGCTCTTTCATGGCTTCTTAAAGCATATTGGTCTTGGTCTTTCCTGCTGATTTGTAATTCTTCAGCTATTACTTCCGCCGCTTCGCCGAGACTGATAATAGGGTAAAGTTGATCCATTCTCGGATTATTAAATCGCCATCCCACAGTAGTGTCCCACATTTTTGGAGGTATAGTAGTCGGGACCCGATCTGGTTTTAGCATCGACCACGGTGCACGGCTCATTGACTCTACACCTGACCCGATTGTTATATCACCCTCTCCAACTAAAATAGTTTTAGCGGCAATATTTACTGCATCCAGAGCAGAGGAACAATTACGATTTACCGTTATACCCGGCACTTTTTCGCTGAAACCTGCTAGCAAGAGAGCCATGCGCGCTACATCGCGGTTGTCTTCGCCCCCCTGATTGCCGCAACCTGCTACTACCTCTGTGATTTCCTCAGAATTAATACCCGTTCTGTCTATGATTGCCTTATAAGTTTCTGCAAGCAAATCATCGGGCCTGACGCTCGAAAGAGATCCTCCCATCTTGCCAATTGGGGTTCGGAGGCCATCTATTAAAACTACTTCGGTCAAATTAATTACCTCTCAAAATATATCAATCGATTTCATTTAAATTTCATCAACCTTAGCTTCTTCAATACGTTTTCCTTCGAATGAAACAAAGGTCCCATCTTTATCAATGCTCGCCATATCACAAAATATTTCAAGGCGATGTCCATCCGGGTCTAAAACGTAAAAACTTTCATTTTCGCCCCAAGATCCATCTCCACGCGAGTCATATTTACTATGCACGACTGGCCCTCTTACGAATTCTAAACCCATTTTCTTGGCTCGTTCCTGCATAGCTAGCCATCCATCTCTATCGTGACATTCCCATGCTATATGATGGTGAAGTGTAGGCCCCTCCAAATTATCGTTTTTGTTGCGGGGACGATATTTTTTTCCGGGTGTATGTGATAGAACTAAGTCATGATGATTACTATCAGTAATCCGCAAAAATGACAGCTCTACAGGTATCGCATCAACCTCGCCTGCTTCATGACGCTCTGTAAGTTTGTAGTCAAATAATTCCCTATAAAATGCTATTGATTTATTCATATTGGATACGTCAATAGCCATATGGTGAAAAGTTTTTATTAGATTGCTACTCATTGTTTGGCTCACTTTTAATTATTTATATTAGCTCACTATACTTTGATCAACTAAGGCTTGGTAAATGTATTATCTATAATCTCATAATATGAGATTTTAAAGCTTAAATTGGTTAGTTTAGAGTATAAGTAGGTTTTATAACCTGTATTCTTAGTTTATAAAACTGAGTTTATTCTGAATATTAACCGTAAAATACTACTAATTATAAATTATTCGTAATAAGGAGAATAGTTTGGAATTCGTTGATTGTGCTGCTAATTGGTTGGGTAAAGACATTGAAAATAGCGATGACTGGATACATTATTTTTCCACTCATGAGATTAATGAAATTAAAAGTGCCTTATCCGATGCAGAAAGTTCAATTGTCAGTTTGAGTCAACTTACGAGAGATAATTTTAAACTTCCTGGGTTATCTCAAGTTTTTGCGCAAATGCAAATTGAACTT
>Ga0209425_10000516_pt1 | contig 47315 bp, 43 predicted proteins | sample COG_05_FD_184749 | JGI IMG/M metagenome (GOLD analysis project Ga0209425, IMG submission 184749) | Pelagic Microbial community sample from North Sea - COGITO 998_met_05 (SPAdes) (version 2) | ecosystem: Environmental > Aquatic > Marine > Neritic zone/Coastal water | place: Helgoland, sampling...
TTCGTTAAATGCTTTATGACCAGGAGTATCAATAAAAGTTATATATTTATTTTTTTTGGTTTTAATCCTAGAAGCTCCTATATGCTGCGTAATTCCACCAGACTCTCTAGACGCAATATCAGTTGACCTGATGGCATCTAAGAGAGATGTTTTTCCATGATCAACATGGCCCATAATGGTTACAATTGGTGGTCTAGTTAATTTTTCATACCCAGAATCATCTTCAGTCTCTAAAACTTTTTCAACATCTGATTCTGTAACTTTTTTAGATGTATGGCCAAATTCTTCAATAATAATTTCTGCCGTCTCAGCGTCAATTGCTTGGTTTGAAGTTACGACAACCCCCATTGAAAATAGTTTTTTTACTACATCACCAGTTTTTTCACTCATTCTATCAGCCAAATCTGATATTAGGATCATTTCCGGTAATATAACCTCCTTTGAGATTTTTTTATAATCCTTGGAATTTTCACCTTTTATTTTCGACCTCTTTCTTTTTTTGTATCTTACATTTTCAGACTCATCATCGATAATAAATATTTGTTTTTTTGATCGTCTATCTTTTTTTAGATTCTTTTTGTTACTATTGGCATCTTCAGTTTCGTTACTGAAGTCTTTCTTAACCTTTTTATTTTTTAATTTATCCTTATCTTTTTCGACATCTTTATCTTGCTTTAACTTCTCTTTGGTCTTTTTTTCATCCTCTGCTTTTTTACGATCAATCTCAAGGCTAGCTTTGATTTTTTCATTAATATTAAAACTTTTTACCTGAAAATTATCTTCTATCGCTTCAAATATAATTTTATCTACAATCTTGCTATCTTTATCTTCTGGCTTTGTAACCTCTTTTTTTTCTACCTCCTTAATTACCGTGTCTAATTTTTCTTCTACTACCTTGTTTAGTGGTTTTGAGCTTTGATTGATTTTATTTAATATTTCACTACTATTGTTAGAAAAACCTCCGTCCTCTTTTTTTTTGTCATAATTTTCAAGAGCTTTTTTTCTATACTCAATTTCATTCTTATTAAGACCTCTACTTCCTGAGTTTATATTTGTTTTAATGTTTTCTAGAGATCTTTTTTTACTTTTTACCTTAAAGTCACCAATTTTTGATATATCTAGAGTTTTTGGAAGGTCTAAAGTTAGTTTTCCTTTAAGATTTTTACCGTTATTATTTATAGTCATTAAAGTATCCTTTGTATTTTACAAGTAAGAGATATAGTTATCCTGATTGGCTAATGGCACAAAATTCTGCTAAGACTCTTCTAGGAACTTCTTAACATGTTTTTTTGTTTAACTAACTTCTGCAGCTTCTTCTTTATCGGAATTTAAATATTCATCAGCTCTTCTAATGATCTCTCCAGCTATATCTTCATTAAAACCTTCTATGGAGGCTATGTCGGAAATGTCAGAAGTTGCGATATCTTCAACAGAAGCAAAACCTTCAACAATTAATAATTGAGCTATTACCGTTTCAACATCCAGAACTTCAGAGAATAATTCTGACAAATCATTAAACTCCTCTTTTCTCCTGCTAGATTCCTGTTCTTCCGTTAAAATATTAATTTTATATCCAATTAGTTTGGATGCGAGCCTTACATTTTGTCCAGCCCTTCCAATTGCAAGACTAATTTGGTCTTCTTTTAAGATTGCATCAATAGTATTATTTTCTTCGTCAATTACAACTTTGCTAATTTTAGCAGGAGAGAGAGCTTCAATAATAACTTCAGGAAGGTTGTTTGACCATTTTATTACATCAATTTTTTCACCCCTAAGTTCAAAGCTAATAGACTGAACTCTGGAACCTCTAATACCAATTAAAGAACCTACAACATCAATATCATCTCTCTCAGAGTAAACTGCAATTTTTGCTCTAGATCCAGGGTCTCTAGCTACACCGCCAATTTTAATACTACCATCGAATAATTCCGGAACTTCCTGTGCGAATAATTTTACAAGGAATTGCTCATGAGTTCTGGATAGAAAAATTTGAACACCAGATTCTTTCCTTTCAACATTTTTGATATAAACCCTTAATTTATCACCAACTTTAAATATTTCTCTAGGAAGTAAGTCGTCATGATGAATAATTGCTTCAGCATTATCAACTTCCATTAAAATATTTTTAATACCAACTTTTTTTACAGTAGCGTAAGATACGTCACCAACTCTATCTACAAAATCTTCATACTCTTTTTCTTTCTCAGCTTCTTTTACTTTTTTAATGACTTCATTTTTGGTAATTTTAGCTATAGTTCTATTTAAATCGATAGGAGGCAACAGCTCTCTAATGTAACCATCAATAATGGCATCAGAATCTTTTTCGAGTGCATTCTTATAGGTTATTTGAGTTCTATTGTCAAAATCCTCTCCTGATTCATTCTCAACGACTAAAAGATTGTTGTAGATATTGATCTGACCAGTTTTTGGATTAATTTCACATTCAACTAGTAAATTATATCCATATTTCTTTTTTGCAGCCATTTCGATTCCATCTTGGATGGCTTCAACTACTTTTTCTTTTGTTATGCCTTTACTATGAGCTATATTTTCAGCAACTAGTAAAATTTCCTTATTTCCTACTACAGTCGATATGTTTGACACCTTTAACTTAAAAATTAATTGATAAATATTATATAACAGCAATTATTATATAAAAATATATAAAAAGATAATTAAAAATTTTAGCTGTATTTTCTGGTTAAAATTAGCAAAAAATTTTAAGAAGTATTAGAATATTTTCCTAATTTCAATTCAAAAATACTTCGCTATTCTTTATTTTTAAATGATAATTGCTATAATCATATATTAACGTAGTGTAAGTATTTTTCAAAATCAATATTAAATATGGATATATCAATCGAAATTATTATTAGCACTGTAGCTGCAATCCTGACTACAAGCGCATTTTTACCTCAGGCAATTAAAGTTTTGACTTATAGGGATACTGAAGCATTGTCATTTTGGATGTACTTATTATTTACAATTGGCGTTTCTTTTTGGTTAATTTATGGCCTAATGATAAAATCCTACCCTTTAATTATTGCTAATTTAATAACTTTTGCTTTATCTTTAGTGATATTAATCATTAAAATTATAAATATTTATAAAAATAAATGACTGATTCTTATTTTTCTTTACCAAAAGTTTCCGGAAAATATCGCCTGAATGTAGATTTGTCAAAAACTAACTGGTTTGGTGTAGGTGGTAGAGTAAAAGTTGTTTTTTTTCCAAAAGATATAAGTGACTTACAGTTTTTTTTACAAAACAAGTCGGAAGATCTAAGGGTTATTATTTTGGGTGTCGGTTCAAATATTATTGTTAAGGATGGAGAAATTGATGCTTGTGTAATAAAGTTAAATTTTGGTTTCACTGACATTTCTCATCAAAATAACATTTTAGAGGTTGGGGCTGGTGTTTTATCACGTAATTTAGCAAACTATTGCAAAAATAATTCTCTCACAAATTTAGAGTTTTTAACTGGTATTCCTGGCTCTATTGGTGGTGCTATTAGGATGAATTCTGGCTGCTATGGCGCCGAAGTTGCGGATTTTTTAGAAAAAATGATAGCAATTGATTTTGAAGGAAATATTTTTGAATTTTCGAGTGAAGATTGTGATTTTTCCTATCGAAAATGCAAGTTATTGGAAAATTTAATTTTTTTAAAAGCTTTTTTTAGGGTTAAGAAGGGTGATGTACAAAAAATTTCAAAACAAATATTAGACTTCAATAGAAAGAGGGAGGAAACGCAGCCAATTAGGGCAAAAACTGGTGGTAGTACTTTTAAAAATCCACTCAACATGAAGGCTTGGGAATTAATTGATCAAGCAGGATGTCGTGGTAAGAAAATTGGAGATGCCGAAATGTCGGAAAAGCATTGTAATTTTATGATTAATCATGGTAGTAATAATGCCAATGATTTGATTAATCTTAGCGAGTATGTGATAGATAAGGTTTTAGAAAAAACAGGCGTCAAATTAGAAATGGAAATAAAAATAATTTCTTAGGATGGTATTAGATATTTTTAAAATAGGTATAGGTCCTTCAAGTTCTCACACTATGGGACCTTGGGTTGCTTGTCAAAAATTTTTAGACAATCTTGATTGCAAAAAAATAACTGATATTAAGGTTGATTTATTTGGGTCTTTATCTAAAACTGGCAAGGGTCATGGCACTGATATTGCTGTAATTTTAGCTTTATTAGGGTATGATTTTAAAACCATAGATATTTCCTTAATTAAAGATTATATTAATCAGGTCAAATCCGATAAAAAGCTAAATATTAGAAAAGTTAATTTAATTGATTTTAGTATAGAGGAAAAAATTATTTTTAACTCAAGAACCTTACCATTTCATCCAAATGCTATAAAATTTTCAGCAAAAATTAACGACTCTTATGTTAGTCAAACTTATTATTCAGTTGGTGGTGGTTTTGTTATTTCTAATGAGGATGATATAAGTAAAGAGGGGGTGAAAATAAAATATCCATATATTATTAAAAATTCTTGTGACTTAGTTTCTTATTTAAAAAATGGTAATGATATTTTAGACGTAATTTATAGCAATGAATTGGCCACTAGAAGTAAAAAAGAAATAGAAGAATATATTAAAAATATATGGAAAATTATGGCAGAATCAATTTACTTAGGTTGCGGTAAAACTGGCATATTGCCTGGTGGAATTGGCGTTGTAAGAAGAGCTGCTGAAATGAACAAATCTCTTATTGGTGATAAAAAATACCAAAATTATGAAGAGTGGGTAAATATTATAAAATCAAAAAAATATTCTTTTGAAGAGGTTGTAAGTTGGATTACTTGCTTTGCATTAGCTGTTAATGAGGAAAATGCTTCATTTGGTAGAGTAGTTACTGCCCCAACCAATGGTTCTGCTGGTGTTATTCCAGCTGTAATAATGTATTTAATATGTTTTCAGAAAAATAAATCTTTTAAAGATATACAAAATTTTATCTTAATAGCTGGTCAAATTGGAGTATTATTTAAGGAGGGAGCGACAATTTCAGCTGCTGTAGGCGGTTGTCAGGCTGAAATTGGAGTTTCTTCATCTATGGCCGCTGCTGGACTAACTTATTGCCTTGGTGGTAGCTATAGGCAAGTTTTACAATCTGCTGAAATAGCTATGGAACATAATTTAGGATTAACTTGCGATCCCGTTAATGGTTTAGTGCAAATACCATGTATTGAGCGTAATGCCATGGGAGCAGTTAAGGCTATAACCGCCTCTAACATTGCGTTAGGATCTGCTATAGAAAATTTTAAGGTTGATCTCGATCATATAATAAAAGTGATGAAAGAGACGGCGATGGATATGAATAATAAATACAAAGAAACATCAGAAGCTGGTCTAGCAATAAATATACCAATTTCTGTTGCTGAATGTTAATTTTTAACAAAAAACAACAATGGTCATAAAATTTTTTAATACATTATCTAAGAGCAAAGAAGTTTTTGAGCCAATCGAAAAGGATCATATTAAATTTTATGTTTGTGGACCAACAGTTTATAGTCGTCCTCATATTGGAAATGCTAGATCTATTGTAATTTACGATCTTTTATATCGCTTTTTGCAAAATAAATTTGCAAAAGTTACCTATGTTAGAAATATTACTGATGTTGATGATAAAATTAATAAAGCAGCAATAGAAAATAAGGTCTCAATCAAGGAATTAACTAGCAAAATTATTGAAGATTTTAATTCTGATATAGAATATCTTAATGTTTTAAAGCCTAATTTTGAGCCAAAGGCAACCGAAAATATTACCGAAATTATTAACATGATTGAAAAATTAATTGCTAATAAAAATGCCTATATAAGTGAAGGACATGTTTTGTTTGACGTTAATTCTTATAAGGAGTATGGTGAATTATCTCGCAGAAATCTTGATGAAATGATTGTTGGCGCAAGGGTTGAGGTAGCAAATTATAAGAAAAATCCTCTAGATTTTGTACTTTGGAAGCCATCTAGCAAAAAGGATGATGCTTCTTCAGTCTTTGACTCACCTTGGGGTAAGGGCAGACCAGGTTGGCATATCGAATGTAGTGCTATGAGTAACAAATTTTTAGGTCAAGATTTTGATATTCATGGTGGTGGTGCAGATTTACAATTTCCTCACCATGAAAATGAAATTGCGCAGAGTAAATGCGCCAATATTGGGTCAAATTTTTCTAAATATTGGCTTCATAATGGCTTTTTGACTGTTTCTGGTGAAAAAATGAGTAAATCTGTTGGCAATTTTATTACCGTTGCTGACTTAATAGAAAAAAATATTTCAGGAATTATTATTAGGTTTTTACTTCTCTCAACTCATTATCGCAAGCCATTAGATTTTACTGACAAATCCTTGATGGACGCCACCAAATCAATTGAAAAATTCTATTCAATTTTGAGTAAGGAAAGCTTTTTATTGTCAAAATATGAAAATCCTTATTTAGAAAAAGTGATTTTATCTTTAGAAGAGGACTTAAACTCGCCCTTAGCCTTCTCTATTTTACATTCTCTGGTGAAAGATTATAAATCTTCCAAAGATAAGGAGAAATTAGCTTCTAATTTGGTTGAAATTTTAGATTTTCTTGGTCTTTTAGATAAAAATTACTTTGATAGAAGAGTGAAAAACAATATTGATGAAAATTACATCTTATCCAAAATAGAAGAAAGAAATATTGCTAAGAAAAATAAGGATTATGCCAAAGCAGATCATATTCGTGAAGAGCTTTTAAGTAAAAACATTGTTATTAAGGATGGTAAGGGTGGAGTAAGTTGGGAAATGGCATAATTTATTTTGTTAGGTGGTGTATGTTGTTTTTGTAAGAATTGAGTTTGTTTGCTTGTTACCTATATTACAAGGGGAGTTTTAAACCGAGTTCAGTTTCCAACTCCCCTTGTAATATAGGGGAGTCAAAGTAGCTTTGCTACTTTGGTGGGGTAAGCAAACAAACTCAATCCCCCCCTACAACATCCTCTTACCAACAACTCCCACAAAAATACTTCCAACCCCATTCTTCTTCAAAATTTTTGAGCAATTATTTATAGTAGCGCCAGTTGTAACTACATCATCAATAATTAATATATTCTTCTCAATAATAAGATTCTTATATTTTCCATTTAACAAAAAAGCATTTTTGACATTATCTATCCTCGCCTTTTTATTTAGTCCAATTTGATTTTTACCTTCTTTAGTTCTTATCAATAAATCAGGAATTAATTTTATCCCAGATTTTTTGCTAATAAATTTTGCCAAAAGTAAGGCTTGATTATACTTTCTTCTTCTAAGCCTCTTTTTATGAAGCGGAACCGCTACAATAAAATCAATATCACTAATAAATTCTTCTAATTTCGGATAAATAAGGTTGCACAATTCTTTTGCTAAATAAGTTTGATCGAAAAATTTAAATTTTACTATCAAACCCATCAATTCATCATTATATTTACAGGCTGCAACTAGCTTTTGATAAAAGGGTTTGCTTTCTAAGCAATTTCCGCAAATTAGATTATCATCAATTTTATAATCAAAGGGTAGGTGGCAAATTTTGCAAAAAGGTTCTGTAATAAATTCTATTTTTTTCCAATCCTCAACACAAAATAAACCATTCTCTATAATTTTATTGCAAAGGAGACATGATTTTGGAAAGATTACATTGTTAATTTTATCTATTACGCTAATTCCCATCTTTAAAGTAGTATTTTTAAATTATTTTCTTGTAATGACTATATTTTTATGTTATAATTGGTTTTCTATTGTTGTAATTAACATGTATATTTTTAAGTTAAAGATATATATTATCTTAATAAGATCTTTTAATTAAGCTCTCAAGATAAGTTTTTAAAACAGTAAATTTTTATTGACAAGTAATTATATATTTTTCAATATTAACCGATATTTAATTTTAACTATTAAAAAAATGAAACAAATAGAAGCGAAAAACAAAAAAAATGTGTTGGTAAGTAGTTTTGCAAAGTTCTTTAGGGTTGGTATATTATCCCTCTTTGTAATGTTAGTAATTCCTTCAATTTCATCAGGTATTTTTGGTAGCAGTGACGCACATGCTGGTTGTAACCAAAGAAGTGGTGCAAGTGCAAGTTTCCAGACAGATGCAAATTTTATTAATGCTTTATGTGATTCTGTAGCTAAGGATAGTGGTAATAGTATTTCTGCATCTTGTAACGCAAAAGAACCTGGTACTGGAACTATTGATAATGAAAATTTATGTACCTTAAAGGGCGATGGTGGTTGTGATACAACTTTAGATTATCCAATTAGATGTACTAATATTCAAACTAGGGCTGCTTGTATATCAAATGGTAATGCTTTTGCTAATTGTCAGTGGACTGTTGAAGATGTTGACAACAATAAGCTGGTTGATGCTGTTTGCAGGGTTTATCAAATTGCTACTGGTACCGCTGGTAAGGCGTTTGCTGCTGTTGGTGTGATTTCAGTTGGTATTGGCTTCTTTACTGGTAAAGTTTCTTGGGGTTTGATGATCTCGGTTGCGGCAGGTATCGCGGTATTCTTTGGAGCGCCGTCAATCATTGCTGTAATTTCTGGTGATCAAAGTGCTACGTCTCTATGTTCTAATGTATCAAAATAAATTTAGGTTTTTATGAGTAAAATTTGTGATTTATTAGTTGAAAAAACTATCATGAGTGGGAACAATGTTTCTCACTCTAATAGAAAAACTAAAAGAAAATTCTATCCTAATTTAAAATCCTCTTCTTTTGATAGTGAGGTTTTGGGTGTTAAAGTTAAATTTAAAAAACTTTCAACCAAGGCTATTAGAACTGTTAATAAGAATTGTGGTTTTGACAATTTTATTGTTAATTGTAGGTCTAGTAAGTTAACTGATCTTGGCTTGAGGTTTAAAAAACAAATTGTTACTAAATTGAAGAAGTCTGGTAAATTGGATGAGATTAAATTAAAATCCAGAAAATTTGTTAAGGAAGAAGAAGTTAAGGCTTAGTTTTGGCTTTTAGAAGTTTAGTTTAGATATTTTGAGGCGGTGATTATTAATTTAATCATCGCCTTTTTTTGTGTTGTGGTGAGGAATTAGATTGTGGTGAAATTAAAATTTTAACTGAGTTTGTTTATTTACCCCACCAAAATAATTAAAGATTATTTTGATAAAAAAGCGGTTTGCTTTTTACCTATCCATAAGGGGAATTGTGGGAAATGAACTCGGGTCTTTAACTCCCCCTAAGGGGGAAGTCGAAGCAATTTATTGCTTCGGTGGGGGTTGTATTAGTTAGGATAGAAAATTTGTATCTTGGGGTAGGAGAACCCCCACCGAGTCTCTACGTTCCTCGACTCCCCCTTAGGGGGAGTTGTAGGAACTGAACTCGGATCTTCAACTCCCCCTAAGGGGGAAGTCGAAGCAATTTATTGCTTCGGTGGGGGTTGTATTAGTTAGGATGGAAAATTTTTATCTTGGGGTAGGAGAACCCCCACCGAGTCTCTACGTTCCTCGACTCCCCCTTAGGGGGAGTTGTAGGAACTGAATGTGTTTGTTTAGTGGACATCTTCTAAAAATTTTGGTACCCAAATTTCTGGTTTGAAACCATTTTCTGATATTATTTTTCTCATTACTTGACGCCTTTCTTCATTAGCAGATAATAAGAATTTTGTATTACCCATCTTATTTAGATCAATTTCACTAACCACTGATATATCTTGGTGCTTGAGAAGGAAATATTTCTGATTATTTGCTAATTTTTCAATTAACTCAAATTCATATTTATTGAGGTTGAATATTGATTTATAGTAATCATGACTCATTGAGTTTGCTAAAAATATACTTGTAGTTATGTTATCATGAAAGGTTTTTTGAATATAATTGTCGGCAATATCCTCTTCGCTATCAATTGAAAAAATCACAATACAATTTTTCTTAGCTACCCTTTCTAAGAAGTTATCTAACGTTGGTGCTATTGCATAATTATTGATTAGCTGCATAGATTTATCAATCGCTATGATCGTTGGAGAACCATCTAAAGAATTTTCAATTTTATGTAAAAGATAGCTAAATATTGGAATTAGAAGTGCCTTATTTTGTAAAATTTTTGAAAAAGATACGGAATTAATAAGGTTTATATTTATATCATTCTCTTTTTCATGATCAAAAATGAATGAATATTTACCATCAGAATGCCAAATTGATAATTTTTTATAGATATTTGGTGCCTTATCCTTAAATAAATCAGATGCTAGGGAGAGTTTTCTAATTTTTTGTTGGAATATTTGTTTTATGATGGGTTTGATAAGATCCCTCTCTTCATCTGGCACTTTACTACCATAATTTATTAAATAATTAAACCATCTTTCTAAAAAATCTTGATTATTTGCATTATCTTCTAAGTTAAGTGGATTTATTTTTAGAGCTTCAGGATTGTTTTTGTTATTTGTTGGGTAAAAATAATTACCACCAATAGATCTGATAAATATTTCTGATGCTGAGTGGGAGTTAAAATAAAATAATCTATTATTTATTTTCTTTGTCTCAGATAGTAAAAAATTCATTATAGCTGCCTTACCTGAATTTATAGGTCCTACAATAACTGTATGACCACGATCTTTATGGTGAAAATTAAAGAAATACGGGGTTCCAACTATTGTTCTAAAGATAGTGATTGCATTTCCCCAATGATTATTTTTCATTGATCCCGCAGGAAAGTTATGTAGAGATGCAAAGCCACCAAATTTTGATGAATTAACGACATTTTTTCGCGATAATAGTTTAAAGTTGCCTGGTATTTGAGACCAGAAGCAATGCTCTAAATATAGTTCTTCACGAATTATTGAGAGACCTAACTTTTGCAATGTATATAATGCTGATTTGATGTCTTTTTTTAGACCTCTATTAGTGTCATTTATTAAGGTGATGGTTGTTTGTTGGCCAGAAAAGTCGGTTTCTTTTCTATTGTCGTTTAATATTTCGTCATTTAATCCAGAAAAATATTTGATATCTTCGTCCTGACTTACTTCAAGAACATAATTTTGATAATTAATTTTTTCTAAAGCATTATGTCGATCAGTAAAACACAAGGATTGGGTAATAATAAATTCTTGAGGTAGTTGTAAAAATTTATCAAGCGAACCAATAGATACTTCATTATATTCTTTAACGGAAAAAATGGCACCAAAATGATCCTTGTCATTAACCATAACTTCCAACTCCCTATTACCAAAAGCTAGTTTACAATCAGTTAAATCACTGTCTAGCGAGCTTACTTTTAGATCATGTTTATCATCAGTGAAATTGACTATTTTTGACAGAAAGGACATTTGACCAGAATAGTAGGAGCCGTTATTTTTGTATATGGAGAGTCTTTTAATTCCAAAGTCTTTCATATCTTCTAATATATTCTCTATAATATCATTTAGCCTCTTGGATTTTATTTTTATATTAGCTTTGTAGGCTCTACTCATTGCCTTACTAGAGAAGGAGTGAAAAAAAGAGGATATGTTTTTTTTAAAGGCAGATTCTCCAGATATAATGATTGTCATGTAGAGTTCATTAATATACTGATCTGACCAGTTATTACCCTCGTTCCATTCCTGATTTATTAAATTTGAAGCGTAGTTGTTGTATTTCCCCTTAGGTAAGATATTTTTCTTTTTTCTGATCGTGTGAAGCCAAATAGCAAATTCGCTACTATCTATTCTGTCACCTATAACAGCTCTAATGATATCCCTTAAATTTACTGATTCAGAATTGCCGAACTCGTTATTGAATCCGGTTATTTTAACGGTTTGCATTAACTCACCATTTTTGGTAATTATGGTATAGGGGTCGTAATACGAAAAGGTTGGTATTAATGATTCGTAAGGTTTTTTAAGATAAGCCTTATCTTTTGAGTTATCTTGGATTTTTTTTGCGTGCCTTAATTCAGACTTTTTAATCATTTATTGTCGTAGTTTCTCTTGACTTCTCCTGTATATAATTGTCTTGGTCTTGATATTTTAAAGAATTTATCGGAGATAGACTCATTTAGTTGAGCAACCCATCCGGATACTCTGGAGATAGCAAAAATAACAGTAAAAAAGCTATTAGGTATTCCCATTGCTTTGTAAATTATGCCAGAATAGAAATCGACATTAGGAAATAATTTTCTTTTGATAAAGTAGTCGTCGTTAAGAGCAATCTTTTCTAACTCAACAGCAATTTGTAACAATTGGTTATCTTCATCGTGGAATTCCCGTAATATTTCATCACAAGATTTTTTTAATACTTTTGCTCTTGGGTCATAGTTTTTGTAAACTCTGTGACCAAATCCCATTAATCTGAAGGGGTCATTTTTATCCTTAGCTTTGTCAATAAATTCTGGGATATTTTCTACAGAACCAATCTCTTCTAACATATTGATTACAGCTTCATTTGCTCCGCCGTGAGAAGGTCCCCATAGTGACGAGATACCAGCACTAATTGCTGCAAAAGGGTTTGTGCCAGACGATCCTGCTATTCTAACTGTTGAGGTTGATGCATTTTGTTCATGATCAGCATGTAATATAAGAATTTTATTCATAGCATCAGCCATGATTGGATTAGGTTTGTAAGCTTGATCTTTTTTGCCAAAGAACATATAGATAATGTTTTCTACAAATCCAAGTTCAGGATTAGGTTGGATAAATTCTTCTCCAACAGATTTTTTATAAGCAAAGGCTGCTAGGGTAGGGACTTTGGCAATAATTTTACAAGAGATTTCTTTTCTTTCTTCCTCAGTTAGGCTTTTTGTGGAATTGTGGTAAAATCCTGTAATTAATGTTGTAGAAGCCGATAGGATGGCCATTGGGTGTAAATTATCTGACAAAGAGTCATAAAATTTGTAAAAAGATTCATCTATGCTGGAATTACTGATAATTTTGCTAGAAAACTCCTTATATTCTTCCTTCGTGGGCAGATCTCCATTTAGTAGTAAATAAGAAACCTCTAAATAGTTACTTTTTTCAGCTAGATCTTCTATTGTGTATCCTCTATGTCTTAATATACCCTTTTCACCATCTATGTAAGTAATTTTTGACTCGCAAGAAGAGGTTGACATGAATCCTGGATCAAAAGTAAAAATATCGGCCTCCTTTAGTAAGTTGGAGATGTCAACAACATTTTGACCAATCGTAGCTTCTTTGTAAGGTAGGTTTACTTTTTTATTATCTGGTAATATTAGGGTGGCCATTTTTGCGCTATTGCTCATTTAAAATTATAAGAAAGGTTGGGTTACGTTAAGGACTGTGTAAAAGTAACTCATATTTTGTCCTTATCTTTCCCTTTTTTCATTTTTAATCTTGAAGTAGCTAGGCTAAGACTGTGATAAAAGATAAAATCCAAAAGAAAAAATATTTTAATAAAATATGAGTTATTTTTACACAATCCTTTAATTACAAAATATTTTGCAATATAAGTTTGTCGGTATTTAGCAGAATATTTACAAATTGTGCTAAAAATTAATAAATTTTAGATAAAATTCCTAAAAAATATAATCACTACGAGTTTTTAATAGAATCTTATGTTATGATATATCTTGGGTAGATAATTTTCAAGTCTATTTCAAAATTTCTGATGGATTAGTTTTGCTAGCCTTCAATGCTGGATAGATAGTCGCTAAGAAAGATATTAATATCGACATGGAGGTAACTAAAGCGACATCAGATATAAATATTTTAGAAGGTAGGTTAGATAAAAAGTAAATAGTTGGGTCAAACAGAGTGCTTTCTGTCATATTGTCTATCCATTCTTTAATTGAATTAATATTGGCTGAAAATAATATGCCGATAGCTAATCCCAATAAAGTACCGGAAAACCCTATGACACCGCCAGAAATTAAAAAGATTTTAATAATACCAGATTTATGCATACCCATTACCCTAAGGCAGGCAATATTTTTTTTCTTATCATTTACTAACATTATTAGGCTGGAAATTATGTTGAAAGCGGCAACTATAATTATTAAGGTTAGAATAAGGAACATAACCGTCCTTTCTATTTTTAGGGCGTCGATAAATGAGCGATTAGATTCTTTCCAATCATGAACATAGACTCCGTTTAAATCTTCTCCCAATATTTTGTAAATATTATATTTTAATTCAGATAAATTATTAATATCCTTACTAAGAATTTCGATAGTAGATGTTGAATTTCTAAGTTTAAAATGAATTTGAGCAACCTCAAATGGCATAAAGATTGTGGTTAGATCATATTGATAAAGGCCAGTTTCAAATATTCCAGAAATCTGATATGTTTTAATTCTTGGTATTGATCCTAATATTGTTTTATTTGTTGTTGCCGATATCAGTTTGACATGATCTCCGACAGAAAGGTTTAGATTTTGCGCTAAATTAGATCCCATAATAATTTTGTCCTTATCTTTATCTGAGTAAAATTCTCCTAATATTAAATTGTCGCGGATTAATTTTTTTTCTTGTAAATCTTGAGACTTAATACCTCTAGCTAAGCCACCAAAAGATCCAGACGGAGAACTGAACATGACCTGACTTTCGACCATGGGATTGATGTATTTTACATTTTTTAACCCCTTAATTTTTTTTACAATGTCTGGATAGTTTTTTATACCTAATTTGTGAGTAGACTCAATGGTGATATGAGAATTAATACCCAGAATTCTTCCAACCAATTCGTGATGAAAGCCGTTCATAACTGACATAACAATTATTAGGGTGGCAACTCCAATAACAATTCCTATAAATGAGAATAAGGTGATGACAGATATAAAGCCTTCTTTTCTTTTTGACCTTAAGTAGCGAAAAGCAATTAATAATTCTAGACTATTCATTAATTTGATCTTCATTTAATTTATCTTCTAGAGCGATTGGATAGTCGCCACTAAAACAAGCATCGCAATATTGTGGCTGGTCATTGTTTCTTTTTGATTTGCTAATTGCGTTATATAAGCCGTCTATGGATATATACTCAACCCTATCTGCCTTTATTTCTCTCGCTATTTCTTCTTTTGATAATTTGTTGGCAATTAAATTTTTGTCATCTGGAGTGTCTATGCCATAAAAGCAAGATCCTGTTGTTGGTGGGCTAGCAACCAATAAGAATACTTCTTTAGCGCCGGCATCTCTAACCATTTTGACAATTTTTTTAGATGTTGTCCCTCTGACAATAGAATCATCAACCAAGATGACTCTTTTACCCTTTATTAGGTCCCTGTTGACATTGTGCTTTAATTTTACTCCGAAATGCCTAATTTTGTCTGTTGGCTCAATGAATGTTCTGCCGACATAGTGATTTCTAATTATGCCTAGTTCAAATGGAATATTAGAGGCGATTGAATACCCAATAGCTGCAGAAACTCCAGAATCTGGTACGGGGACAACTATATCAGCTTCAATTTTTACTTCTTTTGCCAATTCCATTCCTATGTTTTTTCGGATATCATAGACATTTTTTCCCTCGATAAAGCTATCTGGACGAGCAAAATAAATATATTCAAAAATGCAAAATTTTGATATTCCATTTTCAAACGGGAATTCACTATAGACACCTTTTTTATCAATAATAATCATCTCACCTTTTTTGATATCCCTAACTAATTTGGCGTCCATAATGTCTAGAGCGCAACTTTCACTCGCAACCACATGAGAATCTCCTAATTTACCTAGAATCAGAGGTCTAACGCCATTAATATCTCTAACTGCGATAATTTGGTCTTTAAGCATTATTACTAAAGAGAAGGCTCCTTTAACTTGGCTTAGAGCGTCTATTATTCTTTCTTTGATGGTTTCTTTTTTGCTCAATGCAATTAGGTGGATAATGACCTCGGTATCCATTGATGATTGGAAGATGGCGCCTTTTTTTACCAAATCTTTCTTTAAAGTTTTTGCATTAGTTAGGTTACCATTATGAGCAATCGCTAAGTCACCAAAGCTAAAATTAGCAAATATTGGTTGATGGTTTCTAGTGTTTTTTTTACCAGCGGTTGAGTATCTGACGTGACCAATAGCTTTGTTTCCGATTAATTTGTCAACAATTGATTGATTGCTAAAATTATCTGATACCAAGCCTTTAGCAAGGTGAATATAGAATTCCTTCTCATCAGAAGAGACTATTCCACAGGATTCTTGACCTCTATGCTGTAAGGCATGTAGTCCTAATGTAGTATTAATTGCGGCATCTATGTTGTTGTAAATAGCGAAAACTCCGCATTCTTCCTCCATTTTATCCATATCGAATTTTGTTATCATAGTTTAATCCTTATTAAGTAAATATTCGTAAATTATTAAGTTTTCCATTATTCTTTGAACATAATTTCTTGTTTCATGATATGTTATTAACTCAATCCAATCTACAACCTTGTCGATATCTTGAGATTTTCTTGGATCATAAAATTCTTTAACCCACCTGTTTACAGAGCTTGGGCCGGCATTGTAAGATGCAATTGCCATAATTTTCGAGCTGTTAAATTTCTCTAATAGCGAGTTAATATAAAATGATCCTAATTTAATATTGTATCGAACAGATCTTTTTAATTTTTTAGGATCATATTTAATTTTCATTCTTTCTGCGACTTTTTTTGCTGTATAAGGCATCAATTGCATAAACCCAACTGCTCCAACAGAGCTGATTGCAGATTGAGAAAATCCACTTTCTTGCTTTATTAGGGAGTGTATTAGAGATTTGTTTTTACCCTCAACATGTTCAATGATTTTAAATTGCTTTGTTATGAAGAATATATTTTTTTCCGACAGATATTTAAAAATATCGTAACTTAATTTACTGTTATCAATTTGAGCTAATAACTCGATAATCAAGGCTATATCTCCCTTATTGTTAATTTGTGAAATTAGTTCTTTTAAAATAAATTCAGCATTTTCTGTTTGGTTGTTAATTGCAAAAAGTATTGAGATTTTTAGCGCGGTATTATCTTTTAAATTCTTAATATTTTCTTCATTAAATATCGGGTCTGGAGGTAAAAATACATCCGAATTGGTTTGAATATTTTTAAGTTTTTTATATTTACTGTAAGCAATTTGAGAATAAAAATACGTAGGATATCTCATTGCCACTTGATACCATATAGATTTTTTTTCATCACCATCTGTTGCTTCTGCAAGCCAGTAAGCCGCTCTTGAAATGCTAATAGGGTAGTTAACATTTTTGTATAAATTGCTAAAATGATCATATGCTACCTCTGGGTTATTTAAGAATCTAAGAGCGATCCATCCTGCAGTCCATTCGGCATCAGCATATTTGTCCCCTCCTGGTTTTAATCCATGATTAGATATTATCTTGTAGGATTTTTTGTAAGATAATTTTCTCTTATCTTTTAGCAACTCTCTGCCGTATAATTTGCGTAAAGACCACCATTTTTCAGGCTCTGAACTATCTATTGGAGCTTTTAATAGTAATTTTACAGCTTGATCTTTTTTGTTATTTTTCTTAAGCCATTGCACTCTGTGATAATATAAGACCTCTTCAGACCTATATTTTCTTGGTATTGATAATAAGATTTTTCTTAAGCTTTTGGGGTTTTTGTTAATTTTAATTATGGCTGAAAAAAGCTTTTCCTCATCATCAGAAATTAAGTCAAATAATTTTTTAGATTTTAAAAATGAATTTTTGCCCTGCCAAAATAATTTTTTAATTTTTACAAGATGATCTGATTTTTCTAAAAAATTACCATATTTACCAAGAAAATCTACTATTTCTTGTTCAGAAAAGCTGTAATCTAGCCAAATATGCTTTACTCTATTTTTGATATCTGTTTTTATGAAGTCTAAATTATAATCGTTTGTTTGATAAAATTTTGACTTTTTTTCGATCAGATATATAAGGAAGTTCTTATTTTTAGAACTGTGATAGGTTAGATATTTTTGTTTAATTTCTTCATAGGGCAAGTTATTGTCAATAATATACTTCTCTTTAATATTATTGATGACTCTTTGATTAAAAAATGGATATTTTTTTGTAATTGAGTTTATTTTATCTATATTAAGCTCTGATATCTTGTTGCGATAAATTATACCTTCAAAGGCTTCATGAAAGTCTGAATTATGAAATTTCTTAGAGGAGTCTAGGGCTTTTTTGTATTTTTTTTGCTCTATTTTTTTAAAAATATTTTTTATTACTTTTTTTTCTTTATTATTTAATTCAATATTCCATAATTTTTTAGAGATAGGTATGTCTTTGGCAAAAATATTGTTGCTGAAGATTATTATAAAAATAACTGTTAAATATTTAATGTAATTTAGCAATTTATGATATTTTGATGACAAAAATTTACCTAATTAGTCCAAGCAAGATCGAAAATAGTTTTTTTTTAAAATTAGAGAATATTTTAGCAACAAAGTTGGTTTCTTTATTTCAATTAAGATTAAAAAACTATGAGGATCAAGATGTAATTGCAATATCTAAAAAGGTTAAAGATATTTGTCGTAAATATAAAGTAAAATTTGTATTAAATGACAGATTTAATTTGGCAGTTATAGTGGGGGCGGATGGTGCCCATTTGGGGCGGTCAGATGCTATCTTAAAAGAAGTTATGTTGCAAAAGCCAAAAAATTTTCTTATTGGCGTCAGTTGTTATGATGATAAGGGTCTCATTCACAAGGCTGCTGAAAGTGGTGTTGATTATATATCTCTTGGAGCGTTTTTCCCAACTAAAACCAAAAAAACAACTGCTAGGCCAGATGTTGATTTAATTAAGTATTGTAAAAATATCACTAACATTCCTTTGGTTGCAATTGGCGGTATAAATGACAAAAATTGTCAGACATTAATAGAAAATAAAATAGATTATTTAGCCGTAATTTCTTATATTTGGGATAATGAGGGTAGGGAGGTTGAATGTATTGAGAAATTATCAATTCTTATTTGACTCTCGTCACGAATACCTATTATGCTGAATTTTACCTATGACACAACATTTAGACTTCTTTTTTTGGTTAAAAATTATCATAAATTTCTGACCCAAAGAGTTCTGGGGCTTCTGAGTTAGGGTCCTCACTATTAAAAATTCAGAACCATGAAAACTGACATTAATTTTAAACTTGTTTTTCAATGTTTTTTTTATGCTCTATGCTTTCTGCGGTTTGGTAGTCAACTATAATTCTGTAATGAGGGTCTTCATTTGAATCCTTTTCAACAAATTTACTACCCTTATCAAGTAAATTTCTACAATCTTCACTTAAATGTAAAAGATGTAATTTTTTATTTAAGTCCATGTATTTTTCAGCTAATTCGTCAATTGCTTGTAAAGCTGAATGATCCCAAACTCTAGAATATTTAAAATCGATTGTAACATCTTTTGGATCATTTTTTGGATCAAATATTTTTTTAAAAGTAAAGATTGATGCAAAAAATAAATTACCATGAAGAATATAAGTTTTTTTAGATTTTTTACTTTCGATTACGGCATAAAGGCTTTTAGCATTGTGCCAAGCAAAATTTAAGGCTGAAACTACGACCCCAATAATTACGGCGATAGCTAGATCTGTAAATACCGTGACAATTGAAACTAAAATCAATACAAAAGCATCGGATTTTGGAATTTTTTTGATAATTCTAAAGCTGGACCATTCAAAAGTTCCAATGACAACGGTGATCATGATCCCAGTTAATGCGGCAACTGGAATTTTTGCAATTAAATCTGAGGCAAACAAAATAAAGAAGAGTAAAAATAGGGCAGCCGCAATACCAGAGATTCTACTCCTACCTCCAGATTTGATATTGATCATGCTTTGTCCAATCATGGCGCAACCACCCATACCGCCAAAAAATCCAGTAACAATGTTGGAGGCGCCTTGAGCTACACATTCTTTGCTATTTCTGCCTCTAGTTTGAGTAATTTCATCAATTAGGGTTAAGGTCAACAAGGATTCGATTAATCCAATAGCAGCTAAAATTAAAGAATAGGGTAAGATAATTTTTAGAGTTTCTAGGTCATAGCTAATTGCGGGAATATTAAAAACAGGTAGAGATCCTGAGATATCAGCCAAATCACCAACATTTTTCGAAGGAAGGTCGAGCAAAATAACCACTAAAGAGATAAATAGAAGAGCTCCTAGGGGCGCAGGAATTATTTTGGTAATTTTTGGTAAAAATTTAATGATGGCGATCGTTAATAATACTAACCCTAAAGTAGTATATAATAAATTACCGCTCATCCAATTTTCATTACCAAGATTATCAATTATTTTAAATTGAGATAATTGTGAAAGGAAAATTACAATAGCCAAGCCATTAACAAAGCCAAGCATTACCGGGTAGGGTACCATTTTAATAAATTTTCCAAATCGAAGAAATCCAAAAATAACCTGAATTAAGCCCATCAATATTACGGTTGCAAAGAGATATTCTACACCATGATCCTTAACTAAACTAATCATAACAACTGCTAGAGCTCCAGTTGCACCAGAAATCATTCCCGGTCTACCACCAAAAGTTGCGGTAATTAATCCAACTAAAAAAGCGGCGTAAAGACCGACAAGAGGCTCAACCCCTGCAACAAATGAGAAGGCCACCGCTTCTGGAACGAGGGCGAGCGCGACGGTTAGCCCTGCAAGAATTTCTATTTTGTAATTTATTTTACTAGTCATCTGATTATTTTTTGCTACGAGTTTTAGCATTATTGCTAAAAATTAATTTTTTAAATTTAATTTTAAAAATTTCAGGAGTAACGAGATTTCTCTAGAGTATTTTAAAGTAAAAAATAAGAAATATTTTTTTTAATTGAATTGTAATTTTTAATAAAAAAACTCTTCTATTCTGATTAATTCGTTATATTTTGCTGTTCTGTCGGATCTGCATAGAGAGCCAGTTTTAATTTGTCCAGCATTGGTGGCGATGGCGATATGAGAAATAGTACTATCCTCAGTCTCTCCTGATCTATGAGAAATAATTGTTTTGTAGTTATTGTCTTGGGCTAATTTAATTGTTTCTAAGGTTTCTGTCAATGTGCCAATTTGATTGACTTTAATCAAGATTGCATTAGCCATTTTTTGATCAATACCTTTTTGTAAAATTTCTTTATTGGTTACGAATAAATCATCACCAACTAGGGTAATTTTATCTCCTAGAATTTGGGTCATTTGTTTCCAGCCATCAAAATCATCTTCAGCCATTCCATCTTCAATGGAAATAATTGGATATTTATCACAAAGATTTTGATAATACTTAATTAACTCTTCAGAATTCAAAATTTTACCTTCACCTTTGAGGTTATATTTGCCATTTTTATAAAATTCAGTAGAAGCAATGTCAAGTGCAAAAACAACATCTTTTTCAATCTTGTAACCAGAAGCTATTATTGCCTTAGAGATGAAATCTAAAGCTTCTTCGGCAGAGTCTAAGTTTGGAGCAAAACCGCCTTCATCACCAACATTGGTGTTGTGACCAGATTCTTTAAGAATTATTTTAAGGTTGTGAAAAATTTCAGCCCCCATTCTGATGGCATCAGAAACTGTTTCTGCTGAAATTGGTATTACCATAAATTCTTGAATATCAATTTTATTGTCAGCGTGCTCTCCGCCATTTAAAATATTCATCATCGGAATCGGCATTAAATCTGACAATTCATTATTTAAAATATTTTGTGAAATATATTGAAAAAGGGGTAATTTAAGAGAGTTTGCTCCAGCTTTAGCTATAGCTAAAGATACCGCTAAAATGGCATTAGCACCTAGGTTAGATTTATTTTTTGTACCATCAATTTTTAGTATAATGTTGTCTAATCTGTTTTGATTAAACACTGATTCGCCAATTAGTTCCTTAGAAATTATTTCGTTAACATTTTTTTTGGCCTTTAATACTCCTCGTCCTAAATAACGATTTTTGTCATTATCTCTAAGTTCAAAAGCTTCTAAGCTACCGGTAGAGGCGCCACTTGGAACTGAAGCCCTGCCAATTGCACCATCTTCTAAAATTACATCCGCTTCTAATGTTGGGTTCCCTCTGGAATCAAGAATTTCTCTTGCGGTAATGGATTCTATTTTTGACATATTGACTTACTTATTTTTTTAGTTAACAATCTCTTCTTAAAGTTAAAAAGCCATCATACTAATCATATATTTAATTATCAATGAGTGAATTAGATCAGATTCGAAAAGAAGCTCGAATTGAAGCCTTTACTTTGGGGCTGCTAAATTTTTACAGAAACAATCGGATAAAAATATTTTCTATTCTATTTATACTCATTTTAGTAGCAACCTCCTATGTTGGGAATTATTTTTATAATAAAAATATTAATCAAAAATATTCCGTAATACTCCAGGGTTTGTTTTTAGATAAAACTGTTGATATTGATAGGTTAAAAGCATTGGTTGATCAGAGTAATTCTTCTGGTATTAAGTTTATTGCTTCAATGCAATATGCTAAAATTTTAGCCAAGGAAGGTAAGATTGATAAGGCTATAGATTTATATTTAGCTATCAATAATAGCAAAGAATATGATGATTTTTTTAAGGAATATGCCGGTTTATTAGCTATTAGACATTTAGTGGAATTTCAAGACGATAAAAAATACAACATAATAGCTAACATAAGTAGAATTAAGGGGAGTTCGTCAAATTTAAAGAATCACATTATCGAGCAGGAAGCCATATATCTTTGGAAAATTAAGGAGTATAAAGAATCTAAAGATTTATTTAAAGCACTATTTGATAGCGGAACTACTTCAGATGGGATAAAAAAAAGAGCGAGAATGATGTTAGAAATTGAATTTAATAAATAGCTTAGTTAAAGTCTTTTATAACGCAGAACTATATTTGTAGACTCGTTGAAAAAATCCTTAGGAAACATGGAGAGGTAATGCTAATTATCAAAATATCTCTTCAGCTTTATTAGCACCACACTTTACGCAATCCTAGATTTATTTATGTCAAAATTTTCAATTAGTCAGTTTTTTTTATGTGTATTTTTTTTTGCTATTTCATTGTTTTGCTTCGCAGTGGCGGCTAATGATTCTAATCACATCATGTCTGATGATGATAAAGTAAAAAATAGCATTAATAGCTGCAACGACTCCCATACATTGCTAGTATTTTCGGAGAATGATTATTTTAATATTAGAGAGAAAGATGCTAATAAAAAAATATTTCCCGCATCCTTAGTAAAGATAATGACAGCGTATTTGACGTTTGAAGCTATTGAAAATAAAAAATTATCTTTAGATCAGATTTTAAAAGTTTCTGCCAGAGGAAATTTTATATCTTATGTTAACAAGGTTACAACACTACACTTAAAAATTGGCGACACTATTACTGTCAAAGATGCTTTATATGGTATGATTATCAAGTCACTTAATGGCGCTGCAGTAACGTTATCTGAGTCGGTTGCTGGTAGTGAATGGGAGTTTGCTAAGATGATGAATAATAAGTCTATGGAACTTGGGATGTATAATACAAATTTTAGAAATGCTTCTGGTTTACATGATTCTAATCAATATACTACTGCCTATGATTTAAAAAAATTAATTATATCCGTAAAAAATGATTTTCCTGATTATTATGAAATTTTTGGTATAAAAGAAATAGAAATTTTTGATAAAAAGTTTAAAAGTCATAATGATGTTTTGTTGACTTATCCTGGTGCAGAAGGTATGAAAACTGGTTTTACATCGATATCTGGCTTTAATCTAATCAGCGCTGCAGTTAGGAATGATAAGAGAGTTTTTTCCATTCTATTGTCATGTGAGTCTTCCAATATAAGGAATAAATTTACAAAGGATTTGTTAGATGGCGCCTTTGTCAAGATAGATAGTAGGCAATATAAATAATAAAACTCCCGTAAACAATATCAAAGTTTATTGTTCAGGATATTTTTACTCAGTTCTTAAGGATTACTTGATAAAGTTGGAGCTAGTGAATAAAAATACTTCAAAAAAACTATTTTAAAGATGGAAATTGGTATAATTATATTTTTTCCAAAAAGTTAGTGAGTTTTATTTATCTTATCATTACAATATATATTTTATAGAGTATAGTAGTGTACTTAAATTATTAAGAATGAAAAGAAAGAAACAAAAGGAAGTTAAGATTAAGAGTTGGTATTATGATCGTTACGTCACGGTTGTAGTGCAAAGAAACATCTTGTTACTTATGGTAATAGCATGCTTAATATCTATCTCTTTTGCCATGATATTCGTTAAATATGTCACGGCCTCTAAATCCTTAGAGCCGTATGTCGTGGAAATTGAAGAAAAGACCGGTATCGCAACCCTTATTAGTATGAAGGATAACAAAGAATATACTAGTAAGGAGGTTACCAAGGAGTATTTTATTACTCAATTCGTGACCTCCTTTAAGTCTTATAACGTCAGAACTCACAACTCTGATCGTAAAATTGTTCGACTATTTTCTTCCCCTAGTTCAGACATCTTTAATAAATTCAAAACCCAAAGTAGTAAGTATAAAAATGCTGGTTCTTATGCTGAAGTTAAGATAAAATCTATAGTATACACTTCTGACAATAGTGCTCAAATTAGAATCCTTCAAAATTTAAGAGGCCCAGAAGGTGAAAAGGAAAAGCATGAGTTATTAAAAATAAGTTTTGTTTTCAATCCGAAAATAAACTTAATCTACGAGGACAGGATGGTAAATCCATATGGGTTTCAAATTATACAATATTCTTCTATAGAGGAGAAAGTAAACTATTAGGATAAATTATGCTTAATATTATTTTCAAAAGATTTTTATTATTAGTTACGTTGCTAATTTCTAGTTACAGTTTTTCTGAAGAAATTCCAGTCACTACCGACTCGAGAATCAAAACTTTAGTATATAATGTAAATGAAATTCATCAGCTAAAATTTCATTATGGCTATCAATCATATATTGAGTTTGCAGAAAATGAAAAAATAGAAACCATCTCTATAGGAGAATCATTTGCTTGGAGGTTGACACCTATGGGGCAAAGATTATTTGTAAGACCTTTGGAGGTGTCTGCGCATACTAACATGACAATTATCACGAATAAGAGAACATATCATTTTGACATAAGATCTGGTGAGTATGACGGCAAAATAGATGAGGAGTTGGTTTATGTTGTTAGATTTTATTACCCAGAAGTTTTGGAGGAAGTTGTAAGAACTCCAGTAACTAAGATGGCCAATTTACAACCTCCTGATAACAAAAGAGTAGCATTAAAGCCAAAATTTGAAGGATTACCATCCAAACGAAATATCTATGATAGGGTTGATAAGGAGTATTCAGAAATATTGAAAGGAGGCTCTCAGAGAAATTTTGATTATAAGATTATTGGTGAGTCTTACGACATAATGCCTAAAAAGGTATTTAATGATAAAAACAGAACATATCTTCAATTTAAAAATGGCAATCTAGTGATCCCTTCAATTTTTGCTGTTGATATTTTTGGAAATGAAAGGCCTTTAAATTATATTATAGAGGATGATTTTGTTGTTGTGGAGACTGTAGAGTTGCAATTTAGTCTAAGATTATCTAATAGCTTACTTTGCCTCTTTAATGATAATATGGGTAAGTAATACCAATTATCATTTTTTTTAAACAAACGTCGGTACTAAGTATTTTTAATTAATGATACTTAATCCTAACTATTTTATTGACTGGTTAATGAATTTACGAAATTCTAAAAATATTATTCCAGGCTTCAATATAACGCTATCATTTACATTAATTTATCTGTTTATAATAGTTATATTGCCGCTATCTGGCCTATTTTTTGTAACAGCAAAATTAACATTTTCTGAATTTATAGATAATATTACTGAGCCTCAAATTGTGTCTGCCTATAAGGTAAGTTTTTTTTGCTCCTTTATTGCGGCCATTGTAAGTGGTGTTTTCGGTCTGATCATAGCTTGGGTTTTAGCTAAGTATAATTTTTTTGGTAAAAAAGTTTTAGATTACTTTGTTGATTTGCCATTTGCCGTTCCAACCGCGGTTTCTGGGATAACTCTTGCCGCTCTTTATTCTAAAAATGGTTGGATAGGTTCTATTTTTAATAAATTTGGCATAGAAATTGCCTTTACTCAGACGGGTATTATTATTGCATTAATTTTTGTTGGTTTTCCGTTTGTGGTCAGGACTGTTGAACCGATAATTAAAGATTTAAATAATGAACTTGAAGAGGCTGCTGCTAGTTTAGGATCTAACAAGATACAAACTTTTTTTAAGGTAACATTACCAATTATCTTTCCCGCCCTATTAACTGGTATAACAACCTCTTTTGCAAGAGCTTTAGGTGAGTATGGGTCAGTAATTTTTATTGCTGGTAATATGCCCATGATGACAGAAATAGTACCTCTCGTTATTATTACAAAATTAGAGCAATATGATTATGATGGAGCAACTTCTATAGCATTATTGATGCTTTTAATATCTTTTGTAATGCTTCTGGTTATAAATTATTTACAAAAATTGACTCAAAGAAGATGATCTTTTCTAGCAAAAATAAATTAATATTACCAACCAATAATCACCCCCTAACAAAGTTCCTATTGCTATCCTTGTCATTTTTGTTCTTGACACTATTTGTAGTCCTTCCTGTTGCGGTTATATTTATTAATGCTTTTGAGGGTGGGGTGCAGCTATATATGGATTCGATATTAAATGATGAGGCGGCGATGGCAATCAAGTTAACATTATTAGTTTCCGCCATATCCGTGCCATTAAATACGGTTTTTGGTATATGCGCTTCTTGGCTTATTGCTAAATATGATTTTCGTGGTAAAAAATTACTTTTAACCCTGATAGATTTACCATTTTCAGTTTCTCCAGTAATTTCAGGCTTAATATATGTCTTGTTGTTTGGGTCTTATAATTTCTTTGGTGCTTGGCTTATGGAAAATGATCTCGATGTTATTTTTGCTGTACCTGGGATTGTGATAGCAACAATCTTTGTTACCTTTCCCTTTATTGCTAAAGAATTAATTCCTTTAATGGAAGAGCAGGGTTCTTCAGAAGAGGAGGCGGCAATTTCTCTTGGTGCAGGAGGTTTTAAGACCTTTTTATTTATAACATTACCGAATATTAAGTGGGCATTATTGTATGGAATATTACTCTGTAATGCTAGGGCTATGGGAGAGTTTGGTGCAGTATCGGTGGTTTCTGGTCACATTAAGGGTTTGACTAATAGTATACCTCTTCATGTTGAAATATTGTATAATGAGTATAATTTTGTTGCTGCCTTTGCTGTAGCATCAATATTAACAATTATGGCTTTATTTACATTATTGTTAAAATCTCTAATCGAAGGTAAAATACAAAGATAAGTTTTTTTGTAAAAGAATCCTTATATTGATACAATACCAGTTATCAAATTTAATTATTTAATAAATTCAATGGCTATTAAAGTTCAAAAAATTAATAAACTATTTGGCGGTGTAAGGATTTTAAAAGATATTAATCTAGATATTAATTCTGGTGAATTAATTGCATTGATTGGTCCGTCAGGATCTGGAAAGACAACGCTACTTCGAATTATTGCTGGCTTAGAATTTGCAAATTCTGGAGATGTTTTTCTTGGAGGTGAGAATGTCAATAATATCCACATTAAAAATAGAGATGTTGGTTTTGTATTTCAGAATTATGCTTTGTTTAAGAATATGAATGTATTTGATAATATTGCCTTTGGTCTTAGGGTTGGAGAAAGAAGAAAGTTATACAGTAAAGATGAGGTAAGGGAGGAGGTGAATAAATTTTTAGATTTAATACGTCTAAAACATCTTGCTCACAGATATCCTTCAGAATTGTCTGGTGGACAAAGACAAAGAGTCGCTCTTGCAAGAGCCCTTGCAATTAAGCCTAAATACTTACTACTAGACGAGCCGTTTGGCGCCCTGGATGCTAAGGTTCGAAAGGAGCTTAGAACTTGGTTAAGAAGGCTGCACAATGAAACTGATATTACCACCATAATTGTTACTCATGACCAGGAGGAAGCGATGGAAGTTGCTGATAAAATAGTAGTAATGGGTGATGGCAGGATACAACAAATTGGAGAGTCTGGGGATATCTATCGCAATCCAAAAAATATGTTTGTTTATAATTTTTTAGGTGAGTATAATGAGTTTGTTGGCTATAAGGATGATAAGGGTAATGTTCATTTATCTACAACTGATAAAGTAAATTTTGCCCATGAATTTGCAAGAAAGATACATCCAAGAAATTGGTTAAATAAATATTTATCAGTAAACTCAAAAATTATAGTCAAAAAAATAGGATTAAAATCGCAAGATAAAAATAAGGGTATTAAAGAAGGTGTCAATAAGAATGTAAAAGAGAATAAAAATTGTATCTCAATATTTGCCCGACCTCATGAGATGGAGATAAGCAGAAAAAGAGAGTTTGAAGAATCTATTAAGTCTGAATTGTTTCACATTAATCCAGCAGGGTTTTCTGTAAAATTAGAGTTTCAGGCAAAAAATATTTTTAAATTAATTCAGGTTGAGATTACTCACGAATTTACTGAGGAGTTAGATTTAAAAATAGGAGATATTTTTTATATAAGGCCAAAAAAATTAAGAACTTTTGAATAATTATATTGTTTAGAAAAAATAAACTATCTATCATACCATTTCTCATTTATGATGCATTATATAGTAAAATATTTTAAGATTAAAATTGTTAAAAAACGACCGCCCTACGCAAATAGGGTGCAAGTTTTGTTGGTAATTAGAAATTTAAAAGACGAAGCTAGATCATGCTATTTTTATCCAATATTTTGTAGATAGAAAATGGTATTATATAGGTCTTTATAGTCAGTAAAGTTAAATTTGACTATTATGTACGAAATATAAAATTGGTATGGTATTAATATTTATAGCGTTAAAACGTTACATCTCAAAGATAATATAAAAATGTTGCAGATAGATTATATTAAGATGTCAGGTGCCGGTAATAGCTTTACTATTGTAGATGCTAGAGACGAGAAATATGAGTTTTCTAAAAAGCAAATCAAAGATATCTCCCAAGAAGAGCAAACAAAATGTGATCAATTCATAATTATACGATCATCCTTTAAGGCAAATTGTGCAATTGAGATTTTTAATAATGATGGATCTCGAGTTGGAGCTTGTGGTAACGCTTCTCGTTGCATTGCTTACTTAATGATACAGGAATCTATAAGTGAAGAAGTTTCTATTGAGACGGATTGTGATATTTTGGAGTGCAGAAGGAGGGATAATAAAATTGAAGTAAATATGGGTATTCCAAGATTTAATTGGAGACAGATTCCCTTAAAAAAAGAAATTAAATCTCATAAATTTCGTATAAAGCATCCAATTATAGAAAATTGGGAGTTTGGAGCTGTGAACATAGGAAACCCTCATTTAGTTACCTTTATTGATCATGACATTGAAGATGATATATTCTTTGAGGTTGGTCCTTTTTTAGAGAATCACCCACTATTTCCTGAAAAGATAAACGTTGAATTTGCTAATATCATAGGACCAAATCATATTAAAGTTAGGGTTTGGGAGCGGGGAGTTGGAGAGACTCAGGCTTGTGGAAGCGGCGCTTGCGCTGTTGCTGCAATGGCTATTAAAAAATCTTTGGTAGATGAGTCAGAGAAAATAATTGTATCTTTTTTGGGAGGAGATATATATATAAAATCAAACGTAACTAAATCTCTGAACATGATAGGTGACTATAAATACATAGCTAATGGCCAGCTCAATTTAAACAATGTTAGAAACAGTTAATATCATATCTGCTATTGCGCCAATTTTTACTATTATAATTTTTGGCTACTTCTTAAGAAAAATTGGTAAAGTTCCAAAAGAATTTTGGAGTAATAGTGATTTCTTGATATATTGGGTTTTTATACCATCCCTATTCTTTACTAAAATATCTCAGGTGGATTTAACATCCTATACGATATTTAATTTCTCAATCATTCTGTGTCTAATATTCGCTTTCACATTGCTTTATTCGTTATTTTCCTTAAAATCATTTAATTTATCTGGAAGTAGTAAATTGCCTACCATTCATGGTTGTTGTAGAGTTAATACTGTTATTGCATTAGCTATTTCAAGCTCACTTTATGGTCCGAAGGGGTTAGAGATTGCCATTATTGGAACGGCTATATTAGTTCCGTTGATAAATATATTAATGCCAATATTTTTAATATTTGTTATTAAGGATGGCAAAATAGATATTATAAGCAGGATTAAGAAGGACATTATTGCAAATCCAATGATTTTAAGTATATCTTTGGGCTTTATCTTTAATTACTATGACATTAAGAATGTTTTAATAGTGCACTCCGCATTATCAACCTTATCAAATGCTGCATTGCCAATAATGCTTTTATCACTAGGTGCTAACCTTAAAATAAAGGAGATGCGGGGGCAAATTTCTCCAATAGTCATTTCCAGTGTTGGTAAGTTGATTTTAACCCCAGTGGTTGCAATTATTTTGTGCTTTTTTGCTATCTTGCCAACTGATTTAACTCAAATTACTGTTATTTGTGGCTCCGTACCAACGGGAGTTGTTGTCTACACTTTGGTTAAGAAGGAGAATGGGGATGTAAAGTTAGCTTCGGCAATTGTTACGGCACAAATTTTATTATCCTTTATTACTATGCCAATCTTTATTATATTATCTGAAATGCTGCTAAGCGTATAATGTTAATTATCAACCTTAACTAAATGCATCCTATTATTACCGGAGTTGGTATAATAGTGTAAATAACCTGACTTTAAACTGCATATTTTGAAAAAAATATTATTCATTTCCGAAAAATCAATCTTAGATTTTGCAATTGCATATAGTAATGACGTCAATCTATTACTAAAGTTGTTAGAAAAAAAAGATGTTCAAATATATTTAGTGAATCCAGAAGATTTAATTCTTTCAAAAAATCAAAAATCAATTCAATCTAAAATTGTAACTATTAATGATTTTCAAAAAATTAATGATCTTAGAAGATATTTATATTTAAAATCATCTCTGCACATGTTATTTTCCTTACCATTGCCAAATAAATTTAAATCTAATTTAGAGATACGGAATGAATTTTCAATAAAGGATGATGTAAAAATAGAAAAAGCTCAAATTGACATTGTAATTGATAGGGCGGAGCCTGTATCTAGGACCAAGGAATATTATAACATTACTCGTGATTTGTATGATTTAAATAATAATTATTTTGATGATCCAATTTTTAGAGAAAAAGAGGGTGACAAAGAGATTGTATTAAAGATAGACCAAGAGTTGACAAGGAACGATCAACAAAATCTTGGTTTTAAGACGATAATTTTAGACTTTAGTGCAGAAAATAAAAATTTAGATGACATTAATAGGCATACATTATATAGAATATTTCAGGATTTAAAAGAATGTGATTTAGGTAAAATTATTGATCAAACATTAGGTTGTTTTCAAGATTTAGATACTTTTAAAGAGTCCGCGATCATCAGTATCATTAAAAAAATCTATAATTGCCAAATTAATTTTAAATATTTCTGTATTAAGCCTGCAAACTGGTATGGCGGCGTTGCTATTGAATTGGTTGGAGATAAAAAAAATAAGATTGTAGCAGATCTTTCAAAGGTAAAATTATTCCACTTAATAGCAAAAATAAATTACAATATCTTAAGCGATGTCAAAAAAGATAATGACCATCAAGAATCAATTTTAAAAAGAGCGATTTTAGATGGTATTATTATTCAGGAGCAAGTTTCTTACCCTAAGTTTGGTGATTTAAGAATTTTTGTTTCATTCGGTAAGATTCATGGTGTTATATTGAGAGTTCCCGCAAAAAATAAAAATATTGCCAATATGTCTGCAGGAGGTCATGCTGAAATTTTTATTAACCCAATTAACAAAAGCGCGAATGAGTTGTTTATTTTACAAAAAGAATTAGAAACATTAGGTTATTTAGAGATTTTTGAGGCGATTAGCGATTTAATTAATAGCATCAAAAATTCATTAGAAACTAATGTCGGTAAAAATCTTAAAAAATCTGCTTTCATTGGTTTTGATGCTCTTTTAGATGAGGATGGTAAGAAAAAATATTTCGCCTGTAATGAAATTAATTTATCTTCTGCAATGGGTCAGAATCAAATTGAAGTTGCCAATTTATTAGAAGAATTATTAAAAAATAAAAATTTTCTCTATGCACTACAAGCTACACTTAACAAAATAAGAGTTAATGAAAATATTTTTTATGAATTACAAAATGTAAAATCACCCTATGTTAAATTTCTTATCTTGAGGAGATTTATAGAAGATTTGTCGGACGAAGATAAATCTATTTTAATTGAAGAGTTCTATTTGCAAATTAGAGATATAAATTTTACTATAATTAGTGTAGCAGATTGTACAATTAATAAAATAATTAATGCCTAATTTTTCATTACCATTCTCTAAAAAAATTAATCAATCAAAATTAATATTATATATTAATGCTAGGATTCTTGATCCGGAAAGCGGCTTTGACAAGGAGGGTTATCTTTTAACAAGAGGCGACAAAATAGAAGATTTTCAGGCTGGCATACCCAACCTAGATAGTATATCTTGCGATGAAGTTATAGATTGTCAAAATCACCTCCTTTGTCCTGCATTAATTGATATTCAGGTTCATTTTCGTGACCCTGGACAGACTCACAAAGAAGATTTGACTAGCGGCAGTAAGTCAGCAGTCGTTGGTGGTATTGCAACTGTTGTTTGTCAACCTAACACTAATCCAGTTTTAGATTCTCCAAAAATCTTGAATACTCTTTTTCAAAAAGCTAAAAAAAGCGCCTATTGCAATATAGAAACTTACGCCGCTATTACTAAAAATATGGAAGGTAAGGAGATGGCAGATCTAAAAAAACTAAAAGAAGCGGGAGCGGTAGGGTTTACTGATGATGGCTTGCCAGTAATGAATGCTCATCTAATGAGGTTAGCTATGGAATTTTCGGCCAAAGAAAATGTTCCAATTGCTCAGCATGCAGAAGATCTTAACCTTAGTAATAAAGGTTGTATTAATGAAGGTGAGGTTTCTAGAAAATTAAAAGTCACTGGTATTCCTAATATCTCTGAATCTGTTATCGTTGCTCGTGATTTGCATATCTTAGAAAAAACTGGCGGCCATTATCATCTACTACATATCTCAACTAAAGAAGCTTTGGAAGAGGTTAGGCGAGCTAAGAAAAAAAATCTTAATGTTACGGTTGAAATTTGCCCACATCATTTTACCTTAACGGATGAAGCAATTTTAACGGAGGGGACTAATGCCAAAATGAATCCACCTCTCAGAAGTAAAGAAGATCGAGATGCTTTGCTTGAAGCTTTACGGGACGATACTATTGACGCCATTACAACAGATCATGCGCCACATGATGTCGATTCAAAAAACAAAGACTTATCAAAGGCAGCTTTTGGTATTGTTGGGGTGGAGACCTTGTTACCAATATCTTTAGAACTTTATCATAACAAACTTCTCTCTCTTCGAGATTTGTTAGCAAAAATGACTTATAAACCAGCTGACATTATTAATATTAAATCCGGTAGAATTAAAAAAGGTTCTAAAGCTGATCTAGTATTAATTGATTTAAATCAGGAGTGGACTATTAATAAAGAAGATTTTTACAGTAAATCAAAAAATTCTCCCTTTAACAATAGGAAGGTAAAGGGAAAAGTTTTAAAGACCATTATTAGTGGCCATATAGTATATGATTGTCAATGATACTATTAAAACAGATTTTTTACTGATCTTTATTACCCTTAAACCATCAAAAAAACTTACACCTTATTAGCGTGGGGCAGGAATTTTTTAATAACTTACAACGAAAATATCTTACAAAAACTACTTTAAAGATGGATTCGGGTGTTATAATTCATCCCTGTCTTGACTCATTATTGGAAAGGATTTTGATTATTGAATCACTTACAGTATTTTTGACCTAAATAGTCAATTATAAATCTTAAATATGATTTGTTTTTTTAATTAACTTAATAACTCAACTATGAATAAAAAAACAAAATTTTTAACTTTAATGGCTACTGGAATTGCAATGGTTATAACTGCAGAATCTGCCCTAGCTGCTAAAAAGGATATGGAAAAATGCTACGGAGTTTCTAAGGCTGAAAAAAATGATTGTGCCGATAAGTTGGGAAAGCATTCTTGCGCCGGACAATCAGCTACAGATAGCAATAAAAGTGAATGGGTTTACTTACCAAAAGGAGTCTGTAACAAACTAGTTGGAGGAGAGTTAAATTCTTAAAGTAGGACCTATTTTGCAACTACCCTTAAAAGTAAAAAAGCCTTATACGCTATTAATGTAGGACGGGCATTTTTTAATAATTTATGAATAAAAATATTTCGAAAAAAACTTCTTTAAAGGTGGTCATTGGCATAAGAAAGAGAGTTTAGTTTCTATATATAAAAACTTGGAAAGTCAAAAATTACAATCCAGTCAACTTTTCGGTCTTGGTCTTAGGCAGCCTCACCACGCCTATATATTAAAAAACAAACCAAAGATTGATTTTTTCGAAATTCATAGTGAAAATTTTATAGCGAAGGGAGGGGGGTCCTTGAATTTTTTAGAAAAGATATCTGAAATTTATACTCTAAGCTTTCATTCTATAGGTTTGTCGATAGGTTCTCAGGTTGGTATTGAAGAGCAGCATTTGAAAGATATTAAGTTTTTAATAGATAAATTTAACCCATTTTTAATATCTGACCACCTTTCTTGGAGTTCTGCATCTGAATATACTTCCAACGATTTACTTCCTATAGTCTATAATAATAAATCATTAGAGGTCTTTGTTAATAACATTAAAAAAGTCCAGGATTTTTTAGGTAGGAATATTTTAATTGAAAATCCAACAGCTTATATTGAATTTAATGATTCTTTAATGTCAGAAGTTGATTTTTTAAATAAATTAACAGAAAAATCAGGTTGCGACCTACTTCTAGACATTAACAACATATTTGTTACATCTAAAAATTTTAATTTAAATCCAATATCTTATCTTGATAATATTAATTCTGATAGAATTAAAGAAGTACATTTGGCGGGTCATGAAGTTTGTCAGATTGACAATAAAGAGTTTAGGATTGACACTCACGGTAGAGAGATTTGTCAGGAGGTTCTGGATTTATATCGGTATTTTATTAAAAAATACCAGATAAATGCTCCAACTCTAGTTGAATGGGATACTGATATTCCAGAATTTAATATTTTAGAACAGGAATTGTCTAGGATTAAGTATGACCACCTTTAAACAAGATTCTATGAATCATAGAATCTATCTTTTCTACTAGTACTTCTTGCCAAGGGCTGTAAGTATCGCAAAAATAAGTTTTAAACCCTTTGAAATGATAATTGATAGATAAGTTTTTGTGGATTTTGATGTTTGTAATCTTTTAGGATCTTATCCAACAACTCTTCTTTAAAATCAGAAGTGAGTTTATTTCTTATTTGAGTTATAATTTATATATAAATGAATTAATAATAATTTAAAGAAAACTTTAAATTATAAAATTGTCATTTACATAGTTTTTACGATAGGCTTAGTTTGTATTTAAAAAGCCTCCAAAACCCTTCTTATTATTACGCAAAATTCTTCAATATGATTCTCTTTAATAATTAGTGGAGGTAATATTCGGATGACATTCTCACCGGCAGGAATCAGTAAAAGACCTTCTTTTGCTAAATTTTCTACAATTTTTAAATTTGAATGTTGTATATTAATTTTCATTCCAAGCATCAATCCTAAACCCCTAATTTCATCAATTATTTTTGGAAACTCCTTTTGTAGTAAATTCAGCCTTTCTTTAAGTAGTAAACCTTGTTGATTAACATTATCTAAAAAACCTCTCTTTGAAACTTCATTAATAACAAAATTAGCGATTTTGGTTGCAATCGGGTTGCCACCATAAGTTGTACCGTGGGAGCCAATTCCCATACCAGAAGCAGCTTCTTTGGTTGCAAGACAAGCACCGACAGGAAATCCACCACCAAGACCTTTGGCAGAAGAAATGATATCAGGCTTTACTCCATAATAATCATAAGCATAAAGATGTCCGGTTCTACCAACTCCACACTGCACTTCGTCAAAAAATAATAGCAAGTTATTTTGACCAGCTAGTCTTTTTAAATCCATAATAAACTTTTTATCTGCGACTCTAATTCCTTGCTCACCTTGAATTGGTTCAATTAAGATTGCCGCCGTTTTATTGGTAATTAATTTTGCAACAGAATTAATATTGTTAAATTCTGCCTGATCGAAACCTTCCAAAAGAGGAGCAAATCCTTCAAGATATTTTGGGTTCTGTGACGCTGAAATTATAGCGATACTTCTGCCATGAAAAGCACCTTTGAAAGTGATAATACGGTTTTTCTCTGGTTTTTTCTGATTATAAAAATATTTACGCACCATTTTGATACCACATTCTACTGCTTCTGAGCCAGAATTGCATAAAAAAGCATAATCAGCAAACGTATTTTTAGTAATATTTTTAGCAAAATCCTCCAACTCTTCTATTTGATAAAGATTTGAAGTGTGCCATAATTTTTCAGCCTGATTTTTTAATGTTTCAACTAGTCTTGGATAGCAATGTCCAAAAATATTAACCGCAATGCCAGATCCAAAATCTAGATATTTTTTATCGTTTACATCGTAAAGATACATTCCTTTTCCATAAGAAAATTTAATATCAAGACGACTGTGAATAGGTAAAATATTACTCTTTAGCATTTTCTTTATTGTTAGTTTTTTTCTTCATTGCCATTAAAAAATTATCGATACCAACCTCTTTAATTACTGAAGAAAATTCTGATCGTTGAGTCTCAATTAAACTAACTGTTTCAACAATTATATCTATTATTTTAAACTGACTACTATCTTTACCTTTCTTTACTCTGAAGGCAAAATTAACTTCGGATCCATCATTAATTTTAAATTTTGATTTAACGATTGAATATCTCTTTTTTTCTTGAACTAATAAAATCTCATAGGATTCCGCTTGATAATTATTAAATTTTGGACCATAAGTTTTAATTAAAAACTTCCTATATAAATCGGTAAATTCTTTTTTTTGTTCATTGGTAAATTTTCTATATTCCCTACCTAGAACAAAGCGTGAAATCCACTCAAAATCAATAGACTCTTCTATTAATGCGGTTAATTTTTTTTTGTCATCGACATTTACAATGGCGTCATTGACTTTTTGAATAAGTTTGTGAGCATCCAAGACGTCATCAGCAAAAATGTTGCTGGAAAATAAAAAAAGCGATAAAAACAAAGATATCGTTAGTTTTTTCATGATATTTTTTTAATTAAATCGTTAAAATTTAAGGATTCTTGTTCACCATTATCAAGATCTTTTAAATTAAACAGCTCTTTTTCTTTTTCGTCAGAACCAATTATGATAGCAAATTTAGAATTTATAGCATTGGCCCTTTGCATCTGTTTTTTCACGCTCTTACCATAGACAATTTCTAGGTTAATATTTAAATTTCTAATTTTATTTGCAATATCAAATGTATAATTTTCCTGTTCATTTCCAATATAAATTAGAGAAATTGACCTAACATTGTCATATTTTTCTTCCATCAGTAGCGATAACCTCTCCATTCCAGCTGCAAAGCCAATTGCTGGCAAATCTGGGCCTGACATTTGAGAAACCAACTTATCATAGCGACCGCCAGCAAGAATGGTATTTTGAGAGCCAATTTCATCAGTAACAAACTCAAAAACTAATCCATTATAATAATCAAGACCGCGAACTAAATTAGGATTAATTTTGTAAGTAATGTTTTTTTCTTCTAGAATTTTTATAATATTTTCTAGGTGCTCTCTACTTCCTTGATCGTAAAAATTGTTAATTTTCGGTGCATCAAGTAATATTTCTTGATCCTTTTTATCCTTTGAGTCTAGAATTCTGAGAGGGTTTTTTTCTAGTCGAAATTTACTATCTTTGGATAAGTCTAATTTAAATTTACTTAAATATTTAGCTAATTCAATTTCATATTTTGATCTGACTTCGGAAGTTCCAAGAGAGTTGATATTTAAAATAGATTTTTTAGCAATATTTAGGTCATCTAAAATATTATAAGCTAACATTAAAATTTCTACATCATTTAAAAGATGTTTTGAAGCGATAATTTCAAAATTGATTTGATGAAACTGTCTGCGGCGACCTTTTTGCGGTCGATCATAGCGAAAAACTGGTCCGTAAGAGAATAATTTAGCTGGTAAGTTGCTATGAAAGGTAGAATTATTGATGAAGGCGCGAATTATTGATGCCGTAAATTCTGGCCTCAAAGTCAAAGAGTTGTCAGATCTATCTTGAAATTTGTAGACTTCTTTGGAAATTATATCTGAAGAATCTCCAAGGTTTCTTTCGAAAATTTCTGAAAATTCAAAGATTGGTGTAAATATTTCTTGAAAACCATATTGCAAAGATCTTTTTTTAGCAACTTCAGTTATTTTATTAAATAATTTTAGTTCCTTTCCAAAAATATCGTTGGTACCCCTAACATTTTGAATTTTATTATTCACCCTTTGTTTTGAAAATTATTATCTCAATTAATTATTAGGTAAATTATAAAGATTTTTTTTTAAAATAAACAAAAATTATTGAAGTTTACATAACTAAATAACATAATACCAATTAGTCATGCAAATTAACATAAAATAATAATAATGAGTATCGTAGCACATTCAAGATTAAGCAAAATCAAACCTTCAGCAACAATTGCCATTTCAACTCTAGCTGCCTCAATGAAGGAGCAGGGTAAAAATATCATTTCTCTTGGTATGGGAGAGCCTGATTTTGATACTCCTGATAATATCAAAGAAGCTGCTTATAAAGCAATAAAAGAAGGTCAAACTAAATATACTGCAGTTGCTGGTATTACACCGCTTAGGAAGGCGATTGTTGAAAAACTTAAAAAAGATAATGCTTTAAATTATGAGATAGATCAAATTTTAGTTTCTACAGGAGCGAAACAATCTATCTATAACGCCTTAATGGCCTCGATAGAAGAGGGTGATGAAGTTGTTATTCCTTCACCTTATTGGGTTTCTTATCCGGATATGGTTGCACTTGCTGGTGGTAAGCCAGTTATTGTATCTTGTAATGATAAGAGTGATTTTAAAATCAACCCTAAAGATCTAGAGAAAGCAATTACCAAAAAAACTAAATGGTTAATTTTAAATTCCCCTTCTAATCCCACCGGAATGCTTTATAGTAAAGAGGAGTTGGAGGGAATTTCTAAAATTCTTTTAAAATATCCAGATGTTTGGGTTATAACTGACGACATGTATGAGCATTTGGTTTTTGATAATAAAAAATTCCATAATATTGCCGCAATAGAGCCGAAATTATATGATAGAGTATTGACCATAAATGGCGTCTCAAAGGCCTATGCCATGACTGGGTGGAGAATTGGCTATGCTGCTGGTGACAAGGATTTAATTAAAGCTATGAACAAGGTCCAGTCTCAATCAACTAGTAGCGCTTGTTCTATTAGTCAATACGCAGCAACTGAAGCTATCTCTGGCCCTCAAGATAAGGTGCTTGAGATGAGAGGTGAGTTTGAAAAAAGGAGAAATAAAGTTGTAGAATTATTAAACTCTATTGACGGAATGAGTTGCCTCACTCCCGATGGAGCCTTTTATGTTTATCCAAACTGCTCTGGATTAATTGGTAAAAAAACTTCTGACGGTAAAGTTATTAAAAATGATAATGAGTTATCGCAATATTTATTGAGAGAGGAGGGGGTTGCTGTTGTACCAGGCGAGGCTTTTGGATTGTCACCGCATTTTAGAATTTCCTACGCCGCCTCTCTTGATTCTTTGATTGACGCCTGCGGTAGGATTAAAAAAGCTTGTGATAAGTTAATTTAACTGGATAAAATTAACCTGGATTTGATAAATTCTAGTGGAAAGATTTAAAATGTGGCCCAGTTATATTCCAGTGATAATTTTGAGTTTTTAGATAAAGTATATAACTATCTGCTAATACCTCCTTTAATGAGTTTGATACATTTTTATTTACCCTTTTTCTTTATAAGGTAAATTAACAATTCAGACAATATATTTATAATTTAATCAAGGTTATAATTAAAAATCTATTTTAATACGATTAAAGTCTAGTATGTCTCCAGAATCGGATGGCGTTAAACTATCCATAACTTCTAGTAACTTTTGAACGGAATATTTTGCTGTAAATAGCTTTTCTTTGCTCACAGCATTTTGGAATGGCTTAGATAATTCACTATCAACAGTTCCTGGGTGCAAACCAACTACGATAGCTGTCTTATTGGATCTGCCTATTTCTATGGATGCATTTTTTAAAACCATGTTAAGAGCTGACTTAGATGCTCTATAAGAATACCAGCCACCTAGTTGATTATCAGAAATACTGCCTACTCGGGCACTTAAGGCAGCAAAAATTGACTTTGAGTCCTTATTTAATTTTGGCAGAAAATGCTTGGCTATAATGGCCGGAGCTATGGTATTGATGCTAAATAATTGATGGAATTTTTCTTTTGACAAATCCCTTAAAGATTTTTCCGGATTAATATTTGCATCATGAAGCATGCCGGTTGCAACTATTACCATATCAATCTTAACATCTTTACTTGCTTTGTTAGCAGCTGATTTGATTGATTCCTCATCCTCTATATCAATAAAGAAGGACTCAACTTTACTATCGTTAAATTCTGTTACTGATCGACTAAATGCGAATATTGATTTTATCTTTCCGTCTCCAGAAAGTTGGCGGATAAACTCACTTCCTAAGCTTCCGCTTGCACCTATAACAACAATATTTAAATCTTTATTTTGCATTTTTTAAAAGAAAAAACCTTATTTTATAAGGTAGAATTGATAAAATTTTCACTAAAGAAGTGAAAATAAATGGAAATTTAATCTCGAATCTATTTTTTGGTAACTGCTTGATTATTAATTTGGCAGCTTTGTTTGCTGATATTATCCCAGGCATTTTAAAATCATTTTGATCAGTTAGTCTTGTCTTAACAAAGCCTGGATTAATCAATTGAACTTTAGTTTCATATTTCCTTAACTCATGAAACAAGCTTTCTGATAAGTTACTAAGAGCCGCCTTTGAGGCTCCATAAGTTAGAGAATTTGGCATTCCAAAATATCCTGCAACGCTTGAAATTATCGCTAAATGAGAGATTTTCTTTTCTTTAAGTAGTGGCAGGAATGAATCGATAAAATTAAGAAAACTGTTTAAATTTATGTCGATGATATTTTCTGCTTTTTGTAGATCAAAATTATCAATATTCATTGGCTGGTAAGTGCCAACACAAAATATAGCGATATCTATCTTTTTCCATTTTTTTCCTAAAGTAGCAGATAGTTTATTTAAATCACTTTTTTTAGAAACATCGGTGGCAATTGATAGATGTTTGCCATTTAAAGTTTTGCATAAATTATCTATTTTATCCTTTGAGCGAGCAACGATAGCCAAATTTGACCCAAGATTAGAAAGCTCTTTACATAATTCTTCACCAATACCAAAACTCCCTCCAATTACTAAGATATTTTTATTATTGTAATAATTACTACTAGTCACCTATTGTTTCTGAAAAAATATCGTTAACTTACCAAAAGTAATGCCAAATTTCTTGATTGTAGATTTGTTTACCAAAATATCATCATCTAAAAGATACATCCAATCATCCAGAGTTACCTTGTATTTAGTTTTCTTTTCTTTATCAACCTCAAGATCTAAAACATATTCCATTTGCATAGTATTGCCATATTGAGAACCTTTTGCAACTCCAATTACATCGCCAGCAGTTGCGGTGAAGTTGTGATCATCGCTGAATTTTATTGTCCATATTCTTTTACTTTTTTCTCCATCATCAAAAGTAAAATATTCCTCCAAAACTCCTTCATTACCATTCCATTTACCTTCCATTTCGACCAAAAATCGCCTGGTAACTTTTCCACTTCTATCTTCTAGCATTCCCCAAGCTTTTACCTTGCCGTTAAGATAACTTCTAATATCTAATTTAGGATTATTTTCTTTGTAATCTTTCGGCGTAATGCTTGAGCATGAAAATAGAGACATAGATAATAGAATAATTGAGATTGATTTAAACAAAGTTTTTTTAATCATTGCTTTTTAAAATTTTTATAAAGAATAACTGCACCACAACTTCTAAATACTATAGGAAGTAATGCATAAGAAAAGGAAATAAATTGTTTTTTATTATGCGGATCATTCTCAAGAGCTCCAATGAAGTAGATTAAGACAGATGAAGCTAGAGTTAGTGAGATTTTTATAATAAAATTTGTGATTCCAAATATAGTTGCTTCACTGTTTTGTAGCTTATGTTTTTGAATAAGATCGGTCAAGATTGAATATGATAAAGCAAAGTCTCCACCAAATCCAATTCCAGATAGAATGCAAATAACGCCATACAAAAATACATCTCCTTCACCCAAAAAATAACACCAGCCAAATATAAAAACTGTGAATGTGATTGAAATTACAAAAGTTTTAATTTTGTCATTTAAAATTTTAGATAATCTCGTCCATAGTATCACACCTATCAATAGACCAGAAAAGTATAGAATTAGAAACATCCCAACCAAATGCTTAGCGTTAATAACATTTTCAACAAAAAATAATATTAAAACCGCAGGAATTGATGAAGACATGGCGTTTAGAAAGAAGATGACAAAATATTTTCGTAAAATTGGCTTTTGCAATATTAGTCTTAAATTGCTTTTGCTAGATTTAATCTTGTAATTATTTTGAGGAGTAAAGCGGTAAAATATCCAGGCAAATATTGTGATTAAAAATAGATAAATGATCCCAATTATAAAAAATGATGTAGTTTCGTTAAAAAATTTAAATAAAATTGCTGGACTAGCGGCAGCAAATATTATTCCCAAAATAAAAGAAACCTCACGATAAGAAATGATTTTTGTTTTTAGGTGATAATCGCTACTAAAAGAAACGGCATATGATTGGTAATTAATGTAAATAACACTAAACAAACTGTAAGTGGTTATTAAAAAAATAATTAACCAAGCCTCTATATTGGAATTGTTCAGAGGATAAAATAGAAGTAAAAATGAAATTCCAAGTAAGGGGGAGAAATAGCATATTATTTTCTTTTTTAAATGAGAGAATTTATCACTCATAACACCAAATATTGGGTCTTCGATAGTATCAATTAATCTAGTAAGAAGCAAAATAACTGCCATGCTTTTTAAACTAACAGCAAAATTATCAGCGTAATAATTTGGTAGGTAAATATATATAGGTAGCCCAATAAAGGATAGGCAAAAAGCAAGTAGAGAATATGATATTAGATTTTTGTTGTTAATTTTACTCATTTCTTCTGAATAAATCTTTGGTCATTTTTTTATATTTATTATTCTTATGAAGCCAAATATCTAAAAATTTTTGAGAAAATTCTGATCCATTAATTTTACCTGCTAGCAATTTATTGTGATAAAGTCTGACATTGCCTGCTTTATTGTATTTAGCTTCAATTATATCACCCTTTTTGACATCTGAGAACATTGACATCAGTTGATTATAATAACTATTCTCATCTTTTTTACTTAACGAGTAATGTCGATTAATTTCCTCTATTGAAGATTTGGCAAGCTCATCTTTATCAAAATTCATATTATAATTTATAATTAAAGAGAAGTTAGTCTTAAAGATTTTTTCCGGATGTAAATGCTCTTTATCATCGATACACAAATAAGCATCATATACTTTTAACAACAAAAAGGTAAATTTGTGATGATTGCAAGATTTATATCCGAACTCTTGGATTGTTAAATTGGCTTTTGCAGTTATAGGTAATATTAACGCAATAAATAGAGTTATTATTTTAAGCATGAGCTAATGAATATTGAATTACATCAGTTCTTTTTGAATTGAACCCGGCAGCACAATAAGCTAAATAAAATTGCCATTTCCTAATAAATTCTTGATTATAACCCAGATTTAGAATTTTACTTTGCGTCACATTAAAATTGTCCAGCCATTTCAGCAGGGTTTTAGCATAAGATTCGCCAAATCCAAATTCATCCACAACATGAAGACCATGCTTTTTGGCTAATTTATTAAAAATAGATGGAGATGGTAAAAATCCTCCAGGGAAAATATATTCCCTGATATAATCCGAGGTTTTTAGATATTTTTTATAAAATTCATCGCCTATTGTGATAGTTTGAACCACAGCCCTTCCGTCAACTTTTAAACATTCTTTGATCTTAATAAAATAATCATCCCAATATTTCTTACCAACCGCTTCAAACATTTCAATCGATACTATATTATCAAACTTGCCCTGCTCCATTCTGTAATCCTGTAAAGCAATATGGGCATTTAATTTTTTATCTTTTATCAATTTTTCGCCATATAGCTTCTGCTCATTTGACAAAGTTAAACCCCTTACATTGTAACCTTTGTTGTGAGCCTCATTAATGAAACCACCCCAACCACATCCTATTTCTAGAATGTCAGATCCATTTTGATTAATTTGTTCTAGAATTCTTTGATATTTATTGCCTTGAGACTTTAACAAGCACTCTTCTTTATAAAATATGCCTGAAGAATAGCTCATAGTTTTATCAAGCCATAGAGAGTAAAAATCATTTCCTAAGTCATAATGGTACTCGATATTCTTTTTACTTCCCTTAATGCTATTTATTTTAAATAAATTCTTAATGCCAAAAAAAACTGAATATAAAATATTACTATGAAATAGAGGCTCTAATTCCTTTTGATTTAAAGAAATGAATAAAAGCAAATCTGCTATGTTTTTGGTGGTAAAAAGACCTTTTATATAACCTTCGCCAAACCCAATATCACCCTTTGACACAACTAAATCAAGCAATGCCCAATCATTAATCCTGATATCCGCACGAATCTTACTATTTTTATCTCCAATATCTATTTCGTTTCCACATGGGGTACTTATAACTAAGTAACCATGTTTAGATTTTTCTAAATGCTTAAAGATTTTATTTTTCATTTTTTGAGATAGTTATATTTTTCTTGAGCGCCTCGGGGCATTTGTAGTATTTGATAGATTTTAGGTATAATTTTATAGCTTGATAGTGAATTAATATTATTGTCTTAAAAGTAAAAAATGGCATCTTCAGAAAGCTCACTAATAAGTTTTTACTATTAAATTCTTGAAAATTGCATTTAAGTAAGGTGCTCAATTGTAGCTTGTCCTTAACTAGATAGTTAATATAAAAACTCATACTATCTTTTTTATATTCAAATCGGAATTTATATTTTCCCTCAATTTTCATAAAGGGGGAAACGTAGAATTCTTTCTTTGTTTCAATCCAATCACTTGACTCTATTGGCTTTAAACCATCCTTAAAGCAAAGGTAATTATGTTTTTGTCCGCAAGTATTGTTAACCTCACTTAGGACTGCAATTAATTGATGTTTATCATTAAGGCATAACCAAAAGCTAACAGGATTAAATACATACCCAACAACTCTTGGATGCGTAACCAGAATAATTTCTTCTATATTGTTAATACTGCTTTCTTTTAGAATCTGATCAAGCCAACCCCTAAGATTGCCTACGTCTTTATTCCCATAATCAGAATTATAAAATCCAAATAGATTAAATTTACCAAGCGAAAATAAGGCTTTCTTAAGTTGCCTGGTTTGGGATATAGGAAAAGAAATATATGTGCTTTTATAGTCAAAATGGTTCTTTTTAGGAAGAAATCTATGATGCATAATATCGCCCTTGATCAATAAGGGCTTTTCTATCATTTTTTCCATGGCACTTCTATTCCAAATTTCTGGACAACGTTAATTGCTGAATTTAAACCATCTTCGTGGAAGCCATATTTTGTCCAGGCGCCGCAAAACCAGATATTTCTTTTACCCTGTATTGCGCTTAAATTCTCTTGAGCATTAATAGCGGCACTATCAAAAATTGGATGTTCATACTCATATTCACCAAAAATATCATTTTTATTAATTTTTTCAATTGGATTTAAAGTAACAAATAAAGGGTGCGAATGATCTATATTTTGTAAATTATTCATCCAGTAGCTGAGCGAGACCTTATTTATCTCTTGCTTAGATAGGTAAACCCAACTCGCCCAAGCTTTTTTATTTTCTGGCATCTGTTTTTTATCTTTGTGTAAAACAGCAATATTTTTGCTATATTTTAGTTTTGACAAAATCTCCTTCTCCTCTTTACTTTTGTCTAAAATGATTTTATAGGTTTGATTCGCCCCAGATGCAAAAATTACATGATCAAATTCATAATTCTTATGCTTATCATCAGTTAAAACAATCTTCTCTCCTGACTTCTCTGATTTGACGATATTGCATCCTAGCTTAATTTTATCATTAAAGCTTTCACTCATCTTTTTAACATATTCTTTTGATCCTCCATCGACACTATACCACTGAGGCTGATTCGTGACAGTTAAAAGACCGTGATTATAAAAAAACTGTAGAAAAGTTTTAGCAGGGTAGCCTTTGATCAATTCAAGTGGACAACTCCAAATAGCTCCTGCCATTGGAAAAAGGTAATAATTTTTGAAATACTCACCCAACTTTAATTCATCAAGAAATTCGTTCAAAGTTTTGTCTTTTATATCACCCCCACTTTCAATAAGTTTAATTGCATTTTTGTTGAATTTCATAATGTCCTTAAGCATTTTTAGGAACTTAAGATTAAAGAAATTCTTTTTCTGAGCAAAAAGACCAGTTAAATTATTGCCACTATATTCAAGGCCATTATCTAGATCTTTAACTCCAAATGACATATTGCTTTTGGAAATTTTAACCCTGAGTAACTCAAAGAAAGCCTTTAGATTTGGATAAGTTCTAAAATTAAAGACAATAAAACCAGTATCAACATCTATTTTTTTACCACCATAAGAGATGGATGCTGTATTTGAGTGACCTCCTAAATAGTCATTTTTCTCAAATAAGGTGATTTCATGTTTTTTATTAAGTAACCAAGCACAAGACAAACCTGATATTCCCGATCCTATTATTGCGATTTTCATTTTAATAAATTTCTATAAATTATAAAATTATATTTTATTTTACCTTGCTTCCCCTTAACTTTATTTATAATAGTTAAATGAATAATTTTCATTAAAATTTTGTTAATTTCTTAAATATATTTTCTAAATTCATCAACAAAAGAGGTCATTAGTGAATCTAAATTATTTACCTCTTTATTGCTGGGATGATGAAAAAATAATAAAGAATTTGGATAGCGCCCATTTTCTGCCACCAACTTAACATTTTGCTTTTTTTGATAATTTCTAAATACCTTCCAGTAATGTCTTTTATAATGTTTATTGAATTTGGGTAATTTATTAATAGTGGTAGTAATTTTTGCAATCACCTCAACCACTTTTACAAGTTTAGAATATCA
>Ga0209425_10000517_pt1 | contig 47285 bp, 36 predicted proteins | sample COG_05_FD_184749 | JGI IMG/M metagenome (GOLD analysis project Ga0209425, IMG submission 184749) | Pelagic Microbial community sample from North Sea - COGITO 998_met_05 (SPAdes) (version 2) | ecosystem: Environmental > Aquatic > Marine > Neritic zone/Coastal water | place: Helgoland, sampling...
AAACGAAATTCTAAAATAATTGTAAATCTACAAAACCTTATATTTGTAGCACCAAAACATTTTACATGAATTTTCTACGAAGTTTTTTTGCCTCAGTTTTGGGTACGTTAACTGCTATTGGATTCGCTTTTGCAATTCTTCTTTTTATTTTTTCAGCAACAGCAAGCCTACTCAACGCTCCGTCTGCTAACCGGCCCTTAAAATCAAGCAGCATACTGTCCCTAGATTTGAAACTACCACTTGTAGAGCGTCCTCCTGTCTTTGATGAAATTCAACAATTCTTGGGAATTGATGAAGAAGTCATTGCGCTACCCGATGTACTCTCTGCCATTCGAACCGCCAGTACAGATCCTAACGTTGAAGGAATCCGATTGCGTTCCGATTTTGTAACAGCGGGGTGGTCACAGGCGCACAGCATTAGAAAAGCCCTAAAAAAATTCAAATCCGCAGGAAAATTCATTTATGCCTATGGAGATTTTTTTACTCAAAAAGGATATTTTGTTGCTTCTGTAGCAGATTCTATTTTTTTAAATCCAGCAGGAGCTTTTGAATTTAAGGGTTTGGCCTCTGAAGTACTTTATTACAAAGATTTTCAAGACACCTATGGTTTTAAAATGGAAGTGGTACGACACGGAAAGTACAAGAGTGCCGTGGAGCCCTTTTTAGAAAACGAAATGAGTGCAGAAAATGAATACCAAATTAGCAGTCTCCTCAATGATCTTTGGTCAACGGTACGAGAAGAAGTTTCCTCTGACAGAGGGTTTACCGAAGAGGCTTTGGATGCTTTGATCAATGACAACACACCAAGTCTTCCAGAAGAAGCTCTAGAAGCCAAACTCGTTGATGGACTTTACTACGAGGATACATTTGACGAAAAAATTAAGCTTCGATTGGAAATGGATCTCGAAGACGAACTGAAGTTGGTCTCCCAAAACCGTGTCAATGCAAGTAACGCTTCCTATGACAGTGCTATTAAGGATCGCATAGGGGTTGTTTTTGCCAATGGACCCATCTTGTATGGTGAAGGTACCGAGTCCATCATTGCCCAGGGTGTTTTCGTTGAAACGCTAGAAGATTTTGCTCAAGACGATTGGATCAAAGCGGTAGTTTTAAGAATTAATTCCCCAGGGGGAAGTGCCTTGATTTCAGAACTGCTATGGCGTGCCATTGAAAAAGTAAAAGAATCCAAACCTGTGATAGTGTCAATCGGAAATACAGCAGCCTCAGGAGGGTATTATATCGCGTCGGGAGCCGATGCTATTTTTGCAGACCCAATGAGTATTACAGGATCCATAGGGGTATTTGCCACCTTGCCCAACGCAACCGATTTTTTAGAGGACATTGGGATACAAGCGCAAACGGTAGAAACCCATCCCAATGCATTGGGCTACAGTCCCTACCAACCGCTAACCCTAGCCTTTAAAAAGCAGTTGGAGAAAGGTATTGAAAAGACCTATACCCAATTTAAACAACGGGTGGAACAAGGGCGTTCTTTAGATCCGGAAGTGGTTGAAAATCTTGCCCAAGGTAGAGTCTGGACAGGAAAACAAGCCTTAGAATTAGGTCTAGTAGACCGTTTGGGAGGCTTGGAAGATGCCATCGCAGAGGCTGCAGTACGTGCAGGAATTGAAACCTACAACACCTTGGAATACCCCAAATTTGAAGAAAGTTTAGAAAGCATGTTGAAAGGAATCAGCCCCTCTATTGAACTACAAAACCCAATTGAAAATTGTATCCCCAAGGACATATTGCTATCATTTAAAAATTTCAAAACTAAAACTCCCTCTCCCTACATCCAAACCCTTATGCCTTTTGAATTAAAAATCCACTAAATGACAGCTCAAAAAAAAGAACTTGCTAAAAATATCTACCTGTTACTCGCAGGATTATTTATTACTTCTTTGGTGGTATCCAATTTGATTTTCCAAAAGTTCTTTTATTGGTATCCCTTTGATTTTAGGCTTTTTGGCAATTCTCTTTTTGAACTCTCCGTAGGGGTCTTACCCTACCCCCTTACCTTTTTAATTACGGACTTGATTTCAGAAATTTACGGCAAAAAGAAAGCCAATCAAGTTGTAGTAACGGGTATTTTCGCTTCTTTTTTTTCTATGGGAATTCTGTTGCTCGCCAATGCAGTTCCTGCCCTAGCCAACTCGCCCATAGACGATTCCACTTTTAACAAGGTTTTTGCGCTCTCCCCCATCGCTGTTCTGGCCTCCATGATTGCGTATTTACTGGCTCAATTTGTGGACATTCGTATTTATCACTTTTGGAAAAAACTGACTCAGGGTAAAATGCTTTGGTTGCGAAATAACTTTTCAACGTTTAGCTCACAGCTAATTGATTCGGTTCTCGTAGTTGGGTTATTGAGTGCTTTTGGTGTATTGGATTGGAGTCTTTTTTGGGGACTGGTCCTTTCTAGTTTTCTTTTTAAAGTTTTTGTAGCAGCTCTAGACACACCCCTACTTTATCTTTTTGTAGGTTTATTTAGAAAAACCTTTGATTTAAAGCCTACAGATGAAATTGAAATTTAAACTATGAGCGAAGCATCCGAAGGGACACGACTGAATAAATACCTCAGCGAAATTGGACACTGTTCTCGAAGAGCAGCAGACAAATTGATCGATCAAGGCCGCATCCAAGTCAATGGAAAAGCCGTCGTAATGGGACAAAAAGTAAGTCCCCAGGATCGTATTGAAGTCGATGGAATTTTGGTTGAAAACCACCAGGAAGGATCAGTTTATATCGCCTTTAACAAACCAAAGGGTATCGTTTGTACAACAGATACTCGAGTAGAAAAAGACAACATTATCGACTACATCAATTATCCAAGTCGCGTCTTTCCCATTGGTCGTTTGGATAAAATGAGTGAAGGGCTGATCTTACTGACCAATGATGGGGATATTGTCAATAAAATTTTACGCGCTCGGAACAATCACGAAAAGGAATATATCGTAACAGTAAACAAGCCTGTAACAGAAGAATTTGTTGAAAAAATGGGAAGTGGAGTCCCCATTTTAGATACGGTTACCAAACCCTGTTTTGTAGAACAAATCCACAAAAAACAATTTCGAATTATTTTGACCCAAGGCCTCAATCGCCAGATTCGAAGAATGTGCGAGTTTTTAGAGTATCGGGTAGTTGAGCTAAAACGAGTTCGTATTATGAACCTCAAGTTGGATACTAAAGTGGGGCGCTACAGAGACTTGACCAAAAAAGAAATGACGGAATTGCGCAAGCTTCTAGCCGATTCTAGCAAACATATTTAGGACTGAAAACGCAACTTGACGCGTTGCCCTTCATTGGACCGTACATTAAAAACCGTTTGATCTTCAAAGAGTAAGTATTGCCCTCGAATTCCCATGAGTTTCCCTTCATAAAGCAGTGTTTTAGTCAAATTTAAACTAGCAACTTTTGTCGGATACGACTGTACAGGAAATTCAAATTTTTCAAGCGCTGCAGTAGTTTTCATATAGGGTTTCAAGTCCTTGGGTAACTGATCTAAAGCCTTGTGAAACGCTTCCTCCCAAACGATGGGTTCTGATTCATTTTGAAGCATTTTTCTCCAATTGGTTTTATCCGAAAAATGTTCCTTAAGCGCCACTTCTCCCACTCCTGCCAGATAGCGATTGGGAACTTCTAAAAGCACCAGGGCCTCATGTGCACCCTGATCGATCCAACGCGTAGGTACTTGGCTTTTTCTAGTGACACCCACTTTAAGATGACTGCTCAGCGCTAGGTAGAGAATATGAGGCTGGAGTTGCATTTTTTTTTCATATTCCAGATCGCGGTCCGCTTCACCCAAATGTGCCTTACTCAGCTCGGGTCGCATGATCCAATCTCCAGCTACGGGGGTTTCAAAAAAACAAGATTTGCAAAAACCTTGTCTAAAAATGGGGAGTTCTTGAGAACAGTTTAAACACTGAGAACCTATATGGCTTAGCGTGATATGCTTTCCAATACATTGGTTGACATGTACATAACCGCTCTCCATTTCTAAAAAATAATGGATGGGACTGTTTAACTCCGTGATCATTTTTTTTAAAGTTCCCTTAAACATATACTCGCTTAGAATTAATTACTTTTACGAAAGTAAGATACTAATTATTTTATGCCCATACCCCTATTTAATTCTATAGCTTCCTGGATTCTCAAAAAGAGAATACACCAAATAGAGCTTTTTGTAAGGTACCCAATTGAGGTTCAAAATGAATTACTTCACAACTTGGTCAAAACTGCTGCTCAAACGGAAATTGGTAAAAAATATGAGTTTGAAACGGTAAAAAGTTATAACGTATTCAAAGAACGAGTCCCTGTATGTACGTATGAATCTATAGAATCAGACATTGAACGCTGTCGCCAAGGAGTCCAAAATATTTTTTGGCCTAGCAGCATCAAGTGGTTTGCAAAGTCCAGCGGTACCACCAATGCGAAAAGTAAATTTATCCCTGTGAGTACGGAAGCCCTTGAGGATTGTCATTACAAGGCCGGTAAGGATATGCTCTCCTTGTATTTTAACAATAACGAAGATTCCCAATTGCTCACAGGAAAATCGCTGCGTCTAGGTGGAAGCAATGAATTGTACAATAAAAACAACAGTTATTTTGGAGATCTTTCTTCGATCATCATACAAAATCTTCCTTTTTGGGCCGAACTGAGCAGTACCCCTAGCAATAAGACGTCACTCCTCCCTGAATGGGAGACAAAAATGAAAGCCATTGTGGCTGAATCCATACCCGAAAAAGTGACCAGCTTGGCGGGTGTGCCCTCGTGGATGTTAGTTTTGTTGCAAAATGTATTAAAAGAAACAGGAAAGGAAAACATCACTGAAGTCTGGCCAGATGCAGAAGTGTATTTTCACGGAGGCGTGAGCTTCAAGCCTTATAGTACGCTTTACAAAAAATTATTTCCAAAGTCTGATTTTCATTATTACGAAATTTACAATGCCTCAGAAGGTTTCTTTGGAATTCAAGACCAGAACGATTCGGATGAATTGCTGCTTATGCTGGACTATGGTATTTTTTATGAATTCATTCCTTTTCAAGGTGAAGAAGAAGACGAAAGGAACATCATTCCCCTTTCTGATGTTGAGTTAAATCGGAACTATGCTATGGTTATTACCACCAATGGTGGGCTCTGGCGATATAAAATCGGAGATACCATAAGGTTCACCAGTCTCTCTCCCTATCGCATTCAGGTTACGGGAAGAACGAAGCATTTTATCAATGTATTTGGTGAGGAATTGATTATTGACGATGCAGAAAAAGCACTTGCCAAGGTAAGTAAGCTAACCCAGAGTACCCTGTCTAATTATACCGCTGCTCCAATCTTTATGGAAAAAGACCGTAAAGGAGCCCATGAATGGATTATCGAATTTGAAAAAGAACCTGAGGATTTAAATTACTTTGGTCATCTCCTAGACGAGGCACTCCAAGAAGAAAATTCCGATTATGAGGCCAAGCGCTATAAAAACATGACATTGCATCCCTTAAAAATTCACAAAGCGCGCCCAGGATTATTTTATAAATGGCTTTCTAAAAAAGGAAAATTGGGTGGTCAACACAAAGTCCCTCGACTTTCCAATTCAAGAACAATTCTAGAGGAACTTCTAAACTTAAATAACTAGGAAACGACTTTTAATTTGGGAAGTTCAATTTTGGACAACTTTTGATCGGCGTATTGCTTGGTTATTTTAAGTTTTTTAACATCACTATCCGGGAGTTCAAACATGGCGTCGTTTAATACCGCTTCACATAGGGAACGTAACCCACGTGCACCCAGCTTGTATTGCAATGCTTTTTCTACGATATAATCCAACGCTCCAGGAGTAAATTGGAGTTCAATCCCGTCCATTTGAAACAACTGAATGTATTGCTTTACCAAAGCATTTTTAGGTGTGGTCAAAATCATGCGGAGTGTGGTTTCATCTAAGGGCGTCATATGGGTCAGTACGGGCAACCTTCCTATAATCTCGGGAATCAAACCGAAAGAACGCACATCTCTTGGAGTGATGTACTGTAAAATATTTTCCTTATCTACCTCACGTTGTTCCAAAGCCGTTTTATACCCAATGGCTTGAAGGTTCAATCGTTTGTTGATGTGTGCTTCAATTCCGTCAAAAGCCCCTCCAGCGACGAATAAAATATTTGATGTATCGACCTCAATAAACTTCTGGTCCGGATGCTTCCGTCCCCCTTTTGGAGGAACATTGACTACAGTTCCTTCCAATAATTTTAATAAGGCTTGTTGGACACCTTCCCCAGAAACATCTCTGGTGATAGAGGGATTGTCACCTTTTCGTGCAATTTTATCAATTTCATCGATAAAGACAATGCCTCTTTCAGCGCGTTCCACATCGTAATCTGCAGCTTGTAGTAAACGGGTTAAAATACTTTCAACATCTTCTCCTACATAGCCTGCCTCAGTCAATACCGTAGCATCTACAATGGCCAGAGGAACTTTTAAAAAACGAGAAATGGTTTGTGCCAGGAGTGTTTTTCCTGTTCCTGTGGGACCGACTAAAAGGATGTTGCTTTTTTGAATTTCTACTTCATCGCCTTTGGTTTTATCTTGAAGCAACCGTTTGTAATGATTGTAAACTGCCACAGACAAGACTCTTTTGGAGGCTTCTTGACCAATTATGTACTCATCTAAAAAAGCTTTGATTTCTTTTGGAGGTTTTAGCTCTAGGGATGAGGTTCCCGAAATCTCTTCTGTGGTTTCTTCAAGCACAATCCCGTGGGCTTGAACAATACACTGGTTACAAATATGAGCGTCCAAACCGGCGATCAGCAATTGGGTTTCTGGCTTTGGTCTTCCACAAAAAGAACAGTTTAGATCTGGTTTACTCATGGTAAGGGGGGTTTTATTTTGATGCGTTTTGGAGGACTTCATCCACCATTCCGTAGGCTTTCGCTTCTTCTGCTTTCATCCAATAATCCCGATCACTATTTTCTGTGACTTTTTCCATAGATTGTCCAGAATGTTTGGAGATAATTTGATAAAGCTCATCTTTTAGTTTCAGAATTTCTCTAGCTGTAATTTCAATATCTGATGCTTGTCCCTGCGCACCTCCTAAAGGTTGGTGAATCATTACCCGTGCATGGGGTAACGCAGAACGCTTTCCTTCATGACCCGCACAGAGCAATACAGCACCCATAGAAGCTGCAATTCCAGTACAGATGGTCGCGACATTTGGTGTGATGAACTGCATCGTATCGTAAATCCCGAGACCTGCATAAACCCCTCCGCCAGGAGAGTTGATGTACATCTGAATGTCCCGATTGGAGTCTGTACTTTGTAAAAAAAGTAATTGGGCTTGAATGATATTGGCAACTTGGTCATCAATAGCAGTACCTAAAAACATGATACGATCCATCATCAAGCGAGAAAAAACATCCATTTGTGCAACATTCAATTGGCGTTCCTCTATAATGTAAGGGGTCATACTACTTACGATTTTATCGTAATACATTGCATTGATTCCGTGATGCTTGGTTGCATATTTTTTAAATTCTTTTCCGTAGTCCATATCTCGCATATTTGGTATAAAATTAATGAAATTATTACGCTTTGCCGTAGGCTTCTTTAACAAAGGTGTCAAAACCTACTTTCTTGATTTTTAACGGTGCTTTTTCTTTGAAAAAAGTAAGCATCTTTTCTCCCATCAACTGTTCTGAAAGTTTTTTTGTCTCCTCCTGATTTGATAAAACGTTAGAAACGATTCCATCCAATTGTTCTTGTTCTGGGATTTGGCCGTATTGCATCATTTGATTTTTTACCAAAGTTGCAGCATAGGCTTTGAGCTCTTCAAAAGTCAAAGAGAGTTCGTTCTCATTAATAATTTTTCCTTCAATGAGTTGATAGCGAATTCCCTTTTCTGATTTGTTGTATTCTTCCACAGCTTCTTCCTCGGTCATCGGTTCTTTTCCAGAAGTCTGAATCCATTTTTTTAAGAAATCCCCAGGGAGTTTAAATTTTGTTTTTTCAACAAGGGCTTCTGAAATATCATTCATCAGTTTTTGATTGGCTTGAGGCTCAAACTGGGCTTGTAAACTGGCTTTGATTTTATCTTTTAGTTCTTGTTCTGTGGTTACCGTTCCCGGTTCGTACAATTTATCGAAAAGTTCTTGGTTTAATTCAGCAGGAATACGTTCATTGATTTCTTTAAGTTCTACGGTAATTTCCTTTGAAGCGAGCTCTTCAATTTTCTTATCGTCCACATTCAACAGTCGTTTTCCAGTAGCCTCATCACTAAAAAGTCCTTTCCCTGTAAGATTTAAAACGGCCCCTGTAGTGGCCTCTTTCAGTGCTTTTATCGCTTTTTTAGATTTGAGGTCTTCTAAGGTAAAGTTGACTATTGTTTCGAGCTCTGCTTCTTCATTTCTAAATTGAGCGGTGATTTCAAACCCTTTCTGAACTTCCTTTTGGGAAACTAATTTACCATACTGTTTTTGAATATAGGAAAGTTGTTCCTCAATCATTTTAGCTTCGGGTTCTATCTCGTAGCGAATGACCTTTTTCAGCACCTCCAATTTGACCTCAAACTTGGGTGCAAGTCCCAATTCAAATTCGAAGTCCATTTGATCTGCTTTCCAATCTAAAGCCTCTTCAGATGCTTTGGGAATTGGGTTTCCCAATAATTCAAGTTTTTCCTCTTGAATAAATTTATCCAAATTCTCTCTGAGTAATTTATTTACTTCATCGGCAATAACCGCTTGCTCATATTGCTTTTTAATCATACCCATGGGGACATGTCCTTTTCTGAATCCAGGGACATTTGCATTTTTTCTGTAATCATTTAAAACTGAACTTACTTTACCATCGTAGTCTTTGCGATCTACCGTAATCTGAATTACAGAATTTAAAGCGTCAATATCGGTTTTGCTAATGTTCATTATCATTGAAATTTAGTGCGCAAAAATACACTTTTTTCTCTCGTCGACCAATTTTTATAAGCCAAGCCACCCTAATATTTTTAGCTGTTTTTGAATTATAAAAAATAAATTCTACTATATTTGCACCCCAGAATTAATAACCAGAGGATCGGGCATCCTCACAAATTAATATGATATGCCAGTAAAACTGAGACTTCAAAGACACGGAAAAAAAGGAAAACCCTTTTATTGGTTAGTCGCCGCTGACTCTCGTGCAAAAAGAGACGGACGTTATCTCGAAAAACTAGGAACGTACAATCCCAACACCAATCCCGCTACAGTAATCATTGACATTGATCGTGCTGTAAATTGGATGGAAAAAGGGGCACAACCCACAGACACAGCTAGAAACTTGTTGTCTTACAAAGGTGCCATGCTTAAGTACCACCTCAATGGAGGTGTTCGCAAAGGAGCATTAACCCAGGAAGCAGCAGATCAAAAGCTAGCGGAATGGTTAAAAGAAAAAGAGGCTAAAATCCAAGCCAAAAAAGAAGGATTAACAAAATCTGAAGCAGAAGCTGCGGCAAAAAGACTCGCTGCAGAAAAAGAAGCCAGTGAAAAACGACTCGCTGCTGCCGCGGCAGAAGAGGCTGAGGCTGTTGCTGAGCAGGAACCTGCTGCAGAAGAAGCTCCAGCAGAAACAGAAGCTGCTCCAGAAGAAGTAAAAGAAGAAGCCGCCGCTACTACTGAAGAAGCAAAAGAAGAAACTCCAGCTGAAGAAGAGGCTCCCGCTGCAGAAGTAAAAGCTGAAGAGGCTCCCGCTGCAGAAGCAGCTGCTGAAGATACCCCTGCAGAGGAAGGTAAAACAGACGCTGAAGAGAAGGAAGCGGAGTAAGTATACTTTCAACGATGAAAAAGGAGGATTGCTTCTATGTAGGAACCATCGTTGGAAAATATAGTTTTAAAGGAGAATTACTGATCAAAACAGACAGTGACACTCCAGAAACCTACACAGAACTGGAATCAATCTTTGTGGAACTCAACACGGGATTGGTTCCTTTTTTTATTCAAAAATGCCAACTTCACAAATCCGCCTTACTCAGAATACAATTTGAAAATGTAACCGATGAAGCCGCAGCAACGGGACTTTTAAAAAAAGATTTGTATCTGCCGCTAAGCTTTCTTCCTCCTTTAGAAGGCAATAAATTTTACTATCACGAAGTAATCGAATTTACGGTTGTAGAAGACGAACAAATAATCGGAACCATAGCGCGTATTCAGGACCAGGGGCTTCAGGCGTTGTTTGAAATAAAAAAGAAAGATGGAACTCTGGCTTTAGTTCCAATTCACGATGATTTTATCCTCGAAGTGGATCGAAGTAAAAAAACGATTCGCGTAGAGCTCCCCGAAGGGCTATTGGACCTTCAAAGTTAACAGCTCTCACCAAACTCAAAAGAACAATACAAATCCAAAAGAAGGCAGCGGGGTATTGTTCCCCTCATTGGTCGATACGGGGACTAAACTTTTAGGCAAAATCACGGTACCGTCTTCACTTCTGTTCAATCCGTATTCTTCGGGGGTGGGATTGGGTTGTGCCAAGAAATTTTGAACTTCAAAGTACAAATTGAAGGAAAGGTCTTTAAAATTCCACTTTTTATCAAATCGAATATCCGCTAGGTTAAAAGCGTTGAGTTTTACTTCTCCTAATCGGTCATAATCTAGAATTATTTCAGGATAAGAAGTCGTACTCGCTTCAATATCAACGGGTACATAAGGATTTTTTCCTGCATACCTCCATCGGGCGCTGATTTCCCAATTCCGTTTGAGTTTATACCCGCCCGAAAAAGAAATCAAATGACGACTGTCCCATACCGAGGGTCTTGAGATTCCATCCAATCCTGTAAAGTCACTAAAAAAGTAAGTGTAAGCAAAAACACCGTAAAAGTTTCTAGATAGTTTTTGCTGGAATAAAAGTTCTGCTCCCGAGCTCTGTCCTTCCCCCTCTGTGAGAATAGCCTCATTTCCCAAGACTTCAAATCCCCCTCCTTTATTGGCCAGAGAAACGCCCTCTGCTACAGAGATGGGGTAGTCTGCATAATTCTTTACAAAGCCTTCTATTGTAAATCGAGATACGGGAGTTAAATTGTATTCTAGACCCGCTACTACATGATCACTTCTTGTGTACCGCGCGTTTTGATTGACAAAAACAGCGCTTTGGTTTTGATAGCCCAGCATGGTATACGTCGGTATTTTAAAATACCTCCCCAAGGACCCATTTAACTTCCATTTTTGGTCTTCGGTCAAGGCGTAGGAGAAGGAAGCTCTGGGAGACAGATTATCGATTAAGTTTGATCCTGTAGAAAAAGAATCGGCATCGGTTCGCAATCCTAATGAAAGATTCAATCGATCGTTCCAAAATTTCCTAGATCCCTTGACAAAAAAGCCGTATTTGGCAAAGTTCAGATCGGTTGTATAGGTTAAATTTTCTCTTAAAAAACGGGTATCGTTTTGGTAACTTGAATTTTGGACGTTAAACCCTGTAGACCACTTCCACTCGTTGATGTATTGAACGGCTTGGAAGCGGAGTTTCGTTTCCCATTCAAAGGAATCGTTTTGAAATAAAATCCCTGTTTTGTTTGTATTGTCTTGATATCGGGAAAAGACGTTTTGCAAACGGTTGGAGCTCACGGCCGTATTGATGAATCCTTTTCCGTTCTTGTAATTCCTTTTCCAAGCCAGTCCTACCGTAGTACTGCGTTGATCGATGATTGCAACTTGTTCCAAAGTGGCTTGCTGTTCTGCGTCAAAGTCATCCGGGGGTTTTACTGAAAAATCATCAATAGAACCAATGCCGATAAATGTAAGTGTATTGTACCGATCGATTTCATGTTTAATTTTCCACTGATAATCCCAATAATCAGGTCGAATAGGAAGTCCGATTAACTCGAAAAGGAATTGCAAATAACTTCTTCGGGCAGAAAACAAAAAGGTGGTTTTTGCGGGTTCCGACTTGTCCTTTCGAAATAAGGGCCCTTCTAAAGTAAGTCCCGCTTCACTGGCACCAAAACGAAAATTCCCACCAAAACCGTTGGGGTCTCCTTCGCGTTGTTCAAAAGAAAGTACACCCGAAAGGGGATTGTCGTATTCGGCACCAAAGGAGGAACTAGAAAGGGTTACCTCTCTAATGAAAGACACATTGATCATCCCCACAGGCCCCCCAGCACTTCCCTGGGTGCTAAAGTGATTGATGTTTGGGATTTCAATTCCATCTAAATAATAAACCGTTTCGTTGGGCGCACCCCCTCGGATAATGATGTCGTTTCGAAAACCACCAATAGAGGGAGAAATCCCAGGCATACTTTGTACCACTTTGGTGATGTCGTTATTCCCTCCGGGATAGGTTTCGATCTCTACCGCAGAAAACGTTTGTGTGGATAGTGGTGTTTCACTTTTGGTCTTAAAGGGACTTCGAATCACAACAACCTCATCCAGATTTTCTGCAACTTCTTCGAGTTCAAAAAGTAAGGGAATGTTTCCAACCGATTTTACAATGATATTGTATTGTGTTGCTGTTTCATAACCCAGATAACTGGCTACCACATTATAGGATTTTGAAGGAATATCGTTGATCGAGAAAAAACCATTCGCATCAGTTACTGTGCCTAGGTTCGTTCCTTCTAGGATAAGAGTTGCTCCCTCTAGGGGCTGTTGACTTTGTATATCTAAAATGCGTCCGCTTAGCCCTCCCGTATTTTGAGAAATAGCAAAACAACTTGATAAAAAAAGAAGAAATGTGATTTTTTTGTGCATGTGCAAAAATAGCCTAAAACAGGAAAGTTATGTCATTTTTGTTTATTTATTTTTTATTATCTTTAGACAAAAATTTCGTTATGAAAAACAGAAGAGACTTTTTAAAAACAGCTTGCAAGCCTGTTGTGCTTGCGACTTTAGGAATACCTCTTTTGGAAGCATGTAGTTCAGAAGAACTTTCTACCACAGACTCTACTGTTAACTCAAATTCTGGTGCTACGGAGAGAGCCCCCTTGACTGTCAACATTTCAAGTGGAGACTTTACAGGTCTTCAAGAGGTTGGGGGCTGGTTAAATTATACGGGGGAAAACCTCTTACTTGTCCGCATTAGCGAGGAAGTGATTCGTGTCTTTGACAACAAATGTCCTCACCAGGGAAATAGAGACAGTTGGACTTATAATGGAAGTCAGTTTACCTGTGGATATCACAACAATTCCTACTCAGACAGTTGTAGTGGATCACTCAAATGTTATACAACTTCGCTAAGCGAGAATACCCTCACCATCACATTCGATTAATAATAGTTAACTCTTTTTATACAGCACATCCTCTTTCTTTATATCGTAGTGTTCAATAAGAAACGTGAGGATGAAAAAGTAACCCGCCAAACAAGTCAAGGTAATTACGTACTTAGTGTAAACTTTAAAAAAGTTTAGTTTAAAAAAAACTACCCTTTACTTTAAATTAATTTTTCTTTTTGGAAGCTTTTCTTTCAATTTTGCGCTGCTCTCTTTGCACATCTTTCTCTTCTACTGCTCGTAAGGCTTCATTTTTTTCATCTTCCTTTTCGTCATAGGCTTGTCGCAATTCTTCAAGATCAGCCTTCCCAATCTGCTCTTGATCTGCCGCTTGAAGTGAAGCATCCTCTACACCAAAACTTCCCTTTTGCGTTTGTTTACGCATGATCTCACGAGCTGCTTTTAGGTTGTAGTAAAGACCAGGGTCAATCATTTTATTTGCAATAAAATGTTCATTTTTGTTTTTATCCCAGCGTATAAATAGAAAACCCCCGTTTACAGAATCCAGAATGACACGATATACATGTGCGTGATTGGGTAGTGATTGATATACTTGAATCTGTTCGGGCACATATCCAGCTGTATACAAAATTTCTTCAACAAAAGCTTTTTGTGTGATTAAGGAAGGATCGGCATAACGCCCTTCTATCTGAAGACCCTCTTGAGCCTGAACACCTGTGAGGTACAACAAAAAAATTAGACTAAAAGCAAAGTATCTATTCCAGTGCATCAGAATTACTATTTAAATTTTCCTTGTTAATTTCTTCCAACCACATAAAACTTTTCAAAATCATAAAAAATCCTAAAGCGTGCGAAATAGGTATGGGACAGGTAAACACATCTTACTCAAAGTTACTTTTATTGTAAGTTATAAACACATCCCGAACAGAAAAAATCAGAAGTCCTAAGGTCAAAAGTGCCTTTGCGTTAGTATACTGTCTTAACAACTCCATAATCGAATATACCTTATTATTATGATCATTACTTCAAAGATACGAAAATAGAGACAAGTTAACACTCGTAAGATTCACTAAAACAGTGTTTTAGAGTGATATAGCACTCTTTTTAAATGTCACTCTTCTGAGCTTAATAATTTAAAGTAAACTGAATTTGAAAATTTCTTCCAACTTCTGAAGCATAGAAGCGCATTCTATTTAGATAATTTCTATAATCTACATTTGTTAGATTTTGAGCACTAATTCGGATTTGGCTTTTCAATTTGGTTTTGCTTTCTAAGTTTATTGAAAAATATAGATCTAACTTTTGAAAACCTGCAGGTGGGGTACTTATATCTACAATTTCACTAATCAATTTACCTTCTTGTATTAAACTTACAGGAAAATTTGTATTTGGATATCTATTTTGTTTTGAACTAAAATGATTTACAAGCTCTAAATCCCAGGAGCCCTTTCTCGGTTTAAATTTAAATTTTTGAAAAGTATTGAGAGGAGGCATTAATATCAAAGGCTGTTTCTTCAATACATCTTGAGCAAATGTATAGGAAACTCCCAAATCAAGTTTGAAACGGCTATCAATATAAAATGAAGAATTCACATCTGCCCCTGTCAAAAAAACATCAGTCGCGTTGTACTCCCATACAGGAAATGCACCTCTTATTGTTTGCTGCAGTTTAGTAGGATTTATGTAAATATAATCGAAAGACTTAGAAATAAAAGGTTCAAAATTCCAAATAAATTTTCCTGTTTCTTTTGAAAAACTAAAGAGTATCTTATGATTAATTTCTTTTTCAAGGGATAGGCTTCCGTATTCAATAGCGGCTATACTGTGGTGTAACCCGTCACTAAATAGTTCAGAGGTATTTGGTGCCCTCTGTGATAAAATATATGAGGCATTGATTTGAAACGCTTCTCCAATTTTTGAGCTGATGCCCGTTTGTGCAGAATAATTCAAATAATTCAATTTGGGATTTGTCAAGATTTGATTACCAATATTTTGCATTTCAAAATCACTGAATAAAGTAGAGTAATTACGTTCATTCCAAACTGGCACATCGTAGTACTTTTTTGCATCAATAAAAATCTGATCTACGCGAAAACCCCACTCCCAAATAAAATAATTATTCCTTTTGAGAATTCCTAGAATATACAAGCCAGCTTCGTATTTAAAATAGTCTGGTATGAGTCTTTTAATTCCCGTTTTGGGATCTGAAAAATTATCCTGAACTAATCCGTTTAACCCCAGTTCAAAACTCCAGTTTTTATAATTTATTCCAGATAGACTACCGATTAGGGTATGTGTTTTAAGTTGTAAGTCAATGGCTGGAATTTCGGTTCTACCACCCCGGCGAACATCAAACTCTTTTCTTTCATTTACTTGAAAATTATACCCCCATTCTAATTTAGTTTGTTTTTCAAATACCTTGAAATAATTAAATGATAATTTTCGATGTCTCCCTTTTTGTTTGGGGGCATCAATAGCATAACTAAACTCTCCAAGCAACCTTGGGATACTTGAATTTAATGAATAAAATAAATCTTCAACATTACCTATATGAGCACCTTTAAGTATTCCCGTTTCAATACTATAACTAGAGTAGTTAAAATTCCATCCTTTTACGATTTTATCTTTACCCAACTTAATTGAAAAATCTGCTTCTTTTAATCCTGTATTTGAAAGCAAATAATTCGGAGCATGATAATCACCATAACGTTTTCCTGTTATTTGTCCGCTTATAAAAAAACCATTTGAATAGGTTCTTTCTAATTTGGATATAATTTTTGCACCTCTTCCATTAGATTCTAGATTCAAACTCAAATTGCCAAAAAGAGAATCTTTAAGTTCTTTTCTGCTCGAACTTAAAATGATCAATCCTCCCGAAGTGTCTCCTCCGTATTTTAATGCCGCAGCCCCTTTAATTAGTTGAATTTTCTCGAAAGAATTAAAATCGATATTAGGAGCATGATCTGAACCCCATTCTTGATCATATTGTCTAAAATTATCTGTGACAATTCCAACTCTACTTCCTGACATTCCATGTATTGCGGGCTTGTTTATCCCATTCCCTGTTTTTATTACTGAAGCACCTGTAATAAAGTTCAAAGCTTCAACCATCGTATTACTCCCGTAAGTATTTATTTCGTTTATGTCAAGACTAACTTCTTGAACTGAATTTCTCAGTTTGGAGATCTTATTATCAAAGAGTATGATTTCCTCCAATTCGTTGATATGATGTTCCAAATCAAAATTAATTCTCTGGCTGCTTTGGAGGTTAATCATTTTTTTGACTGACCGACATTGCGGATGTTGAATAGTTATTTGGTATGTTCCAGCGCACAGTCCTTCTATTCTATAATTACCATTTAAGTTAGTTTGAGAGAAAATATTGGTGCTCTCTATTTTTATTAGAGCACCAATAATTTGAGATCTATCATGTAAATCTAAAATACTACCACTAATGGATAAATCACATTTCTGACTGTAAATCAAATTAATCCAAACTATAATTAATAAAAAAAAAAATCGATTCATTAATTTATGATAGTGATTGGTATATCAATTGCCACATCATTGAATCCGCCAAACGTTTCTCGAGTATTAGCCTCAAAATTCGTAGGTTGGTGAATTAAATAAACTCGGACAACACCAGATCCGCTAGTTCTCGTATTCCATATGCTTTTGATAAGGACACCTCTACTACCGTCTTTGGTATCATTACCCGCTGAAGTAACATTAACAGAAACCTCAGCAAATTCATAAAAAACTTGATGTTCTGAGGCTTCTTCAATCACTTCCAAAGTTACATTTTCAATATCGCTGGGATTACTTTTATTTAAAAATGAAATCTCAACATCATAATCATTATTGTTTGTTAGATTTATTGATTGAGAGTTTTGCTCACTTATATCCCAATCGACAGTTTGAATTGATCCGTCAGATGATTGAATTTCAACAACAACGTTAGAGATATACTCTTGTTGATTAACTGCATCTGGATCATCTTTACTACAGGAGTAGACTAAGATCAATACAAAAAAGATAATTTTAATCCTGAATAGATTTTTAATAATACTCATTAGATTTTTTTTAAAGAATTATTTAAATATTTCGATACTAAAAACCAAAGGGTCATGCAAAATTAAAAATTGAGCATGACCCTTTTGGCTATTATATTATGCTGTAAATCTTTCTGTTTTAAGCAATATTATTATTGGTTTCAATAATTGCCGAAGCATGATCATGACCATCATGATCATCATGATCATCCTCTTTTTCGCATGAAACAATTGCTAATGAACTAAAGACAAATAGTAGTAATATATATTTTTTCATTTTATAATAATTAAGGTTAGTAAATTTACTTTTTGAGTTTTTGACACACACTTCAATGTGTCTGATAAGACTTATCAAAAAGCTGGGGGGCCCCTTAATCTAAAATTAAAAAATGATTTATTAATTAAAAAAAATTGGTATTTGCTAATTACTTTTTTAAAGATTTTATTTTGAAATATCTCTATCTCATTTTTTTTGTAATTTACCAGAGGTAAATATAAGTGATCAAGCGCATCATTATGATTTGATTTGGAGTGGAGATGGGTTGAACTGTTCTCGCATTCTATAAAGACTGAGTGATGTTGATTAGAATGTATTGTCTTGAGTACAGGAGGTACTATAAAAAATAAAAGTAAGGCATAAGCCAGTGCTTTATTCAAAAAGAAGCTTGTTTCATTTGACAAATACACCACTTATTTAATATTTATGTTTTATAAAAAATGTAAAAACTTGAATAATATTTAATGTAAATATACATTTTTATGGTTTAAAATTTTTCTTTAATGACATAAAAATTCTATGGTAAATTGCGCCGTGCGACCTTTAAAATCATTTAATTGTTCCATAACAGTATTGTTTACTTTTTTCTTTTCAATTTATTTTGGTATCCAAATAAAAAATTAGGACAAGAACATGGAAAAATAAGAACTTAATAAGTTTTCAATAATCAATCCAATTTCATCACTGGAACATAATCAGGAACAATCAATGATCCTTCTGTCGCTTTTACAATCTGACTAATTTCAGTCGCTGGGGCTTTTTCCTTGACTAAAAATCCATCTGATGTGATATCAAGTACAGCCAGATTAGTTACAATACGTTTGACACAGCGGACTCCTGTTAAGGGTAAACTACAGGCAGATCGCAGTTTGGATTCCCCTTTGGGATTGGTATGCATCATAGCGACGATAATGTTTTCAGAGGACGCCACCAGGTCCATGGCGCCACCCATTCCCTTGACTAGTTTTCCAGGAATTTTCCAGTTGGCAATATCCCCCTGATCGGAAACCTCCATAGCACCAAGAACGGTTAAATCAATATGTTTTCCACGAATCATTCCAAAACTCAAGGCCGTGTCAAAATAACTGGCCCCTGGAAGTGGCGTTATAGTTTGTTTTCCTGCATTAATAAGATCAGGATCTTCTTCACCTGCTTTGGGAAAAGGCCCCATACCCAAAATTCCATTTTCACTTTGAAACTCCACCTCAATTCCTTCAGGCACATAGTTTGCCACCAAAGTAGGAATCCCAATACCCAGATTCACGTAATCTCCAGATTTCAGCTCTTGAGCAATTCGCTTTGCTATTTGATTTTTGGTCAGTGCCATGGTCTAGGTGTTTTGTACAGTCCTGCGTTCAATGCGTTTTTCGTAATGGTCTCCCTGAAAAATACGGTCTACAAAAATCCCTGGAGTATGGATTTGATTCGGGTCTAAGCTGCCCACGGGGACCAATTCCTCTACTTCAGCAACTGTGATCTTTGAAGCACCACACATCAGGGGATTGAAGTTTCTTGCAGTCCCTTTGAAAATCAAATTTCCCGCTTCGTCCCCTTTCCAAGCTTTTACTAGAGAAAAATCAGACGCGAAGGCGGTTTCCAGTAGGTGGTTTTTGCCATTAAATTCTCGGATTTCTTTCGTTTGGGCCACTTCCGTACCATAACCTGCCGGGGTATAAAATGCAGGAATCCCCATTTGTGCCGCACGACATTTTTCCGCAAGGGTACCCATAGGGGTTAAAATTACCTCGATTTCAGCAGAGAGCATTTGTCGTTCAAATTCCTGATTTTCTCCTACATAGGAACCGATCATTTTTTTCACCTTTTGGGTTCCAAATAAGAGTCCAAGACCAAAATCATCCACTCCTACATTGGCAGAAATACAACAAAAGTTTTTGTATGAAGAAGCCGCCAAGGCTTTGATTAAGTTTTCAGGAATACCACACAATCCGAAACCCCCCAGCATCAAGGTCATTCCGCTTTGAATTCCTTCAAGAGCTTCGGCGACCGTATCCACTTTTTTTCGAATCATAAGGTTACATTTCTATTGCATCCGGGCTTTCAGTTTTTCGGTGAGTACGGGAACTACTTCAAAAGCATCTCCTACAATACCGTAATCCGCTGCTTTAAAAAAGGGAGCTTCCGGATCTGAATTAATTACTACCTTAACTTTAGATGCATTGATCCCCGCTAAATGCTGAATCGCACCCGAAACACCAATAGCAATATACAAATTTGAAGCCACAGGTTTCCCCGTTTGTCCTACATGTTCGCTATGCGATCTCCATCCCATATCAGATACGGGCTTTGAACAGGCTGTGGCAGCTCCTAATACGTCTGCTAAATCTTCAATTAAATGCCAGTTTTCTGGACCTTTTAGTCCTCTTCCCCCTGAAACTACGATGTCAGCGTCTGCAATACTAACCTTGTCCGTTGCTTTTTCTACAGATTCGACTTTTAAACTATTTGAGGAAACTGGATAATCGCCGCTTAACACTTCTGCAGTTCCTGGTTTTTCGTGAAGTCCATAAGAATTTGAAGAAAGCGACAAGACAACCCGCTCTTTTGTACTTTGTGTTTCATTGAACGCCTTGTTTGTAAAGCAGGTACGTTTTACTTGCAGAGGCCCGTATTGAGATGGTAACCCCACCACATTAGACATATAGGCTGCATCCGTTTTGATGGCGACAATAGGTCCTATATAGCGTCCATCTGCAGAACTACTTACCACCATCAACGAGGCACTTACCTTTGTTGCGACCTGAGCAAGAGCTTCACTATAGCGTTCAACATCAAAATGAACCCCTCCCTGGGTATCAATGTTGTACAATTTATCCACTCCAAAGACATTTAATCGCTCGTGGTCCGTTAGATTAAAACCAACTGCAACTAGAGAAACCCCGTGTGCATCAGCAAGAGCGCGACCGTAAGAAGCCACTTCTAGTCCTGCTTTTTTTGGTGTTCCGTTTTCCGATTCTATATATACTACTACTGCCATTCTATCTTGTTTTAAAGGACTTTCGCCTCATTTTCTAATAAATCAATCAATCCGTCAATGTCTTCTGCATCGACTAGTTTTACAGGGCCTTTTTCTGCAGGTTTTTCAAAAGCCTGTACTTTGCTGGCTGGAGCTGCCGCTTCAGGAGGAACTACCTCCAGAGGTTTTTGACGCGCCTGCATAATCCCGCGCATATTGGGGATGATTAAATCCTTTTCTTCTACCAATCCTTTCTGCGCTCCGATTACCAGAGGAAGAGTAGCGCTTAAACTTTCTTTACCTCCGTCAATTTCTCTTTGGACACTGACTTCATCAGATGCAATGTCCATTTGGATACAATTGGCAACATAGGGAATCTCCAAAAGTGTTGCTAGCATGCCACCTACCATTCCGCCGTTATAATCGATGGATTCTCGTCCTGTGATAATGAGATCATAGGATTCTTTTTTACAAATTGCAGCCAGCTGAGTAGCGACTTCAAAACCGTCCTTTGGTTGCAGGTCTACCCGAAGGGCTTGATCCGCACCGATGGCTAAGCATTTTCTTAAAATGGGTTCACAAGAGGCGTCTCCAACGTTGACTACCGTGACTTTGGCGCCAACTTTTTGTTGAAACCAAACAGCGCGGGTCAGTCCAAATTCATCATTAGGGTTGATTATGAACTGAACTCCCTGTGTTTCAAAGGCTGTGTTTTCCTCTTTAAAATTGATTTTTGAAGTGGTATCTGGTACATTGCTAATGCAAACTAAAATGTTCATAGTAGTTTATTTAATACGAAAATAAACAAAAAAATGACACCGTGTCATTTTTTTTAAATTACTTATTTTAATGCTACAGAAGCAGCGTCTTTTACCAAACGAAAACCCGTATGCTGCAAACCCGTATCGGGAGAAGATTTCATTCGCGCGCTCACGCGATAACCAGAACAATAGGCTTCGTTACACAAAAAAGACCCTCCACGCATAACCTTTTGCTTAAGATAAGGCTGGTAAGGATCATAGGATTTTTCAGGTCCCTGAGGATTGGCAACTTCACTCCCTTTGAGGTTGGCGTAATAATCAAAGGCATACCAATCGGAACACCATTCCCATACATTCCCAGCCATATCATACAGTCCAAAGGGATTGGGTTCGAAAGAGGCAACGGGTGCGGTATAAAAAAATAAATCTCTTACGTTATTCTGATAAGGAAAATCCCCTTCCCAGGAGTTGGCTTTTGGAGCTCCCTCGTTTACGGGTTCATTCCCCCATGGGTAAAGCACTTCTTGCTTTCCCCCGCTAGCTGCCCATTCCCATTCCGCTTCCGTAGGAAGCCGTTTTCCTGCCCAGTTTGCGTACGCTTGGGCATCGTACCAAGAAATATGGACGACAGGATGATTTTCTTTTCCTTCCAGGGTGCTGCCAGGACCTTTGGGGTGTTTCCAACTCGTATTGGGTTGCCATCTCCACCAACTGTCGTAGGCATTGAGATCTACAGGTCCTTTTGTAGCTTGAAAAACAAGAGAGGCTGCCTGTAAAAGTGAGTCGTGAGGTTTCGGAGTTCCCGGAGGAAGTTCTTTTTTTATTTCCTCCCAATCTGGTACTATTTCCGCGGTTGTCAGATAGCCTGTTGCTTCCACAAATGCTGTAAATTCAGCGTTAGTGACTTCGGTTTGATCCATCCAAAACCCATCCACCTGAACGGGATGTTGTGGCGACTCGTCTCGCCTGGATTGACTGTTTTCACTTCCCATTTGATAGGCACCCGAAGGAATCCAAGCCATTCCGTCTTTTACTATAGGTTCATATTGGGTGGCTACTTCTTTACAACTTAGGAGACACAAGACCAAAAAAGAGCTAATCAAAAAGGTAAAACGCATATTATAAAACTAAATAAATTGATTGATGATGTTTTCAAACCGTTCTTGTTTACCACTGATTCGTTTTGGAGGGTTACCGTTAAAAGCAATTTCAGCTAAAGCTTCTAAACTAAGTGTTCCCTTTTCAAAAGCGGCTCCTGATCCAGTATCAAAAGAAGCATAACGTTCTTTTCGCAAGGCACTAAAGGAGGAGTGGGTTAAAATTTTCTCAGCGGTCAACAAGGCTCTAGCAAAGGTATCAGCTCCACCAATATGGGCATGAAAAACATCTTCTAAATCGGTAGAATTCCTTCTAATTTTAGCATCAAAATTGATTCCGCCTCCCTGCAGACCTCCCGCTTGTAGGAAGACCAACATGGCTTCGGTCACTTCGTATAGGTTGACAGGAAATTGATCTGTATCCCATCCGTTTTGGTTGTCTCCTCGGTTGGCATCAATACTTCCCAGCATCCCAGCATGGGCAGCTACGGCGAGTTCGTGCTCAAAAGAGTGCTGTGCTAAAGTAGCGTGATTGACTTCAATATTCAATTTAAAATCTTTTTCCAATCCGTAGGTTTTCAAAAAACCGATCGCTGTGGCTGCGTCAAAATCGTATTGATGCTTCATGGGTTCCATGGGTTTGGGTTCAATGAAAAAGGTTCCCGTAAATCCTTGTCCCCTAGCATAATCTCTTGCCATGGAAAGCAGTTGTGCCATATGGTCTAGTTCTCTGCCCATATCCGTATTGAGCAAAGACATATACCCTTCTCTTCCTCCCCAAAAGACATAATTTTCTCCTCCTAGGGAAAGGGTCAAGTCTAGTGCCATTTTGATTTGCGCCCCTGCACGAGCCACCACATTAAAATCTGGATTGGTCGCTGCTCCGTTCATGAACACCGGGTTTGAAAAACAGTTGGCCGTACCCCACAAAACTTTTACTCCTGAGGCTTTTTTCTTTTGGCTGATATAGTCGGCGATTTGATGCAAACGCTTTTCTGTTTCTGCTAAACTATCTGCCTCGTCCACTAAATCCACATCGTGAAAGCAGAAATAATCAAATCCTAATTTGGTTATTAATTCAAAAGCAGCATCCGCTTTATCACGAGCGCGCTGCATTGGGTCGTTTGATTGATTCCAAGGAAACTGTTGGGTTCCCGGCCCAAAAGGATCGCCTCCTTGGCCACAGAAGCTGTGCCAATAGGCTATCGCAAATTTAAAATGGTCCCGCATCGGTTTTCCCATTACAACTTGTTCTGGATTATAGTACTTAAAGGCGAAAGGATTGTCCGATTCTTTCCCTTCAAAGGGAATGGCTCCAATCCCTTTGTAAAATTCTTGGTCTCCGGTTAAAATCATTGTTTTTTATTTAGTTGATGTTCTAATTCGTTTTTCCATTTTTGATAGGCCTCTTGATAGATTGAAACTGTTTTTTTTGGTTCTATCTCAGCCACTTTATCATGCTGATTGACGTGTTCATTCATACGATCTAGCTCCCCTTTTTCCAAACCTGCAGCCCGGGCAGCTCCTACAGCTCCTGTGGTATTGTAAATTGATATGGGTTGTTGAATTAAAGTAGCGAGGGTAGTCGAAAAAATTTCAGATCGGAAAAGATTGTCGTTTCCGGCACGGATAACCTGTGCATCCAAACCGTCTGCCTTCATGATCTCCATACCATAGGCAAAGGAAAAAGCGATGCCTTCCAAAGCGGCGCGGAACAAGTGTGCGTTTTTATGAAGGTTTAAATTTAAGTTGCTAAAATGGGTTCCCAAATTGCGGTTGTTCAGCATCCGTTCACTCCCATTTCCAAAGGAAAGATTTACCAATCCTTCGCTTCCAACTGCGACATCAGCAGCCAAATGATTCATAGTATTGAAATCTTTACTTTGCGTGAGATTCTTCAACCAACTGTATTGAATTCCTGCCCCGTTGATACATAAAAGTGTTCCAATGCTAGGCTTTTCTTCTGTGTAATTGACATGGGCAAAGTGATTGACTCGAGAAAACTCTTGGGAAGTATTTCGGTCTGTTACCGCGAAGAGTACGCCGGAGGTACCTCCCGTTGCAGCGACTTCACCGGGACGCAAAACATTGAGGGATAACGCATTATTAGGCTGATCTCCCGCGCGGTAGCGAATGGGAATTCCTACGGGTAAGCCTGTTGCTAAAGCTGCTTTTTCAGTTACGCTCCCTTGGTTTTCAAAGTTCTCTACCAAAGGAGGGGTCAGGGTTGTTGCAATGCCGTAATGATCCAACAACCAGTCTGCTACTTTTTTCTCTTTGTAATCCCAAAGCATCCCTTCAGACAAACCGTTTTTTGTGGTGGCAACCTCATCTGTTAATTTATAGGCAATGTAGTCTCCAGGAAGCATGTAGTGCGCTGCTTGTTCATAAACTTCAGGCTCATTTTCTTTCACCCATTTAAGTTTTGATGCGGTAAAGTTTCCTGGAGCGTTGAGAAGATGGGTGCCGTATTTTTGAACACCAATAGCGTCCGCCGCTTGGTCTCCAATAGCAACTGCCCTACTGTCACACCAGATGATAGAGTCTCTAAGAAGTTTTTTTTGACGGTCCATAAGAACCAATCCGTGCATTTGATAGGAAATTCCCACGGCCCTAATCTGTTGCGCATCGATTTTATTTTCTGAAAGAATTCTTTGCGTTGCCAGGCATAGGTGTTTCCACCACATCTCGGGATCTTGCTCTGCCCAATCCGGTTGGGGCGCGTGAATACGCATTTCCCCCTCTGGCTCAGAAAGTACGGCTACTTTTTTGTTGCTTTCCGCATCGACCAAGGCTACTTTTACCGAAGAACTCCCAATGTCATATCCTATATAATACATCTAATTTCAATAACCCTCTTTAGGAGAATCACTGCGTTTTAAATATAATTAAAAGTTTTTTGGAACTTCTTGACTCGATCCTAAAATTTAAATTAAAAACACCCCTGTAAAAAGAAAGGCTTCAATTCAAATCCATTTTAGGTACTCACAGAATAAATTGATCGAGCTGGAACGTTACCTTGGTATTGATAAGCAGAGGAATGAAAAGTCAGAAACAACTAAAAAAATCCCAAATCCGAACACTTTATTCGTCTAGTCTAAAAAAGCAGCTACTTTTTTAACAAATGATTTGTTCCAATCCAGGGATGAATTCTCAAAATAAAACTGGACTACTTCTTTTGTAGTATCAGAGGATCCGTGTTTAGAGTCTAAAAGTTGAGCAATAAATTCTTGCGCTGCAGCTTCCCCTTGGGTTTGTTGTAAGGCATAAATTCCTAAGAGGTGTTTTTTAGAAGGTCTAGAAACTTGTTTTAATGAATAGTCGGTAACTTGCTTCAGTTCTATTTCGAAAGGCTTTATCTCCTTCTTTTCTTGATGTAAGTATGCCATTAGAAAACGTACCCAACGCTCTTCGGGATCAAAAGGTTTCCCAACGCCCAAATGTTCTGGCCAAAGTAATGCTGTTTTTAATTGGTCTACCGCCGCATCAGAATCGTCTTTATTTATTTTTTGAAGCGCACTTCCTAAATAGGCTTGCGTATAAATCTTACGTCCTTCTGTTGCATGTTCATAGGGTAATATTTGAAGATCTTGAAGCAGGGCAATTGATTTATCATACTCCTGCTCGGCACTAAGGATTTGAGCTAGTAACATCCCTGCAAAGTAATTTTTAGGATTTTGTTTGTAGGTTTTTTTAATAATAGACAAGGCAGTCGTACTGTCCCCTGACTGGAACAAGTCTTCCGCTAAAGCAAAGGCATACCTCCAATTTTTGGAATCCAATTTATAGGCGCTCTGCAACTCGCTTTGATGACCTTGAATTCCTCTTTTTTTATACAATACCCCTCGGACAAAATAGAAGAGTGGATCTTTCGGAAGCGTTTCAAGCTTCTTAAAAAGAGACACTCCTTTGTCCCATTGGGAACGACCTAAATAATTTAATGCCAAAAGATATTGGGCTTTCCAAGAAGTACTGTTTTTAGAAACCCAATGGAGCATTTCCAGACTTTCATTTCGAAAAGGAAAAACAAACGCGATGGATTCATTTTCTAATTGAGACAAGGCATTGATATCTTTTTTTAGATAAGCAGTCCACAATTTATTTAGGAGGGTGTTCGGACTTAGTTCAAGTAACCTAACGCCCTCCTCATCCCGATTGCGGTTGTGGTAAAACAGGGCCAACTCCAAAAGGGTTTGTTCTGGAAATTCCGATCGGTGGGTTTGGAGCACCTCATCCTCTGTTAGCGTATTCATCAAATTCTTTTCAAAGTAAACTAGATGATTTAAAGGATCAATGGCCTCTATTTGTTTTAAGACTTTGAAGGCTTTTTCTTTTTCCCCTTGTATCCTGTGAAGTACTGCTTTTTGTGAAAGTGCATTGATATTTTCTGAATTAAACTTAAGCGCAATGGTAGTGTAACGTTGTGCTTCCTCATAGTCCTGCTCGATCAAATGAATTTGTCCCAAAAGGGTATTGGCTTGGGCTCTGTATGCGGAAGAGCGTGCTGCCCAACCCAAGTGTTCTTTGGCATTGACCTGATCTTTTTGAGTCATGTAGCTGAGCCCTGCAACATAATTTAGTCCCGTGTGATAGGCATCAATTTGCAAGCCTGTATTGGCGATTTCTAATGCTTTTTCGTATCGCCCCATTCGGTGATAAAGGAATGCAAGTTCTTTGCGTGCCTCCAAGTGAAAAGGATCTTTTTCCAACACCTTCAAAAGCAACTGCTCTGCAAGGGGATAGTCTCTGTAACGTTGTGCATCTTTTGCTGCTAAAAATTCTTTTTCTACAGTAGCCACTTTTTGCAGTTTAGGAGGATCAAAACTTCTTTTGATGATTTTAGGGTTTGAATTGTAATACAATTTTAGTCCAGGTACTTCTATCGTGTATGCATCAGAGGGTTTGACAAATGAAAGACTATAGACTCCATTGGGCTCTGTATCAATGTGTTGTTCCTCTTTTCCTCTGGTAGACTGGAGAACAACAGAAGAAGCCGAAACTTTGAATGCGTTAATTTTTATTTCCAGGCTAGTAGCTGTTTCCACTACATTCATAGCACCCCACTGAGAAGCTTCTTTGATTCCACCAATCTCTTTGACTGGAAACCACACCTCGGTCCACTGATCCGTTAAGTGGGGATCAAAAGTAGCCTGACTGATCGGATTTTCCTCCCCTGGAAAATATTGTACATAAAGTCTTCCTGCTTGGTATTCAATATACTGACCATCTGTATCGGTTAGTAGGTCTTCCCAAATTCCTCCTGCTCTGGAAAGGTTCCACAACCACAATTTTTGTCCTGGGATTTCATCATAACGCCCCCAATGCCCAAATCCGGTGTTACTTTTTTCGTAATATCCCCCAAAAAAGTCATTGTATTCCCCTACGATATGGTAAGATTTACTTGGCCCAAAATTGTTTTGTTTGTATTGCGATAAATCTCTGTTTAAAGGATCTACAGGCCATGCCTTGGCTTCTCCTCCATGAGTAAGGAATCGATCTCCTGGGGTATAAAAAACCAAATCCTCTTGTGCCGCAGCGGCAGCTGTCATCCAGTTGTAGTATGCTTGTTCAATATCCGTAGGGTTATACCAAAGGGCTTGGGTAGTAAACGCACTTTGGTCTTTGGGTAAGATGATTTTTACGCGCCATTGGGTTCTGGAAGGCAAATCTATACCTCCTACTGTACACAACAGATCTCCGTTGGGAAGATCCTCCGTTTTATAGTCCGTAGGTGTACCTGTACCCGGATGATGCCCAATAACACCAAAATTAAATTCAATACCTCCCGAGGTCCAAGGACCGCGCATGGCGATGTTTCTAAATTTTGCAACTTCGTTTTTATAAATAAACTCATTGCCGTTGCTTTTATCTGTTGCTCCCCAAACCTTACCACCAACTTCTGGAGCTACTTGTACTTCAATCCACTGATTTTCCAAAGTAATTTTCTTAAACGGATCCTCTGATTTTTTTATCGCATAGCCTTGAAATTTATGATAGGGATAAATTTTGGAATTGAACAAAAATGCAGGGAGCGGATTTGGATCTCCAAAGGAATAAATGGGAAAGAGTTCCACTGTCTCTGTAATGACAGACTCTTGTCCGTAAAATAAAGAACTGATTCCCAAAAAAAATACGAAGGCATAGGTTTTACAATTCAGTGCAGTTAATGAATTCATAGTGAATTTATAATTAATTGTTAAAATAATTATCCTAATTTAACTTTTTTTATGTAATATTACTATGCTTTAATCAACTATCACTTAAAACTATTAGAATTACAAAAAGCTATTAACAAAAACTATCAACTTAAATTATGAAAAAAATAATCAAAAATGCATTTTTTAGTCTCTTACTTCTTTTTGGGGGGCTATTATTTGCTCAAAAATCTGTAAGCGGAACTGTAACAGACGACGAAGGGGTGCCATTACCGGGTGCCACGATTGTCGTAGTCGAAACCAATTCTGGAGTTGCTACAGATTTTGATGGAAACTACACTACTTCGGCAGAAGAAGGACAAACCCTTGCAATTAGTTTTGTAGGCTATTCAACCCAAGAAATTAAAGTTGGGGCTTCTTCTACCTACGACGTTATTTTAGACTCAAGTAATGCATTAGATGAAGTAGTCGTTACTTCATTGGGTATCTCTAGACAAAAAAGAGAACTTACTTACGCCGCACAAAATGTTGATGCTGAAGGTATCGACGAGTCGCGTGCAAATGGAAACCTAGTGAACTCTTTACAAGGTAAAGTAGCCGGGATCTCTATTACTACGACAAGTCAGGGGGTGAATTCACAATCCCGAGTATTACTAAGAGGAAATCGCTCTGTTTCAGGAAGTAGCCAGCCTCTTTATATTGTGGATGGAGTGCCTTTAGGTGGAGATATTCAAGATTTTAGTCCTGATGATATTGCTTCAATAAGTGTTCTTAAAGGTGCAAATGCAGCTGCACTTTACGGTGCCCGAGCAAACAATGGTGCAATCATCATCACTACCAAGTCAGGTAAGAAAGACACCTTTAATGTCAATATTAATTCAACTTTAACATATGATACAGCTGATATTATGTTAGAGTTCCAAAATGAATATGGACAAGGAAATGGTGGTGTATATTCAGGCTTTACTACTGATTCTTGGGGGCCTAGTATGGGTGGATCCGTTGCACATTGGTCGCCTAATCCCGAATTATCTGGTACAAGTATTCCTTATGAGGCTCAACCAGACAATGTAAAAGACTTTTTCAACACTGGGGTATCTATCGCTAACAACATCTCTTTAGTATCAGGTGGGGAGAATATGAGAACATTTTTCAGCTATACAAATGATTTGAGAACTGGAATTGTTCCTAACAATGAACTTGAACGTCATAGCATTAATCTTAAATTAGACAACGATATGCTTGACGGAAAACTTCGTGTAAGTTCTAGAATCAATTATATTAAATCTGTTACTAATAATGTCCTTCCAGGTTGGGAAAGTTATGATAATCCTTTAAGAGGGGTTTATAGAATTCCCAGGAGCGTTAGAACGCAAGATGCATCTGACTTTGAATTCACAGATGCCTCTGGGAATAACAAACAAAACTATTGGAAGCCACTTGATAATGGAAATGGTAACCCTTACTGGGTAATTAACAGAAATAACAACGAACTTGTTGGAGACAGAATAGTTGGCTATGCTTCCGCAACTTATGATTTTACTGACGAGATAAGTTTATTAGTACGTTCATCTATAGATAATACATCTTCTAACAGAGAAAGTCGATGGTGGAATGATTCCTATATCATTGCTCAAAATGGTAACTACAATATAAATAACGCTTCAGGTTTGGAGTGGAATAATGACTTTTTGTTAAATTATGACACCTCTTTTGGAGATCTTGATCTTAAGGCTAGTGTTGGAGGAAATAATCGTGTTGTAAAATTTGAATCATCAAGCATAAATGCAGGAGGTTTAAATGCCCCTAACATTTTTTCTATCGCCAATTCTCAGCAATTAAGTGCAAGCCAAAGCTTATCAGAGAAAGAAGTGAATTCATTATATGCCTTTGCCAATCTTGGTTTTAAAAACTATGCTTTTTTGGACTTAACTTATAGAACTGATATTAGTTCTACATTACCAGTAGGGAACAATCAATATGATTATATATCTGCTGGGCTGAGTGCTATTTTGTCTGATATGATTGATTTACCTTCTGCTTTTGATTATTTCAAAATTCGTGCATCATATGCTGAAGTAGGGAACGATACAAGTCCATATCAATTATCAAGAGCAGCAAATCTTCAAAATGGAGGGTTTATTCAATTATCTACTTCAGCACCTGCAAGTGATTTAAGGCCTGAAAAAACAACATCATTAGAATTTGGTTTTGATACAACTTTATTTAATCGAGTTAATATTGATTTTACTTACTACAAATCAAACAGTTTTGATCAATTGTTCAGACAAAATGTGCCTCAAGGTTCAGGTATTGCAACTAAATTTATTAATGGTGCAGATATCGAAAACACTGGTATAGAGGCTGCCATCAACGTTGGTATTTTTACTAAGGGAGATTTCCAATGGGATGTTAACTTCAACTATGCAGCTAATAGAGGTATTGTACTAGAACTCGCAGAAGGTTTAGACCAATTAAATTATGGAGGTAGTTTTATGCGTGATTTCAGGCTTGACGTTGGAGAACCTTTTGGAAGTATGTACTCAAGAGGGTTTGTGAGAGATGCCCAAGGAAGGGTGATAATGAATGATAACGGTACTCCTGCTGTAACACCAGGGAAGACAGTTAATGTAGGAAACTTTAACCCAGACTGGTTAGGTGGTCTTACAAACAATTTCACTTACAAAAACCTTAACTTACGTCTACAAATTGACATGCGTCAAGGTGGTGATGTTATTTCATTCACACGATCAGTTGCATCTTCTGACGGTGTTTTAGGTATTACTGGTCTCGGTAGAGAAGGAGGTATCCGATTTGGAACCGATGTATATACTGATGAAACTCCAGCTACAACGGCAAACTCTGTTGATCCTGAAACATTTTGGACAAGTATTGGGGGAAGAAACGCTCCAGTGGGTGAGGCTTTCACATACGATGCATCAAATATTAGAATACGTGAGTTAACATTAGGTTACAGTTTTGATCAAAATGCATTGGCTTCATCACCATTCAAAACTGTAAAGCTCTCACTAGTTGGAAGAAATTTAGGTTTTCTTGTTAATGAGTCAGGAGTAGATCCAGAAGCAATCTTTGGTGTTGGTGCGCAAAATGATGGTTATGAGGCATTTTCTCTTCCAAATACTAGGAGTGTTGGTCTTAACCTAAAGTTAGGGTTCTAGACTTAAATTATATATAACTAATTAAGTATAATGTTTAATAAATAAATAAATAATAATTGAAATGAAAATTTTTAAGAATTTTAGAGGAATGGTTATTGGGATTTCAATTTTCTCAATAGCAGTAATGGCGGTATCTTGTGATGATGACTTCGAAGAAATTAACACTAACCCGCTTCAATTAAGTACGGATAAACTAGCTTCAAGTGATGTTTTGCTTGGACAAGCGTTTGCACAAGCAACATTTACATCCAACATGGGACTGCACTGGAGATTTCAAATCTCTCAAAGCCTATTTTCAGATCTTTGGTCTGGCTACTATGCAACAACCTATGTAGGTTTCGATTCTGACCGATTTACTCAGGTTGGAGGTTGGGCTGACCTAGCATGGGGATCCTTTTATGGAATTGCTGCGCCGCAAATTAAGTTGGTAGAAGATATAGCAACTGAAAATGGTAATTCAGTTGGAGCTTCTATGGCCAAAATAATTAAAGTAAACGGTTATAGTAGAATGACAGATTATTGGGGACCAGTACCTTATTCACAATTTGGAAATGAAGAATTAAAAGTTGATTTTGATTCTCAGGAATCAATGTATACAAGCTTTTTCTCAGAACTTGATGCTGCTAGTTCTGCATTATCAGCTGGTGGTAGTTCTTTTGGAGGATCAGATTTAATTTATGGAGGAGATGCTTCAAAATGGAAAAAATTAGCTGAAAGCTTAAGATTACGTTTAGCGATGAGAATACGTTATGCAAATCCATCTTTGTCGAAAACTGAAGCTGAAAAAGCCTTTAACTCAGGTGCTTTAATAACTAGTAATGATGATAATGCTTACATCGCTGTTAGTGATGATAACAGAAATCCTCTTGAGACTATCACAGATTGGGGTGAATTTAGAATGAGTGCTACTATGGAAGGGATTCTTAAAGGCTTCAATGACCCAAGAATGGCCTCTTACTTTGACCCTGCAGCAGCTGGTGATCAAGATGGAGACGGTATTCCTTATGAAGGTCTTCAAAATGGACAAACAAAAGTAGCATTGGGAGTAAGTCAGAATCCTATAACTTCAGATGTCAATATATTCTATAGAGATGCCGCTGCGGGTGGTTCAAATCCACCTATAGAGCTTATGCAAGCAGCAGAAGTACATTTGCTATTAGCTGAAGCAGCTTTGGCTGGATATAGTGTTGGAGGTTCGGCTCAACAATACTATGAATCAGGTATAACGATGTCTATGCAGGAAAGAACTTCTGCATCAGCTGGTGATATAGCAGGTTATATTTCAAGTAATAATACTCCTGTTAGCTATGATGGTGGAACAACACCCGCTTCAACAGATATTCCTGTAGCCTTTGAAAGTTCAAATACGGAAAGGGCGCTAGAGCAAATTATTACTCAAAAGTGGTTAGCTTTGTTTCCCAATGGCTGGGAAGCGTGGGCTGAGGCAAGAAGAACCGGTTACCCAAAACAACTTCCAAGAGTGCAATCTGACAATTCAGATGTGCCTGTTGATAAAATTCCTTCTAGAATGACTTATGTTAATAGTGAATTTACAACCAACAGTGAAGCTGTAAATGCCGCTGTATCTTCTCCAGAAATTGGAGGTCAAGATAAAAATAACACCAAACTTTGGTGGGATAAAAAATAACTTTTAGTTTTCAATAAAAAAAGGGGGCATAAGGCCCTCTTTTTTTATTTTTATGAGTCTGTTAATAGAAAAAACTGCCAATATGATTGTGGAGAACCCCCGAACATTTTCTCAAAAGAAAATACTTGTTTTCATTTTTACTACAATCTTTTTGTTGGGGTGTAACCCATCAGACAAAAAATTATTCACCAAACTCTCATCATACAAGACCGGGATAAAATTCAAGAACTTACTAAAAGAAACTGATGAATTTAATGTTTTAACCTATGGTTATTTATATAACGGTGGTGGGATCGCAATAGGAGATGTAAATAATGATGGTCTAGAAGATATCTATTTTACTGGAAATATGGTGGCCAGTAGATTATATATTAATCAAGGTGATCTAGAATTTAAAGAAGTAGCCAAAGAAGCAGGTGTAGATGCCGCTGGATTATGGAATACAGGCACAACAATGGTTGATGTTAATGGCGATGGTTTATTGGATATTTTCGTTTGTAGGTCTGCAGCTAAGAATCCTCTTTTTAGGAAAAATTTAGTCTTTTTAAATAATGGAGATATGACTTTTACAGAGAGTGCAGGGCTTCTAGGAATAAACGACACAGGATATACTACGCAAGTTTTATTTTTTGACTACGATAGGGATAATGATCTTGATTTATATGTTTTAAATCATTCAGTTCAAGAATATGCGGGATTTAGTAGGGTAATTGAATCATATAAAAATAAATCAAATCAAGACTATGGAGATCGATTTTATGAAAATGTTGGAGGCTTATTTCTCGACAAAACATTAAACACGGGAATAAAAACAAATGTTTTAGGGTTTGGACTAGGAATCGCCATGGGCGATTTTAATAATGATGCTTGGCCCGACCTCTACATTTCGAATGATTACAACGAACAGGACTACCTTTATATAAACAACCAAGATGGAACTTTCTCCGACCAACTGGAAAAGTACATCACCCATACCTCCCTATTTTCCATGGGATCAGACGTAGCGGATATTAACAATGACGGGTATACGGATATTTTAACGCTAGATATGCTTCCTGAAGGGAATCAGAGACAAAAGATGGTCTTTGGTCCTGATAATTACGACAAATACCAAAGGCTCGTTAAATCTGGTTTTTACAACCAAACCTCGAGGAACATGTTACATCTGAATCAAGAAGGAGCCTTTTTTACTGAGATCGGTCAGTTGGCAGGGGTGTCCAATACAGATTGGAGCTGGTCTTCTCTTTTTGCAGATTTTGATAAGGATGGTTTTAAAGACCTCTTCGTTACCAATGGTTATAAACGCGATTATACGAATATGGATTTCGTTAGCTATGCCGTACAACAAAAAATTAATGAAACTCAAAACAACAAAGAAATTGCTGTAGTCGATTTAATTGAAAAAATGCCTGCCACAGAAGAGATCAATTATATGTATAAAAATCTAGACGGTATTCACTTTGAGAAAATGAATAACTCCTGGGGTTTAGAGCAGAAAACATTTTCTAATGGGGCAGTATATGCAGATTTGGACAACGATGGTGATTTAGATATTGTAATCAACAACATTGATAATCCAGCCTCTGTTTACAGAAATAATTCCGTCCCCAATTCAGGAAAATCCGTGCAGATCACATTAAAAGACGCTCAGTCCCAAAATAAAGAGGCAATAGGTGCCAGTGTAACCTTGTACAGCGATTCTCTTTTGGTACAGCAAGTAAACCAACCCGTTAGAGGCTATCAATCTTCGATCAGCAGAAAACTGTTTTTTGGATTAGGAAATCGTGAAAAAATAGACTCCATAAAAATCATTTGGCCGGACGGTCAAAAACAAATGGAATATGCTCCTGCACTTGACCCTTTCCTATCCATCACAAAAAAAATTACATCAGAAAAGAAATCGGAAAAAGGGAAAGCTCATCCTCTTTTTAATCCTACAAAACTAAAGACCTCTCAGCAAGTTGTTCATCAAGAGAATGATTATGTCGATTTTAAAGAGCAAAGATTAGTACCTCATTTCCTTTCCACACAGGGACCTAGAATTGCTGTTGGAGATGTAAACAAAGATGGTCTTGAGGACTTCTATCTTGGAGGAGCCAAAGGTACAACTGGTTCCTTGTGGATCCAAAATACTTCGGGAACCTTTGCAAAATCAACACAAACAGAATTTGAACAAGACAAAGTCAAGGAAGAGGTAGCAGCCCTTTTCTTTGATTGTGATAATGATGGAGACCAAGATTTATATGTTGTAAGTGGCGGTACGGAAAATAAAGCAGAAGATTATCAAGATCAACTGTACCTGAATGACCAGGGTCGATTTATACGATCTGATGGACTTCCAAACTATTTGCAAAGTGGGTCTTGCGTTACCGCTTCTGATTTTGATAAGGACGGAGACCTAGACCTTTTTGTGGGCACCCGACAAACCCCCGGTAGGTATCCCGAGATCGCTCCTAGTCAGCTGCTTCTTAACAACGGTTCGGGAGAATTTAGTTTAGCCAATGAAAAACTTCCCAATCAAAATTATTTAGGTAATGTCACAGATGCTCTTTGGGAGGACCTGAATGGAGATGACCAAAAGGATTTAATTGTTGTCGGAGAATGGATGCCCATCACCGTACTATATCAAAAAGATGGGAGATTTATTGCCTCACAAAACGAAACCCTTCAACACTCTGCGGGGTTTTGGAATAGGATAGTAAGCGGCGATTTTAATCAGGACGGTACAACCGATTTTGCAATCGGAAACTATGGAATGAATTCTCAACTCAAAGCTCCACTTACCCTATATTATGATGATTTTGACAACAACGGTGCTGTAGATCCTATTTTGTGTATTGTAGAGGCGGGGAAAGAGTATCCGTTTTTATCTAAAGATGATATTCAAAGTCAACTGGTACGTTTAAAATCCAAATATGTTTCTTACGCCTCCTATGCTGATCAAACCATTCAAGAAGTTTTTGACCTAGAGACCTTACAGAAAGCAACTAAACTTGAAGCCAAAACTTTAAAGACCAGCATCTTATTAAATATCTCAAACGATAACTTTGAGATTAACCCCCTACCCGAACTCGCACAAATCGCTCCTGTGTTTGGTATGCGTACTGCTGATTTTGACCAAGACGGCATTTTGGACTTGATAACAGGTGGAAATTTGTATGGAACTCGTGTAAAATTAGGCCGCTTTGATGCCTCCAAAGGGGAGTTTTTTAAAGGAAATGGGGACGGCAGTTTCAAATCAATTCCCTATTCGAAAAGCGGTTTGAATAGCCCAGGTGAAACCCGAGATATTGTGCCCATAATCATTGAAGGGAAACCGCATTTGCTTTTTGCAAAAAACAATGCGCCTGTGGAAGTATATAAATTGGAATAAATCCTTGGTAACTCTGTTTTTTTTGGGATATTAAAGCGTCAAGGAAGCAGCTGTTTGATGCAACTTTAACAAGGCCCTAGGCACATGAAAACAACCTTTCCATTTCCCCCCTTTTAAGGGTATTAAAACACCTCCCTCTCGATTCAAATAGCCGTACCACTCTCCTTTTTTCTGAAGGTCTCTAAAATGATTCCAAACATAGTTATGAATTTTTTCAAACCATTCCAAACAGGTTTTATTTTGGGTTAATTCATAGGCCTTTAAAAAACAAATCGTCGCTTCCAAGTGCACCCACCACAATTTTTGATCCCATTCCAGTTGTTGTGGTGGGTGTCCCTCCGCATCCAGGAAATAGAATATTCCCTCATACTCTCGATCCCAGCCTTTCTCAACCAAAGAGAGTGCACAGCTAACACTTTTCTCAATCCAATCTGGACGATTGTATTGCTGGCCAAGCTCCATGATAAACCACATCGCCTCAAGCCCATGACCTGGGTTGAAGAGGCGCCCCTCAAAGGTGTCTGAAAATCGTCCCTCTAAGGTGACGTTTTCCAAAATGACCCCTCGCTCAGGGTTCCAAAAGTGATCAAAGATTTCGTTTACACATGAAGTGGCTTTTTCCTTTTTTATTTGCTCTGGCAAAAGACTCCCCATTTCATTGTACAGATTGCATAAAATCATAGGTAGGGCAAAGTTTTTCAGGGAACGGGTTCCCTTCACACTTTTATTCCATTTTCCTTTAGGGTTTTCCTCTCTCTGATGAATATGCTCTAAGGTCGTAAGGCAAGCCTTTTTATAGCGCTCTTCATTGGTGATTTTATATAGTTTTGCCATACTCAAACACGCAAAGGTGTAGGAGAAAACATTGTAGGGAGCAATCAGTGGAGCTCCTTGTTGATTCAAAGAAAAATACCAATTGAATACACCGTCATGCCCATGTTTCAGAATAAATTCTGCACCAGCTTCAGCGATTGCTAACCACTTTTTGTCTGGCTCCAGCTCGTCATAGAGTGTGGCAAACATCCAAATTTGTCTGCTTTGAAGCCACATGAATTTATCGGTATCAAACACGGTATTTTGGTCATCTATACAACTGAAAAAACCTCCAAATTTTGTGTCGATACTGTAGTGCTCCCAAAAGGGAATTACTTCTTGGAGTAATTCATTTTGATATAATTCTGCGTATTTCATACAGCTTAGGAATTTTTATATTCTAAGTAGCGTTGGTAAAGATGCCCTGCTTGCGGGTAAGCCGATTGGGGACTCATAAAATGTGAAAACTCAAAGGTAAGTGCTTCTTGGATGCCGGCTTGGGCTGCCGCTTCCAGCTTAAACCGCATTTTGTCCCATTTAATGGGGAGGAACTTAATCGGCATATCACGATCGAAGGATTCAGTATTGATCCAGGAGTGCAGCCCGTTTTGATCTGCCAGTTGTTTATTGACCTTTATAAATTCCGAGAGCTCCTCAAAGGCTACATGTCCATCTTGAAAGGCAACAAGGTCCACCGCATTTTGAATACCAGAAAAAATTTCTTCCCAATCTTTAAAATGTTGGTCTAAACTTATAGAAGTTGTTTTTTCTGTTTGCTGGGTGTATTGTGAAATGTTCTTCACCCCATCGATATAGGGTGAGATCAACACCTGTCTTCCCCCCGAAACCTTTTTACAATAATCTCCCAGTTGCGCGTACAGGTCGATGATGGCTCCTGCATTTCGGTTGCATTCTTGAGATAAATACCACCCTTTAAAAGCACTTGAATGGCCGTACAGTTCCCAGACCTCTTCAATGACTTTTTTGTTTAACCTAATTTCTTCGGTGTAGTTTCCTGAATTCCAATAGCGTCCCGAATCATAAAGACCAAAATAAAATTCCATCTGATTTTTTTCACACAATTCCAAAAACAGAGAAACCAAATCCAAATAGGGAGTAAAAGCTTTTTCTTGTTTAACCAATACCTCAGAGGGATAGGTCAACCAATTTTTATACCCACAGCGAATCAACACCACCCGATGGATTCCCATTTGTTTCATATACATAAAATCCTGAGACCATTCCTTCTTTCCCCAATTCTGATGGGGAATATCGTGACTGATTTCATCCAAAAAAGTACCGGTTATTTTAATTTTGTTCATAGTGCTCTTTCTTTAATGGGTCGTACCAATATTTTTTTAAAAGTAGTGTACAGATAAAAAATACGAGAAGACTGATCACGAGGCCTTCCCATTTTTTAATTAAAAGATAAACAGGCCAGACCACCAATGTCATTTGCCAAATGATTCCTACAATAACATTGAAAGAGTCCCTAGAAAAGGACTGATTGGGTTCAAAAGAAGTGTCTTGTTTTTGCACTTCTTTGAGAACGGGTTTCCAGAAGCCCCAAGGTTTTACGCTTTTATAAAACGATTTTAACGTCTCCATATCGTCTGGAGGTGTACACAACGAGCCCAATAAACAGCCCAATAGAGAAAAGGCTAAAATGGCGGGGAATAAATAAATATCAATCCAATCACTTAAAAAAACCAACTTCAGTGTTGAAGCCAAAAGACCCGCAAGCATACCCCAAAAATATCCGTGTCCATTAAAACGCCACCAGATCCACTTCAATACATTCGCTGCTGTGTAGCCTCCGTAGAGTGAAGCTGTAATCCATAGTGTAATCGTATTGAGCGAAGTGGCAAAAAAACCAAAAAGCATTCCTAAACCTACAATCACAACAGCTGCCAAGTACCCATAGCGTACATACGTCTTTTCGTCTTTATTGGGAATGAGATTTTTTTTCAAAAGATCGTTGGCAATGTAGGCTGGTGCGGCATTGACCACTGCGGCAAAAGTCCCCATAAAGGCTGCCAGCAGCCCTGCTAAAATCAACCCTTTTAAGCCTGTGGGGACCAACTGTGAGATGGTCTCCGGTAACAAAATTTCAAAATCGATGTCAGTCATGCGCTGGAGTTCAGGGGTCAAATAGACCAAAGCCAATACCGCAAAGGCTGCAATCATCAAATACCTAGGCGCATACAACACCAATATGGTAAACCCACTCATTTTGGCTGCTTCAAATGGTGATTTTGTAGAGAGGATGCGTTGCATATCATAACCGGGAACGGGTCCAGCTAGACTGGAAAAAACCCCCTTAAATAACATCATCATAAACAGTACCCCTATAAACTCAAAGCCATCTGTAGCAATCTTGTCATTTAAAGCAGGTAAGGTGTCCGACCAATCTAGGTTCATCTCCCAACCAAAAAACAACTGGTCCCAACCATGGGGGACAACCTCGCTAATTGTTTCACTAGAAACCGAAAAGAATACAATAACCGCAATGGCAATACTGGAGAGGGTCATGATAAAATACTGGAAAACTTCGGTAGCCACCACACTAAAAATACCTCCTTTTAAGGTGTACAGCGTGGTCAAACTGATAATTAAAAAAGCATAACTATTTTTAGAAGGAATGGTAAACGAACCTATTTGTAGGGTAAGATCAAAAGGCAAAATAGCTTCACAAAACTTTCCAATACCTTCAAAGAAATACGCAATAAAACCAATCGCGCTAATGACCGCAAAAAGAATAATGATGTTTTTGGAATACACACCTCCTTTACCACTAAAACGCGTCAGCACCCAAGAAGCTCCTGTCATCACATTGGATCGGCGGATCCAAAGGGCCAAAAAGACCATGATAAATACTTGATTCCACACAGGCCACAACCAGGGAATCCACGCACTCTTTAAACCGTAAACAAAGAGCAGCGTTACGGACCACATTACTCCAGAAATATCAAACATCCCCGAGGCATTGGACAGCCCCAGGAAGTACCATTTAATTTGATTTCCCCCTAAAAAATAGTGATTCAAACTCTTGCCAGCCTTTCGAGAAAGAAAAATACCAATCAAGACTACCAAAACCAGGTAACCCAAGATAATACTGTAGTCTAATGTACTTAAAGTCATGGAATTGGATTAGATTCAGTAAACCGACCGTACAGATCGACCTCTCGTGAAAAGGGGTCCCATAAAGCATCGATCAAGACAGCAAACTGCCCACGTTTCATCGGTGTATCGGGATCAAAAGAGGGAAACCCAAAATGCTCTTGAACCTTCTTAATACTGGAAAGCCATTCGGGAATTTGAGATTCTTTTACTCCTTGTTTTAACCAAGAAAGCACCGCTGAAACCGTTGGGTTTTTAGGAAATTCAGAGACGAAAAATTCATCCCATTCTTCTAAATACACTTCCTTCGTTCGAAGGGGTAGGTCAGTATAGAGCCAGGTTTGATTTTCCCAGCCTACATTCTTTCCTGTTCCTCTCAAAATACCGCTAGCTCCAATTCTCTGATAGGCTTTAAAATGTGGGTGTTCTTTGGGCACATCAAGATAGGGAAAGAGATAACCCCCTTGTGACAAAAGCGCTCTTTGAACAGATCGAACTGAAACTGCTCTTGGCGGAATTTGATTATGGTAAGCCAATGCCGCTGTAATTCCAGCCGCTTGTCCTAGTTGCAGTACCACTGGCTGTAAGCGAGTTGTACCATTCACGAGATTCGAAACAGAAATGGATTTTTCGGTGACTAGGAAATGATCTGTCTCTTTTGGGATCAAACATCCTAAAGGAATGTTGTACGAGGGTACCGGATAAAAATGAAGCTCGGGTAATTCTTTGGCTTGGGGATGGGCTTCGTGATGATGATCCACGGGATAATCCCCTACTGCAATACCCGTTTTGTACAAGGGCTCTTCTTGTTCGTAAGGTTTTGCCAAATGATTTATATTTAGACTAGTTACTCCGTGAATTCTTCGTGATTCTCTGTGATACGGAATAAAGGGAAAACCGTCCGAAGTGGGAAATTCTATTTTGGAAATTCCTAGGTGGGTAAACCCAAGCTCCGTTTGAAGGTAATACAGAAACTGTTTTGATTTTAGTTTGGCTTGCTCATAAAGCACTTGACGTTCCTCGAAGCTCGACTCAATTCCATTGGCATAAAAGTCATTTCCATTGATGGGCCAATTGATCATGTATTTTTTGTTGGGAAGTTTCCCATAAGTGATCATTTGTTCCCTTGGCCATAAAACACGCTTCATTTCTTCTTTGCATTTTTCATTGGCAGTGGCACAATAAAAATCAGAAGGATCGTATCCAATTGGTTTTTCTAAAGTCACTGGTTCGTCAAATTCCTCTAAAATAAGAACGTAGGTAAGGTCTTGAATGATCTGGTTTTCCTTTTCTGGGGCAATTGCTTCCCCAAAGCGATCACGTGAATCCATCCCTATTTCATAAGGAACCCCTACCGCTTTAGCAACGTCTCCCAATTCAGTAGCGTCAATAAGTTGATCAGCTAAAATTTGAATTTGTTGATCACCTTTCAATGCTGTAACCAACCATCCTTCAGTTTGCTTTTCGACGGTTTTCCAATAGGTATCCATCCAAAGGCTTAGTTTGGGTTCATTTTGTGCTGTATTTAAGAAGATTTCTGCTCCCACAATTGGTTCAAACATGTGATTGCTCACCCAACCCGTTTTAAGTGCTTCAGGGCTTCCATAACGCCCTAACAAGCTATCTCTAAACTCTCCCCAAAACCCAGAAAGTAGTTTGGTGTTTCCGTCCACCGCACTTACCCCAGCAGCAGTGAGCATGCCACCCAACCAAGGGGTATCGTTCAGCAAGAGCGTTGTTACGCCCGTACGTGCACTACTGATCGCAGCTGCCGTTCCTGCTGTCCCTCCTCCAATGACTAAAACTTGGGTTGTGTGGATCTTAGAAGTAGTGCAACTTCCTAAAATGAATGTGGTAAACGCTAAAATCAAAACCCAAGAGTAGCTCAACTGTAGTTTTGGTTTCATAAAAATCTTATTTTTCCCTTCACTAATTTACTGCTTTCTGAACCAAAATAGAAGATTAAAAAAAGTAATAATTTATACAAAAGATCAAATTAGGGAAAGTCAGAAACATCCCTTAATTTAGAAGAAAAAAAAATTGAAAAAGTTACTCTTTTGCTTATTGCTGGTTTCCTGTGCCTCTGATGAAATAAATTACACACCAGGTGATGTTGTATTTGAACCTGTAAGTTATATAACCCTGACCAATGAAAATACTGGTGGTGGTAGTCAAATCGCTTATCATTTGTCGGGATTGAATGAACAAGATCTTATTTTTTGTTTTTGTCAGGAGGAGTGTTCAAGAGAATTGATTGTGGTTTCCGAATTGGAATTCAATCCAGACACGACAGACTTTCGTTATAAAATAAATCTTGACGACGACTTTCAGACCAAGAGTTCAACGGATTGGTGTACTCGTTATAAATAATAAGGAAGTCAAGGATTTTGATCCTATTTTAATTAGTAGGGGAAATGAGCTTTGGTTTTGGCTATGATAAAAGAAGCTACTTTTTTTCCCTGTTCTACACCTTCATCAATGGCATCTCTGTAGTGAATTCCTCCATAGAGTCTTGAAATACAGGCTTCTTCTGCAGCTTGGTTAAAGGATTTGTAACTTCTTGTTTTTAGTCCAAATTCCTTTTCGGTAGTGTCTCTAAAACTAAAATTTGGTCCAAAAATTAGTGTCAAAATTTCTGCTGAAGCAGAGGAAACCACGCTGTGACCGGATACATATTCTGGGAAGGGAGGGGTTTGAAGTAAAGGACTCCATCTCTTGTCAAGATGACGGTTAATTACGGTTTCTGGCCGCACCCGATCCGAGCGGTACTTTTCATCCCAACAGGCGATGAAGGCATCGTGCAGGACCAGTGCTAGGAGGGTGTGTGTGAAAATGGTTTTATTGAGGTTCAATCGCGCTTTGCGTGCTGCGATACCCGCAATACCCATCCAGTGTCCCCCTGGAGATATTTTTTTTAATCCAAATTCCAGATGTCCAATTTGAGAGATCGCATACGGGTTACAGTCCCAAAAAGCAGCAATCTCATTCTTTTCTTCGTCATTTTCATCTGTCACTTCTTTAACCTCCAACAGGAGTTTGTAAAAGTCAGAGGCAGGATTGAGGTCGTATTGGACGGGAGGTTTGGTCAAAAATTGATCGGCAGATTTTAAAAAAAAAGGTGTTAAACTATTCCAATTGGGCTCCACTGGCGCCATATATGCCGGCTTGGTGGGTTGCCAAAACGCAGGACCTCTTTTAGGCGTATAGCGTTTTAAGTTGTTGAGTTGTAAAAAGCCGTCCTGATTTGCATACTCTATAACGGTTTGGGCCATTTGTTCTATAAAAAGCATTTCTTTTTCTTCCAATTCTTGTTTTAAAGATTCAATTCTTGGGATGAGTTTCTTTCCTGAGGGCAATAATTTTGACGCTGAAAATAGCAATGCATAGCGGTATGCTGCAGCCTCATTTTTCAACTGGACACGTTGGGGAAGCGGATCTTTTAGAGGTCTTTGAAAAATGGCAAAAAAACTAGGATACTTCTCGTTTTCTTGAAGCGTAAGAATTTCATAGGAAGCCAAAGTACTGTAAGCGTAATAGCGTGCTGCTGCTACAGGAGAAGTTACATCATACACCATAATGTCCGTTATCGCTTTGAGGTCTGCAATGTAGGCCTTCGACTTGGAGCGTTGACCAAAACTCAGATGGGACTGAAAAAACAGTGCAAATAAAAAAAGGAGGAAGGTCTTTCTTACTACTTTACTCATTTTTAACAGTTATGATTACTGGTTTTGAATTGTTAATCCCAACAACCAGTTTTTGTTGTTCTTTAGCTTGAATTATCTCTAAAGCTCTTACGGAACCGTGAATAGTAAGATCCGTCTTCCAGTTGGGAAGATAGGTAAAGTTTCCCTTTCCGTCACCACTCAAGTACACTCCAAAGGAGGTTTCTCTTCGTCCGATACGCACCCGATTATAAGGCACATTACCCGCAAAGAAAATATCTTTGTTCCCATCCTGATCATAATCGTGTATACTGATAGCATGTACTGACGAAATATTGACCTCGATGGGTAACTTTCGTCTTGTGAATTTTCCGTTTTTATTTTCAAACCAAGTGGTCTCCAAAAAATCGGTACTGCATTTTGGGGAATTTTTTACTTGTGGTTCTGGAAGAATCTCTTCCAAGGTCATTTCAGAATAAGATTCATAAGTCACAAACTTTTTGCGCAAAGACACGATTTGATCTGTAAGTTCATCTTTCAACACAAAGGGATAAGAAACTCCATTGATGTAGTAACACCAAATTGGGTCGATATAACCGTTGTTGTCGAAGTCTCCATAAAAAAGTTCCATCGGTTGCTCCGCAGAAGGCTTGAACTGATTGTTAGTTCCCCAATTTCCCATTACAAGATCTAAGTCACCGTCGCCATCTATATCATCTGATTTTACGGTATTCCACCAACCTGATAAGTTTTCAGAAAAGAACGTTTCGGTAAGATCTACAAATGCACGATTTCGAAATCCAAAGATTTTGGGATGGGTCCAATCTCCCAGAACCAGTAATTCTTTGATTTGATCCCCATCAAAATCGGCTAGTAGAGCGTCGGTAACACGATCAAAATAAGGGATTTTAATTTGTCTAAAATTTCCTTGACCGTCGTTTGAAAGGATTAAGGAAGGGGCCCCTTTGGGAAACTCGGATTGTTTGACACGTGTACCTACAAAAAGATCAAGGTCGCCATCTTCGTCAAAATCCCATGGGACAGCTACAGAGCCCACTTGAGTGTCCTTAGGCAAGGTTTCAGAAGGGGTAAAAACCCCATTTGCATTCGTATAAAATCGATCCTCTAGAGCGATTCCTGCATCGGGAGCACCATAGCCTCCAGAGACGACATAAAGATCCAAATCTCCGTCTCCATCTGCATCAAAAAATGCAGCATTGGTATCCTCGTAATAACTGGAAGCTTCCAAGTGAGGCTGATCGGATTTGTCAAAGGTACCGTCCGTATTTTGTACTAGTAGCGCAGGGGCTTGCCCTTCAGAACTCGTAAAAAACAGATCGTCTAAGCCATCCTGATTGAAGTCCACTTTTTTAATTTTTGGCCCGTGGTAAGAAATCATATACGGCAATAAAGGTTGTACTTTAAAATCATTGACCAGCAATTCCTTATGCGGATGGTTTATCGTATCGTATTGAACGGAAAACAGGGGCTTGCTCGTTTCCCTTTTAGCCAAGCGTGTGCTTTCTTTTTGGACTTCAATAAATCCGTTGAACGGAAGTCCTTCTTTTAGGGTTTGAACAGTGCGATCGTTCCACTGGATTTGTAGGGAATCCACTTTTTGATTTCCTAAACCAAAGTGGAGTGGTTCTAGGACAGAGGATTGAAACCCATGAGTTGGCGTTAGCTCTCGAACGAGCTTTTCCCCTCCAGAAGTAAACACGGTGATTTTTGAACCTATAGCAAAAATATTTTTGTTTTCCTGAGTCAATTTTACTCTTATATAATTTGATGCTGACGCGGTTTCTCGAGATAGGTTTTTAAATACTTTAGCAGGAGCATTCATACAATTGACAACGATTTCTAGATCTCCATCGTTATCCAAGTCTGAATAAATAGCACCATGCGAAAAATCGGTTCCTTGAAAACCTGCGTCCTGCGTCTTGTCTTCAAAGGTTAAATTTCCCTTATTGAGGTAAAAATAGTTCTGTAAAGGAGTTGATTGAATTCCTTGTAGGGCTTCAAACATTTTTTTATCGGAGTTCCCTTCTATAAACTTGACCCGTTCGTCAATGTAAAATTTCATCACATCCCGGTTGATCATATCCCTCCCATATCCATTGGTAATGTAGAGGTCTATCAAACCATCGTTATTAAAATCGGCTAGTAAAGGTGCCCAACTCCAATCTGTACTTGAAATACCTGCTAGTTGTCCAATATCGCTAAAGGTTCCATTTCCGTTATTGAGTTGTAACATATTTCGCATGGACTGATGATGGAATCCATTGTCCACCATATTGTTGTAAAGTTCAAAATTGTCTGGTGCGTACAATAATTTTTGGCGCTTGTTGTCTTGAGGGAGCATGTCCAAAGTGATGAGATCTAATAAGCCATCATTGTTGATGTCTCCAGCATCTACCCCCATGGAAAAATTGGAGATACAAGACATTTGTTCTTTGAGTAGGTTACTAAAAGTACCGTCTTGATTGTTGATGTACAGATAGTCCTCTTCTACATAATCGTTGGACACATAAAAATCGGGCCAGCCGTCATTGTTCGTATCTGTAACTACTACACCCAGTCCATATCCAATTGGATTGGATAAAATCCCTGCTTTTAGGGTTACGTCTACAAACCCATTGCCTGTGTTTTCATAAAGCCGGTCACCGGCATCATCATCTTGTTGTGTTTTTGCGTAGGCCGCATCAAAGTTTCTAAAAAGTTTAGTATTGTGGTTTAAGACAAATAAATCTAAATCTCCATCCTTGTCATAATCAAAAAAGGCAGCTTGGGAGGTATATCCAAAATCGTCTATACCGTATATTTTTGCCTCTTCTTTAAAGGTCAAATCTTTTTGGTTGATGTAGAGCCAAAAATAGAATCCATAGAACTACTAGAACCCCATATACTGTCAGATTTCTTTTTTGTAGTTTTTTTCTTTGTAGTAGATTTTTTCTTGGTTTTCTTTTTTGTATCAGAATCAGAACCCCAAAAACTAACGTTTCCAAATCC
>Ga0209425_10000518_pt1 | contig 47188 bp, 37 predicted proteins | sample COG_05_FD_184749 | JGI IMG/M metagenome (GOLD analysis project Ga0209425, IMG submission 184749) | Pelagic Microbial community sample from North Sea - COGITO 998_met_05 (SPAdes) (version 2) | ecosystem: Environmental > Aquatic > Marine > Neritic zone/Coastal water | place: Helgoland, sampling...
AGAGGTTATTACAAGGTTGTTGTCGAATTAATTTCTGAATTTCCAAATGATTATGAAAACTATAAGATTACAGATCTATACCTTGAGAAATTAGAAAAACAAATCAGGGAAGTCCCAGAGTATTATTATTGGACACACAACAGATTTAAACATAAAGATAAAGCACCTAAAGACTAATTATTTCCTGTATTAAAGATTCAATTTCTTTAATTAAATTTTGTGCTTGTTCCATGCTTTTAGCTTCACTATAAATTCTAATTATAGGTTCTGTATTTGATTTTCTTAATTGCACCCAACTTTCTTTAAAATCAATTCTTACTCCATCAACTAAATCAATTTTTTCGTTTTCATATTTTAATACAACTTTATTTAAAATATTATCAACATCCAACCCCTCTGAAAGATTGATTTTTTCTTTGATCATATAATATTTAGGGTAAGTGTTAAGTAATTGACTTGCTGTTAAACCTAGTTCGGCATACAAAGATAAAAACAACCCAATTCCTACAATTGCGTCTCTTCCATAATGACTTTTTGGATATATCACTCCACCGTTACCTTCACCTCCAATAACTGCGTTACAATCTTTCATTTTCTTTACTACATTTACCTCCCCAACAGCACTGTAAAAATGAGCTTGATTATGTTTTTGTGAAATATCTCTCAAGGCTAGAGATGAAGAAAGATTTGATACAGTTGGACCAGGATTATTTTTTAGAACATAATCTGAACAAGCAATTAGAGTATTCTCCTCTCCGAAAATATCACCATTTTCACATATAAACACCAATCTATCTACATCAGGATCAATAGCTATTCCTAAATCAGCGTTATTTTCTAAAACTTTATTTGAAAGTTCAGTCAAGTTTTTCTTTAAAGGTTCGGGATTATGAGGAAAATCTCCGTTAGGTTCACAATAAAGTTTAACAACTTCAACATTTAAAGCTTTTAAAAAATCCGGAACTATGATACCACCTGTTGAATTAACTGCATCAACAACAATCTTAAGATTTCTTGATTTAATTTTTTCAGTATTTACTAATTCTAAATTTAAAACAGATTCAATATGAAGTCTAATTGAGTCCTCTTTTTCTGTGATTTTACCTAATTCGTAAACCTCGGAAAATATAATATTATCAGATTGTGAAATAGATACAATTTCTTTTCCTGAAATATTATTTAAAAATTCTCCATTTTCATCAAGTAGTTTTAATGCATTCCATTCTGCTGGATTGTGACTTGCTGTGATTATTATTCCTCCGTCAGCATTATATTTTGTTACCATCAGTTCTACCGTAGGAGTTGTTGATAAGCCAACATCAATTACGTTAATTCCAATAGAAATTAGTGAGTTTTGAACAAAATTTTGAATCATTTGACCAGATATTCTCGCATCTCTTCCAATAACTACTGAAAGATTTTTATTTTTTGAATTATTCTTTAGCCATTGTCCATAAGAACATCCAAACTTAACAGCATCAATAGGCGTTAAATTGTCACCTTGTTTCCCTCCAATAGTCCCTCTTATCCCTGAAATAGATTTAATTAATGTCATACAACAAATATACAATTTGAATAACTTTTAGCTTACTTTTATAATAAAATATCATTATGTTTTTTAATTATAAGTCATTAATTTTTTTGGTTGTATTGTTCTCATATTCGTGTCATGATAAGACTCAGAATAGTGGATTTAAAAATGGGCTTGTTGTTTCGGCAAAAATTGAAGCTTCTCAAGCAGGAATAAATATTCTAAAACAAGGAGGTAATGCTTTTGATGCTATGATAGCAACTGAGTTAGCGCTTGCTGTAGTTTACCCAAACGCAGGTAATTTAGGTGGAGGAGGATTTTTAGTTTACAGATTATCTGATTCTAGTACAGGTTCTTTAGATTTTAGAGAAAAATCTCCACTTCAATCTAAAAAGAATATGTATTTAAATAACAAAGGAAATGAAATAGAAGGTTTAAGTACGACTGGTGCATTATCTGTAGCAGTTCCAGGTACTGTTGCAGGAATTTTTAAAATCTATGAAAAGTACGCTTCTCTTCCTTTGAACGTGTTATTTGAGCCGGCAATTAAATTAGCTGAAAATGGATTTTTATTGACTTCAAATCAAGCTCAGTCACTTAACTCAAATTATAAAACCATTAAAAATAATAATGATTCAATTTCATTATTTCATAATGAATTTAAAGAAGGAGATTTATTTATAAATAATGCTCTGGCTAATTCTCTTCGTATAATTTTAAAAAATGGCAGAGATGGCTTTTATAAAGGAAGAATTAGCAAACAAATTATTGAATATGTCAATGCCAGAAATGGGATCTTAAGTCAAGAAGATTTTAATAATTATCAAGCTGTTTGGAGAGATCCTATCAAGTTTAAATACAAAGAGCTGAATATTATAAGCATGGGTCCACCATCTAGTGGAGGAATTGTTCTTGCACAAATTTTCAAAATGATAGAACCTTACGATATATCAAAATTTCATCACAACAGTCAAAAATACATACAATTATTAGTTGAAGCCGAAAGAAGATCGTTTGCTGATAGAGGAAAATATTTAGGTGATCCCGACTTTAACTATATTCCCTCCAACGAATTATTAAATAAGAAATATTTAAATGAAAGAATGAATAATTTTTCTTTTAAAAGAGCTTCTCAATCAAAATATATCAAATCTGGAGATATTTCATTAGATGAAAGTGAAGAAACAACACACTACTCTATTGTTGATAAATATGGAAATGCTGTTTCTGTAACAACAACTTTAAACGGAAATTATGGATCAAAACTCTTTCCTCCTTCACTTGGATTTTTTTTGAATAATGAAATGGATGACTTTTCTATAAAACCAGGCGTGCCTAATATGTACGGAATGATTGGAGGAGAAATAAATGAAATTGCTCCAAATAAACGAATGCTAAGTTCAATGACCCCAACAATTGTAGAAAAAAACAATAACCTTTATCTCGTGCTAGGAAGTCCCGGGGGACCTACTATTATAACTTCGGTCTTACAAACAATACTTAATGTAAATGAATTTCAATTTAATATTGATAAGGCAGTTAATTCTCCAAGATTTCATCATCTTTATTTACCTGATTTGATATATTATGAAAATAATTCAATTAATGGAAAAATTAAAGATTCGTTGATTTTAAAAGGATATTTATTTAATGATAAAAAAACATCAATTGGACGGGTGGATGCTATTCAAGTGACTGCTAATGGTTTTTTAATTGGTGGAGCAGATAAACGAGGAGATGATAAAGCAGTAGGATATTAATGTAACATTCTTAATTAATCATTTTAAAAATTGTAAATTGCTAGCTTGATTTTATTTACAAATGAAAGATGAAATTTCCGTAAATGGAGCTAGGGCTCACAATCTGAAAAATATTGATTTAAACATTCCAAAAAACAAATTAGTTGTTATCACTGGAATCTCTGGAAGTGGCAAATCTTCATTGGCATTTGATACAATCTACGCTGAGGGTCAAAGAAGATATATAGAAACATTTTCTGCTTATGCAAGACAATTCATAGGAGGATTAGAAAGACCTGATGTAGATAAAATTGATGGTCTGTCACCTGTAATTGCTATAGAGCAAAAAACTACCTCTAAAAATCCAAGATCTACTGTTGGCACAATTACTGAAATATACGATTATCTAAGATTGTTATATTCAAGAATTGCAGATGCATACAGTTATAATTCACAAGAAAAAATGGTCAGTTACAATGATGATGAAATTTTAAATTTAATATTAAGTTCATTTCTTGAAAAAAAGATTACTGTTCTTTCTCCTGTTGTTAAATCAAGAAAGGGACACTACAGAGAACTTTTTTTAACAATTAGAAAACAAGGATTTGTAAAAGTAAGAATAGACGGTGTTGTTCAAGATTTAGTTTCAAACATGAAACTTGATAGGTATAAAATTCACGATATAGAAATTGTTATTGATAGATTAATAGTAAAACAAGATAAGTCATCTGTTAAGAGATTAAAAGAAAGTATTTTGACTGCAATGTATCATGGTGATCAATCTCTTGTTGTTATCGATGAGGAGAGTAAAAAAAACAAATATTTTAGTAGAAATCTCGTGTGTCCCACCTCTGGAATTTCATATGCTAAACCAGAACCAAATTCGTTTTCATTTAACTCTCCAAAAGGAATGTGTCAAAGATGTAATGGACTTGGTACCGTGAATAAAATTAATTTAAATAGTGTTATTCCCGATAATAATGCTTCAATTCATTCAGGTGGAATTATTCCAATTGGGAGTTATAAAAACAATTGGATATTTAAACAGTTATTAACTATTTCTAACCGATATAATTTCGATTTAAAAGATCCGATTAAAAAAATACCAAAATCTGCAATTGAAATCATATTAAATGGAGGAAATGAAACTTTTTCAGTAGAATCTAAGACATTAGGATTAACAAGAAAATATGAAATTGATTTTGAAGGTATCTTGACCTTTATTGAAAATCAGTTTAATGAAAATCACTCATCAAGAATAAAAAGATGGGCAAAGGGTTTTATGGAAAATCAAATTTGCTCCAGTTGTAACGGATCAAGATTGAATAAAGAATCTATGAATTTTTACATAAATAAAAAAAGTATATCAAATCTGTGTGATATGGATATTTTAGACCTAAAAAAATGGTTTTCTAAATTACAACCAAAACTAGATGACAGAAGAAAAATTATTGCTAGCGAAATTATAAAAGAGTTGAATAAGAGATTGGATTTTTTGTTAAACGTTGGATTGGATTATTTATCTTTAAATAGACCTTCAAGATCACTTTCAGGAGGAGAATCTCAAAGAATTAGATTAGCAACACAAATTGGATCTCAATTGGTCGGAGTTTTATATATTCTGGATGAGCCAAGTATTGGATTACATCAAAGGGATAATTCAAAATTAATCGAATCTTTAAAGGGATTAAGAGATATAGGAAACTCGATAATTGTAGTTGAACATGACAAGGAAATTATGGAAAATGCTGATTATATAATTGATATCGGTCCTAAAGCAGGAAAGAATGGAGGGGAAATCATTTTTCAAGGAACTTATAAAGAAATGATTAAAAAAAATACTCTTACGGCTCAATTTCTTAACGGAAAGAATCAAATAGAGGTACCAATTAAAAGACGTAATAACGCAACTAAATCATTAAAATTATTAGGATGTTCAGGGAATAATTTAAAGGGAATTGATGTAGAATTTCCTCTTGGAGTTGTTATTGGAATTACTGGTGTTTCAGGAAGTGGAAAATCAACATTGATAAACGAAACTTTATATCCTATTTTAAACAATTATTTTTTTAATGGAGTTAAAGAACCTAAACCATATAAAAAAATATCAGGAATTGAAAATATTGATAAAGTAATCGAAATTAATCAAACACCAATTGGACGAACACCAAGAAGTAATCCAGCAACCTATACTGGAGTTTATAGTGATATAAGATCTTTATTTACTTTGACACCAGAATCACTAATAAGAGGATATAAACCTGGAAGATTTAGTTTTAATGTAGTTGGAGGGCGATGTGAAACTTGTCAGGGGGCAGGACTAAGAAAGATTGAAATGAACTTTCTTCCTGATGTTTATATAAATTGTGATACTTGTAATGGAAAAAGATTTAACAGAGAAACATTAGAAATTAGATATAAAGGAAAATCCATTTCAGATGTTTTAAATATGACAATAAACGAAGGATGTAAATTTTTTGAAAATTTTCCTAAAATTCTAAGGAAACTTAAAACTATTAAAGATGTAGGTCTTGGATATATTACTTTAGGTCAACAATCTACTACCCTTTCAGGTGGGGAAGCCCAAAGAATAAAACTTGCTTCAGAGCTTTCTAAAAAAGATACTGGAAACACTCTATATATTTTAGATGAGCCAACCACAGGTCTTCATTTTGATGATATTAAAGTTTTACTACAAATGATAAATAAATTAGCAGATAAGGGTAATAGTATTATTATAATAGAACATAATATGGATGTCATTAAAACAGTAGATCATATAATCGAAGTTGGAAAAGGAGGAGGAAGAAATGGAGGAGAAATTATTTTCAATGGCTCCCCAGAAGAATTGATAAAAAATTCAAAAAGCCCTACTGCTAAATATTTGAAAAAAGAACTAACTTCGAATTAATAATGAATAATACAGATTTAAAAAATTGGAATGAAATTAAAACTAATGATTCTTGGTCTGTTTTTAAGATTATGGGAGAATTCGTTGACGGATACGAGAAAATGAGTAAAATTGGACCATGTGTTTCAATTTTTGGATCAGCAAGAACAGATTCAAGTGATGACTTTTATAATTTAACCACTGAAATTGCTAAAGATATTGTTAAGTTAGGTTTTGGAGTTATTACAGGTGGTGGACCTGGTGTGATGGAAGCAGCTAATAAAGGAGCTAAATTAGCTTTAGGATCGTCTGTTGGATTAAACATAAAATTACCTTTTGAACAACATGACAACCCTTACATTGACGAGGATAAATCGTTAGATTTTGATTACTTTTTTGTTAGAAAGGTTATGTTTATGAAATATTCAAAAGGTTTCGTTGTTATGCCAGGTGGATTTGGAACTCTTGATGAACTCTTTGAAGCTATAACATTGATACAAACAAAAAAATCAGAAAAATTTCCTATTATTTTAGTTGGTTCTTCGTTTTGGACTAATTGTTACAGTTGGATAAAAGATGAGTTACTAACAAAATACGAATACATTTCAGAAAAAGATTTAGACTTAATTTCAATTGTTGACACATCTGAGGAAGTTATTGACATTCTTTCAAATTTTTACAAAAAAAAATCACTTCGTCCAAATTTTTAATATCAATCTTACATGAGAATAATAATTTTAATTGTAATTATATTATTTTCTTTAAAATCTACTTCTCAAGTAAATCAGTATAAAATTAATGCAAGGTTTGATGTTATTGATAAAAAAATAAATATTAAACAAACATTAAAGTTTTTTAATAACTCAAATAAAGATTTAAGTTTTTTAATATTAAATGATTGGGCTAACTCCTACTCCAACTCAAAATCTAGTTTAGGCTTAAGGCTTTCCGAAGAATACTCTCTTTTGTTTCAAAGATCTACCAAAAATCAAAGAGGATACACCTTAATTGATAAAATATATTCTGATTCAAAAGAGTTTAAATATAAAAGACCAAAAGATAAATATGACTTTATAAAGATTGATTTGGTAAACAAACTAAGAAAAGGTGATTCAATCCAATTAAATATAGATTATGAAATATTAATTCCTGATAATTCTTTTACAGGTTATGGAATTAATAAATCAAATGAAATAAACATTAGAGATTGGTACTTTACGTTCTCTAAAATTAAAAATGGTAATTGGATTCAAGAAAGTAATTTAGATTTAAATGACTTGTCAATTGACCCTGGAGAATTTACATTTCAATTGAGTTATCCTAAAGATTTTTTTTTAATCAGTAATCTAGATAAACAATCCTTAATTGAAAAATCAAATTTCAAAAAATTTATTTCCAAAAAAAGTGTTAGAAAAAATTCTAATATAATTTTGACAAAAAAAAGAAATTTCAAAAAATACACATTTAATAATATAAATATTTATTCAGATTTTGAATCATTCCAAGAAAAAGAGGATTCTATCTTAAATAAGGTGTTTAAATATGTAGATAAGAAAATTGGAAATAAAATTCCTTTAAACAATACAAATACTAATGTAATTAAAACCGATTCTTTGTTAGAAAGAATTTTCAATTATTCCGAAAATAAATTAGGTAAATATAGATTTAATAATATTGTCATTTCAAACTTCAACAGAAAAAGAAGACCAACTTACGGATTAAATAATATTCCTAAGATAGTCAGCCCTTTCAATCAGTCTTTTCTTTTTGAATTTAATTTTTTAAAAGAATTTCTTCACACTTTTTTGAATGAAACTGTATCTGTGCACTACAGAGAAAAGTATTGGGAGATTGAAGGTATAGTTGTTTATCTAATGATTGATTATATTGAAAGATTCTATCCAGATTTAAAATTGATAGGAAAATACAGCAAGTTAAAATTATTAAAAAATAGAAATTATGCTAAATATGGTTTCAATGAACAGTATAGGCTATTTGAAAATATAATTTCAAGTAGAAATATTAATCAATCTGTAACAACTAGCCTTGATTCATTAACAAGAGTTAATCAAAAGATAATAAACCCTTACAAAATTGGATTAGGTTTTAAAATGTTATCGGAGTTCTTGGACAAGAAAGTTATTGATGAATCTATAAAAGATTATATTAATTTCAATAACCTGGAGAGTTTTGAACAAACCTCATTTCAAAACATTTTAGATCTAAACACGAATAATGATACTGAATGGTTTTTTAATGAACATTTAGTAGATAAAAATCTTAAGGATTATTCAATAACTAAAATTAATCAAACAGAGTTAAAATCATATTTTAAAATAAATAGATCATTAAAGTCTAAAATTCCGATTAAGGTTTCCTTAATTAAAAACAAAGAGTTAAAAAAAGAATTTTGGTTAAATCCTTACAAATTAGATACGATCTTAGTATATGATAAAAATGAATTTGATTTTATTGAGATTAACAAAGATAAATATGTCAACGAGTCTAATTACAATAATAATTTAGCTTCCTTTAAAAAATATAAAAAACCATTTAAGTTTGTTTTATTTAATGATTTTGAAAATGTATATAACAAGCAGTTAAATTACATACCTCAATTTGGCTATAACCTCTATGATGGATTAATGCCAGGGTTAAGTCTTACTAATATTACTCCCATAAGAAAACCTTTTACTTATAAATTGAAGCCTTTTTATTCATTTAAAAAAAATAAGTTATTAGGTAGTTTAAATTTGAAATTCATAAAATATAATGAAAATAAAAAATTATTTAGCACTCAATATTTTTTAGGTGGCTCTACTTTTCATTATAAAGAAAACCTTTCCTATTCATCTTTTTTCCCCTCCATATTACTAACTTTCAGAAAGCCTGATTTGAGATCAAATTTTAGACAATTTTTAAATTTAAGATATGTCAGTATTTATAGAGAGGAGAATATTAATCAAGAAAAATATCCCAATTATAACATTTTTAATGCAAAATATATTATTACTAATTCTAATGCAGGCAAAGGATATTCAATTAGTAATGATTTACAGATAAATAAAAATTTTATAAAAAATTCTATAACCTTAAGTTACAGAAACTATTATAAAGATAATAGACAATATAATTTGAGGCTTTTTATTGGAAAGTTTATAAAAAACTCTACTAAAGACGACTATTTTAGTTTTGCCACCTATCGGGCCAGGGACTACATGTTTAATTATAATTTATTAGGCAGGTCTGAAACAACCGGTTTTTATAGTCAACAGTTTATTTCATCTGAGGGAGCATTAAAATCTAAAGTATTAACTCCTTACTCTAACGATTGGATGATTTCATTTAACAGTGGAATTACAATATGGCAATGGGTTGAAGCTTATTATGATTTGGCATTAATAAAAAATAAAAAAAACAATACTAAATCAGTCTATGGTTCTGGAATTAGATTAAATATTTTAACTGATTACTTTGAGCTTTACTTCCCATTATATTCATCTTTAGGAAACGAATTAAATCAATCAAATTACTCTGAAAAAATAAGATTTAAAATTTCATTTGACCCTAATACACTTTCTGGATTGTTTACAAGAAGATGGTTTTAAAATTGGTAGAGTTAAATAAATCAATTTTTTATAAATTTGCATGCCACTTAATATTATGCAGACCAACACAGATCTAAATAAAGAAATATCGTTTGATTCTTTTAAAAGCCAAGTTTTAAAGGATTATAAATTGATTGTAATTAGTAGAGAAGCTAGTCTTCTTGGACGAAGAGAAGTTTTAAGTGGTAAAGCTAAGTTTGGAATCTTTGGAGATGGAAAAGAACTCCCTCAAATTGCTTTAGCAAAAGTTTTTCAAAATGGTGATTTCAGATCTGGATATTATCGTGATCAAACTTTCATGATGGCAATTGATGAATTAACCCCAAAACAGTTATTTTCAGGTTTGTATGCTAATACTGATTTGAAAGAGGAACCTATGTCAGCTGGAAGACAAATGGGTGCTCATTTTAATACTGTAAGTTTAAATGAGGACGGTTCATGGAAAGATTTAGTCAATCAAAAAAATTCAAGTTCAGATGTATCTTGTACAGGGTCTCAAATGCCAAGATTACTTGGTTTAGCTCAAGCTTCAAAATTATATAGAAAAAATAATACTAAAAATAAATTTTCAAATCAAGGTAATGAAGTTGCCTGGGGAACAATTGGAAATGCAAGTACAAGTGAAGGTATATTTTTTGAGGTATTAAACGCAGCTGGAGTTCATCAAGTTCCTATGGTTATTAGTGTATGGGACGATGATTATGGAATTTCTGTTGAAAGTAAAGATCAGACCATTAAACAAAGTATTTCAGAAGCATTAGCTGGTTTTCAAAGAACTAAAGATAAAAAGGGTTTTGAAATTCTTAAAGTTAACGGATGGGATTATCCTAGTTTGATAAATACCTATCAAAAAGCAAACGATATCTCAAGACAAAACCATATTCCTGTATTAGTTCATGTAAAAGAGTTAACACAACCAATTGGACATTCAACATCAGGATCTCACGAAAGATATAAATCTAAAAAAAGGTTAGCATGGGAGAAAAGAAATGATTGTAATCTTAGAATGAGAGATTGGATTTTAGACAATGGTATAGCTACTCAATCTGAACTTGAACTAATCGAAAGTGATTCAAAAGTATTTGTAAAAAAAGCTAAAGAAGAAGCTTGGGATTCTTACTCAAATCCAATTAAAAATTCCAGATTTGATGTTATCCCTCTCTTAAATGATTTAAAAAATGATTTTAACAACTTTGGTTTAGTTTCAATTGTAGAGGAATTAGAAAGAATTAAAGAACCTCACAACAAAGATATTTTATCAACAGGCAGAAAAATTTTAAGATTACTTGCAGGTCAAAATAGTTCTAAAATAGAAGCTTTAAAGAAATGGGTCGTTGATTTTAGTTTTCTAAATCAATCCAAATACAGTTCCAAGCTTTACAATGAATCCTTTTCAAAAGCTTCAAATATTAAAGAAATAAAACCAACCTATGATGATTCAAAAAAAGTTGATGGTAGAATTATTTTAAGAAATAACTTTGATAAGTTATTAGGTCAACATGAAAACTTATTAATATTTGGAGAAGATTCAGGAAAAATTGGTGATGTCAATCAAGGTTTAGAAGGCCTTCAAGAAAAATATGGTGTCGAAAGAGTTGGTGATCGCGGTATTCGTGAAGCATCTATTGTTGGTGAAGGCATAGGTTTAGCGTTAAGAGGCTTTAGGCCAATTGCTGAAATACAATATCTGGATTATTTATTATACGCTATTCAAATATTAAGTGATGATTTGGCTACGTTACATTACAGAACAATTGGAAGGCAAATAGCCCCACTAATAATAAGAACAAGAGGACACAGACTAGAGGGAATATGGCACTCTGGCTCGCCCATGGGAGTTTTACTTTCAAGCTTGCGAGGAATAAATATTTTAGTTCCTAGAAATATGGTTCAAGCTAGTGGAATGTACAATACATTGTTACAGTGCGAAGAACCAGCTGTCTTAATCGAATCTTTAAATGGATATAGGTTAAAAGAAAGTGAACCAACTAATCTCTCAGAATTCACAGTTTTATTAGGAAAAGCAGAAATTTTAAAAAAAGGTTTTGACATCACAGTTGTTTCTTATGGATCAACACTTAGATTAGTTGAAAAAGCTGCTATTGAATTAAAAAATTTAAATATTGATATTGAGATAATTGACTTACAAACATTAATTCCATTTGACAAAGAAGAGATTGTGAAAGAAAGTTTAAAAAAAACAAGTAAACTTTTTATTGTAGATGAAGATTTACCAGGTGGTGCTTCATCTTATATTCTACAAAAAATCTTAGAGGAACAAAACTGCTTTAGTTTATTGGATAGTAAACCTGTAACTTTGACATCTAAAGCTCATAGACCAGCATACGGTTCTGATGGAGATTATTTTTCTAAGCCATCAATTGATGATATAATTGAAAAAGCTAACGAGATAATGAATGAGTATGACCCTAATAATTATCCTGAAATAATTTAGCTAAATATTTGTACCATTAATTGTCTTAATAAATCCTTATTTGAAATATTTGTTGAAGAGAGTCCCTTGCTTTTCAAATCACAATCTTTGATTAAACTAATAATATTACTAATTTTTTTCATAGAAAAGTTCTTCGACGTCTCAACATAATCTTTAACAAAAAAGGGGTTAACTCCAATTACTGCTGCCACATTATTTTTACTCTTATTTTTCAAAGAATGGTACTGAAATAACTGAACAAAATAATTAAATATTGAAGTGAGAGTAATTTGAATTGGTTGTTTATTATTAGATGATAAATAATCGCAAATTTTTAATGCTTTATTTAAGTCTTTATTTCCTATCGCGCTTCTCAATTCAAAAACATTAAAATCCTTACTGATTCCAACATATTGCTCAATATCGTTCGGAGTTATATTTTTATCATTTAAACAATTTATTTTTAATTTATTTAACTGATTATCAATTTTCTTTAAATCATTTCCTAGAAAATCTACCAGCATATAACATGCTTTTGGATCAATCGTAAACAAATCCTTTTTTAATTGATTTTCCACCCAATTTGGCACATGATTTTCATAAATTTTCTTACAATCAATGACATTGCCAAATTTTTGAATATTCTTATAAAGTTTCTTTCTTTTATCTAATGTTTTGTATTTGTAATTAATGACTAGTATAGTACTCATTAACGGATTTAAAACATATTCTGAAAGTAATTCGATATTTCTTGATAAATCTTGAGCTTCTTTTACTACAACTAATTGATAATCTGACATAAGTGGATACCTTTTACAATGAGATATGATGTTTTCAACCGATGTATCTTTTCCGTAAAGTATAGTTTTATTAAAACTTTCTTGATCGACACTCAAGACATTTTCGTTCAATAGTTTAGTTATGCTATCTATATAATAAGTTTCTTCACCCATTAAAAAATAAATAGGAGAATAAATTTTATTCTTGATTTTGGAAATTATGCTGTTAATTTCTTGTAAATTCATTTTAGATTATAATTATGTCTAAGTTAAATTTTCCCGATTACGAATTCAAAATCAAAAATATAGATAATAAAACATATATTTTTGACATTGTAAGAAAAAAATTTTTTATTCTAAATCCAGAGGAATGGGTAAGACAGCATGTTATATGTTACTTGTTGGAAAAAGAAATATCAATGAATCACATTGGAATCGAAAAAAAAGTGATTGTCAACAAAATGAACAAAAGGTTTGATATTGTTGTTTATAATAGAGACGGTTCTGTAAAATTGCTTGTTGAATGTAAAGCTCCTAGTGTAAAAATTGATCAAGCTGTGTTTGATCAAACTTTAATTTATAATAAAAGTTTAAATTCACAATTTATGATGATTACTAATGGCTTAATTCACTTTTTTTTTAAGATTGATTATAAAACTAAAAAATATAAGTTTATAAAGGAATTTCCATTTTAATGAGAATAGCTATAGTAATACTGAATTGGAACGGAATTAAGCTTTTAGAAAAGTTTTTACCAAGTGTGGTAAAATATTCTGAAAACCATACTATTTATGTAATTGATAATAATTCTGATGATAAATCTATTGATTTTATAACTAATAATTTTCCTGATGTCAAGATAATTAAAAATGAAATTAACTACGGCTATGCAAAAGGTTATAATAAAGGCTTAAAACATGTAAAAGAAGAGATTTACTGTTTATTAAACAATGATGTTGAAGTCACTAAAAATTGGATTAACCCTGTATTAAAAGAGTTCGTTGAGAATATAAAAACTGTGGTTGTTCAACCTAAAATTTTAAATTACAATAATCGAGAGTTTTTTGAGTACGCAGGTGCAGCAGGTGGTTTTATTGATTATTATGGGTATCCCTATTGTAGGGGAAGAATATTTGATGATATTGAAAAAGACAATGGTCAGTATGATGATAATATTGAAATTTTTTGGGCTTCAGGAGCTTGTTTTTTTATAAGAAAATCTGTATTTGATGAAATAGGTGGATTCGATGAGAATTTTTTCAATCATATGGAAGAAATAGATTTATGTTGGAGAATTGAAAATTTGCAAAAAAACTACATAAAAAAATTTTTATACAAAAGCACGGTTTATCATTTAGGGGGAGGATCTTTAGATTACAGTGATCCAAAAAAACTTTTTTATAATGTAAGAAATCATAAATGGATGTTGATAAAAAACACAAATGAAAGTTATATTTTTAATTTTAATCCATTTTCGGTTTTTAATATAATTCATTGTATTAATTTATTATTTGTATTAAATAATTTATTGAATCTTAAATTTTTTCATGCTATTGAAATAATCAAAGGTTATTTTTCGGTTTGGGGTTTCAAAGATGGATTGAAGATTAATATGGATCAGAATTATTACTTATTAAGATCAGACAATAAAAAACCTAAGTACTACGTTATTAGGTCAGTTATATACAATTATTTAATCCTTAAAAAAAGAAAATATTCTCAGTTAAATAAGAGTTAAATACTTAAAAAAATATAATTATTTTATTAAATTTGAATATTAAACAAACAATAAATTATTTAAAATGAAAAAAATCTTTTTAACGATATTAACCGTATCCTTTTTATTACCCTCATGTGTATCTCAAAAAAAATATGCCGCTCTTGAAGCCATGAACCAACAAAGTAAGGATTTATTAAATTCAGCGACTGTAAAATTAAATTCATGTATTGATGAAAAAGCTGGTGCTGAGGCTGATTTAAAAACTTTAAAAGAGCAGGTTGCTTTTTTAAAAAATAATAATCAAGATTTAATTAATAACATGGGTAATCTTACAACCTTATCTCAAAAGGGTGCAGAAAATTTAGAAAAATCTCTTGAAAGTATGAAGGAAAAAGATTTAACTATAAACACAATGAGAGATGCTGTTACTCGCCGAGATTCTGTAACTCTGGCTTTAGTAACTAGTTTAAAAGGTTCTTTTATTGATATTAACGATAAGGATATTGAAGTTAATGTTGAAAAAGGTGTGGTTTTCATTTCTATTTCTGACAAATTATTATTTAATAGTGGTAGTTATGTCGTTTCTGAAAGAGCAAAAGAAGTGTTAGGTAAAGTTGCTAAGGTAGTACTTGATAAACCTGAAATTGAATTTTTAGTTGAAGGTCACACGGATAACCAATCTATTCAAAATGAGGTCTTACTTGATAATTGGGATCTTAGTGTTAAACGTGCAACATCTGTTGTTAGAGTTTTACAAAATGATTTTGGTGTTCAACCTGAAAGGATGACCGCGGCTGGAAGAAGTTACTATGTCCCTGTTGCTGATAATGAAACAGCTGAAAATAGATCTAAAAATAGAAGAACAAGAATTGTTGTTCTTCCTAAATTAGATCAATTTTATGACCTAATTGAACAAGGAATGAAAGCGGCTGGTAATTAATAAATAAAAATTTAAAAAAAACACACCTATTGGTGTGTTTTTTTTGTTTTAAATTTTAAAAAAGCATCAATACCCAATTAAATAGACGACATTTGCAGCCTAAATTAAAAAATGACAACTTTCAAAGACCTTGGAATTGGAAAAGAATTATTAAAATCAATAACTGAAATTGGATTCATTTCCCCTACTCCAATTCAAACTGAGTCTATTCCATTTCTTTTAAAAACAAATCAAGATTTAATTGCTTTAGCACAAACTGGAACTGGAAAAACCGCTGCATTCGGATTACCTACAATTCAGCAAATTGACGGACAAATTAATCATGTCCAATCAATTGTACTTTGCCCAACAAGAGAATTATGCATACAAATTGCTAAAGATTTAACAACATTCACTAAATATCTAAAACACGTAAAAATAGTCCCGGTTTATGGTGGTACTAGTATTGAAAATCAAATCAAATCTATAAAAAAAGGTGTTCAAATTATTGTAGGAACACCAGGAAGAACTAAAGATTTAATTAATAGAAGAGTTTTGAAATTAGATATAGTTAATAAAGTAATTTTAGATGAAGCTGACGAAATGTTAAGCATGGGATTCAAAGATGATTTGGATTATATTTTAGATAAAACTTCTAAAAATAGACAAACAATGTTGTTTTCAGCAACGATGTCTAGGGAAGTTTTATCTATTTCAAAAAAATATATGAAGGGTGCTAAAGAAATTACAGTAGCAAAAGTTAATTCTGGTGCCAAAAACGTAGAACATCATATATATGACGTAAGTTCAAAATTCAAATACGAAACTTTAAAAAGAATCGCTGATTTTAATCCAAATATATATGGAATAGTTTTTTGTAGAACTAGACGTGAAACAAAAGATATAGCCAATAAATTCATTAATGATGGTTATAACGCGGATGCTATTCATGGTGATCTATCACAAAATCAAAGAGACGAGGTAATGAACAGGTTTAGAGATAAATCATTACAAATGTTAATTGCAACTGATGTTGCTGCTAGAGGACTAGATGTAGATGATTTAACTCACGTTATAAATTATTCACTTCCTGATGATCCAGAGGTGTATACTCATCGAAGTGGAAGAACAGGAAGAGCGGGAAAAAGCGGAATTTCTATCGCAATTACAAATAGTAGAGAGGGTAGAAAAGTGAAATCTATTGAAAATAAAAGTCAAATTAAATTTCTTAGAAAAGAAGTACCCTCTGGAAAGGATATTTGTTCTAAACAATTATTTAAATTAATTGACAAAATTGAAAAGGTAAAAGTTGATGAAAAACAAATTGAACCCTTTTTAGATGATATTTATAAAAAACTAGAATGGTTAAGCAGAGAAGACTTAATTAAACATTTTGTTTCTGCAGAGTTTAATAGATTTTTAGATTATTATAAAAATTCAAGTGATATTAATAATAAATCGATAAATACAGAAAACTCTCACAACAAAAAAAGAAAGTCTAATAGTGACTCATTTATTAACTTTTCTGTTAATATTGGAAGAAAAAATGGTGTTTCGCCAATAGAGCTGATTTCATTAATTAACAGAGTGCTAAAATCAAACGAAGTAGAAATAGGCGGGATTGACATTAGGGAATCCTATACTATTTTTGAAATTGATGGATTAGTAAAAAAAGATTTATTAAAAAATATTAAAAAAGTTGATTTCAATGGGAATTCCATCTCGATAAAGGAAACAAAAGAAAAAGTAGAAAAAAAATTCTCAAAGGATAAAAAAAGAAAAAAATATAGCTCAGGGAGAAGGAATAGAAATAGTTTTGATAAGGATAAATCAATGGGAAACTTCAGATCTAAAAGAAAAAATAAGAAAAAAAATAAGAGATATTCGTAGTATTATTATATTAATTTGTATTTAGCAAATTTTAATAAAATTCTCTTAACACCGCTTGAACCAAACTTCACTTCAGCTTTTTTATCGGCACCCTCACCCTCTGTTTCAATGACTTTTCCTTTACCGAATCGATTGTGAATAATATGATCTCCTTTGTTAATATCAATATAACTGGATTTATAAGTACTTGGAGACAAATTGTTTTTTATTTTTTTTAATTGAATTTTATTCTTTGGCTTTCTAAATCTTATAGAATTGTTTTCCATCAAATTGTTTAATGAACCAGTTATTGAACTTGATAAATTATAATTTGTGTAAGTTTTATCTATTTCTTTTATAAACCTACTAGGTTCACAATCGTTTAGCTTACCCCATCTGTATCTAGTTTTAGCATAAGTTATCGTTACTTTCTTTTTAGCTCTAGTAAGGGCAACATAAAACAGTCTTCGTTCTTCCTCCAAATCAGCTCTTGTGGTAGAACTCATTGCTGAGGGAAACAAATCTTCTTCTAAACCAACAATGTAAACGTGATTAAATTCTAATCCTTTGGCCAAATGTATAGTCATTAAGGAAACTTTTTTTTGATAGTCATTAATATTTTTGTCTAGTTCAGATGCTAAAGCTACATCTTCTAAAAAATCACTTAGAGTGGCTTTTGAGTCCACTACTTCCTTCTCACCTTCGATAAAATCCTTTATTCCATTGATTAATTCTTCAATATTTTCGATTCTACTAATTGATTCTGGGGTTCCATCTAATTTTAATACATTAATTATTCCAATCCTTTTTAGAACTTCTTCAGCTATTTCAAACGCATTTAAACTTTCGTTTAATAATTGAAAACTTTTAATTAATAAAAAAAACTGATTTAATTTATTTTTTGTTCCTGAATTAATTTTGATTTCATCCGAACTTAAGTTTTTCAAAGTTTCGAATAAACTAATATTTTTTTCATTTGCGTAGATTAACAACTTATCCATTGTAGTCTGACCAATTCCTCTGGTTGGATAATTTATAATTCTTTTAATACTTTCTTCATCATTTGGGTTAACAATCACTCTTAAATAAGCGAGTATATCTTTAATTTCTTTCCTTTGATAAAAGGAAAGTCCACCATAAACTTGGTAAGAAATATTCTTTCTTCTCAAAGCATCTTCAATAGATCTGGATTGTGCATTAGTCCTATATAATACAGCAAACGAGTCATTGTCTAATTGATACTTATTTTTATTTTCGAAAATAGATGAAGACACAAATCTTCCTTCCTCAGAGTCGGTAATTGATTGATTAATTTCAATTTTTTCTCCACTTTCATTGTCAGTCCATACTTCTTTTTCTAGCTTATTAATATTGTAATTTATTACAGAATTCGCTGCATTTACAATATTTTTAGTTGATCTGTAATTTTGTTCTAATCTGTAGATAGTTGAATTTGAATAGTCTTTTTGAAAACTTAAAATATTTTCAATATTAGCACCTCTAAATCCATAAATACTTTGAGCATCATCACCCACTACACATAAATTTTCATATTTATCAGCTAATGCTTTTACAATCAAATACTGTGAATGATTTGTATCTTGATACTCATCTACATGAATATATTTAAATCTTTCCTGGTATTTAGCAAGAACCTCTGGAAATCTATTAAGTAACTCATTGGTTTTTAATAACAAATCATCAAAATCCATTGCAGATGCTTTGAAACATCTATTAACATAAGTTTGATAAACTTTTCCAAACATAGGTCTTAGGGATTCATTGTCCTGTTGAACCAGTTCTGGATTGGATAAGTAAGCTTTTACTGTAACAAGATTGTTCTTTAATGACGAAATCCTGCTTCTAATATTTTTATATTTATAAAGGTCTTTATCTAACTTTAATTCTTTAATTATTGTTGCTATTAATCTATCCGAATCTTGCGTATCGTAAATGGTAAAGTTTGAAGAGTATCCTAACAGTTCAGATTCTGATCGTAATATTCTAGCAAAAATAGAATGAAAAGTTCCCATCCATAAATTTTTAGATTTACTTTCCCCAACAATCTGAGAAATTCTAGATTTCATCTCTCTTGCTGCTTTGTTGGTAAATGTTAAAGATAATATTGAAAATGGGTCTACTCCCCTTTCCATTAAATAAGCTATTCTGTAGGTTAAAACTCTAGTTTTTCCAGAGCCTGCACCAGCTATGACCATTATTGGACCGTTTTTATGTGTAGTAGGTAGTTTTTGAGAGTCGTTTAATTGACTTAAGTAGTCTTCCAATTAAAATAAATATTTGTTTTGTTTATTGAATTTATTAAGGTATTTAATACCTTATAAAGTTAATAAATTATATTAGTGATGTGAAACAAAATTATTTAATTACACCAATTGATTATTTAAAAGGAGTTGGTCCAAACAGAGCTGACTTGTTAAAATCAGAATTAAAAGTTTTTACTTACAAAGATTTACTATATAATTTCCCATTTAGATACATTGATAAGACTAAATATCATAAAATTTCTGAACTAGAAAATACTAATTCATATGTTCAAATTATTGGAAAATTCATAGATTTAAAATATTCAAGCAATTCAAAAGTCAAACGACTTATTGGCATTTTTTCTGATGAAAATGACGAGATAGAAATTGTATGGTTTAAGGGAACTAAATGGATAGAAAAATCAATTCAGTTAAATAAGAAGTATGTTGTATATGGAAAACTCAACAGTTTTAATAATAAATTTTCTATAGTGCATCCTGAATCAGAAATTTTAGAAAAACATAATAAGTCATTAAAAAATAGTTTACTTCCAATTTATAGCTCTACAGAGTTATTAAGTTCTAAAGGAATTAACAATAAATTATTAAGGGATCTTGTTTACAATATTTTTGAAAATTCTGAAAAAACAATCAAAGAAAATTTAAATAGAAATCTAAATGAAAAATATAAATTAATTCCTAGATACGAAGCATTGTTAAATATTCATTTCCCAAAAAATCAATTACAATTAAGTAAAGCACAGTTCAGGTTAAAATATGAGGAGTTTTTCTTCATTCAATTACAATTTGTATTTAAAAACTTAATTAATAAAAATAAATTTAAAGGTTTTAACTTTTCAAAAGTTGGTCAATTTTTTAATGATTTTTATAATAATAATCTTGAGTTTGAACTAACCAATGCACAAAAGAACGTGATAAGAGATATTAGAAAAGATTTTTCAACAAATTCACAAATGAATAGACTTTTACAGGGAGATGTTGGATCTGGAAAAACTATTGTAGCATTATTATCATGCCTTATAGCAATTGATAACAATTATCAAACTACTATTATTGCTCCTACGGAAATTTTAGCACAACAACATTACAATAGCATAAAAAATTCTGTTGAGGGCTTGAAAATAAATGTTGAAATACTTACAGGCTCAACAACAAAAAAAGAAAGAATTAGTCTCTTTGATGATTTAAAAAGCGGTCAAATAAATATATTAATTGGAACTCATGCAGTATTAGAAGACAGGGTTATTTTTAAAAATCTCGGTTTAGCTATTATCGATGAACAACATCGTTTTGGAGTAGCTCAGAGATCTAAACTATGGAAAAAAAACAACACACCTCCACATATTTTAGTTATGACTGCCACACCCATTCCTAGAACTTTAGCAATGAGTGTGTACGGAGATTTGGATATTTCTATTATCGACGAACTTCCACCTGGAAGAAAACTTATAAAAACTGTTCATAGGACTGATAAAAACAGATTAAAAATTTTTAGATTTTTAAAGGACGAAATCAAAAAAGGTAGACAAATTTATATTGTGTATCCGCTAATTGAAGAATCTAAAAAAATGGATTATAAAGATCTCATGGACGGATACGAAAGTATTGCAAGGGAGTTTCCAAAGGAAAATTATCAAATTAGTATTCTTCATGGAAAAATGAAAAATGAAGATAAATCCTATGAAATGAAGAGATTTAAAAATGGAGAAACCCAAATTATGGTTTCAACGACTGTAATTGAAGTTGGAGTAAATATTCCTAATGCTTCTGTAATGGTTATTGAGAGTGCAGAAAGATTTGGACTGTCACAATTACATCAGTTACGAGGGAGAGTCGGTAGAGGGTCTGAAAATAGTTTCTGTATCTTAATGAGTAAGTATAAAATCAGTAATGAAGCCAAAATTAGAATTAAAACAATGTGCAATACTAATGATGGATTTAAAATATCAGAAGTAGATATGAATTTAAGAGGGCCTGGCAATATTCTTGGGACCCAGCAAAGTGGATTGCTAAATTTCAAAATTGCTGATATTATAAAAGATAAAGATATATTGGAATTAGCGCGTCAAGATGCAAAAAGTTTGATAACAAATGACCCACAGTTAAGACATACCGACAATCAAGAAATTAAAAATGAATACATAAAGTTAAATAAGGATAGTATTCTTTGGAAACACATAAGTTAATTATTAAAAAAAATTAATAATTAAATTCACATAATTGTATCTTTGATTAAAATTATTTTAAATGAATATTTCCTTTAACTGGCTCAACGAGTTTTTAAAAATTAATTTAAAAATTGATGAAGTTTGTGAAATCTTAACTGACATTGGACTTGAGGTTGAAGGTGTTGTTGATTATCAAGATGTAAAAGGAGATTTTGAAGGTTTGATTGTTGGAGAAGTAATTCATTGCGAAAAACATCCTAATGCAGATAAACTAAAATTAACCAAAGTTAATATTGGTCAGGAAACACTACAAATCGTTTGTGGCGCCCCTAATGTAAACGTTAATCAAAAAGTTATCGTAGCTACTGTTGGTACGACAATTTACCCAACAAGTGGTGAAAAATTTAAAATTAATAAAAGTAAAATTCGAGGAGAAATTAGTTTTGGTATGATTTGTGCAGAAGACGAAATTGGTCTAGGTAATTCTCACGACGGAATAATGATTTTAGAAAAAAGTATTAAAGTAGGCACACAAGTTTGTGATTTATTTGAAAACTATAATGATAAAGTTATCAATATTGGATTAACTCCAAATAGATCTGATGCTATGAGTCACATGGGTGTAGCAAGAGATCTTAGAGCAGCTTTAATTCAAAAGGGGATTAAATCCGAACTTATAACCCCCTCCGTATCATCTTTTCATATTAACTCAAGAACTCAAAAGGCTAACGTTTATGTTGAAGATTCCAAAATGTGTCCAAGGTTTTCCGGTGTATGTATTGATAACATTATTGTCAAAGATTCTCCTAAGTGGCTTCAGAATAAGTTAAAAGCTATAGGAATAGTTCCGATAAATAATGTTGTAGACATCACCAACTATGTTTTACACGAAAGTGGCAATCCATTACATGCTTATGACTTAGATAAAATTTCAACAAAATCAATTCATGTCAAAACACTTAAAAACAATTCCAATTTCACCACTCTAGATGGCAAATCAAGGCAACTTAAAGATAGTGATTTAATGATTTGTGATAATGACACACCAATGTGCTTAGCTGGTATTTTCGGTGGCTCAAAACACGGTATTTCTAATGATACTTCATCAATATTTTTAGAGTGTGCATATTTCAACCCTGTAACAATTAGAAAATCAGCTAAACATCATGGATTAAATACAGACGCCTCTTTCAGGTTTGAACGAGGAACATCAATAGAAAATATTGAATATGCTCTTAAGCGTGCAGCTATCTTGATTTGTGAATTATGCGATGGTAAAATTTCTAGTGACATTATTGATGAATATCCCAAAAAACCTGATGAAGTATCTATTTTGTTAAATTTTGAGAAAACTAATCGACTAATTGGTCAGGAAATTCCCAGGGAAGAAATTAAATCTATTTTAACTTCATTGGATTTTAAAATCAATAATATTACGGAAACAGGTGTGGGTATTACAGTCCCATTTTACAGACATGATATCTATAGAGAATGTGATGTTGTTGAGGAAATTCTTAGAATATATGGTTATAACAAAATTAATCTTTCCAATAAATTATCCATACCAATAAACATTGGAAATGAAAATTTAAGCTTTAAAATAGAAAAATCCATAGCTCAGTCACTACTGCCACTTGGGTTCAACGAGATTATGAATAACTCTCTTACAAACAATCAATTAAACTTATTTAATAGGAAAGATGTTAAAATACTTAACTCATTAAGTAAAGATGTTTCTAAATTAAGAACAACTTTACTAGAGTCTTCTCTGAAAACTTTAAAATATAATATTAACAGAAAAAACAATAATTTAAAATACTTTGAATTTGGTAAAATTTATGAAAGTATTAAAGATTCTTACAATGAAAACAGAAGACTTTCCATCACTTACAGTGGAAAAATTATTTCCAAAAGCTGGAGAAACGAATTTATTAATGCTGAATTTTATTCACTAAAAAATATCGTAATTAATATTTTGTCAAAACTTTCTATAGAGGTTAATGAAGAACCAATAGAATTAAATGGTTTTAAAAAAACATTAGGTCTTTTTAATAAAGATAAAAAGTTAGCAATAATTGGTTTAGTTGACAAAAACACCTGTGGTCAATTTGATATACAACAAGATGTTTTTTATGCTTCAATTGATATTGATCTAGTACACAAAAATTTAAATACAAATTTTCAGAAATATAAACCCTTATCAAAGTTTCAACCTGTTCAAAAAGACATGTCTTTTATAATTGATAAAAAAATTGAGTATTCTCAAATTAAAGATTTGTTAATGAAATCACACATAAAAAATTTAATTAATATGAATCTGTTTGATGTCTATGAGGGAGACAAAATTGGTAAAAATAAAAAATCCTACGCACTAAATTTTACTTTGTCTAACTCTGAAAAAACTTTAAATGAAAAGGAAATTCATTTAGCTATGAATAAAATTCAAAATAAATTAAAAAATAACTTTAATGCTTTATTAAGGGATAAATAAATATGTATACGACTAATATTGAAACACAATTAAAAAAAAATAAAGATATTTCTCAAAATAAATTTGATGATTTAAAGGTAGATTTATATAACGATTTTGATCTAAATATAATTGATGGTAATAATATCTTTCATATCAATGATATTAAAAAAACGTGTATTGATTATCGTTTGAGGTTTTTAGATTCAAAATATTTTAAAGGAGATTACCCTGATTCAACATTAGAAAAAATCAAATCTTTTAAAAACAGCCATAAAATTAATCATGTAGATTTAAAAGTAATGGCTCCCTCCAAATTATTTAAATTAAAAAATTCTGATGATCCATTACTATTTTGTAATCTTGGAAATGAATACTTTTATTTAATAGATAAATGGGGAAACGATTTAAGCTATTTCAGAAAACTTAAAATGTGGCCTTTTAAATCATTAAAAAATATTATAATTTTTTTAGTAATCTTCACCTTTTTTATCTCTCTTCTAATTCCAAAAGGACTCTTTGTTTATGAAAATTCATTAATAACCGAATTTTTTATCACCTATTTGTTTATGCTAAAATCTTTAATAGCTGTTGTTATATTTTTTGGCTTTTCTTTAGGTAAAAACTTTAATACTGCTATTTGGAATAGAAAGTATTTTAATTGAAAATGAAGAACGATTTTGTCTTAATTTACAGAGGTTCTTTAATCATTTGTCAAAGAATTATTAACGAATTTAAAAAAAATAATATCCATGCGATTGTTAAAAATCAAAATGAGTCAGCAAGACTCGCTGGCTTTGGAATTATTTGTGATCAAATCATAGAGCTATTAGTACATCGTGATGAAAAAAATTTATCAATAAAAATTATTGATAATTTAGGAATAGAAATCCAATCTTAACTTTTTAACTTTTGGATCGCTTATATAAGAGTCAAATGAGGATAGTCTATCAATAGCTCCTTTAGGAGTTAATTCAATAACCCTATCACCAACTGATTTAGCAAATTCAAAATCATGAGTGGTTATAAAAACATTTCCCTTAAATTTTTTTATAGAATTATTTAGTGCCGTTATAGATTCTAAATCCAAGTGACTGGTCGGTTCGTCAAACATTAAGACATTTGACCTTAACATCATCATCCTTGAAAGCATACACCTAACTTTTTCACCCCCTGAAAGGACATCAGATGTTTTCAGTGCTTCTTCTCCACTAAAAATCATTTTACCCAGAAATCCTCTTATAAAAACTTCTTCTCTTTCTTCATCATTTTTAGCCCATTGCCTAAGCCAATCAACTAATGATAGTTTTTCTGTGAAAAAAGCATTATTGTCGAGTGGTAGATAGGATTGAGACGTGGTAATTCCCCAATGAAATTTTCCTGAACTCGGTTTAATCTCATTGTTTATTATTTGATAAAATGCCGTTGTTGCTCTTGTATCTTTTGAATAAAGCACAACTTTTTCACCCTTATTAAGATTAAAACTAATTTTATCAAATAAAACGCTAGTAGAATCTGAGAAAGATAGATTTTCAACACTTAAAATTTGATCACCTGCTTCCCTGTCAGAATTAAATATAATTGCAGGGTACCTTCTAGAAGATGGTTTTATTTCCTCGATGTTTAAATTATCAAGCATTTTTTTTCTTGACGTGGCCTGTTTTGATTTTGAGGCATTTGCACTGAATCTAGCAATGAAATCTTCTAATTCCTTTTTTTTCTCCTCCGCTTTTTTATTTTGCTGAGTTTTTTGTCTTAAAGCAAGCTGACTTGATTCATACCAAAAAGTGTAATTTCCGGAAAAATGATTGATCTTTCCAAAATCAATATCTGAAATATGAGTACATACAGAATCTAAAAAATGTCTATCGTGAGAAACTACAATTACAGTGTTGTCATAATTTGAAATAAAATTTTCTAACCATTTAATTGTTTCAAAATCTAAATCGTTGGTAGGTTCATCCATAATCAATACGTCAGGATTACCAAATAAGGCCTGTGCTAATAAAACTTTTACTTTTTGAACACCATCTAATTCACTCATTAATTTATAATGAAGATCTTCTTTTATATCTAAATTGGAAAGTAAAGCTGCCGCATCACTTTCAGCATTCCAACCATTCATCTCTTCATATTCCAACTGTAGAACTCCTACTCTATCGCTGTCTTTATCAGAAAAATCTGGATTAGAATATATATCATCCATTTCTTTTTTAATCTTGAATAGAATTTTATTTCCCCTAATCACTGTTTCTAATACTTGTTTATCATCGAAGGCAAAATGATTTTGCTCAAGAACAGACATTCTTTTTCCCTGTTCTAAATGAACATTTCCAGAATTAGGTTCAAAATTTTTTGATAAAATTTTTAAAAAAGTAGATTTTCCTGCCCCATTAGCTCCAATTATTCCATAACAATTACCTTTTGAAAAAGTGGTGTTGACATCATCAAATAATATTCTTTTTCCAAATTGAACAGAAAGATTAGAAACATTTAACATTTTTTTTTATTAAAAATTAATGCGGCAAATTTAATAAAATCAAATTTATGATTATTCTAAATTTATCTTTAAATTAAAAAATATTAATGTTTTATTTAATGTATAAAAAGTATCTTTTAATATTTAGTTTTATTATAACCACTGTCTCTTGTGATTTTGATGATAATTCAACATATTTTGTAGGAAAAATTTTGAAAAAAACCAACGATAAAATATCCATATTAAAAGACCAAGTTGTATTAAATGAAGCCGTGATTTCTAACGATGGAGACTTTACAATGGTAATAGATTCCGTTCAGGACGGATTATACAACTTCAAACATCTCCCAGAATTTCAATACATTCTTTTAGAAAAAAAAGATAGTTTAGTTTTACGTTTAAATGCAGTAGACTTTGATGAATCTTTAGTTTTTACTGGGAAGGGCTCGTCAAAAAATAATTACCTGATTGATATTTTTTTAAATAATGAAAATGAACAGAGTTTTATAAATTCTAAACTTAGAAAAAAACCAAACGAATTTTCTAAAATAATTGACTCGTTAATACAAATCAAAATGCTAAAATTTGATAATTTTAAAAAATTAAAGAGATCAAATAGTACCAGTAACCAAATTTTATATAATGCTATTAAACTTCCACTTTATTCAAAAAAAGAAGCTTACATCTCTAATGTTAAGAACAAGAATAACTTAAATGAAATTTCTCAAGACTTTTATGAATATAGAAAAGATGTGGATTTTAATATGGAAATTTTATCGAATTTTAAACCTTATCTTGATTACTTAATTTTAAGAATAAATAATGAGTCCTATACTAATATTAAAGACTATTCTCGTTCTCAGTTAAAGTATAATCTAGATAGAATTAATTTTGTGAATGATAACATATCTAACCCTACTATTAAATCAAAAATATTAAGGTATATGGCTTTTGAGTTCCTGTTACAGGAAGATAATTTAACTGAAATTGATACCTTTTTAAATGAATTTACAAAAGTTTCTTTAGATAAAAATGTAAATCTTCAAATCAAACAGCTCTACAGTGATATATCATCTCTTCAAATTGAAAAAAAAATTCCAAATATTGAGTTAATAGACAATATAAATAATAAAGTTGTTTCATCTAATTTAGTGTCTGACAAACCTATAATTTATGTTTTTTGGTCATACGATCAAAACTCACATCAAATTAGTTTATTTGATAGAATATTTGATTTTTTAAAAAATAATTATAATTATAATTTTTACTGCATAAACATAAATTCAGATAAAAAAAAGTGGAAAGAAACTTTAAAATATATAGAAAAAAACAAAAATATGAAGCACTTTAAAACAACAAATTTTGAAGTTATGAGTAAGAAAATGGTTTTAAATAATTTAAATAAAATAATTGTTACAAGTAATAAAGGCAGGATAATTACAATTTCAGATATTACTAAACTTAATTCACTTAAGGATTAATTACCCTTTTTATAGTCTGCTAAGAACTTTTCTAATCCAATATCCGTAAGCGGGTGTTTTATAAGCGCTTTAATCGATGATAATGGACCTGTCATTACATCCGCACCAATTTTAGCACAATCTATTATATGCATGGTGTGTCTTACTGAGGCTGCTAAAATTTGAGTATTAAAATTGTAATTGTCGTAAACATTAGAAATTTCGGATATTAAATTTAGACCATCAGTTGAAATATCATCTAATCTTCCTATAAAAGGAGATACATAAGTCGCTCCAGCTTTTGCAGCAATCAAAGCTTGACCAACAGAAAATATTAAAGTACAATTTGTACGAATACCTTTATCTGAAAAATTTCTTAAAGCCTTTACTCCATCAAGGATCATAGGAATTTTTACAACAATTTGTGGATGAAGTTTAGCTAAAGCATTACCTTCTTTAATCATACCATCAAAATCTGTAGAAATAACTTCGGCAGAAACATCGCCATCAACAATCTCACAAATTTTTACATAGTGATTTAATATGTTTTTATGGCCAGTTATTCCTTCTTTTGCCATTAAGGATGGATTTGTAGTAACTCCGTCTAAAACACCAAGGTCTTGTGCTTCTTTAATTTGGTCCAAGTTAGCAGTATCAATAAAAAATTTCATAGAATTAGTTTTTGCTATAATGTAAAAGTATTTTTTCGAATAATCTATCAGGTAAAATCTTTTTTAAAATTATTGAAAATTTTTGAATAAACTTCCCAACTTTATAATGAATTTTAGGATTTTTTGAATTAATTATATTAAAAATTAATTTTGATATTATTTCTGGAGACAAGGCATTTTCAACGTGTTTATTTGCAGATTTTAAAGATTTGGAGTATTCTTTATTGTAAAATGAGTTATTTGATATTTCTGTATTTAATCTTCTTGAAACTATATTAGTTTTAAAATCTCCAGGAGCTACATTAACTACTTTAATGTTAAATTTTTTTAATTCCATACTAAAAACTTCACCAATAATTTCTAAAGAGCTTTTTGTAGCGCAATAAACTCCTCTAAATGGAATTCCAAAATAACCCAAAACAGATGTTATGTTGACAATTAATCCCTTATTGTTTTTTCTCATTGAAGGAATACATTTTTTAATCAGATTGATTGGTCCATACAAATTTGTTTCGAAAGCTGATTTGATGTCGTTTGCTGAGGTTTCTTCCAATGGACCAGTTATACCAATTCCAGCATTATTTACAAGAACGTCGATAAAATCTTCTTTTTCAAGAATATAATTTACTGTTTTATCAATTTCTTCAATTGAGTTAACATCACACTTTAACAACTCATATTCACTAAAATTATATTTACTAGGATTTCTACATGTACCATAAACCTTAAATCCTTTTGAATTCAAGTAAAGAGAAATTGACCTACCAATCCCAGATGACGCACCAGTAACTAAAATGACTTTAGACATAAAAAAAGGGCAAGCTACTTACGTCACACCGCTACGACCATCGACCCTTGCTGCGTTCCCACCCTGGGGGATTAAATAGGAGCTGGTTGCATAAGACTTGCCCATAACAAATATATATTTTTTTATAATTTACACCTAAGGTTAAATATTTATATTTGAATATTATTTGATTATATGAATTTTCTTAAAATAATTTTTTTTATTTGCCTATTAATAACTTCTTGTGGAACAAAACCAACTTCGCAATATTCAATTATTGTTTCTAAAAGTTCTGATTTTTTAAAAAAAGGCGATAAAATTCTTCTTAATATTAACAATCCTAATAATGATAAAATTCAAAATATTCAATTTAGAATTAATGATTCTTTAATTGGAAATGAATATATAATCAACAATAAATTAGGAACAAATGAAATCAAAGCCTCATTTAATTTAAATAATAAAAAATTCACTATTAGTAAAACCATAAATGTTTATTCCTTGGTTTCTCCTAAACTTTATTCTTACAAAATAATTAACGAATTTGATCATGATATAAGTTCTTACACTCAAGGATTAGAATTTGATGATGATTTTAATTTATATGAAAGTACAGGTCAATACGGTTTTTCCTCATTAATAAAAATTGATTACAAGAAAGGAGAGGTTTTAAATAAATTATTTTTAGACAAGTCATATTTCGGAGAAGGTTTAACTATAATTAATGATAAATTATATCAATTGACTTGGAAACAAAAAATTGGATTTGTTTATAACAAAGATAACTTTGAGTTAATCAAATCCTTTGATTATGAAAAAAGTATTGAAGGTTGGGGTCTTTGTAATGATGGTGAATTCATTTATAAATCAGATGGGACAAATAAAATTTGGACACTTGATATAAAAAATTTAAAAGAAATTTCTCATATTAATGTTGTTACCAATAATAAAATAATTAGCAAAATTAATGAGCTAGAATGGTTTGATGGTAAAATATATGCTAACACCTATCAATTTAATAAAGAAGTAGGTTTGATTATTGATCCAAAATCTGGTGCAGTTGAAGGAGTTATTGATTTTTCAGGTTTAAAAGATAGAGTAAAACAACATCCTAAATTAGATGTTCAAAATGGAATTGCATTCCATATGGGTAGAAAAACATTTTTTGTAACAGGAAAAAATTGGAATAAGCTTTTTGAAATAAAAATTTTTGAAAATCAATAATTAAATAAATTTCTACCCTTCATTAACAGATTAACATCTTTTTTAACCTCACCCAAAATTACTTCATCGTTATAATTTATAATTACCTTATCAATTAAACCTACAATTGTTATCATGTCATTTTCTTTTAGACCTCTTGTAGTAATAGCTGGAGTTCCAAAACGAATACCAGAAGTTACAAATGGAGATTTATCATCAAATGGTACCATATTTTTATTTGCAGTGATATCCGCTTTTACTAAAGCTAGTTCTGCATCTTTTCCAGAGATTTTTTTATTCCTTAAATCAATTAGCATCATGTGATTATCAGTTCCTCCAGAGATAATTTTATAATCTCTTTTAATAAATTCTTCAGCCATTGTTTTAGCATTTTGTCTTACTTGAACCATATAAGACATAAAATTATCTGTTAAAGCTTCGCTAAATGCAATTGCTTTTCCAGCAATAACATGTTCTAATGGTCCACCTTGATTTCCTGGAAATACAGCTAAATCTAATAAAGATGACATCTTTTTAAATTTTCCACTTTTAAATTTTAAACCAAATGGATTATCAAAATCTTCTCCCATTAATATTAATCCTCCTCTTGGTCCTCTTAAAGTTTTATGTGTGGTTGTGGTAACAACATGACAATGAGGAATAGGATCATTTAAAATTCCTTTGGCAATTAGTCCTGAGGGATGTGATATATCTGCTAATAAAAAGGCATTGACAGAATCAGCTATTTCTCTAAATTTTTTAAAATCAATATCTCTTGAATACGCTGATGCTCCAGCAATAATCATATTAGGTTTTTCTTTTGAAGCAATACTTAAAATATTTTCATAATCAAGTTTTCCAGTTGATTCATTAACCCCATAAAAAACAGGATTATACAATCTTCCACTAAAATTAACCGGCGACCCGTGAGTTAAATGACCACCATGAGAGAGGTCAAAACCTAGTATTTTATCACCTGGTTTTAAAAACGCATGGTAAACGGCAGTATTTGCTTGTGAACCAGAATGCGGTTGGACGTTAGCATAGGATGCACCAAATAATTCTTTTGCTTTATCAATAGCAATTGTTTCAATTTCATCTACAACTTCACATCCCCCGTAATATCTCTTTCCAGGATATCCCTCAGCATATTTATTAGTGAGTACAGATCCTGTCGCTTTCATCACATTAGGACTGGTAAAATTTTCGGAAGCAATTAATTCTATTCCGTTTAACTGTCTGTTTTCTTCTTTTAATATTAAATCAAAAATTTCTTTACTGTTGTTCATTAATTATTTTTTTTCAAATTTAATAACCAATAATTGATCCAAATAATAATATGGGGATAATTATTAATAAACAATTAACAATTTATTTTATCTAAATCACTAAAACTTATTTGTGAGTGAGAAGCGCTATGTATCAATGTATTTGACTTAATTAACAAAAGTTGAGGTGATTCATGATTTAAATCAAAATAAGAAGCTATTTGATTTGAAAGATTTTTTTGTTTTATTACATCTACTAGAAAGAATTTATCAACAAAATTTGATTTATTAAAATCATATTCAAATTTATACAAAACCATTCTACTAATAATACACCTTTTCGAATGTTTAAAAATAACACAATTAGAATTAAATAAATCAGTGTTATTTAAATTATCTATTGTCAACCAATTAATTTTAGACATATTTAAATATACTTGTAACTTTGTTAAGTGAATAAAAAAGTAAATATATTAAATAAAAAAGCAAAGTTTGAGTATCAATTACTTGATCAATATACAGCTGGTATAGTTTTAACAGGAACAGAAATTAAATCTATAAGATTGAGTAGAGCATCAATTAAAGAAAGTTTTTGTGAGTTTAATGATAATCAAGAGCTGTTTGTAATTAATATGTTTATTGATGAATATGAATATGGGAACCATTTTAATCACAAAACAAAGTCCCAAAGAAAATTACTTTTAAACAAAAAAGAACTTAAAAAATTATACAAGGAGGTTAAAAATACTGGACTTACAATAGTTCCCCTGAGACTGTTTATAAATGAAAAAGGTTATGCAAAGGTGTTAATTTCTTTAGCAAAAGGTAAAAAGCTGTATGATAAGCGACAAACTATAAAAAATCGTGAAAATAAAATTCAATTACAGAGGCTAAAAAAAATATAACTAGTTTTTATCTTTTAGTATTGGAACAAAATTAAAATTACCGAATGTTTTTTTTCAAACTTATTTTCACTTTTTTCACTATGTACGTCATTTTTTGAATTACTTTACCAACGGTAATAATCATTTCCCCTCCTATTTTAAGTTATAACAAAAGAGATTTTGGTATTTCTATTGCACCTGCTGTTATTAAAATTTTATCAAAAGGTGATGTTTCTTTAATACCTAAATATCCATCACCATACTTAATTTGTTCAGGGTTGTATCCCAACTTTGGTAATTTTTTTAATACTTTTCTATATAAATGATGTTGTCTTTCAATTGTAAATACTTTAGCACCTAAAAAAACTAAAATTGCAGTTTGATATCCTGACCCAGTTACAATTTCTAAAACTTTATCATTTTTTTTACATTTAACAAACAAGTCTGAAATGCGACAGTATAAGTTTGAGAAATAGTTTGATTAGAGCCAATTGGAAAAGCTTTATCAATATAAGCATGTGATTCAAATTCCTCGCAAATAAATAAATGTCTAGGAATTTTACTAATAGCCTTTAAAACTCTTGAGGATTTGATACCTTTTTTTGAAAGTTCTTCTACCAATTTTTTTCTTAAACCCCTATGCTTATAAGTATCATGCAAATCAATATATTATTAATTAAAAATAATAATAAGAATCGTATTTTTGAAAAAAATTAATATGATAAAAGCAGGTGTTATAGGTGCAGGTCATTTAGGAAAAATTCATTTAAAACTATTAGATGAGTCAAATTTTTTTAAACTAATTGGTTATTTTGACGTAAAAAAAAATAAAGAAAACCGTTTTGTTTATTTTGAAACAATAGAAAAATTGATAGAGTCAGTTGATGCAATATTTATATGTACCAATACTCCAAATCATTATTCAATAGCTAAAATTTGTATTGAAAACTCTAAACATATATTTATTGAAAAACCTATTACAAGTACAATAGAACAAGCAATTGATTTGGTTGAACTTTCCAATAAATATAATGTAAAAGGACAAGTTGGTCATGTAGAAAGATTCAATTCAGCATTCACATGTTTAGGAGATTCAATAAAAAATCCAAAATTCATTGAATGTCATCGTTTGGCAGAATATAACCCAAGAGGAAATGATGTTTCAGTTATTTTAGATTTAATGATTCACGATATTGATATTGTTTTAAACGTTGTGAACTCTGAACCTAAACACGTGAATGCAAATGGAGTATGTGTAATTAGTGATTCACCTGACATTTGCAATGCTAGGGTTGAATTTGAAAATGGTTGTGTTGCTAATTTTACAGCTAGTAGAATTTCTTTAAAAAACATGAGGAAAACACGTTTTTTTCAATCAAATGCATATATTTCTGTTGATTTTTTAGAAAAGAAAACAGAAATTGTTAAAATAAAAGATGTTTTAGTAGACGATCCCTATGCAATGGTTATTGAAAATTCATCCGGTCAAAAAAAACAAATTTTTTATAATAATCCTGAAATAAAAAATAATAATGCTATCGTTGAAGAACATAATTCTTTTGCAAAGGCTATTTTAGAAAATGCCCCTATTTCTGTAAGTTTAAAAGATGGTTTAAAGGCTTTGAATTTAGCAAATAAAATATTGAATAAAATTTAATGGATATAATATCTAATTTACTAAAAATTAAAAATGAAATACCTGAAAATGTATTGCTTGTAGCTGTTTCAAAAACAAAACCAATTTCAGACATAATTACAGCATATAGCACAGGGCATTTACATTTTGGAGAAAATAAAATTCAAGAATTAGTTTTTAAACAAGAAGAACTTCCTAAAAATATTAAATGGCATATGATAGGTCATTTACAAAGAAACAAAGTTAAATATATTGCCTCTTTCATTTATTTAATACACAGCGTTGATAGTTTAAAATTGTTAAAAGAAATTGAAAAACAAGCTAAAATAAATAATAGAAAAATTAATGTTTTAATTCAGGTTGATATTTCAAAAGATTCAACCAAATTTGGATTTTCTTTTAGTGAAATTAATGAGCTAATGAAGTCTAATACATTTAAAATATTTGAATATGTTTCAATAAAAGGTTTCATGGGAATGGCTAGTTATTCCAATGATAAAAAATTAATAACACATCAATTTAGTAATCTTAATGACCTATTTGAAAAATTTAAAAAATCCCACTCGCTTAACTATCTATCTATGGGAATGAGTTCCGATTATAAAGAAGCTATTAAGTGTAATAGTAATCTTATAAGGTTAGGAAGTAATATTTTTGGAAATAGAAATAAATAATATCGCTTTGTATTCAATAGTTGACGTAGAAACAACAGGGGGGAAATTCAATGAAGAGGGTATTACTGAGATTGCCATTTATAAATTTGATGGAAATAAGATTATAGACCAGTTTATCAGCTTAATTAATCCGGAATTACCTATTCAGCCCTTTGTTCAACAATTAACTGGAATCAATAATAAAATGTTGATAAATGCTCCGAAATTTTTTCAGGTAGCTAAGAGAATTTTGGAAATTACTGAAAATACAGTTTTAGTAGCTCATAATTCATCTTTTGATTATAGAATGTTAAGAATAGAATTTAAAAGATTAGGTTTTGATTTTTCTATTCCTCAATTGTGCACTGTAAGAATGTCAAAAAAATTAATTCCAAACATGAAATCCTACAAGCTTGGTAATCTTGTTAAATCTTTGGGTATTCCCATTTCAAACAGACACAGAGCTAGTGGAGATGCCTTGGCTACGACAGAACTATTTAAATTACTGTTGATCAAAGATCAAAATAAGGAAATTGTAAATGAATTAATTAAAAATAATGATTCAAAATTTAAAAATAAATTCCTAAATATCATTGAGGATTTAAAAAATATTACAGGTGTTTATTACATATATAATAAAGATGGAATTATCATTTATATTGGAAAAAGCAAGAATATTAAAAATAGAATGAACCAGCATTTGACTGGATTAACAAAGAAATCTTTAAACATACAATTGGAAATAAATTCTGTTTCATGTGAAAGCTGTGGTAATGAATTAATAGCACTTTTAAAAGAATCTGAGGAGATAAAAATACACAAACCGAAATTTAATAAAGTTTTAAAAAAAGAAATTTTAAAATTTGGTTTGGAATTATGTAAAGATTCTAAAAGTCTACATTTTTTAAGAGTTAGTCACTATGTAGAAAGTTATAATTATATCGAAATTTTTAGTTCTTTAAAAAAAGCAAACAATAGATTATCATTCATAAACACTAAGTACAATATTGATGGACAAAAAAGCTTAAAAAACAATATAAATATTAATAATTTTATAAAAGATATTTCTTACCCTTATCCAAATATGATTATCATTGACAAAGGAAGAAGTAGTGATGAAAAGAGTGTTATTTTAATTAAAAATTCTAAATATATAGGTTTTGGTTATTTTAGTTTAAATTACCAAATAACAAACTTAAGTATACTAGAATCTCTAATAAACCAAGTTAAAGAAAACAATAGTTACGATAGGTTAATAATTAATTATTTAAAAAAACATAAAGTTGAAAAAATTATTAACACAGAAATGATAAAGTGAAAAAAACATTAATTACTATCTATGGACCTACTGCTGTTGGTAAAACCAAACTTAGTATTGACTTAGCTAAACTATTAAAATGTGAAATAATCTCTTGTGACTCAAGACAATTTTATAAAGAACTTTCTGTTGGAACAGCAATACCATCTCCAAAAGAATTAGAAGCAGTTAGGCATCACTGTATTCATAATAAATCAATAAATGAAATTTATACCATTAAAGAATTTCAAAATGAAGCTTTTGAAATAATCAATGAGCTTTTTAAAATTCATAATTTTATTATACTCGTAGGCGGTTCAGGGCTATATATGGATTCAATAATAAATGGATTTGATGAATTTCCTGAGATTGACAAAATGGTTAGAGATAAATTGAACTTGAAATTCCAAAAATTTGGAATTAAATACCTTCAAAATAAACTTGAGGAACTAGATCCAATTTATTATTTAAAAGTTGATATTAATAATCACAGAAGATTAATAAGAGCTTTAGAGGTTTGTATAAGTTCAAAAAAGCCATATTCATCATTCATTGGAAAAAAAAGAAATAAAAACACTTTTAATGTTCTAAATTTTGCCATTGAAATGAATAGAGATGAACTTTATGATAAAATAAATAATAGAGTTGATCACATGATTTCACAAGGATTAGTAGAAGAAGTTAAAAGTTTAATTAATTTTAAGAATGTAAATGCATTAAATACGGTGGGCTATAAGGAGTTGTTTTTATATTTTGAAGAAAAATGCACTCTTGATGAAAGTATTATTGAAATTAAAAAAAACACGAGAAGATATGCTAAAAGACAAATGACATGGTTAAACAGCAAAAAAAATATAAAAAAAATCAATCATACAATTTCAGCACAAGAAGTAAAAAGAACTTATCTTGATTTTAAATAAGTTTCAACATTTCTTTCTATTCTTTTAGTAATATTAAAAATGTCTGCTTTTACAAAAGGAGTTCCTGTAATTTTTTCATATAATTCTATATATCTTTCAGAAACACCATTAATATAATCATCATCCATTTCAGGAATTTCTTGTCCCTTTTTCCCTTGAAAATTATTATTTATAAGCCATTGTCTAACAAATTCTTTGGATAACTGTCTTTGTGGTGATTTTAAATTCTGAAGTTTTTTATAGCTATCTAAATAAAAATACCTAGACGAGTCAGGGGTATGTATTTCATCAATTAAAATAATTTCTCCATTTAAATTTTTGCCAAACTCATATTTTGTATCAACTAGGATAAGTCCTTGATCATAAGCAATTTTTGATCCCTCTTCGAATAATTTTAACGTATAGTCTTCTAATTTTAAATAATCTTCTTTCGAAACAATATTTGTTTTTAAAATATCGTCTTTGGAAATATCTTCATCGTGGTTACCATCAAGAGCTTTTGTTGTTGGTGTGATAATTGGGAAAGGAAATTTATCATTTTCAATCATTCCATCTGGCATTTTAACTCCACAAATCAGTCTTTTACCCGAATTATATAATCTTGCAGCATGCCCTGCGAGATATCCTCTAATTACCATTTCAATTTTAAAGGGCTCACAAATTGATCCAATTGAAACATTTGGATCAGGGGTACTCTGTAACCAATTTGGAATTATGTGGGATGTAGCATTTAACATCTTCGATGCAATTTGATTTAGAATTTGACCTTTAAATGGAATTCCACGTGGTAATACAATGTCAAATGCTGAAAGTCTGTCTGATGCTACCATAACTAATAATTCATTATTAATGTTATATACATCTCTAACTTTTCCACTATATTTCGATACTTGATTAGTAAATTTAAAATCTGTTTTAATTATACTGTTCATCAAAATTAATTTGTGTGTTCTGTTTTTTTATAGGCATCTATTATTCTTTTAACTACTTGGTGTCTAATAACATCTGAATCATCTAAATACACCATTTGAATACCATTAACATTTTGAAGGATTAGATTTGCTTCCTTTAAACCAGACATAACTCTTCTGGGAAGATCAATTTGCCCAGGGTCACCGTTAATCATAAATTTAGCATTATTTCCCATTCTAGTCAGAAACATTTTCATTTGATTGTGTGTAGTATTTTGTCCCTCGTCTAAAATCACAAATGCATTATCTAAAGTTCTTCCTCTCATATAAGCTAGTGGGGCTATTTCAATAATACCTCTACTAATATAATCTTCAAGCTTTTCTATGGCAATCATTTCTTTTAATGCGTCATAAAGAGGTTGCATATAAGGGTCTAACTTATCTTTCATGTCGCCAGGTAAAAAACCCAAACTTTCTCCAGCTTCAACAGCTGGCCTGGTTAAAATTATTTTTTTTACAATTTTATATTTTAACGCTTTGACAGCAACTGCAATACCTGTATATGTTTTTCCAGTTCCAGCTGGTCCAATGGCAAACACCATATCATTATTTTCAAAAGCTTCGACTATTTTAATTTGATTGACTGTATGAGCTTTGATTTTTTTCTTCCCTACACCATATAAAATTAATTTACCATGCATAGCACTAATTAATTTATCACCATTTCCAGACATGATTGAGTTTATAGTTTTTTCATTAATACTATCATTATCTTTCATGATAAATATTAACGAATCTAAACGAACTCTAAGTTGGATGACTAAGGAGTCTTCTCCGTTAGCTAAAATCCTATCTCCTTTACATATAATTTTTAATTTTGGAAAATTTTGTTTTATTATTTTAACGATATCAAAATTTTTTTTATCAAAAAAATCTATTGGATGGATATCTTTAATAAAATATTCTAGTTTTTTCAATGATGATTTGTAAGTTATTAATTGGCAAGTTGTAAATTTATGTAATTTTTTATCTATAATATTATTTTTTATTAATAAATGGCTCTAATTACTTTAACAACTGATTTTGGAAATAAAGATCACTTTATTGGATCTGTTAAAGGAGTTATTTATAGTGAAATTCCTGAAGTTAAGATTGTTGAAATTTCAAATGAGATTTCACCTTTTAATATTGCTGAAGGAGCTTACATTATAGAAAATGCCTATAAAAATTTTCCAAAGGGGTCAATTCATATTTTGGGAGTTGATTCAGAGAAAACACCAGAAAAAAAACATTTAGTAATAATTTTAGATGATCATTACTTTATTTGCGCTGATAACGGAATCATGTCCTTAGTTGCGAAAAGAATTAAACCAAAAAAAATAGTAGAAATTACATTAAATAATAATCATAGCTCTAGTTTTACATTACTGGATGTTTTTGTAAAGGTAGCGACTCATATTTACAGAGGTGGTTCGATTGACTTAGTTGGTAAAAAAATTGATACTATTAAAGAACTTTATGATATTAACCCCATTTTAAATGAAACTAATAAGGAAATAACAGGTAATGTAATTTATATAGATAATTATGAAAATGTAGTTACCAACATTACTAAATCAATTTTTGATGAATTTGGCAAGTCGCGGTCTTACACTATTAATGCTAGAAATTATAAGTTTAACTCAATTGTGAATTCATATAGTGATTCTATTAAGTTTGAAATTAAAAGGGAATTAAGAAAAGAAGATGGTAAAAAAATTGCCATGTTCAATAAAGCTGGTTTTTTGGAGTTGGCAATATATAAAAGCAATCCATTAATAACAGGCGGTGCTAGTAGTTTATTTGGTTTAAAGTATAGAGATATTATTACAATTAAATTCGATTAAACATTTAAAAAGTGTTAATAAAAATGTTTTACTTTAACATTTAATTCTAATATATTTACTTTTTTAATTATCACAATGAAATTTATTGTATCTAGTTCTCTTCTTTTAAAAAACATTCAAGTTTTAGGTGGCATTTTAAACACAAATAATACACTTCCTATTCTTGATTATTTTCTATTTGAAATATCAAAAAAATCATTAAAAGTAACAGCATCTGATTTAGAATCAACTTTAACTGCAGAAATTGAAATTGAATCTAATGATGAAAATATTATTGCTATTCCTGCGAAATTGTTAATTGATACACTAAAAACTTTTCCTGAGCAACCATTAACATTTAATGTTTTGGAAAATAACACAATTGAAATCAGCTCAAATCATGGAAAGTATGCATTAGCTTACGCTAAAGGGGACGAATTTCCTAAAACATTAACCATAAGTGATGCATCAAATTCTATAATTTCTTCTCAAGTTCTTTTTCAAGCTATCAATACTACTATTTTTGCATCTGGAAATGATGATTTACGACCAGTAATGAGTGGAGTATTTTTTCAGTTTTCTAGTGAAGGTTCAACTTTTGTCGCTACCGATGCTCATAAGCTTGTTAGATATGTAAGAAATGATTTTAAATCTGATAAACTAGTTGAATTTATAATGCCTAAGAAGCCGTTAAATATTTTAAAAGGCATTCTAATGAATAATGATTATGATGTCAAAATTGAGTTTAATGAGAGTAATGCAAAATTTATCTTTTCTAATTTATCACTAACATGTAGGTTAATTGACGGAAAATATCCAAATTATGAAGCTGTGATACCCAAAGAGAATCCTAATGTTCTTACAATTGATAGATCTTTATTTTTAAATTCTGCAAAGAGAGTGAGTATATTTTCAAATAAAACAACACATCAAATTAGAATCAAAATTAATGGAAATGAGTTAATAATTTCTGCTGAGGATTTAGATTACAGTAACAAAGCTGAAGAAAGATTAACTTGTAATTATAATGGTGACGATATTGAAATAGGTTTTAATTCAAGATTTCTTACAGAAATGCTATCAAATTTAAATTCAGATGAAGTTAAACTAGAACTGTCATTGCCAAATAGAGCAGGAATCTTAACACCTACTAAGTCCAGTTCTGAAGAAGAAAAAATTACTATGCTGGTGATGCCCGTAATGCTTAATAATTAAAGATAATAATCTGTTCTTATAAAGCTAGACTGTTTCGAGTCAATCATTTCCCTTAAAATACTCTTATTTAGCTCATTATCTTTTGATGCTACAAAGGTTCTAATCGAAAAAGATCTAAGAGCATCGTGTACGCTTAAAGTAGAAACTGCAGAATCCTTTCTTCCAGTAAAAGGATAGATGTCTGGACCTCTTTGACAAGCACTATTTAAATTCACTCTACAAACAAGGTTAACTAATGAATCAATTATAGGTCCCAAAATACTGGCATTTTTTCCAAATATACTTACTTGTTGTCCATAATTGGATGAAGCCATATAATCTATTGGTTTGGAGACATCATTAAAAGAAACAACAGGAATTACTGGTCCGAACTGTTCTTCTTTATATACTTTCATTTCATGAGTTACTGGATAAAGAATTGCTGGATAAACATAATTTTTTTGCTTCTTTCCCCCTCTTTTATTAATAATTTTTGCGCCTAAATTTGTTGCATCATCTATTAGGTCAGAAATATAATTTGGTTTAGAAGGCTCTGGCAAGGGTGTTAATAGAGTATTCTCCCAAGGCATTCCTAATTTTAAATCATCCACTCTTTTGGAAAATTTACTTAAAAATTCGTCTTTTACATCTTCATGTACATATAAAATTTTAAGAGCTGTACAGCGCTGACCATTAAATGATAAAGTTCCTGAAATACATTCATCAACTGTTAAATCTATATCGGCATCTTTTAAAATTATTGCAGGATTTTTAGCCTCAAGTCCTAAAACTAATCTGAGTCTATTTTTTTGAGGATGTAAATCTTGTAATGAAATAGCAGATGAACTATGTCCAATTAAAGCTAAAACATCAATTTTTCCTGTCTCCATTATTGGAGTTGCCAACTCTCTTCCTCTTCCAAAGACAATATTTACAACGCCGGGTGGAAATGATTCTTTAAAAGCCTCCAGTAATGGGGCAATTAATAACACACCATGTTTAGCAGGTTTAAAAATAGTCGTGTTACCCATAATAATTGCTGGAATCAGTAAAGCAAAGGTTTCATTTAGAGGATAATTATAAGGTCCTAAGCATAATACAACTCCAAGTGGTCCTCTTCTTATTAAGGCTCTAACCCCAGAGGAATTTTGAAAGTGTGCACCATTTCTATCAATAATTTTATATTCTTCAATTGTATCTTGTATATAATCAACCGTTCTGTCAAATTCTTTTTCAGAATCTTTAAGATTTTTTCCTATTTCCCACATCAAAAGCTTAACAACTTCATCTCTTTTTAAAACCATTTTATCGACAAAATTTTCCATGCAATTTATTCTTTCATAAACCTTCATTGTTGGCCATATTCCTTGACCTTGTTTAAAAGCTTTTGAAGCTGATTCTAAAGCATCAATTGCTAAATCTTTAGACATTAATGGAGTTGTTCCCAATAGTGTAGGTTCTTTATCATCGGTATCACAAAGTAGTGTTGAAAACACATTGGCCATTTTACCATTCCATTCTTTTATTTCTCCATCTATAAGAAATTCTTTGTGTATTATATGATCTCTTATTATATATTTCTCGGGTATATTGTTCATAATTACAGATTAAATTTGTTTCATTGAAGTCATAGAAGCACGTAATTTTTTTCCAATAAGCTCAACTGGATGGTTTCTAATTATGTCATTAACCTTTATTAATTCTTGGTTGTTGGTTTTTTTAGACAACTCGTAGGGTTCTCCAATATGTTTGTTATCGATGTCATTCATAAAATCTTTAAGTAAGGGTTTACAAGCATGATCAAATAAATAACAACCATATTCTGCCGTATCAGAGATTATCTTATTCATTTGAAAAAGTTTATTCTTTGAAATTAAATTAGCTATAAGTGGAGTTTCGTGTAGAGATTCATAATAAGCAGACTCATCAATAATTCCAGAGGCAGTCATTGTTTCAAAGGCTAGCTCTACTCCTGCTCTTACAAATGCAACTAATAATAATCCATTGTCAAAAAATTCTTGTTCGGTAATTTCATTTTGTGATGAATTAGTTTTTTCAAAAGATGTTTCTCCAGTTTCAGCCCTCCATTTTAACAAGTTTTCATCATTATTTTCCCAATCTATCATCATAGTTTTAGAAAAATTTCCAGACATAATATCGTCCATATGTTTTTGAAATAACGGAGTCATAATTCTTTTTAAATCTTCAGATAAATTAAAAGCTTCAATTTTTGCAGAATTATTTAATCTATCCATCATATTAGTTACTCCACCATGCTTTAATGCTTCAGTAATAGTCTCCCATCCATATTGAATAAGTTTGGCTGCATAAGATGGATTAATACCGTTTTGAATCATTTTATTAAATGAAAGTATTGAACCCGTTTGCAATACTCCACAAAGAATAGTTTGTTCACCCATTAAATCAGATTTTACCTCTGCAACGAAAGACGATTCTAATACTCCAGCTCTATGGCCACCAGTAGCCACAGCATAAGCCTTTGCGTAATCTAAACCGTTTTTATTTGGATTATTTTCAGGATGAACTGCAACCAATGTAGGAACTCCAAACCCTCTTTTGTATTCTTCTCTGACCTCACTTCCTGGGCATTTTGGAGCTACCATTATAACAGTTATATCTTTTCTTACTTTATAGCCCTCTTCAACAATATTAAAACCATGTGAATAAGAAAGAATCGAATTTTTTTTCATCAATGGCATTAAATTATCTACAACATTGGTATGATTTTTATCAGGTGTTAAATTTAATACCATATCTGCATCTGGAATTAACTGCTCAAATGTTCCAATATGAAAATTATTTTGAGTTGCATTAAGAAACGAATCTCTTTTCTGATCAATTGCAGATTGTCTTAATGCATAAGAAATATCTAAACCTGAATCTCTCATATTTAAACCTTGATTCAAACCTTGTGCCCCGCAGCCAACGATAACAATTTTTTTATTCAAAAGAATATTTACACCATCATCAAATTCAGAGGAACTCATAAATCTACACTTTCCTAATTGTTCTAATTTTTGTTCCAAAGTCAATTGGTTGTAGTAATTTTCCATAATTTATTTGTCTGTATTTAAACCTAAAATGTTTGATATATTCATTGGCTCTTTAGAAACTGAAATCCTCCCAGATCTTACAAACTGTAATAATCCATAGGGTTCTAGGGAATGATATAACTTTTCCGTTTCATTTCTCCAGCCAGTTTTTTCAATAACAAAGTAATTTGGAGAAACAGTTACTATGTTAGCTTGGCTTTCTTTTATAATTTTTTGAATGTGTTTTTCATCAAAAAGTGATTTAGACTTAACTTTGTACAAAGCCGTTTCTAAATAAATAGTTTCTTTATCCGTATGAAAAAAAGCTGCAATAACCTCAATTTGTTTTTCAATTTGTTTTATGATTCTTTTTATATTTTGTTCTGAAATAGAAACTACTATTACAAACCTAAAAATATTATCAATTTCAGACGGAGAGGTCGTTAAACTCTCTATATTAATATGTCGTTTTAAAAAAATTGCTGAAATCCTGTTTAACAAACCAATGTTATTTTCAGTATATATAGAAATTGTATATGTATTAATATTTTTGCTCATAAACTTACTCTAATCTTACATCAGAAACTGATGCACCAGATGGAATCATTGGAAATACATTTGCTTCTTTTTCAACTTTAACCTCAAGAAAATATGGCTTATTTGAATTCAACATCTTTTTTATTGAAGACTTTAATTCCTGTCTTTTCTCAACTTTTTTAGCATCAATGTAATAACCTTTAGCAATAGCAACAAAATCCGGATTTATCATTTCAGTTGAAGCGTATCTTTTTTCAAAAAACATTTGCTGCCATTGTCTTACCATTCCCAAATATTCATTATTTAAAACAACTATTTTAACCGCAGATCCTGTTTGAAATATTGTTCCTAGTTCTTGAATAGTCATTTGATAACCACCATCTCCGATAATTGCAACCACCTCTCTTTTAGGAGCTCCCATCTTGGCGCCTAATGCAGCTGGAAGTGCAAATCCCATTGTTCCTAAACCACCTGAAGTTACATTAGATTTAGATTGCTTAAAGCTAGCATATCTACATGCAACCATCTGATGTTGTCCCACATCAGTCACAATAATTGCATTCCCATTAGATGCTTCATTAATTTCTCTCACCACTTCTCCCATAGTTAAACCATGTTTTGTAGGATGAATATCGTCTTTTATTACTTTTTCATATTCAACTTTGTAATATGATTGAAATTTACTTAACCAATCTTTGTGTGAGTTTTTTGTGGCATTTTTAGTTAGTAAAGGAAGGGTATTTTTAACATTACCTAAAACAGCAATATCAACATCTACATTTTTATTAACTTCAGCTGGATCAATTTCTAAATGAATAATTTTTGCTTGTTTGGCATATGTATCTAAATTTCCTGTTACTCTGTCATCAAAACGCATTCCGATAGCTATCAATAAATCACATTGATTAGTCAGTACATTAGGGCCATAATTTCCATGCATACCAACCATACCCACATTTAGGGGATGTTCTGTTGGTAATGCAGATAAACCTAAAATTGTCCAAGCAGCAGGAATCCCAGTTTTTTCTATAAACTCTTTAAACTCATTCTCGGCATTACCTAAAATAACGCCTTGTCCCCAAACAATTAATGGTTTTTTTGCAGAATTTATTAATGATACTGCGTTATTAATGTCTTTTAATGAATAATCAGGGGTAGGTTTGTAACTTCTAATCGATTTGCATTTCTTATATTTAAAATTCATCATTTCAAATTGCGCATCCTTAGTAATATCTATAAGTACGGGGCCAGGTCTTCCAGATTTAGCGATATAAAAAGCTTTAGCTATTATCTTTGGAATGTCAACTGCTTTAGTTATTTGACAATTCCATTTAGTCACTGGAGTTGAAATTCCGATTATATCTGTTTCTTGAAAAGCATCAGAACCTAGTAAATGTGAAGCAACTTGACCAGTAATACAAACCATTGGAGTAGAGTCTATTTGAGCATCAGCAATACCAGTTACTAAATTTGTTGCACCAGGACCTGAGGTTGCTGTAACAACTCCTACTTTTCCAGAGACTCTAGCATATCCTTGAGCAGCATGAGTTGCACCTTGTTCATGTCTAGTTAAAACATGATTTAATTTATCTTGAAATTTATATAATTCATCGTAAATAGGCATAATTGCCCCACCAGGATAACCATATATTAAGTTAACATCTTCTTCAATCAAACATCTAATTACAGCTTCTGCGCCTGATATTTTATTCAATTTATTCATTTAAATTTCATCGGTTACACACCCATTAGATGCGTTAGACACATTTTTAGCATATTTATTTAAAACTCCTCTGAAAACTTTTAGATTCGGTGACTTCCATTTTTTTCTTCTTATTTCTAATTCCTCATTAGAAATATTTAATGTTAAAGTGTTTTTTACCGCATCAATAATTATTTTATCTCCATCTTCAATTAAAGCAATATTTCCACCATCTTGAGCTTCAGGACATATGTGA
>Ga0209425_10000520_pt1 | contig 47093 bp, 41 predicted proteins | sample COG_05_FD_184749 | JGI IMG/M metagenome (GOLD analysis project Ga0209425, IMG submission 184749) | Pelagic Microbial community sample from North Sea - COGITO 998_met_05 (SPAdes) (version 2) | ecosystem: Environmental > Aquatic > Marine > Neritic zone/Coastal water | place: Helgoland, sampling...
TGAAGACCCATGCCCTTCATTAGCTGATTCAAAATATAATTTATCTGTATCATCCGGAACATGTTCATACTGAGGTAATGCCCACATATTATCATATGCTTCATCATCTGGAGTTACAAGCTCATTATATTCATTTTCCCCTGCGAAAATAAGGACTGGTACATCATGATTGAGGTGCTCTTCGATTAAGCAATAATAGTCACTTTCAGCATTACAATTAACAGAATCTAAAAATGCAACCGCTGGATTTAATAATATGCCAGTTTTTAATGTAGAGTCTATTGTCAAAGCAGTATGCGCTCCGCCTCCACTTGTTGAATAACCAGAAACAGCAAAACTTGATGTATCGATCATATTAAATAAAGGTGATATTTGTCTTCCATTTTCTGATTTTACTGTTTCAATAGCACTCAGGAGGGCAATTGCTCTGTCCATATAATCCCAATCTGAATTGGAATCCCTTAAAGTCTCATCTAAGTTGCCAATTGACATGGCTACATAACCGTGTGAGGCATAAAATTGAGCCCAATTTATTAGACCGGGTTCGGACCCAAAAGCATCAATGAGTACAACACTTTTATAGGGTGGACTAGCATCAATAGGATAATATAAAAATCCACTGCTGTATAAGTCACTAGATTGGAGACCGTCAAGCTCTGTTAAATAAGTGTATTCATAAGGACCATTATTAGTTCCTCCGCCGCCGTTATCTTCACAAGAATTTTGTTCTTCATTCCAAGTGCAATAATCAGGATATGCCGCACAATCTGTTTGATTTAAATCACTGCATTCAGAAAATGCAAATTGTAAAAAGTAAATGACTATTAAAAAAAATACTTTTATATGAAACATTCTATTTAACCTTTATCTAAACCTAAGTTAAGAATTATACGTATTAAAATGCTAAGGTACTCACGATTAAAAATGTTTTAAAAATATATTTTGTATAAGGAGCAAACTAGGGAGGATATAATAGATGAAATTTTAATCTACTATAAAGTGTCTGCTCCTTTTACAATTTAATTAATAGTTTTTAGCAACCCTCTTTGACAAACGCGAACGAATTCTACTCAAAGCAACATCCGTGATACCTAAATAAGATGCTATCATTTTAAGAGAAATTGATTGGATTATCTTCGGATGATTTTCAACCAATTCAAGATATCTATCTTCTGCAGATTTCGTAATCATGGACTCAAATCTTTTCTCAATATTCTGATGAAATAAATTTGTAATCTTAAATGCGATAATTTCGAGGTTGGGAATTTTTCTCTTCCCGATCTCAAAATTTTCTTTTGTCAGCTCCCATACATCACAATCAGTGACAGCTTTTATTGAGTACCTTGAAGGTTCTTCCAGATAAAAACTCGGGTAGACCAATGCTGGAGAATCTCTAAATATAAAGTCTCTAACGAACACTTTCGAGCCATGTTGATATTCCATCGAAAGAATACCCTTATTTAAGTAATAAACAGACTTTGAGATAGTTCCTTGTTGATCAATTACAGATTTTTTTTTGTACTGTTTTCGACAGTGTAGTGCTCCTAAAAAAATTTTTTCTTGTTCATTAAGCGACGCAATTTTACTCATTCTATCAACATGAGAATTTTTTGATTTTATGCTAGACACATATTATCAACGGACAAAAACATTCCAGTACTCACACAAAATTTTTAAAATATTTATGCTAAAAAAAGATAAAAACAAAAAAAATGCAATATTTTGAACTTACAGTTTGACTCAAAAGTATCGCGCAATATATATTAAGATTCGCCAATCACGCATTAAATAATGCTTTCACTTTAGTCAACTGTTTTGTTTTAAAAAATTGCCGCAGGGCATGAAAACCACATATCTATATAGGATGTAAATTATGGCAGAAGCATTAGATCTCAACATACCCCTTGGTGAAGGCGGAACAGAATCAGTCGAAAACATTATCAAACCTCTCCTAGAACTCGAAAAGGAGAAGAACAAAATTGATAAAAATGAAGCTTATACGATTGAAAATTATTATACTGACGACGCCCTAGGCTCAGACGTCTTAAAAAATAAATATCTAGCACCTGGAGAAAAACATCCATATCAAATGTGGGTAAGACAAGCAAAGGCCTTAGCCGGAGTAGAAAAAACAAACTCCGACAAAGAAAAGTGGGAGGAAAAATTCTACTCAATCCTTGAAGATTTTAGATTTGTTCCAGGTGGAAGAATTATGCATGGCGCTGGAAGAGAGGACATCACAACCACCTTAAATAACTGTTATGTTGTCGCTGTTAAGGACGATTCAATCAAATCAATATATAATACAATTATTGAAGAAGCTTTGACCTATAAATATGGTGGTGGCTGTGGCCATGATTTATCGCTATTGAGACCATCAGGTGCTCCTATCAATGGTACTGGAGGAGACTCTTGTGGTCCAACAGGCTTTATGAATCTTTTCAGCGAAAACACAAATACCATTGCACAACATGGTCGAAGAGGTGCAAACATGCAAACACTCAGGATTGACCATCCAGACATAGAAAAATTTATTACTATTAAAACTGGTGATATAAACATGGTCAAATATTCTAACATTTCCGTATTGTTGACTCATAAATTTATGGACGCTGTTAAGAATGATACTGATTTTGAATTAGTATTTGATGGGCAAGTTTACGAAACAATCAAAGCAACAGATCTCTGGAATAAAATTATCAGTAGTGCTCATGCAAGTGCTGAACCTGGTTTATTATTTTGGGATACTATGACCGATTATCACAATGCAGAGTACTGCTCGCCACTAGTTTCTACGAATCCCTGCGCAGAACAACCACTTCCTGATGGCGGATGTTGTAACCTAGGAGCTGTAAATTTGGAACGTTTTGTGGATGAAAATCAAAACTTTATGGTTGAAGAATTTAAAGAGACTGTTGAAATAGGTACTAGGTTCTTAGACAACGTCGTCGATTATAACTTGGATAGACATGCACTTGAAGATCAGAAAAAAAATGCTATGAATGACAGAAGAGTTGGTATGGGCATACTTGGTCTTGGAGATATGCTTGTAAAGATGGGCATTAAATATGATAGTGAAGATGCCATTCAGACAATAGACCAAATCATGACGATTTTTAGAGATGCCACGTACGAAACCAGCATAAACCTTGCTAAAGAAAAAGGCCAGTTCCCTCATTTTGATTGGAAAGGATATAATAAAAGTAAATTTGTAAAGTCCCTTCCTAAATCATTAAGAGAAAGAATTAAAAATAACGGAATTAGAAATTGCACTCTAACCACAGTTGCTCCTACAGGTAGTGGTGCTATAGTTGCAAGAGTAACATCTGGAGTAGAACCAATTTTCGCAACTTCATACAAAAGAATGGTTAAAAAGAACGATGGCGGTTATGGCAAGGAATTTGATCAATACACAGTATATCACCCAATTATAAAAGAATTATTTGGTACAGATGAAGATTTGCCAGAGTATGTTACAACATCTCACAAAATTGATCCATTTTTTAGGGTAAAAATGCAGGGTACGGTGCAAAAATATATAGATTCTTCTATCTCCTCTACAGTTAATCTAAAAGAAAATACAAGCATAGAAACAGTTGCAGATATTTACATGAAAGCCTACGAAAATGGTTTAAAAGGAATTACAGTCTATAGAGAAGGTAGCCGTGAAGGCATTCTAATTACCAATGATGACAAAGAGGAAGACAAAAACACTGAAACTAACCTAGGTCAGTCCAAAGAGGTAGAAGGCCAACCACGTATAAGACCTACTCAAACTGCAGGATTAACAAGAAGAATAAAGACAGGTGAGGGGACTCTTTATATAACTATAAATGAAGATGAGCAAGGTCTATGTGAAGTGTTTACTACCATAGGTAAAGCAGGCGGCAATGCAGCAGCGCAATCTGAAGCAATAAGTCGACTAATTTCGTTAGCATTAAGATCTGGAGTCAATCCGCAATCAATTGTAAGACAATTAAAAGGTATTTCTGGTCCGAACCCAACATGGGAAGATGGGAGACTAATACTTTCTACCCCAGATGCAATTGGTAAGGCTCTTGATGATTATTTACATGAAAAAAAACAAAATCCGCATGATGATGATGGAAAATTATTAATCACGATGGACACAAATAAAGATGAAAAATTAGCAAAAACTATAGATCCAGAAATGATTGCTTCAGCAAAATTAATGATGTGCAAAAGTTGTGATAGTAGAAGTGTAGTAAATGAAGGTGGATGTCTGACTTGCCAGAGTTGTGGCTGGTCGAAATGTGACTAATAAATATTAATCACTAATGGAAAATACTAAACTTCCATTAGCTCTTTTTCTTTATTTTCTTGATGTAGTTCTAAATCCTTAATGTGGCTATCTGTAATTTCTTGTAAATCTGTCTCACGACCTTTTATTTCATCCTCACTTTCGTTTTCTTTCTTACCATAGTCATGAATTTTATGAAGGGTATCTCTTCTTATATTACGAATGGCGACTTTTCCATCTTCTATTATTTTGTGGACAAATTTTATTAATTCTTTTCTACGCTCCTCGGATAATGCAGGAATAGGTATAAGTATAGCATTCCCATTATTCCCAGGAGTATACCCTAAATTTGCGTCTACAATAGCCTTCTCAATTACAGGAATAAGAGACTTTTCGTAAGCCTGCAACGTGATTAACTTCGGTTCAGGAATGGAGACAGTTGACACCTGATTAAGAGGAGTAGGAGTACCATAATAATCAATAACGATAGAGTCAAATATTTCAGGGTTAGCTCGCCCAGTTCTTATTTTATTTAATTCATTTTGCGTATGGTTAACAGCTGAATCCATACGCGAGAAAGCGTCTTGGTGAATATTATCTAACATTATTTGCCTATAGTAGTTCCTATTTTACTTCCCATAATTATATCATACAAGCCACCCGACGACTTAATATTGAAAACACGAATTGGAATATTATTTTCATTACATAGTGTAATAGCGGTCATATCCATTACACGCAAGTTATCTCGAATAACTTTGTTGTATGTTAAATTTTCATATTTTTTTGCATCAGAATTCTTAATAGGATCCTTATCATAAACACCATCTACCTTTGTACCTTTTAAAAGGATTTCTGAACCCAATTCATTTGCCCTTAAGGCAGCTGCCGAATCCGTGGTGAAAAATGGGTTTCCAGTCCCTCCAGCAATAATTACAATTCGTCCTTTTTCCATATGCCTGATTGCGCGCCTTCGAATATAGGGTTCCGCTATTTGTGTTACATTAATTGCTGATAGAGCTCTAGTCTCGCACCCAACTTTTTCCAATGCATCTTGCAACGCTATAGCATTCATGATCGTCGCTAGCATGCCAAGATAATCACCTGTGACTCTATCCATTCCACCAGCGCTAGCTTCCAATCCTCTAAAAATATTACCAGCACCAATAATCAAACCAATTTTAACATTGGCATCGTATACAGGTTTTATCTGTTGAGCTAGGTAAAGGACTTTTTCAGGATCAATACCGAAACCATGCTTATTGGCTAATACTTCACCGCTGAGTTTTAATAAAATTCGACTGAAAGCTGGTTCAGACATTTTTTAAAAAAAGAAAAAACCTAATTTTGAGGATTTGACTCACCAACTGCAAAACGGGTGAATTGACTGATGGTAATATTTTCACCAAGAGTAGCAATTGTTTCAGTCATTAAATCAACTACCTTCTTGTCAGAATCTTTTATATATGCCTGTTCCATCAAACAATTTTCTTGATAGAACTTTGAAAGTCTTCCATCAACCATTTTTTCAATAATATTATCCGGTTTTCCCGAAGATTTTGCCTGATCAGTATAAATTTCTTTTTCTTTTTTAATTACATCTGTGGATACAGAATCTTTATCAAGAGATATCGGATTCGTAGCCGCTATTTGCATAGCAAGGTTGTGAGCCAATTCAATGAAACCATCTGTCTTAGCTACAAAATCAGTTTCACAATTGACTTCGATCATTACACCTAGCCTTCCACCTGCATGAATATATGAATAAACTAGGCCTTCCTTAGTCTCACGCTCACCTTTTTTTTCGGCCTTAGCAGCACCTGATTTTCTGAGATAGTCAACCGCACTGTCTACATCACCATTAGACTCAGTAAGGGCATTCTTACAATCCATCATTCCAGCACCCGTTTTATCTCTTAATCGCTTTACAGTTTTAGCATCTATTGCCATAGATTATTCCTCTTCGCCTTTTGCTTTTACAGGAGCTATAATTTTTGGCGTACTATTAGTAGTTTTATCTGCAGAGTCATCCTTCTCATCCTTATTCGTACCAGTTATCTCTAAAATTGAATCTGCAATGCAGCCTACAATAAGTTGGATTGTTCTCAGAGAGTCATCATTAGCAGGAATCGGGAAATCAATTTTATTAGGATCTGTATTGGAATCAACTATTGCTACCGTAGGTATGTTCATACTAGTGGCTTCTTTAATAGCGGTCGCTTCGTACTGACTATCTACAACGACAACAGCATCTGGCGGTTTTCTCATATCTTTAATACCTCTATGCTGGTCAGAAAGTTTAACTTTCTCCCTATTAAGCATCTGAGTTTCTTTCTTTGTAAGGTTTTCGTAAAGATTTGAACCCTCTTTTTCCAACATTTTTAGTCTTTTTATACTTTTTTTGATAGTTGTAAAGTTAGTTAGAGATCCACCTAACCATCTTTCAACAATATAAAACATTCCACACCTATCAGCCTCTTGCTGAACAATATCCTTGGCTTGCTTTTTTGTACCTATAAACAATATTTCACCATTTTTCTTGACGATACCTTGGAGAAAATTCATAGCTTTATCAAAAGCGGCAATTGTTTCTTCTAAGTTAATGATGTGAACACCATTTTTTTCCATTAAAACATATGGTTTATAATTAGGATGCCATTTTCTTGTCACATGACCAAAATGTGCTCCTGTATCAATTAAATCTTCAAATTTTATGAGTGCCATATGTTTGTTCTTATCTTTTAGAAAATTGAAACTTTTTTCTCGCGCCAGGTTGCCCAGGCTTTTGTCTCTCTACTTTACGAGAATCTCTTGTTAATAAGCCATTAGACTTTAAAATTGGCCTATCTTCAGGTGTAGCAGAAATGAGAGCTCGGGAAATACCAAGTCTTATTGCGCCGGCTTGCCCTGAAAGACCCCCACCTTTAACATTAACAGAAATGTCATATTCTTTATTTTTATCAAGCGCAGCAAGAGGCTGTTTAACCATAGTAGCTAAACTTTCTCTTGGAACATAATTATCAAGAGCGACGCCATTAACCTCAATGTTTCCCTTACCTGGGGATGTTAAGGTGACTCTAGCTACTGAACTCTTTCTTCTACCTGTTCCATTAAATTTTGATTTTTCTGCCATTTTATAACTCTATTGTTTTTGGGGATTGTGCTTCATGAGGATGATTCGTTCCAGTGTAAACCTTAAGATGCGAGAACATTCGCCTACCAAGTTTATTGCTTGGTAACATACCCTTAACTGCTTTTTCAATTATTCTTTCAGGATAAGTTCTTCTCATATGAGCAAGACTAGTCGTTTTTACACCACCAACATAGCCCGTATGTCTAAAATAGGTTTTTTGTTCCTCTTTATTACCAGTCACAACCACTTTCTCAGCATTAACAACTACGACACAGTCACCATTGTCCATGTGAGGAACATAATTGACTTTGTGCTTTCCTTTAAGAATTTGAGCAATTTTACTTGCCAATCTACCCAATACTTGCGAATCTGCATCTGCAATCCACCAGTTCTTCTCTATTTCTGATATTTTAAGTGTTCTTGTCTTCATATTTAAAACATTTAAGCCTGCGAACTTAATTAATTGATTAGTTGATTTCAATCATTATTACAAAGAAAATTGAAATATCTTAGTTTTATCAGTTTATAAAGTAGTGGCTATCTGCCCACTTGAAATAGTATACTTTACCCGACCTGACAACTCTTGGTTTATAAAAGGAGAATTTTTTGATTTAGACTCGATATTTTTTTCTTGAAAAGTCCATCGCTCTTCATCGTCAAAAATAACTAATTCTGCCTCTTTGCCTATTTCAAGTAAATTATTATCAAATCCCATTATTTTTCTTGGCGAAATTGTAAGTAGCTTAATTATATCAATTAAGCTTAAACCCTCTTCATCAGCAAGTATTTTTTTCACAACTCCAAAACAAGATTCCAAGCCAATTAATCCACAAGTGGCTAAATCAAAAGTTGTCTCTTTATCATGTGCGGTATGAGGCGCATGATCTGTAGCGATACAATCAATTGTTCCATTTTTTATGCCTTTTATTAAAGCTTCTCTAGATAATGGATCTCTAATCGGTGGCGCAACTTTTAAATTCGTATTATAATCTTCAAGGTACTCATCATTATAAAATAAATGATGAGGAGTTACCTCAGCAGTAATTTTATCATAAGCATTCTTCATCTCATTAATATATTTAACAGAGTCTGCTGTACTCACATGCGGAATGTGCAGCCTAGCACCTGTAAGCTCAGCTAATTTTAAATCTCGAAAAACCATAATTGATTCTGCAATACTTGGGTTACCCACTAATCCAAGCCTTGTCGAGACCCTACCTTCATTCATTAGGCCCTCTGCTCTAAGACACTCATCTTCAGCATGATTAATTATTGGAAGTCCGAACATCTTTGAATACTCTAATGCCTTCCGCATAACCAAACCATTTTGGACTGGTAAACCATCATCACTAAACGCAACCGCACCGGCTTGATGCATAAGACCCATTTCGCTTAACTCAGCACCATGCTGCCCTTTTGTTACTGATCCTATTGGGTGAATATGAACAGGCAGCGGCTTTGACTTTTCTATTATATAATTTATGGATTCCGGGTTGTCTACTGTTGGTTGAGTATTAGGCATTGTACAAACCCTAGTAAAGCCACCGGCTAACGCCGACATAGAACCTGACTCAAGTGTCTCCTTATCCCCATTTCCTGGATCTCTAAAATGAACATGTAAATCACAAAACCCATGTGTTAGAGTCAGACCACTACAATCTATGGTTGTAATTGCATCGAGGTCTCGGATTCTGCCTATTTCTGCTATTTTCCCTTCTACCAATAAAATATCGGCTATTGATTGACTTTCTTTTAGAGGATCAACTACCGTGGCATTTTTTAACAAAACTTTATTATCTAATTTATTAACCTTCATTTGCGCTCTCATCTTTAACCCCTAAAAGCAAATATAGAATTGACATTCTTGAGGCTACACCATTAAGAACTTGATCTAATATTATTGCTTGGTCACTATCTGCAACTTCACTATCGATTTCAACACCTCTATTCATTGGACCAGGATGCATAATTGCTAATTCTTTTTTTCTTCGATTAATTCTTTCAGAAGTAACACCAAACAATCTTCGGTATTCTCTATTTGATGGAACAAGTCCTATACCCATCCTTTCTCTTTGAATTCTAAGAATATTTACAGCATCTGCCCACTCGATAACTTCGTCAATATCATAATTTACTTTTACTCCAAGATCACTAATATTTTCAGGAATTAAATTAGCCGGACCACAAACCGTCACATTTGCCCCCATTGAAATAAGACCATACATATTACTTCTTGCTACTCTACTATGATTAATATCTCCAATAATTGCAATGTTAAGATCTTTTATTTTACCAAATTTTTCTTGAATGCTCATCATGTCTAAGATTGCTTGAGTGGGGTGCTCGTGAGTGCCATCGCCGGCATTTACAACTTTCGCATCTATAAATTCAGTAAGATGTTTAGAAGACCCTGGAGCAGGGTGTCTCATAACTACAGCATCTATTTTCATAGCTTCAATATTTTGTGCAGTATCTTTAAAACTTTCACCTTTTTTTAAACTACTTGTTGAGGCTGAGAAGTTGACAGTATCCGCACTCAACCTCTTTTGGGCAAGTTCAAAGCTTATTCTTGTTCGTGTTGAATTTTCAAAAAATAAATTAACAATCGTCACTCCCTGGAGTGATGGTACTTTTTTTATGGGCCGATTTAGCACCTCTTTAAATTCGAATGCAGTATCAATTATTTTTTGAATATCTTCTCTTGGAAAATTTTCTAAACCTAAAAAGTGCTTATGGTCAAACATTATCCATCTCCAAATATTAAAAATACACCTTCATCGTTGTCTGACTCTTTTAATTTAACTTCTACATGTTCACCATCATTAGTGGGAATATTTTTACCCACAAAGTCAGCTCTAATAGGAACCTCTCTATGCCCTCTATCAATAAGCACGGCTAAGGCAACAATTGAAGGACGGCCAAAACTGTTGATTTCGTCAAGTGCTGCTCTAACTGTTCGGCCAGAGAAGAGAACATCATCAACTAGAACTACAATTTTCTCATCTAAATTAAAATTTATATCTGTGCCTTTGATTTCTGGCATAGTGAGTCGCTCTCTAAAATCATCTCTATGAAATGTAATATCTAAGGAACCCATAGGTACATCAATATCTGTAAGATTCTTCATAAACTTTTTTAATCTTTGAGCAATAGGAACACCTCTATTATGAATACCCAGAAGTACTATCCTAGATATATCACTATAGTTTTCAACAATTTCATGTCCTATACGTATTATTTTTCTAGAAATATCACTAGATGTTAATATTTGTTTATTTTTGTTCATTGCTTAAAAAAATTAGAAAGTCAGGGAGAGCATAAAACGAATTTGAATTTCCTTTTTAGTCTCTCTGTACTATTTTAAAGGTATTATTATTGATAAATGTTACAAAAAAAACGAATACCAAAAAACTATAAATGAATTAATCAATGTAACTGCTTCTGTATATGTCACTAATATGTAAACCAAGCTCTTTTAAATCTAAGTTTGTAGTATCAACCGTAAGGTTTACACATTCTTTTTTGAACCATTGATTTTGCTTCCTAGCATACTGCCAAGTTTTATTAACGATGATATCAAACAATTCATTTTTATCTATTTTCCCCTCTAAATAATCTGAAATTTGTTTATAACCAATTGAGTTGAGAGCTGGGAATGGAATATTTTTTTTATTCTTTAGAGCAATCAAGTTTTCAACTTCTTTTATCCATCCATTGTCTAGCATTTTTAATGCCCTGTCTTTAATGATTTTTCTGTGATCATCCCTTTTTAAAACCAAAAAAACAGTAAACAAATCTAGCTTTTTGGATTGATTCATTTTTTGATTGTCAAAGTGCTTCGTGGGAGGAATTCTACTAATTTGATATATTTCAAGTGCTCGAACTAATCGTTTTTTATTATTTATGTGAACAATTTTGGAATATACCGGATCAATTTTTTTTAATTTTTCGTATAAAAATTCAGGATTGTCATCATACTCTTTTTCTAAATTTGATCTTATCAAACTATTCGAGCAACTTTTATCAAAAATACCGCGCGTTATTGCACGGTAATATAGGCCTGCTCCTCCGATAATAATCGGAGTAAACCCGCCATCAATAACATCCTTTACTTTTGATAAAACCATATCAGAATATTTACCAGCAGATACGATTTCATTAGGATCCTTGATGCCAATAAGGTGATGTTTAATTGACATCATCTCATCTTTACTGGGCTGAGCTGTCCCAATTGGCATTTTCTTATATATTTGCCTAGAATCGAGTCCAATTATTTGACCATTTATATCTTTTGCTATTCTGATACCCAGCTCAGTTTTACCAATAGCAGTTGGTCCAATTATAGTTAATATTTTTTTCAATTAATTAATTGCTATTTTTACAAAAAAGTTAAATCAATGTACAAACCTTGCATTAAAATATGCATAAATTTTATTAATGGGTAAGCGTAGTATTATAATTTTTCGTCACGGTAAATCTGATTGGGACGCAACATATAGCAAAGATCATGATAGACCATTATCTTCTAGAGGAATAGAAGCATCAAAAAAAATGGGTCGTTTTTTGAAAGACATAAAGACGATGCCTGATATTATTATTTCATCAACTGCGGTGAGGACAAAAACGACTGCAGAGCTTGCTATTAAGTATGGAGGTTGGTCATCACATTTTATTACGGATAATAGAATTTATGGCTGTTCTTCAAATTTCTTATTAGAACTTACTCATCTTTTAGATGACTCAAATAGTATGGCTTGTTTTGTTGGTCATGAACCTACATGCTCAAGCTTTATTTCGTTGTGCACTTTTCAAAGCGAGAAATTTAAAACAGCAAGCATGGCAAAAATTGATTTTAATTGTGATACTTGGGAAGAAGTTAAATTCGGAAAAGGAAACCTTGACTGGATAAAATCTCCTAAGGATATATCTTAAATTCTTTCAAACCTTCTATCTAACTCCTCTAACGATAATTGCATTATTATTGGCCTTCCATGGGGGCAATAATAAGGATGGTCTGTAGAAAATAAACGATTAACCAACATAACCATTTCATCTTTTGACATTTGATCTCCAGCTTTAACCGCCGCTTTACAAGCAAAAGACGCAGCCAATGCCTCTTTATAAGAGCTATACTTTTTTCTTGTACTTATGAACTCATCTATAATTTCCTTAATAATTTTTTTCTCATCACCCCAGCTGATATCTGAAGGAGTGGCTTCAACAACTAGTTTTGAATTTTCTGTTTCAACTATTTTAAACCCGATTTTTTCAAGGTAAGGAAAAATTTCTAAAAGGATATCATATTCATCTTTTGAAAATTCAATTTCTTCTGGGAATAATAAAGTTTGAGATGACATTATTTTTGATTCAAACGCTTGTAAACACTCTTCATAAAGTACTCTTTCGTGCGCCACATGCTGATCAATAACAACTAATCCACTATTTAATTCAGAAATGATATATTTCTTATGCACCTGCCACATTTTTTCAATGTTAAAATTGTCTATTCCGTCTTTTGAAGAGTCAATATTTGATGCGTAAAGTTTTGCCCTATCAGTTTTTTCAAGGTTTGAAACCAGTCCGTTACCTTGAATGGTATTGTTGAAATCAATAGAAGACTGATTATTAGAATTTTGAAAAAATGAGCTTGAGTCAGAGCTTATTCTTTGAAAATTTGGAATTGTATTTAGTATCTCTGATAACGATTGACTTACTCCAGACTTTAATACATGATATACTCTCCATTCATCATTGAATCTAACTTCTGTTTTCATTGGATGAACATTGACGTCTACCTGTTCATAGGGCATTTGAATATTAATAATAAAAAATGGGTACTCTCCTCGCTGTACTAGGGATTGATAAGAAGAATAAACTGCAGAATTTAAAAGTCTATCTTTAATGTATCTACCATTCAAATAAATATATTGTTCTCCAAAACGTTTACGAACGAGATTAAGGTTCCCAATATATCCAGTAAAAGTAAAATCCGCTTTTGAAATTTCTATAGGAATAATATTTTTTTGATAGGTATTATCAAATAAAGAACCAATTCTTTCTGATAATGTTTCAATTAATAAATTAATCACTTTTTTCCCATCTACGACCAAAGAGAAACCAACCTGAGGATTTGACAATCCAAAACGTTTGACCATCTCAATAATTTTTCTTCCTTCAGTTCGAGGGGTTTTTAAAAATTTCCTTCGTGCTGGGGTGTTATAGAATAGATTCTGAATAGTAATTTGAGTTCCACTAATGCTTGGGGCCGGCTTTATACCACCCGCCTGCCCATCTATTACACTAATTTCTGCGCCACCAGAATTCCCATCATCGGAAATAATTGATAATTGAGCAACCGAAGCAATGCTCGCTAAAGCTTCGCCTCTAAATCCAAGCGTGTTAATATTAAATAAATCATCTAGTTTCGATAATTTACTCGTATGAAAACGTTTAATTGAATTAGGCAGCTGATCTTTTTTAATGCCGATACCATTGTCTCTGACCTGAATCAATTGATTTCCTCCCTGCTCAATTGTAATATCAATTTGATTTGAATTAGCATCAAGACTATTTTCTAGCAATTCTTTTACTACAGAAGACGGTCTTTCAACAACCTCACCAGCAGAAATTTTATTTTGTAAATCTTCAGAAAGGCGAGAAATATTCATTTTAAATATTATGGCTAATTATTTTTTTTGTTAATGAAAAAGCTCTCCGGTGTAAATAAACAGATTCTTTCAAAATATTGTCAACTTTTTCAACGATTTTAGAATCGTAGTCTTCAATTTTTTCAAAACTTGATAGATTGATTAATACATTCATACAACCTCCACGAGCACCAGCTAGACCTACCTCTGCTGCAACATGACCATCAGTTACAGAATTTGGGTTTCCATTTTTAATTATATCTATTGACATCCTAATAATTTCCAGTGAAACCTGGGCAGTTTCAAGCGGAATATCCGTAGCAAGTTTATTAGCCAAAAATAGTTTTTTGGCTTTATTTTTTTTATCTAATGATGTTTTACTTGGAAGTTTATTAGCTGACATGAGATCATAAAATGCTGCAGTATCTTCATCGACAAGTTCCATTAATCTTTTTTGATATTTTTGCGCTTGCTCACCAAAATCACTCATTTTTTTCTTCTTATTTATGAACTCTTTTTTTTCATGAGTAAGTGCGGCGACCATTGATAATAGAGCAGCACCTAAGGCCCCAGCAAAAGCAGATACGCTTCCTCCACCTGGGGCAGGACTACTTTCTGATATAGAAGAAATTAAATTTCGCCCAGTTAAGTCCATTAGCTTTGTAGCTTTGTCAGCAATAGCATACTCAATAATTTTTTCACTTACCTTGAAAGTTGATACATCATTAAGACCTAAACTTTGAATAGCACATTCTAAAACATCATTTTCCGATACCCCTAGAGTCCTACCCTGTTTATTAAGATAATATTTTCCGGATGATAAAATTGCCTTTTTAGGTATGAGCCCCACTAATTCGCTCCCAGTCACTCGAATACCTCTCATATTAGCCAATTCACAAACAGCATCAAAAACATGGTGTAATGAAGATATTTTAAAATTTGTAAAATTTATAGATATTTGAGCCCTATTATATTCTTCTACATACCACCCTATTGCTTTAATATTTTTAAATATTCCAGGTACTTTTACTGGAGAGCCATCTTTATTTCTTACAATTTCTCCATCGAGCAGATTATGTGATTCAGGATTTTTTTTACGTTTACTTCTACCTAGCTCTCTTATATCAAATGCTATGTCTGTAGCTAAACGTTTATCTTTTGTATTTAAATTAATATTATATGCAATTAAGAATTCTCTACATCCAATTACAGTTGCGCCTGCAAATTTATTCAGAGGTTCAACACCATAGTCAGGTTTCCAATTTGCCTTTTTTAATTTACTAGAAAGCCCCTCGAATTCTCCTTCTCTTATTATTGCAAGATTTTCACGATCTGGTTTTTGAGCAGATTTTTCATATAGATAAACTGGAATATTTAGATCTTGCCCGACTCTTTTTGCTAATTGATGAGAATATTTAATGCATTCTTCAATAGTGACGTCTTGGATGGGAATAATAGGGCATACATCAGTAGCACCTAATCGAGGGTGGGTTCCTTTGTGAATTGTCATATCAATTAGCTCAGAAGCTCTCTTTATTCCTAAAAATGCAGCTTCTAAGACATCAAAGGGCTCACCAACAAATGTAACGACTGTTCGATTTGTATCTTTTCCTGAGTCCACATCCAAAACGGTAACACCCTCAATAAGTTTAATAGCATCGACAATACTATTAATTTTATTGCTGTCTATTCCTTCACTAAAATTAGGAACACATTCTATAAGTTTTTTCAACAACCTTATCCTTTTAACACCATAATTTTTAGATAAAACATCATATATAATACACCTACAAGCAATAAAATTAACCGCATGAGTGATTTTTTACCACTTTTGCTTTTATGATAAATACGTTTCAAAAAATCAAATACTTAATTAGAGTTTAAAAAAATATATATAGAAATAAATTAAATATGGGATTTATTATAAAAGAGAATAAATGAATACCAGTTGCCATACTAAAGATTACAATAAAAAATAATATTTTTGGACCATACATTTCCATTTTGTAGACCATCTCAATTCCAAATTTTCTCTCAATAAATGGCGAAAGAATTTGAGAACCATCTAGAGGCGAGACTGGTAAAAGATTAAAAATAGCTAAGGTTATATTAATCTGCATAAAAATCACAATGAATGATTTAATAGAACCTGTTAATAAGTTATTTCCAAATAAAAAGCGTAAGCATAGCGCCGCTATTACTGCTAAAAATAAATTTGAAATTGGTCCGGCAGCAGCTATTTTCACCATATCTTCTTTAGGATTTTTTAAAAACCTAACATCAACGGGTACAGGTTTCGCCCAACCAAAACCCATTAATAATAATGCGATTGAGCCTACAGGGTCTAGGTGAGCCATCGGATTCAATGTTAGTCTACCTAATTTTGCAGCTGTATTATCCCCTAGCCTAAATGCCATCCAAGCATGCGCAAATTCATGGAAGGATAGAGAAAATATTAAAGAAGGTATTAAAAGAACAATAATTTCAATATCCAGATTCCCAAAGATCATTACGCATATTCCTTTTTATTTTTTTTTGAGCGAGGATGATAATGATTGTATTCATTTCTTAATGTGGTTTTATCTAGATGGGTATATATTTGTGTTGTGGTTATATCAGCATGCCCTAACATATGTTGAACGAATCTTATATCTGCGCCCCCCTCAATTAAATGAGTAGCAAAAGAATGTCTAAATGTATGAGGTGATATCTTCTTTATTAAATCAGATTGAATTGCCCACTTATTAACAATTTTATTGACCATTGCTCTTGTTAAAGGTCTACCATTTCTACTAGTAAATAATTGTTCTGAACTATTATCATTTAAAAGCTGCTCTCTATAATGATTTTTAAATTCATACCATATATTTCTTGATTGTGCTCCAATAGGAACGACTCTCTCTTTTGAGCCTTTTCCTAAAATTTTAACTAGACCTGGTCTTTTTTTTAGTTCCGCATTGTACGCTAATTTAATAGAATGGTTTTCATCATAACTTTTTGCCAGCCCTGCTTCAATGACATTAGTTTTTCCATTTTTGTCATTATACTCTATTTCATCCATATCGTCAATTGTCGGTTCTAAGAATGGTTGAATCACGCTCAGATCACATAACTCAGATACACGAAGACCGCAGGAATAAAGCATTTCAATTATTGTATAGTCTCTAAAATTTAAAGGGTTATGTCTTGGAATAACATCCATGATAATTTTTATATCTTCAATGGTTAAAACAGATGGTAATTTTTTCTTTAGTTTTGGAGTATCGATTGACAAAGAAGGATTATCATTTAATATTTTTTCTTTCGATAGAAATTGATGGTAGGAACGAACAGAAGCCATCATCCTTGCAATGCTGGCAGGAGCAAGAAAAACACTGCTCAAATTTTTAACATAATTTCTTATATGGTTTTGCTTAATTTTTTTTAAGGTATCTAAATTCTCAACATTATTCAAATAATTTAAGTACCGCAGAATATCAGCACTATAAGCTTCTATTGTTTTTTTTGAGCCATTTAATTCTACCCGAAGCATCGTTAAATAATCTTTCAGGTAGGATTGCTTCAATTTTCTATAACTGAATTTTCAACTTGATCGCAAAGTATTTGGCCTATCATTATATGAGCCTCCTGAATTCTTTGAGTATCCTCAGACGGTACTTTAATTGTTATGTCTGCGAGGCCATCGATTTTTCCACCAGACTTACCAGTAAGGACAATTGTTTTTAATTTTTTAAAATTTGCCTGTTTTATCGCGCTTATCACATTTTTTGAATTACCACTAGTAGATATGCCAATCAATACATCACCTTCATTTCCTAGACCCTGAATTTGTCTTGAAAATATCGATTCAAAATCTAAATCATTTGACCAAGCTGTAATAAAAGAAGAATCAGTTGTTAACGCAATCGAGGGTATTGGCATTCTGTCATGGTCAGACATTCCACCCATAAGCTCGGTTGCTAAATGTTGAGCATCAGCAGCACTACCACCATTGCCGCACCATAAAATTTTGCATGATGAATTTATTGATTCAATTAAAACTTCTGCTGCATCTTCTATATAGTTTAAACCATTTTCAATAATCGCTTCTTTGGTTTTAATGCTTTCCAGGATTTGTTTTTTTATAGAGTTTTTGTTCATAATAATAACTGCTTTCTTAATTATTTTGCGATATTCATTAATTGTGTATTGCAGATGCAAAATCATTCATTAATTCAATAGAATTTTCAATTGCAGACCCCACAACAATAAATGAAGCACCAGATTGAGCAAGTTCATTAGCATCTTTTGGGGTCTTTATCCCTCCACCAACAATTAAATCTAACTGACTTTCTTTCGCAACGATTTCTACTACCTCATTAGGTACTCTTTTTTTTGCTCCACTTCCGGCCTCTAAATATAAAAATTTCATTCCCAAAAATTGAGCTGCTAATACATGACTTATTATTAAATCTATTCTGCTTGTAGGAAGGGGCTTTGTACCACTGATAAATTCAACTGTTGTTGAAGAGCCTCCATCGATAAGAATATAACCAGTTGAGATTGTTTCAATTCCAAGATCTTTTACAATTGGAGCTGCTAGCACTTGTTCGCCTATGAGATAATGAGGATTCCGACCTGATATTAGCGACATAAAAAGCATTGCATCAAAATGTCTATTAATTTGATTTATTCCACCAGGAAAAAGGACTAATGGAATATTAGATATCGATTTAATTCTTGCAATTCTTTCATGATATAAGCTATCCATCATTAAACTTCCACCAATAAAAATAGCATCTACATCATTTAGATTCGCATGTTCAACAAGTTTTTCAATTTTATCATTATTTTTTTTATCGGGGTCAATAAGTAAAATGAAACTGGTTCCATTAACTTTAACAGAATTTTGAAGTCTAGATAAAACCTTCATTTATACTATTATTAAGCCATAATCTTTATGGTTAAGTAGATTATCACTATTTAGAGTTTCGCCATCAAATTCTACTTTTACAATCCACCCAGAACCATAACAGTCTTGATTAATATTATCAGGGTTATCTTCTAAGTCCTCATTAATTTCAATAACAGTTCCATTTATTGGAGCATATAATTCGGATACAGTTTTAACTGCTTCTATTTCACCAAATGGCTCACCAGAAACAATTTTTTGCCCCACCTCTGGTAATTCTAAAAATATAATATCACCCAATTGGCTTTGAGCAAAATATGTAATACCTATAGTCACTTTCCCATCTTCTTTCTTCACCCACTCATGTTCTTTTGTATATAGTAATTTTTCTGGTATATTCAATTAATTATCCTTTTTTTTCCTTTGATTCAAAAGTGAAACTTTCTAGAAAACTTGTGTCAAATTTTCCAGAATTAAAATTTTTGTCTTCCATTATTTTTTGATGATATGGGATTGTAGTTTTTACACCTTCAATAATTGTTTCTTCAAGAGCTCTTTGCATTCTATTTATAGCTCGTTTTCTATTTTTAGCATGAACTATTAATTTACCAATCATAGAATCATAATGAGTTGGGATTTCATATCCACTGTAAGCATGAGAATCTACTCTAACACCTTTTCCACCAGGCATGTGAAAATTATTAATTTTACCAGGAGATGGCCTGAAGTTTTTTTCAGGATCTTCTGCATTTATTCTACATTCAATAGAATGACCACGAAGCTTATAATCTGGATTATAAGCGGGGCAATCTTTACCACTATGAACGCGAATTTGTTGTTTAATAAGATCCACACCGGTTACCATCTCAGTTACTGGGTGCTCAACCTGTATTCGAGTATTCATTTCCATAAAATAAAAATTCTGATTCTTATCTAACAAAAATTCAATAGTGCCAACACCCACATAATTAATGGCTTTGGCTCCAGCAATTGCAGCTTTACCCATTTCAAGTCTTAATTTATCATCCACAGCTGGAGAGGGTGACTCTTCAATTAGTTTTTGATGTCTTCTTTGAATTGAGCAATCTCTCTCTCCAAATTGAATTACATGCCCTGCTTCATCTGCTAATATTTGAATTTCAATGTGTCTTGGTTCTTCAATAAACTTTTCAATATATAAGTTACCATTCCCGAAACCATTTAAAGCTTCTTGGTAAGCGACTTCATAAAGATCGCTTAGCTCTTCTTTTTTTGTTACAAAACGCATCCCGCGGCCGCCACCGCCTGCTGTCGCTTTCAGCATAATAGGATACCCCATTCTTTCAGCTATTTTTTTTGCTTCTTCAGGCCCAGACAAAATACCCTCGCCTCCCGGAATGACTGGAACACCAGCTGACTTCATTGTCTTTTTTGCAGTCGCTTTGTCTCCCATTGATTTTATCATCTCTGGCCCTGGTCCAATAAAGCTAAAGCCATTTTCTGAACAAATCTGTGAAAATTCTGCTGATTCTGATAGGAAACCATATCCAGGATGAATAGCATCAGAATTTGTAATTTCCCCAGCCGCTATTATTCTTGGTATATTTAAATAGCTTTCAGAACTGGCAGGTGGGCCAATGCAAACAGCCTCATCTGCAAATTTAACGTGCAATGAAAACTCATCAGCAGTGGAATAAATTGCAACAGTTTTAATACCCAGCTCGTGACATGCCCTCATAATTCGCAGAGCGATCTCACCACGATTAGCAATAAGAATTTTTTTAAACATGCTAAATTGAATTTACTCTACAATGAATAATGGCTGATTAAACTCGACAGGATCAGAATTACTAACGAGAACTTTTTTAACTGTACCCTCTAATTCTGATTCAATCTCATTCATAATTTTCATTGATTCAATAATACATAGCACTTGACCTACTTTAATCTTATCTCCTTCAGATACGAAAGGTGGCTTTTCAGGTGTTTGAGAACTGTAAAAAACACCTGGCATTGGAGAAAGTATTTTTTCGCCAGAATCAATTTTTTCAGGATTGCTTTCGAGGCCTCTATCATTTGATGTTTTATCATTTTGAATTATAGTTTCTGCCGCTGCTGCAGCAGAATTTGACAATATGCTAGAAGCATTTTTTACGACGCGAATTTTTCTCCCCCAAAATGTAATCTCAATTTCATTCACATTTGAATTTTCTAATATATTTATTACCTCTTTAACTTTATCTTGCCACATTTTTTTTCCTAACCTTTAATTATCTTTTGCTCTTTCAACATAATCACCACTCCTGGTATCAATTTTTATTCGGTCATCTTCATTAATAAATAATGGAACTTTAAGTTCATAACCAGTTTCAACTGTAGCTGGCTTATTAGCCCCGGTAGCAGTGTTCCCTTTAAACCCAGGTTCAGTTTTTATTACAGCTAGAATCACATGCGCTGGAATTCTAACATCAAGAATTTCATCGTCGTCAAAAAGAATATCTACGTTCATGCCTGCAATTAAGTAGTTTTTATTATCTGATATTATATCGGTATTTACCATCAGTTGCTCATAGGATTCATTATCCATAAAAACAAAATTTTCTCCATCAAGATAAAGAAATTGCATTTCTTTTGCTTCTACTCTAATAAACTCAATTTTCGACCCTGAATTAAATGTGTGATCAATAATTTTCCCACTTTGAATGTCTTTTAACTTTGTTCTTACAAATGCGCCACCTTTTCCAGGTTTAACATGCTGAAACTCAATTACCTTCATTCTTTTAGATTTAAAAATAATTACTGCATTATTGCGAATATCTGCTGTTGTTGCCACAAAAACCTCTTAAATGTTTAATGATATTACTGTTAAATATAAGTTTTCTTAACTACTCTTCAAATGCAGGCTTAATAATAATGTATATGATCTATTTATTAAGAAAAAACTTTTCAATCATATCCATTGCTTTGCTTTTGTCACTTTCAATGTCAATATGAGACACCTCAAATTTTGCATATTTTATTAAATCAGCTTTTTCTAAAAATTGAACCAACTCATTAAAGTTATCTTCACTGAAAGAAAAAATATTTTTATTTTGTTTGATTTCTTCTGTCGTCATTTCAAGAGCATTTATGTACTGCACCTTTTCAACGAACTCACGAATAATATGGGATAACTCAACGTATATCTCTTTTGTAAATCCAGTTGTTTTTATAGAAAAAATTCTGTCTTTGGCAATTTCAAAAGGATTTCTTTGAATACTACTTGAATTTTTACGATGTTTTTTGACTAGTCTCCTGCGCCAAACAATAAAGGCCATATATACTAAAATTAGTATAATTATAACTTTGACAATTATCGCATAGGGAATAACTCTAGAAACTTTAATTGGCGATTTTATTGGCCTGACTTTCACAGAATCGTTCGATGCTATTAAAGATTTAATATGAATTAATAATTTTTCCGCTTCAATTTGATAACCTTTATTATTATGTTTTTTTAAAACTTTTACATAATAAGAAGGGGTATAAAACTTTCCAGTTTCCCAAAACGCGATTCTAAAACTTCTCCCGATGATAATATTGTCTTCTATAATACTTCGTTGCGAGATAATAGAAAGAGTATCATTTTCAACTATTAATTCAGGGAATTCTAATTGAGTATCTTTATTTAAGTCGTGTATTTTGATATCCCACTGAATTTGATCTCCAATACTAGCAATAGTGGTATCAATTTTTGAGACTACTTTTAGTGACTGCGCACTTGAGAACGAAAGAGTGAGAAGGAGAGGAAAGATTAATTTAAATTTCTGTTTTATTTTTTACCTCTTTTTTTAAAAAATCTCATTAGCGGTTCAACATAATCTTCAGATGTAGAAATAGGAATAATGTCTAGTCCCATCTTTTGCGTGGATTTATAAAACTTATTAGTTTTTTTAGTGTTTAAATCATTCATTTGTTTTAAATAATGATTATTAGATGTATCAATCCAAAATTTTACACCAGTCTCAGCATCTTCAGCTTTAAGCATACCAATGTTAGGAAAATTTTGTTCATAAGGATCAAAAATATTTATGCCAACTAAATCATGTTTACGAGCTGTTATTTTTAAAGAATCTAAAAATCCTTCATCTAGAAAATCAGATAATAAGAATACCACAGCCTTTCTTTTTATGACTTTCATTAAAAATTCAAGAGCATTTTTAATCGAAGTTCCTTTAAAGTCTGGCTTCGTGTATAAAAGTTCTCTTACTACTCTCAAGACGTGTGATTTACCTTTTTTTGGAGGGATATATTTGACTATATCATTTGAAAATAATATTAGACCGACCTTGTCATTGTTTTTAATAGCAGAAAACCCCAGAACACTAGCAATTTCAGCACTAACACCTATTTTCTGATAATTCTTTGACCCGAAAGAACCAGAAGAAGATATATCGACTAACAAAATAACCGTTAACTCCCTCTCTTCTTCAAAAACTTTGATAAATGGACTACCAGACCTAGCAGTAACATTCCAATCTATAAGTCTTACATCGTCACCAGGCTGGTATTCCCTTACTTCAGAAAATGTCATGCCTCGGCCTTTAAAAGAAGAGTGATATTCTCCGCCAAAAAAGCTATCTACTAAACCACGCGTTCGAATCTCAATCCGTTTTACTTTTCTAAGTATTTCACGCGGCAACATAGGTATTAAGGCACTTCAATTTTTTCAAAGAGCCTTGATATAACTTGGTCAGTAGATAATTCTTCAGCCTCAGCTTCATAAGTTAATATTACCCTATGCCTCAATATATCGGCACCTATGTATCTAATGTCCTCAGGCGTCACATATCCCCTGCCATCGGTAAATGCTCTAGCCTTTGCAGCTCTAACGATATTAATGGTTGCCCTAGGCGATGCACCTACATCAATTATCCCATCAAGATCTTTAAGATTATATTTTAGCGGGTCTCTGGTTGCAAAGATTAAATTTAATATATAATCTTCTACTTTCTCATCAACATAAATATCTTTTATTATATTTTGTGCTTCAATTATTTTTTCAGGCTTAACAATTGGATTTTCTTCTGCGTTCTTCGAGGATTGAGTATTTAACCTCATTAGTTTTTTTTCAGAATCAATATCTGGATAACTAACAATTAGCTTAAACATAAAACGATCTACCTGAGCCTCTGGTAATGGATAAGTACCTTCTTGCTCAAGAGGGTTTTGAGTTGCTAAGACTAAAAAAGGAAGATTCATTTTAAAAGTATTTTCGCCAATGGTCACTTGTTTTTCTTGCATTGCTTCTAGAAGAGCACTTTGAACTTTTGCAGGAGACCTATTTATTTCATCAGCAAGGATAATATTTGAAAATATCGGACCTTTTCTTGTATCGAACTCTCCAGATTTTTGATTGTAAATTAATGTACCTATCAAATCAGCAGGAAGCATGTCTGGTGTAAATTGAATTCTTTGGAAACCTGTGCTAATCGACGAAGCCAACGTTTTTACAGTTAGTGTTTTAGCAAGTCCGGGTACACCTTCTAAAAGCATATGGCCATCTGCAAGCATACAAATAATAATTTTATCTAGAAGGGTTTTTTGGCCAACTACTTTTTTTTGGAGACCATCTTTTAATGGTTGTACAAAATCAGAGGCCTCTGATATACGATCATTAATAGCTGATAAACTAAACTCATTCATTTTATAAATTTGATATTTAAGAAGTAATGTGTTTTAAAGCGGGAATTTCATTGATATCTTTTCCAAGATAATCAATTTCAAATTTGACTGAAGGATACAACTCATGCTTAGGGAAATTATCTAAAAACACTTGATATTCTTTACGAGCTGAATCGAAATCTTTTAAGACATTCGCATATATGTAGCCTATCATAAACTGCGCAAGTGCCTCTTCTTTAGAGCCAATGTATTTAGATAGAACAATTCGATATTCTGTTAATGCTTTTTCAAAATCTCTTAGATCATTCATATAAATATCACCAACTATATACTGAGCTTTAGATGCCAATTCGTGTTTAGGAAAGTTTTTAACCAAGTAGTCGAGGTTATTAATCGACTCCATTGTCATTTTCCTTTTTCTCAACGTTTCAGCATTATTTATAATCCATCCCTGAAAAGCTTCTTTTTCTTTTTTTGCCTGCTTAGAATGCAAAGAATTTGGGTAGTTATTAATTGTTTTTTCAAGTGCTTCGATAAGATTTCCAGGGTCGTTTTTCCAATTTTTATATATGCTTGCTAATTTGTATTGTGCATATGAAGCAAGACTATCATTGGGGTATTTATCTAAAAGAGTATTTAAATTTTTAATAGCATCATCTTCCTGATTTTTATCAAGATTTAATTGCGCAAGATTAATTAAATCGGGCGCATTTTTTGCACATGAAATAAAAAGCATCAGAACAGGTAATATTAATAAGTTTTTAGATATATTCATTTTATTTGTTCTATTTAATTTGAATTAATTTAATATCAAATTTTAAGGATAACATTAATAACAAAATAAGATATTTTAAGTTCCAAAATATATTCAATTAAAATAGATATTGCACTCCAAAATTAATTTTTCCATTACTAAAAATGACTTTATTATCTATGCTAGGGATTGCATAATCAAACCTCACTGGCCCAAGTGGAGTTGCAAAAGTAAAACCAATCCCAACATCCCAACCCAATTTGCTTTTTACTAATTTATCAAAATTTTCAGAAAGAATGCCACCATCATAAAATAATGTCAACCCTAAGTTCTGATTAAATTGATGACGAAACTCTGAATTTATAAGTAACCTATGTGTTCCACCCTTTGGGATATTTGTTTGATCATTAACAGTACTATATTTTAAAATTTCCCACCCTCTCATATTTGAACTTCCACCTAAATAAAATTTTTCATAGCTATAATCGATATAAGAACTTTCCCAGAACCAAAATCTCCCTATTTTAAACCTTGTAGCCAAAACAGATTTTTTTGATATTCTTAAATACTTATTAAAAGAAATATCAATTTTATAATAATCTCTAGCACCACCTAAAAAATATCCCGTTGACTTAAAATAAAGATCTAATAAATATCCTGTTTTTGGAAATAACGGATCATCTTTTTTATCTATGTGCAATCTGAAAGAGAGTGATCTTTGTTGTAGATTTTTTATTGAATTAGTATTGCTCGATTGATCTAATGCATTCACGCTATTATTGTCACTAAAATTTTCCCAAACAGTTGTGTTTTGAAAATACGATCTTTCATCAATCATAATTCTTTGTAGCATCTCAACTCCATACCGCTCTACACGGTCAATATTTTCTTGATCATAATTTATTAATGTTTCATAAAAGCTATTTAGCTTGGTAGGCCAACGTATGCCAAAAATCCAATTTGAATCAAAACCGATATCATAACGAAGTCTTGGTAAATTAAAATTTGTTTCCCATGGAAACCCTACTAAAAACTTTGTAGAAAAATTTGAGTTGGTATTAAAAATCGACCTGTTTCGCCATTCTATAAAACCACCTAAAGAGGGTAATGGATCTAATCCTTCATAAAATTCTATTGGCTCAAAGCCACCGACTGATAACCATTCTCTTTGCTTATATTCATTTAAGGATATGACCATATTTACTATCGAATCTGAATCTGTAACTTTCACTGGAGTAATATTTATAAGAGAATAAATATCAGTCTCTTTTAATCTTCTCTTAGACTTTTCTACCTTATCAGGATCAAAATAATCACCCTTTTTATAAATCAATTCTCTTTCTACTAGAACACCATCTTTAGAAGCAATGCCTTCAATATATGTTTTCCCAATAAATACATCTTTACCTTCTTGAATATTTATATTAATTGCAACTGAATCACCTATAATTGGCTCTATTTCTATTAATGAAAATAATTTTGAAAAAAGTTCCAATTTTTTTTGCAAACTCGCAACCCTCTCGTTAAGTAAAACACTATTAAAAGGATCATTTTTAAATAGTTTAAGTGTCCGTTGAATTTCATGAGAAGATAGACTCAAGTTGCCACTAATGTTTACTTCAGAAATAAAAAATTGTTTTCCTTCACTAACATTAAAAACAATATCAGCTTCATTATTGTGAAATGATGCAGATTCTTTAACATCTGCCAATAAAAAACCTTTAGAAATAAAATAATTTTTTAAAGTCAAGGCATCCATTTTTAAAAGGCGATTATTAAATGGCCTACCTTTGAATGTAAAAGAGAAATTTGACGGCCGTTGTCTGAGCAATGGCATTAGCTCTTTCTTTTTTATAGATTTATTTCCATCAATGCTGACAGACTTGATCTTAATTGCTTCTTCCTGAGCAATAAGATTACAAAAGATTGAAAAGCCTAAAATGGCGATGTAAAAATATTTTATCACGTATTATTTATCTTTTATATAGAACTAATAAGCGTATCTGTAACGATACTTAAGATGTAAGTTACCCTTATCATCCATGTTCCCTACAAGAGATAAATTACGATTTAATTTATATTCTACACCAATTTGTAATTGATCAGGGTTTGTAAGCGAAAATGATTTTTTATAGGATAAATTCGCATATGTTTTACTTCCAAATTTCTTTTTAGCAGAAATCTTAAAATCTTCTAATTCATTTCGCTCGCTAGCAGATAAGTTTTGACCACTTATAAAACTAGCAGTTCCTGAAACATCAATTTCATCAGGTTTAAGCAATTTTAGAGAAGACATCTCTTCAAGATTTTTCTCTAATTGAGTTTCAAGTAGCGAGCCAAGAACTGAAGTTGCTTGAACACCAAACCCGTTAGACAACATTGATTGATCTTCAAATCTAGAGCCAAAAGTTAATAATTCTATAATATCACTCTCAGAGAACCCGCTTGATGATTCAAGTACTAGGTCTGCATTATCTAAATCACCTTTGACTCGAAGTCTTATTTCTTCATCAGCTATCGTTGTAGAAGCTATTAAGTCCATATCGGGGTTTATACCATTATTGTCAAAATAGACATAACCATTTAGGCCTGAAAAATTATCTTTAAATGATAGAATTGAGCCGTCATCGATAAATACTTCACCCCCAATATTCCAAAAATCATTCCCGGTTTTTGATAGGCTAATCTCTCCAATCATTATTGCATCAACCTGTGAATTTTGAAATCGCCCTTCATTTTTTATAGGAACATTTATGCTGTATGACATAATAATTCCATCGTTAGTTACTAACCTTTCTCCTACGTCTTCAGATATAAATTCATGGAAAAGAGTCATATCAGCTACCTCAACGAGCCCAGTAATGTTAACAGTATCTTTTCCAAAAACTTTTACATTAATTGAATCGACAACGCCAACCAGATCTATTGGCATTGCTTCTATATAAATGTTTTTATTATTTATTGAATTAACTGTAATATTGTAGTCAGGTTCAAAAAATTTAGAAAAATCTATGCTCCCAGAAACCATAATATTATCGTGATCTTCATTTGATTTTTTATTATTATCTACTGAAGCACCATTCATATAACTAATTACTAATTCATTCTTTTTTAATAACGCATTTCCATCAACACTTGTAATAGGATTATCTAATAATGTTGTAAAAACACTCGAATTAGAAATTGAAATATTACCATTTCTTATTATCGATTTTGCATTCCCGCTTAATGAAAGATTAATGCTAACATCGCCTCTTATAGAGTCCAACTCTGAAACATACGAACTCAAAAAGAACATTGATTTTAAATAAGCAGAAGCTTGATAATCGATTGGTGCTTGTTCAAAAAATTGACCAAAATTATTAGAGCCCAAATTTAAATCAAATGGAATATCTCCCTTAGACTTTATACTTTCAAACCCATTAAGTGAGTTAGCATATTCGACAGATAATAACTTACCACTATAAAAACCTTTGCTTTTCACCTTACCAAGTTGTAGCCGATCAAAAACTGCGTTTTTAATAGATACATTATAATCGATTTCAGTTTTTTCTAATTTCCCGCCAATTTTTAATTCTCCTGATGCAATCCCTTCTAAATTGAAAAATTTTGGTATTAGCCTATGAACCATTGAAAGAGGCAAATCTTTGAATGTTGCATTTAAAGAAACATCTGCTTGTTTCGATGGTGCTTTTGTCGTGGGTAAGATACCAGAAAGTTGAAAACCTAAGGTTGTATCGCTAGTAAAAGAAAAATCATCAATTATGACATTACCAGAATTCAACATAAAAGAAAGAGTCATTTGGTCATAACTATTTCCAAGATATGATCCTTTTTTTAGAGCAACATCAACATCATATTTTAATTTTTTCCCATAATCTTGAAAAGAAATTTCACCAAAGACTATTCCCGATAAATCCAAATATTTATTATCCATAAATTGAGTTATGACATTAGCATCAAAGTTAGACATTTTTAATCTGCCCTCAGAACTCGAACCAAAAGTTAAAACGCCATCTAAAATACCATCATTGATATGGATTTCAAACGGATCAACTGATACTGCACTATCTTGATACATTACAAAAATTGGCTTAGCATTAACAAGATAATTATTTTGATAAGCTGATTGAACCCTATCAATCTTATATTTATTTTTTGAAAGCCATGAACCAGATATAAGTAAATAATCATTGCCAGCTTTGAAATGGCAATTCTCGATAATCATTCTATTTTTAGAAAAAGATATATCCAATGTCCCAGAATCAAAATTTTCGCTCCTCCATTTCCCTCCATCAATTTTAAGATTCACGAAACCAGATGGAAAATTTGAATCAGACTCCATCTCAGAATGAAAATTAATTGCTCTCATTGAAAAATCTTTATACCTGATATTTTGACAGTTCAAATCAGCAACGACATCTGGCTTATCAATTGTCCCTCTAATAATAAGCTTTCCAGTGGCCACTCCACCTTTAAATTCATCCATCCAAAAATTATTTATTATCTCAATATCTGCATTTTCTAATTCAGATATAATATTAACACTCCGTGTTTTTAAATCAACTTCACCATCAATTGATAAAATACTCTCTCCAATGATTAACATAACAGGGTCAACAGTAGAGACAGTGCTATCACTGTATAGAATAGTCCCATGAAAAGAACTTTCATCACTCATTAAGACTCCGTATTCTGCAACTTCTAGAGTTAATTCAATATTTTCGAGTGCATTGTTTTTATTCATTGAGCCTTCTAAAATTGCCATTCCAGAAAGTAATGTGGCTTCTTGCTCAATTAACCAGCGACTTAAATCAAGGCTATCTAAGTAAAAATAACCACTGATTCGTTGATCTTTTTCCCACACTCCATTTACTCTTAAATTTGAATCCTCACCATTCAATTTTAAAGATTTTAGCAAAATATTATCTTCGGATTTAACAATATCAATATTTCCCGCCATTTTAAGACCAAGTTCATTTGAAATAGATAACTCGCCACTAAGATTACCTTTAATCGAATGAAAGTCTACCTTTCCAGAAATTTTTTCAAATTTCCCTTTCAAAGGTGTTTTACTAAATAATTCTTTTGATATAGCAAATTCTGCTATATCAAGTGAACCGAAAATTTTTTCTTCTTTTTCAAGATAAAGCATTTTACCATTTACAGGAGCATTACCAATTTTCCCTGAAAAATTTTTTACAATTAGGCTGTCATTATTAGTAATTAAATCGAAGTCATCCATTTGAAACAATATAGAACTATCACCCTCATTTTTTAAACTCAATCTGCTTAAGTCTAATTTCAGTTCATCTTTCAATAAAACCTTTCCTTCAACATAACCGTTAAAGAACAATATTTCTTTTTGAAATTGTATTGGTATTTGCCCTCCAACCGAGAACCTATCAACCCTAATTGGAAATTTTTGAATTTTAAGAATATTGCTCTCGAAAGACTGTCTAGTTGAATCTATTAAAATTCCTTCAATAAATATTTTATCAAAAGATATGACACCAAATAATGAATAAGCATAATCAACATTAATTGTGAAATTGTCTATAAATATATTGCCAAAAGAAGGATGTGTAACCTGCAATTCTCGCCCTTTTATATCTGATAATAAATTACCAGACATGCTAACCGATTGAACACTTATATCAAATTTATTTAGCGCGTTATTTACCTGTTTTATTATAAAAGGCTGCCAAAAAAAAGAATAACTGAAAAAGTATAAAACTAGAATGCCAAAAAAGGCATATAATACTTTTGATGTTTTAATTTTATGAAACATAAATACAATTCATAATTATAAACTACTCAGAGATGGAGGAGTTCCAAAAACAAAAAAAGCGTTCATAATAGAACGCTTTTTGCAACGAATAGACTGAGAAATTCAATCAACTACTTCAAAATCAGCATCTTCAATTTCATCTTTACTTTTACTTTTTTTCGTACCTTCAGATTTTGCGCTTTGTTCAGTCGCATCCGGTTCTTCTGGCTGGTGTAATTTTGAAGCAACTTGAGACCAAGATTTATTTAACTCTTCGAGCGCCTTTTTCATATCAGCAACATTACCACTTTCTTTAGACTTTTTAAGATGGTCTAACTTTTCATTAATCATGGATTTATCTTCGCTTGATAACTTATCATCATTTTCTTTAATACTCTTTTCAATCTCATAAATGAGATGCTCAGATTGGTTAGAAATATCTATTTTTTCTCTCTTTTCTTTATCTTTCTGCTCGTTTTTCTTAGAGTCATTTATCATCTTTTCTATTTCTGCTTCTGATATTCCGCTCGAAGCTTCAATTCTAATACTTTGCTCTTTACCTGTTGCCTTATCTTGAGCACCAACATTCAAAATACCATTCGCATCTATATCAAATGTCACCTCTATTTGTGGAACACCTCTGGGTGATGGCGGGATGTCTGCTAGATGAAATCTTCCAATTGTTTTATTATCCGAAGCCATTTCTCTTTCACCTTGTAGAACATGAATTTCAACAGTGGTTTGATTGTCAGCTGCGGTACTAAAAACCTGTGACTTTTTTGTTGGTATTGTTGTGTTACGCTCAATTAGTTTTGTTGAAACAGAACCCAATGTTTCTATTCCCAGAGAAAGCGGGGTAACATCGAGCAATAATACATCATCAACATCACCAGCTAAAACACCACCCTGTATTGCAGCGCCTAAGGCAACTACTTCATCTGGATTTACACTTTTATTTGGTTCTTTACCAAAGATTTCTTTCACTTTTTCTTGAATGCTAGGTATACGAGTAGAACCTCCAACAAGGATAACTTCATCGATGTCAGAAGCATTTAAACCAGCATCAGACATAGCTTTTTTGCATGGATCAATAGTGCGATCAACAAGATCATTTACAAGCTCGTCAAATTTAGCTCTGGTTAAATTTAGATTTAGATGTTTCGGACCAGATGCATCTGCAGTGACAAAAGGTAGGTTTATATCTGTTTGCTTTGATGAAGAAAGTTCTTTTTTTGCAGCTTCTCCGGCCTCCTTTAATCTTTGAAGCGCCATTGGATCTTCTCGGAGGTCTATCCCATCACTCTTTTTAAATTCTTCAGCAATCCAATTGATGACTTTTTGATCAAAGTCATCTCCACCTAAATGCCCATCACCATTAGATGCTTTTACTTCAAAAACACCATCACCGAGTTCTAGTATAGAAACATCAAATGTCCCTCCGCCTAGATCAAAAACAGCAATTTTTTCATCTTTTTTCTTGTCCATGCCATATGCCAGCGCTGCAGCTGTGGGTTCATTAATAATACGCCTGACATTGAGACCCGCGATTTTTCCAGCGTCTTTAGTAGCTTGCCTTTGTGAGTCATTAAAGTAAGCGGGGACAGTAATAACTGCATCTGATATTTTACTACCCAAATATTCTTCAGCGTCTTGTTTTAATTTTTGTAAAACCATGGCACTAATTTCAGGAGGAGTATATTCTTTTCCATTTGCTTTAACGATGACAGCGCCATTCGAATTCTTATCAACATTATATGGTACCTCAGAAATTTCATTACTGACTTCTTTAAACATCCTACCCATAAATCTTTTGATGGAGAAGATTGTGTTTTCTGGGTTCGTGACAGCTTGTCTTTTAGCTGTTTGACCAACAAGCCTATCCTCATCTTTAGAAAAAGCTACAACTGAAGGCGTCGTCCTACCACCTTCAGGATTTGTAATTACTGTTGGTTCACCACCTTCAAGCACAGATACGCATGAATTAGTAGTACCTAAATCAATCCCAATTATTTTAGACATAATATTTCTCCAAAAAATTTAAAAGTTACTTAGCTAAATCACGCAAGCAATATTCCACTGACGAGAATAGTACTATTTGTCATATTATAATTCAGGCTCTCACAATTTGTCAGTAATATTTATACTGTTTTGTCTCTATGCTTTCTTTAAAGGTGGCTTTTTTTTGATATACGAGAACTTAAACTGATCTTTAATTGCATCAATTTTTATAAGAGTACCAATTTGGAAATTACGTTTCAACAAAGCCTCAGAAAGGTGATCTTCAATGGACAGTTGAATTTCACGCTTTAATGGCCTGGCTCCATATTTAGGTTTATAGCCTCGCTTTCCTAATAATCTTTTTGCTGCTACAGAGACTCTAATCTTTAATCCTATTTTTGAAAGGTTATCATGTAAACTAGCAAGCTGCAGATCAATAATTTCAAAAATGTCTTTTTCGCTAAGCGAGTGAAATACTATTCTTTCATCTATTCTGTTTATTAATTCTGGTGAAAATGTATTATCAACTGATTTCATTATTTTTGATTCTATTGATTTTTGATTATGAGATGTTAGCTTACTTCCAAAACCTAAATTATTTACTGATAGCTCCTTTGAGCCAAGGTTAGAGGTCATAATTATTATAGTATTGCTGAAATCAACCTTACGACCAAAACCGTCAGTTAAAACTCCATCGTCAAAAATTTGCAACATAATATTAAAAAGATCTGGATGTGCTTTTTCGACTTCGTCGAATAATACGACAGAATAAGGGTTTCTTCTAATTTTTTCAGTTAACTCTCCACCCTCCTCATGACCAACATAACCAGGAGGAGCCCCAATTAGCCTTGATAAAGAAAATTTTTCACCAAATTCTGACATATCGATTTTGACCAAAGATTCTGTATGACTAAATAAATAATTTGCTAAAACTTTTGCGAGTTCTGTTTTACCAACTCCAGTTGGACCAAGAAAAAGAAAAACACCAATTGGCTTAGAGGGATCTTTTAATCCTGTTCTCGCCCTGCGAATTGCTTTCGCAACACTTTGAATAGCCTTCTTTTGACCAATTATAAATTGGCTAAGGCTTTCTGGAAGGTTCAAAAGTTTATTACTTTCGGTTTCAGCTACTTTATTTACAGGGATTCCTGTAATAAGAGAAACTACATCCGCAACATGCTCTGAAGAAATACTATGCGCATTTACTTTTGTTTTTTCATTCCAAGTTTTTTGAGCATTACTAAGTTTCTCTAATAATTTGCGTTCTTTATCACGAAGAACTGCAGCTTCTTCAAATTTTTGTTTTGTTACTTTGATTTCCTTTTTAGACCTTAAAGATTCAACTTGTTTTTCTATTGAAATAATATTTTTTGGAACTTCGTCATTAAACATTTGCGCTCTAGCACCAACCTCGTCAAGAATGTCAATGGCTTTATCAGGTAAAAATCTATCTGTTATATATCTTTCAGATAACTGAACACAAGCTTCAATAGCATCATTTGAATATTTTACATTATGATGCTCTTCATATCTGTCTTTCAAACCCATGAGTATTTCAATAGATTCATTTACTGACGGAGCATTGATAATAATTTTTTGGAAACGCCTTTCTAAAGCCCCATCTTTTTCAATATGTTGGCGATATTCGTTTAATGTAGTTGCTCCGATACAATGTAAATCACCTCTAGCTAAAGAGGGCTTAAACATATTTGATGCATCTAATGACCCAGAGGCTCCACCAGCTCCGACTAAAGTATGAAGTTCATCAATAAAAACAATAAGGTTCTTTCGAGATTCCAGCTCATTCATAATATTTTTTAAACGTTCTTCGAACTGACCGCGATATTTTGTGCCCGAAACCAAAGCAGCTAAGTCTAGAGATAATATTCTTTTATTATGTAATAATCTTGGAACTGTTTTTCTTACAATCCTCTGAGCTAGTCCCTCAATTATAGCAGTTTTCCCAACCCCAGGCTCTCCAATAAGCACCGGGTTGTTTTTCTTTCTTCTTGCTAATACTTGAGCTACTCTTTCAATCTCTTTTTCTCGACCGATAACTGGATCAAGCTTTCCTTTTTTCGCAAGCCTAGTAATATCTCTAGAGAAATGATCTAATGTAGGCGTTTTTTCTTCACTCTTAATACTTTCAGAGTTATAAAAATCATCCTTGTCAGAATTTTCACCATCTATTAGTTCGCAAACAGTATCAAAATCGAGATCTAGTGAATGAAGAACCTCATAGATGATACCTTCTTTTTCTCTTAACATCGCTAACAACAGATGCTCATCATCGGCCACATTACTATTTCGAGAAGAAGCTTCAAGATATGCATTTTTTAATACTCTTTCAGCTCTCATGCTTAGGGGTAAATGCCCGAGTGATATTGTGCTATCAGAACTACTAATTAAATCTTCAATCATTTTTACAATCGATTTAGCATTAACATCATAAAGCTCAAAAATCTTGAAAGATATACCAGCTTTAATTTTTAATAGGCCTATCAATAGATGCTCAGAACCAACATATGAATGACCTAGGCGTATAGCTTCTTCTTTTGCTAGTTTTAGTATCGCTTGTAATTTCTTAGAAAAATTTTTCTTCATTTTATCTCTTAAATAAGGTTTTTGACTTTAGTTCATATTTATCACTGCCCATATTTGCAATGCGCGGATTGTGAGTGGTTAATACAATGGATGTGCCTAAATTTCTATTAATTGACTCAAAAAGGTCAATTAGTTTCATTGAGTTTTTTTCATCTAAGTTTCCAGAAGGTTCATCAGCAAAGATAACTTTAGGATCATTAATTATAGATCGGAGAATAGCTGCTCTCTGTTTTTCCCCACCAGAAATTTCATTAGGATATTTATGACTTATTTTTTCTAATCCAAAATTTTTTAATAATTCATCTACTTTTTTATCTTTTCCATAATCTTTATTTATCCACGCAGGCATTAAAATATTTTCACGCACATTAAAATCAGGCAATAAATGATGAAATTGAAAAATAAAACCAATGCTAGAATTCCTAATAGAACATAACTGCTTTTCTGAAAAATTTTTAATATTACTACCCTCAATATTCAATTCACCTTTATCGAAAACGTCTAAAGAACTTAATACATTTAATAATGTTGATTTACCGGCCCCAGACTCTCCAATAATAGAAATAATACTATTTTCACGAATTTGGATGTTAATGTTATCTAGAACTACTAGTCGGCCTTTCCCATTTTGATATGTCTTTACTAAATCTTTTGCTTCTATAATTATTTTACCCATTTAAGCATCTCCAATGGATCAGTTCTTAAAAACTTTTTTGCACTAATTAATCCAGCAGTGATAATAAAAAACATGTTTATTATCAAAACTACTAGGATATCTTCATACACAATAACCATTGGGAGTACTTCCATGGCATAAATTTCACTAGGCAAGGTGATTAGTTCATAATTATTTTGTAATAGAACAAAAGAAATTCCAAAAAACAAACCTAAGAGAAGACCTTTCAATCCAATTATTATTGTCTGAATTATTATTATTTTCTTAACATTGACTAATTCCATACCAAGTAACCTTAGAACACCAATATCTTTAATTTTTTTCATAGTTATCAACGATATGGTTGATATCACGCTAAAACTAGCAACAACAATTATTAAACTTAAAACTATTATTGACCCTAATTTTTCCGCTTCAATTGCACTAACTAATACAGCATTCCTATCTCTCCATGAGTGAATTTCATTTCCTTTATCAATGATATTTGCAGCTTTTGCTTTAACTACTCCAATCTTTGACACATCACTTATTTTGACATCTAGTGAAGGTAAATTAGAATTATTATAGAATATTTTATTCCCTAATTTGTTTGAAATTAAAATATATCTATTATCATAATCTAAAATCTTACTAAAAAATATACCCGAGATAGAGGTTTTGACTGTTGATGAAAAACCAAAAATTGAATTCTGATCTAATGGAGATGAGATAACAACTTCGTCTCCTATTGACAGCCCCATTCTAGAAGCAATATCATTCCCAATAATAAGTTTATTATCATCAGCAATATCTCCAACAAACGGAATATTATAAAACGACTTTAATTTATCAAAATCTAATTGCTTAAAAGTGACGATTGCCTCATTAATATTATTCTTTATAATACCCTTGCGATCTGAACTAAAAGACAGGTCCGTAATTGATTCGATTGTTCTAAATTTTGTCAAATCATAGTTTTGATTTAAACCTGAAATCTTAAGGTGTCCTTCAAAATTACTTATTTTTTCATCTAGCTTATTTTCAAAACCATTTAATACCGAAATTGAAATGACTAGAGCAAAAGACCCAATACAAATCCCTACAATTGAGATAATACTTGTGAACCTTCCTGTATCATTTACAGATGAAAGAAACCTCTTTGCAATATGAATATAAATATTCATCGCTGAGCTAAAAGTCTAATCACACCATTGTTAAACATTGATTTTGTCGGAAACAAACCAGCAATTATTGAAATAAAAAAACTAAAAACAATAACCGTAATTGATGAGATGTAATCAAAAGTCACAGGTAAACTATCCATAAAATAAACTTTTTCTGGTAGCGCGATTACTTTGTAATTATTTTGAATGTAAATGAATGACCACGCTGCCAATGAACCAAGAAGACTTCCAGCAAATCCTATTAACCCCGATTGCAGTAAGAATATTTTTCTAATTTGACTATTTTGTAGACCTTGAGAAATCAGTAGGCCAACTTGTAATTGTTTCTCATTAATCATCAACGAAATTGTCGACATTATATTTGCAATTCCTACAAGTGCAATTAGACTGAAAATGATAATAATTGGTATTTTTTGAGTATTGACCCAATCGAATATAATTCTATGCCGATCTTTCCAAGTTTCAACATAATACGGATATTTGACATGTTTACTAATTTTTTCTACCAAATATTTTATTTCCTCGTCAGAATTTACAATATAACCACTCACCTTCCCCTCCATACCGAACAGATTTTGAGCACTATTCAAACTTACATATGCAAGGTTTTTATCATATTCTTCCATACCTGATTTAAATATTCCACCAACTTGATATTTACTATATTTCAAATCGATAAGTTCACCTGTATAACCGTTTAACGGTGCAACTACTAAAATATCTGAAATATACAACTTTAGATTATCACTTAAAGAGCTTCCAATTATGATATTATCATCAGTTATAAAGCTATCTTTTAAGTTTAACAATGAAGGATTGCTGAAGGATTCTATACCTTCAACTAATAGACCTTCAGTATTCTTTCCTCGGCGCGCAATGAGCATCCCTCTGACAAAAGGTTTTACTTCAATTTTCAAGTTTGAATCAAGCAGTATAGAATCCAAACGGTCTGATTCATCAATAGGCTTTCCAAAAATAGTTTTAATGCGAATCTGGCCATCAATATTTGAAATTTTATTTGCTAGGACTTCCTCAAAACCTTTAATGATACTCATAGTGAGGATAAGTGAAAAAACCCCTATTGCCAATCCAAAAACCGCCATAGCAATTGCGTTGGATGAAAAACTACTTTTTTTACCGCCTTTAAAATACCGCAGCGCAAACTGCAGATATAAATTCATCCTTAATACTTTTCCGGTCTCATAGTCGGAAACAGTATTACGTCCCTTATCCAATGATTATTTGTAAGTAACATTATTAATCTATCTATACCGATTCCAACACCCCCAGTAGGAGGCATACCAATTTCCATTGCCCTAATAAATTCCTCATCAATGGGTTGGGCTTCTTCATCTCCCTGATCGCGTAATTTCGATTGTTCTTCTAATCTAGATCTTTGATCAATCGGATCATTCAGTTCTGAAAAAGAGTTCGCAAATTCAGCTCCACCAATAAATAATTCAAATCTTTCTACAATATTATCACTACCATCTCTCTTTAATTTTGCTAAGGGTGATATCGACTTGGGGTAATCAATAACGAATGTTGGAGCTATGAGATTAGGTTCAACTAACGTACTCATCAGGCCATCGAGCATTTGATTTACATTACAATTGTCTTCAATATCTATATTATGATCTTTACAAACTGTGAACATCTCCGTCTTATCCATTTTTTCCAAATCAGCGCCTGTGGCTTCTTCAAGTAAAGCATAAAAAGACTTTTTCTCAAATTTCTTAGAAAGATCTATGTTTAATTTGCCCCAGTTAATTTTTAATTCACCAATACATTTTGCGGCATTCCGAATTATTTCTTCAACAAGCTCCATGCAGTCTTTATAATCAGCATAGGCCCAGTAAAACTCTAACATTGTAAACTCTGGATTATGATTTTTATCCATGCCTTCATTCCTAAAATCTTTTGACATTTCATAAACTTTTTCGAATCCACCAATTATAAGCCTTTTTAAGTAAAGCTCATCCGCAATTCTTAAAAAAAGTTTTTGATCAAGGGCATTATGATGTGTTGTAAAAGGCCTTGCGTTAGCTCCTCCATATATTGGCTGAAGGACAGGTGTTTCAACCTCCAAAAACGCCTTAGCGTTAAGTGTTGCTCTTATTTCATTAATAACTTGAGTACGTTTTATAAAAGTTGACCTTGTTTCAGCATTCACAATCAAGTCTAAATGACGGTTTCTGTATCGAAGTTCTTTATCTGTAAAGGCATCATAAACTTCACCTTCTTTCTCTTTGACAATTGGTAGAGGTCGTATGCTCTTTGATAAAACATCAAATTTTTCAGCAGATATGGAAATCTCCCCCACTTTTGTTTTAAAAACAACACCACTTATTCCAATAAAATCGCCAATATCCATTAATTTAAAAGCATCATAAATATTTTCGCCAACATTATCTTTTTTTATAAAAATTTGAATTCGTCCTTTATCATCCATTACATGGGTGAAAGAAGCTTTTCCCATCTTTCTTAAAGCCATAATTCTCCCGGCGACACAAACAGTTTTATTCTCTAGGTTACTAAAACCATCAAGAATTTCAATACTTTTATGAGTAGGTGAGAATTTATGAGGGTAGGGATTAATACCTAGCCCTTTAAGTTTATTTAATTTTTCTTTACGAAAGTCAATAATTTGATTAATACTTTTATTTTTTTCAGTCATAATTTTATTTTCCTGTAACTTTATAATATTTCTTTATTCATTTGGCCTAGCAAGTACGCTTTTATAAAGATATTTATATCTCCATCCATTATACTTTGTATGTTTCCAGTTTCTTCTTTTGTTCTGTGATCCTTAACGAGGTTATATGGATGAAAAACATAAGAACGTATTTGACTACCCCATGCAATATCTTTTTTTTTATCTTCTAAATCTTTTTGCTTTTCTTTTTCTTTCTCTATTTCGAGTTGATATAATCTTGCCTTTAACATTTTCATAGCTTGATTTTTATTTTTATGCTGTGAACGCTCATTTTGACATTGAGCAACTATCCCCGATGGTAGGTGAGTTATTCGAACTGCTGAATCAGTTTTATTTACGTGCTGACCTCCAGCTCCACTTGCTCTATATGTGTCAATTCGTAGATCAGCAGGATTTATATCGATTTCAATAGAGTCATCAACCGCTGGGTATACATATACAGAAGCAAAAGAAGTGTGTCTGCGACTATTAGAATCAAAAGGAGATATTCTAACCATTCGATGAACACCAAATTCTGCTTTTGCTTGACCATAAGCATACTCTCCTTTTACTTCAAACGTAACATCCTTAATCCCAGCTTCATCCCCAGCCTGAAAGTCTAATATAGAAAATTCAAATCCTTTTTTTTCTGCCCAACGCCCATACATTCTATATAGCATTTGAACCCAATCTTGACTTTCAGTTCCTCCAGCACCAGGATGAATTGTCATAATTGCATCTTGAGAATCTTCTTCTCTCCCTAAAATCATTTTTAATTCTAGATCTTCAACTGTGCTTTTATATGTATTTACTTCAAGATATACTTCTTTTGAAGAAATTTCACCCTCAGCATGAAATTCAAACAGTATCTCAATATCACTCTGTTTTTCATCAATTTCGATCCATACATTAATTTCTTTTTCAATTCTAGAAATTTTTTTTAAGACAGCTGAAGCTTTTAGGTTATTATCCCAAAAAGAAGGGGCGGAAGTCTTCTTTTTAAGTTTTTTTAGACTATCATTTAAAGAAGGTAAATCAAAGATACCCCCTTAAAGAAGAATATTTTTGATTTGATTTTGTAAAAATCTCTCGTATATCAGATATTTCCATAATTTAATTTACTGTATCAGAAATATTTATATGCCTAGAATGTTAATCGCCAGAAGAAATAAATAATCTTTCATTTAAATAGCGTCTTAAAGACATTTCATCCATATCTAATTTTACAAAGCTTCCATTTTCAGCTGTTGCAATTGCACCACGTTCTTCAGAAATCACAATAACGATAGCATCCGTTTCCTCAGTCAAACCCAAGGCCGCCCTATGCCTAGTACCCATATCAGGAGCAACCATTTCACTCTCTGTTAGTGGTAAAATACATCCAGCTGCTTCTACTAAAGTATTTTGCAAAATAACGGCCCCATCATGCAAAGGCGAGCCAGGATTAAAAATAGATAACAGAAGCCCCGATGTTACCTCTCCTTTTATTGGTGTTCCCGTCTCTTTGTAAATACGTAAACCTGTTTCTCGTTGTACGACAATTAATGCTCCCACTTTATTTTTGCTAAGAAGCAAAGAGGATTCCACAATAGCTTCAAGAGATCGAGAAGTACCTACTCGAAAAATTGTTCTAAAAAATCTTGTTTGGCCTACATAAATCAACAACCTACGTATTTCAGGTTGAAATAAAATAACAAAGGCAACAACCCAAATTGTTTGAAATTGGTTTATTAGCCAAGAAGTTGCACTGATTCCAAATGCGTTGAATAAAAAAGATGCAATCAGGAGAATAATAAGGCCTATAAGCATTTGCCCAGCTCTAGTTTCTTTAAAGTACTGGTATACTTTATAAAATATCCAAGTCACTAATAGGATATCAATTATATCAATCAGAGTTACTTTAATAAAGCCTATTGTGAAAAGATCTATCATTTTGCCCTCAAAATATTTTCAGTAATTACAACTGCTCTTTTAACTTCTTTCACATTATGAACCCTGACGATATTTGAACCATTTAGTATCCCAGCCACGATTGTAGCGATTGTACCCTCAACTCTATCGTCTGGTGGCAAATCTAGAGCATCTCCAATAAAGGCTTTTTTGCTCGGACCTATTAAAAGAGGATAACCAAGAACTTTGAAATCTTTCAGTCGTCGGATAATTGAAAAATTATGATCGAACGTTTTACCAAACCCAATACCTGGGTCAAGGATAATATTATTTTTTTCAATTCCTGCATCCCGAGCAGCACTAACTTGATTTAGAAAAAATTGTTTTATATCATCGATTAAATTCACGTACGAAATATTTTTTTGCATGGTTTTAGGTTTACCATTAATATGCATAATAATTACTGGTGTATTATTATTTGCTAATAAAGCCTTCATTCCAGAATCAAAGGTTAACCCGCTTATATCATTAACTATATCAGCACCAACGTCAATTGCTCTTTTGGCAACACTCGATTTATAGGTATCCACAGAAACTAATATTTCATCACTTTTCTTTTTTAAAGCGTCTATGATCGGTATGACCCTTTTTAACTCTTCTTCTATAGAAACAGATTCAGATCCTGGTCTAGTAGACTCACCACCTATGTCAATAATATCTGCCCCTTTATTAACCATGTCGATAGCATGATCAATCGCAACTTTAGGACTATTGTATAGCCCTCCATCACTAAAAGAATCCGGAGTGACATTTAAAACTCCCATAATAAGAGTGTTAGATGGTTTTTTTAACCAGTGTTTAAATTGGGTATTGTTTATATCGTAAACCTCTTTCCAAAACTGGATATAAATTAAAGGTTCATTTTATAACTTACCATTAGGTTTTTTTTCGATTGAATCAGCCAAGCTAGTTTTATTTATTTTTCCATTAGCGGATTTTGAACTTTTTAAACTAGGTTTTCTTCTAACGATTGTTTTTCCATCTAAAATTTTCTGGATATCTTTTGAATCAATTGTCTCGTGTTTAAGCAGAGAACTTGCCATAGCATGCAATAATTCTTTATTGTCATAAAGAATTTTTTCTGATTTTTTTTGAGCAATTCGTATTATTTTTGCAATTTCCTCGTCAATCATTCTAGCTGTTACTTCGCTGTAATCTCTTTGAGATTGAATATCTCGACCCAAGAACACTTCATCATTATTTTTACCAAAAGTCATAGGCCCTAGAGTATCACTCATACCCCATTCAGTAACCATTTTCCTAGCAATTTTAGTTGCTTGTTCAATATCGTTACCTGCTCCTGTAGTCATTTTATCAAAAATAAGCATTTCAGCAGCTCTTCCTCCCATTAAAATTGCTAATCTACCATCCACATAAGGTTTAGAATACCCGTGCTTTTCATCCATCGGTAATTGCATTGTTACCCCTAGCGCTCTTCCTCTGGGGATAATTGTAACTTTATGTACTGGATCAGCACCTTCAGTCTTAATAGCTACAATTGCATGTCCAGCCTCATGATAAGCTGTAGTTTCTTTTTCATCATCAGTTAAGACCATGCTTCTTCTTTGAACACCCATCATTACTTTATCTTTTGCTTCCTCAAAATCATCCATATCAATAGATTTCTTCTTGGCTCTAGCTGCAAGCAACGCAGCTTCATTTACAATATTTGCTAAATCAGCCCCCACCATTCCAGGCGTTCCTTTAGCAATAGCTTTAAGATCAATCTTTCTTTTATTTAAAACCACTTTTTTTGTATGCACTTGCAAGATACCTAGACGACCTTTGATATCTGGTGCATCTACAATAATTTGGCGATCAAACCTCCCAGGCCTCAATAAAGCGGTATCAAGAACATCTGGCCTATTCGTGGCAGCAATTACTATAATATTGTAATTATTATCAAATCCATCCATTTCGACGAGTAAAGCGTTAAGAGTTTGTTCTCGCTCATCATGTCCACCACCAATACCGGCGCCTCTCTGTCTACCAACTGCATCTAACTCATCAATAAATATAATACATGGAGTGCTCTTCTTTGCTTGCTCAAAAAGGTCTCTAACTCTTGAAGCACCAACACCAACAAACATTTCAACAAAATCAGCTCCGCTTAGGCTATAAAAAGGAACTCCAGCTTCGCCTGCAACAGCTCTAGCCATTAATGTTTTTCCTGTACCTGGCTGCCCAACAAGCAATGCTCCCTTTGGAACCTTTGCTCCGAGCTTTTGAAATCTTTTAGGGCTTTTTAAATATTCAATAACTTCCATTAACTCTTCCTTAGCCTCGTCACAGCCAGCAACATCTTTAAAAGTTACCCTGGGCTGATCAGAAGTCCATAAAGAGGCCTTACTTTTACCAAATTTAAAGATATTACCCATACCGCCGGCACCGCCTTGCATTCTGCGCAACATAAAAAACCAAAATCCAATTAGTATAATCCAAGGAAGCATGTTGAGAAAATACCCTGTCCAATCAATACTTTTTTCTTGAAAAGTATATAGGATCCCTGCAGCATCCCATGTTTCTATTATTTCCCTATCAATGAATGGCATTGACAATCTAAATTTTGTGATATCATCTCTGATGCCCAATGGAGTATCAATAGTTTGTTTAGTTTTAAATTCACCATAAAATGTTTTGTTTATTATGATAGCACTTTTAATTGCACCTTCACTCAAATAATTTTTGTACTCGGTGTATTCAACTTCAACTTCATTATTCCTATTCTCTGACAGAACGCTAGAAAAGTAAACAGTTACTAAAATAATTGTTATCCATATAAAACTGGTCTTACCAGCTTTTTTCCATTGAAATTCCAATTTTTCTTTTTTCTTTTTGTTGTCTTTTGATTTTTTGTTTTGTTCCATAAATACTTCCTTAAGTCACCTTGAAGGTGGATGTAACTTGAAAATTGATTTCAAATTTCTAAATCGTTGATTAAAATCTAGCCCATAGCCTACTACAAACTCTGATGATAGTTCAAACCCTATAATATCAATATTAAAATTTAACTTATAATTGTTCGTTTTTGCTAAGAGTGAAACTATTGTAATATCTTTTGGTTTATATTTTATTATATGTTCATATAAATATTTAATGGATAAACCTGAATCAATAATATCTTCAACAATAATAACTCGCCTATTTTTAATATCAATACTAAGGTCCTTAGACATTTTTATCGCGCCTGTTGAATTCATACCTCTATAGCTAGAGATTTTAATAAAATCAACCTCACAATCAATGTCTATTGCTCTAATTATATCTGCTGTAAAAACAAAAGCACCATTCAAAATACTAACGATGACAGGATTGGTGTCATGAAACTTCTCTGAAATTTCTAAAGAAATCTCGCTCACTCTTTTCGCGATATTTTCCTTCGAAATAAATAATTCAAAGTTCTTATCTTGACTTATAATTGAGGATTCGATTGTGCCACCCTTTTTATCTCTACTATATTTTTTGACAAATTACTAACCTTCACTGAATTATCTATTCTGTGTCCACACAACCATATAATTTTTTCTCCTGCTAACAAAACAACTTGATTCCATTTTTCAAACTGGTTTACTTTTTTATTAATTAAATAGTCACTCACTTTCTGATTACCAGACATACCAAGGGGGCTAAAATTATCACCACTTCTCCAAAGTCTTAAGTATAATTTTTGATTCTTTATTTTATCTAATTCAAATAGTTCAATATTTGGATCAGCTGAGAATTTTGAACTTTTATCTACTCTTTTTAAAATATATTCGTATTCAATGTAATTTATTTTTTTGTCTTCGTGAATACGTGTCTTAACTTTTTTTATATTTGTTTGATTTAATTGAAGTAAATATTGAATTCGATCATTTAAAAGAATCCATCTAAATCTTGATTTATAAATATTCCCGATTTTTTTATTTAGTAAAAAATTTTTAATATTTTCAAAATCATATTTCCTTAATCGCCCTAAAGTACTTGTTAGGTTTTGAAGAACTAGGATTCTGGCAATTATCGGTAACTTACTAAAAGCGTTCTTACTAATTGTAAAATACCCTTCCTTCATTTGTGAGATATGTAATGAAATGAAATCATTTATAAAAAATTGTAAAGCATTTTGATATTCTTGAAAATTAGAACCAGCGGTAGCAATTGATTCTACTACCTCATTATCATAGCGCTCCCAAGGTTTTAAAATTTGTTTTCGTATAAAATTGCGTTTGAAGTTGAGATTGTCATTTGATGCATCATTTATATGTGGAATGCTATATTTATCAATCATTCTATTTAATTGATTTTTTGAAAATGATAAAAGAGGTCTAATAATATTTTTATATTCAATTTTCATCCCACTCAATCCATATAAACCAGCTTGTTCAGATAAATTTTTTAATATCGTTTCTACTTGATCATTCTTATGATGCCCTGTAACAATAACATCACTTTCTGTTTTTATGGCAAGTTCATTTAAGATGTTATATCTACCTTTCCTTGCCCACGATTCAATACTTTCCTTTTTAGTCTTCTCTTTTGGGTTTAATTGCCTAATAATTGTTTCTACTTTTAATACCCTGCCTAATTCAACTATGAATTTTTGATCATCAATACTATTAATTCGAAGATTATGATTTATATGAGCTACTATTATATTTCGCTTACTACTTTCAAAAAATCTCAAAATTAAATATAAGAGAAGAACAGAATCACTTCCACCAGATAAGGACACTAATACTTTTACATTCTCTTTTGCTTTAAAAAAATTTTTAAAACAATTTTTAAAAACTAAAAAATCTTTTTCTTGAAAAACATCCGGGTTAGGTATTTGAGAGATAACCAATTAAAAGCCTCACAGAAAAGCTATTAAATATTGTTGAAAAATAAATCAGATAGACATTGAATCTTGTCCTCATAAGAATGAGGGTA
>Ga0209425_10000522_pt1 | contig 47055 bp, 48 predicted proteins | sample COG_05_FD_184749 | JGI IMG/M metagenome (GOLD analysis project Ga0209425, IMG submission 184749) | Pelagic Microbial community sample from North Sea - COGITO 998_met_05 (SPAdes) (version 2) | ecosystem: Environmental > Aquatic > Marine > Neritic zone/Coastal water | place: Helgoland, sampling...
GACGGATTTGAACCGCCGACCTTCAGGTTATGAGCCTGACGAGCTACCAGACTGCTCCACCCCGCGGTATACTTAAATTCTATTTTTAAGCTTGTTTAATTTTTTAACTCTTTTGATATTTTCTTGTAAAATTCTTTTTTTCTTTTCAGAGGGTTTTTCATAAGTATTCTTAAGTTTAATCACCTTAAAAAAACCATCTCTTTGTAGTTTTCTTTTTAAAACTCTAAGAGCCTGTTCTATATTGTTATCTTTGACTTCTATTTTAATAACTACCTCCAATAAAAAAAATGGTAGATAGCACTTTTATTTTTTTATGTCTATTCATTTTAATCGTTAATTATTCACTTGTTGAGACTTTTGTTGTTTTTCTCTTTCTTTTTTTTCTCTTTTTATTCTTCTTTCAGCTTTCTCGAGGGCTTCCACCAAATCTTTCTGAGTGAATAGATTTAAAGATACAGGATCTTTAGGGCTTAAATTATTATAATTCCAATAACTTTTGTTTCTTATTGATGTCACTGAATTTTTTGTTATCCCAACCAATTTTGCAATTTGAGAATCTTTTAAAAAATTATGCTGTCTAAGTAACCAAAGAGCAGAATCTGGTTTATCTTGTCTTTTAGACAAAGGCACATATTTCTTAATTTTTTTTTCAGAATTTGATATTTCAATATCAGAACCTTTAATCATTAAGGCTCGATTTTGATCTTTAGAAGACAATTCAATTTCATCTCTAGAAAGTTGACCAGATATTATTGGATTGTATGCTTTAATTCCTTTGGCAACTTCTCCATCTGCTATACCTTGAACCTCAACTTCATGCAATTTACAAAAATCTGCAATTTGTTTAAAAGTAAGTGTTGTGTTTTCAACAAGCCAAACAGCAGTAGCTATCGGCATCAAAGGTGCATTAGACATTTAATTTTTTTTTTCTGATTTAAAATTTTGAAATTTTTTATTGAATTTACTTATTCTGCCTTTATCCATCAATTTTTGTTTCCCACCAGTCCAAGCTGAGTGAGATTTAGGATCAATTTCTAGCTTTAATACTTCTCCTTCTTTACCCCAAGTTGATTTAGTTTCAAACTGAGAGCCATCAGTCATTTCAACTTTGATAGTATGATAATTAGGATGAATATTTTTTTTCATTTTGAGACTTATAGCAAAAGAAAATTTTAAAACAATTAAAAGTTATGCAACTTTTCAAGTAATTTTAGGTTAATATTGGTACTTGATGCAACAATTTTAATATTTTTATTAACTGATAGATCAATTTCATTAAGCACCCCTCCAGCCTCGTTAACTAAAATAATTCCAGCAGCAATATCCCAAAGATTTAAGTTATTTTGAAAATAACCGTCAAATCTTCCAGAAGCTACATAAGCCATATCTAGCGCTGCACAACCTGACTTTCTATAAATTAGATCAATCTCTTTTTCTACCTTACCTCCTGTAGCAAACAAACAATCATCTACATCATTCTTTTTTGAAACTCTAATTCTGTGATTATTAAAAAAAGCTCCATTATTTTTTTCAGCATAAAAAATCTCATTCTTAATTGGATCAAAAATCAATCCAGAAACTATTTCATTATTAGACTTGAGAGCTATCGATATAGCAAAATGAGGGACACCGTGTAAAAAATTTATAGTTCCATCAATAGGATCTATAATCCATACATTTTCTTTATCCTTATTATCTTCAATACCATTTTCTTCACTGATAACAGAATAATTTGGTCTAGCTTTTTTTAATTCCTCAATAATTATTTTTTCTACTTTTAAATCCGAGTTAGTTACAAAGTCAGCAGGTCCTTTTTTTGAAACTTGTAAGTTTTCAATTTCACCAAAATCTCTAATTAATATCTTTGAAGCTTTTTCACTGGCTTTAATCATAATATTTAAGTTAGCAGAAATTGAATTCATGAGATCAAATTTTTTTTATATATTCAAGGTTACGAGTATCTACTATCACATCATCCCCAGCTTCAATAAATGGAGGAACTTGAATATTAAGCCCATTGTTTAATATAGCTGGCTTGTATGAAGATGAAACAGTTTGACCTTTTAATGCAACATCTGTTGACGCTATTTTACAATTTACTTGGTTTGGTAAATCTACAGAAATAGGTTTCTCATTGTAAAAACTAACTGTTACCTCTAAATTTTCAGTTAACAACTTTCCTTTTTCACCGATTATATTTTTTTTTATTTCTATTTGTTCAAATGATTTGGGATCCATAAAAAAATAATTATTTTCATCATCATATAAAAAATTATATTTTGTTTCCTCTAATGATGCTTTTTCAACAGTTTCACTTGATCTAAATCTTTCATTTAATTTAGTATTTTTATTTACACTCTTCATTTCAACCTGTGCAAATGCGCCACCTTTACCTGGCTTTACATGTTGTGTTTTGAGTACTTGCCATAAATCATTCTTATGCTCTAACAACATACCCACTCTTATTTCACCAGCATTAATTTTCATGTTAACTTTTTAATTGCCTCTAAAGGTTTTAGTTTTTTATTATTCCAAATGTAGCCTGAAATAGCTAAAAAGTTAGCTTTATTCAATAGAAGTTTTTTGTAATTACTTTGTTTTATACCGCCAATAGCAACTATTGAAGTATTTGTTATTTTTTTTACTGTTCTTAATATTTTTAAAGTAGCTTTATATCTAGTAATTTTTGTTTGAGAGGAATAAAAGGCTCCGAATGCTAAATAATCAGCACCATCCTTAATTGCTTTTTTGGCTAATTTAATTGAATTATGACAGGTAGCACCAATAATTTTGTTTTTTAATATCTTTCTAGCTTTAGGAATATCCATATCTTTTTGTCCCAAGTGACAACCATCTGCATTAAGTTTTTTAGCAAGTTTTGGATCATCATTTATCAAAAATTTTACTCTATATTTTTTACAAATTTTTTTAATTTTTTTTCCTATTCCAAGTTTAGTTTTATTTGTTTCTTTTTTTAATCTTAACTGAAAAAATCTTACTTTTTTGGTACTTAATACTGATGCAAGATCAGTATAAAAAATATCATTATTAATTTTGTTTGGAGAAATTAAATAAACAAATTTCTTACCTATTTTATTTTGCTTCAAGTTCTGCTGACCACTTTCCTTGAGCCGCAAGAGTACACATATTAGCTCTATGATTAAAGATTTTTTGAGTACCCTGAGTATTATTAATATCTTTTGACCAAAATTTAAGAGCACTTTGTTGTAATGCTCTTCCATATGAGTAAGTCATGATAAAATTTGATTCATTATATTTGTTTATTAAATTTAAATTTTCTGCTGCCTCTATCTCTGATTGACCACCTGATAAAAATGCAATTCCAGGTACCTCTGGTGGAACATTTTCTTTAAGACATTTTAAGGTAAGTTTAGCAACATCTTCACTTGATAACTTTTTATTTGAGTCAGCCCCAGCTAAAATCATATTTGGTTTTAATATCATTCCAGTTAAATCAATATTGTGAAGAGTCAATTCTTCAAAACATTTTTTTAAGACAGCCGAAGTTTTATCAAAACAATCTTCTGCTGTATGATTTCCATCCATCAAAACTTCTGGCTCAACTATTGGAACCATTTTACACTCTTGTACAATTGAAGAATATCTTGCAAGCGCATGTGCATTAGAGTGAATCGATAATTTACTCGGATATTTATTTGAAATATTATATACCGCTCTCCATTTTGTAAATCGTGCTCCAAGTTTGTAATACTCCTTTAATCTTTCTCTCAAACCATCTAATCCCTCTGTAATTTTTTCCTCAGGTGAACCTGCTAATACTTTTGCACCAGTATCTACTTTTATTCCTGGCACAGTGTTTGAAGAAGAAATAAGCTCAGGTACCGCTTGTTTTGAACTTGAAGTTTGCTTGATTGTTTCATCATATAATATTACTCCACCAATACAATTTTTCATACTTTCAGAGGAGAAAAGAGTTTCTCTAAATAAAAGTCTATTTTCTGGAGAAGATGTTACATTTACACCTTCCAGTCTTTTAGTCATAGTTCCAGTGCTCTCGTCTGCTGCAAGGATACCTTTACCATCTGATAGAATCTTTAGAGCAATTTTGTTTAATTCTGACATATTAATTTAGTGCCCTTATACCAGGAAGTTCTTTTCCTTCAAGATACTCTAAAAATGCGCCACCAGCAGTTGAAACAAAGTTAAATGACTCTAATTTTTCAAATTTATTTATCACAGCAACAGTTTCGCCACCACCTGCGACGGCATAAATTTTATTTTTAGCTTTTTTGTCAGCAATAATTTCTAAAATTTTTTTTGTTCCATTAGCAAAGTTTGGATTTTCAAAATACCCTGCTGGGCCGTTCCATAATACTGTATTTGACTTCTCGATTATGTTATTTATAGAAGTTATTGTCTTAGGTCCAATATCCAATATCATTTCATCATTATTCACTTCATTAATTTCTTTTATCATTCCTTTTCCATCAAGGGTTTTAGAAACAACAACATCAAGAGGATAGTATATTTGACAATTATGAGTCTTAGATTTTTTTAATATTTCTTGGACCAGATCTTTATAACCTTCATCGCAAACAGACTTGCCTATATCTACTCCTGTATTTTTAAGCATTGCATTTCCCATACCACCAACAATAACTATGTTATCAAAATCTTTAATTAAATTTGAGATAATTTTAATCTTTGTAGAAATTTTTGAACCCCCAATAATACAAGTAACCGGTCTTGTAATTTCAGACGTTATTCTTTTTAAAGCATTTACTTCTTCAATAAATTGTAAACCACAGTAGGATTGGATATGCTTAGTAATTCCTTCAATGGATGAATGAGCTCTGTGAGAACATGAAAAAGCATCGTTAACATATATATCACCTAGAGAAGCAATTTTTTTTGAGAAAGAGTCTTCGTTTTTTTCTTCTTCATCGTAAAAACGTATATTTTCCATCATCATAATCGAACCATCAGGAATTTTATTAATATCAATTAAGGTTTTTTCATTAATCTTATTTTTGTTAAATAAGACTTCTGAATTTAAAAGGCTAGATAGTTTTTTTGAGACAGGTTCTAGGGTCATCCCATTTACGACTTTGCCTTTTGGACGACCAATATGAGATAAAATTATTATTTTAGCTTCTTTTTGTATTAATAGTTTTAATGTTGGCAAGATTTTCATTATTCTCGAAACTTCAGTTATCACTCCATCTTTCATCGGAACATTTAAGTCAACTCTCACTATAACTTTTTTTCCTTTTAAAATAAGATCGTGGTCTAAAATACTATTCATGAAAGTCTAAATCTTATAAAGATGTTCAGCAATATCACACATTCTGTTTGAAAAACCCCATTCATTGTCATACCAAGCTGAAATTTTTCCCATATTTTTACCCACAACACTGGTTAAAGAAGAATCTACAATTGCTGAAGCTGAATTGTGATTGAAGTCAATTGATACTAATTTTTCTTTTGTGATTTCTAAAACTTTTTTTGTTTGTTTTTTGGTTGCTTGAGTAAAGGCTTGATTAATTTTTTCTTTATCTATTTCTTTTTTTGTACAAAAAACTAACTCTATTAGAGAAACATTGGGGGTAGGAACTCTCATGGCTACACCTTCAAGTTTATCTTTTAAAGAAGGGATAATTTCTCCAATAGCTTTTGACGCCCCAGTAGAGGTTGGAACAATTGATTGACTAGCAGACCTAGCTCTTCTTGGATCTTTATGTGAATTATCTAAAATTCTTTGATCACTGGTAAAAGCATGAATGGTTGTCATAAAACCTTTTTCAATTTCAAAGTTTTCATTTAAAATATTGGCAACTGGAGCCAGACAATTAGTAGTACAAGAAGCTGCCGAAATTATTTGATCATCTTTTGAAAGCAGATTTTCATTTACGCCATATACAATAGTTTTATCTGCATCTTTACATGGTGCTGAAACAATGACTTTTTTTGCTCCATTTTCAATATGAGCTAATAACTTATCTTTAGAATTAAATTTTCCCGTACATTCAAAAACATAATCAACATTAAATTTTTTCCAATTTATATCCTCAATTTTAGACTCTTGAGAAAATGTAATTTTATTCTTATTAATAATTAAATGATTTTTATCAAAATCTAAATCTGCATCGAATTTTCCATGAACAGAGTCGTACTTTATTAAAGTGCAGCTTGCCTCAGAATTAGCTCGGTTGTTGATATGTTTGATTTCAATATTTTTATTTTTACTTTCAATAATTGCTCGAATTATCATTCGACCAATTCTTCCCATTCCATTTATTCCAACTTTAATTGTCATATCTAATTTTCTATTAAGTTTTTTGTTTTTTCCACTATATTACCTACTGTTAATCCAAAATAATTATAAATTTCTTTATAAGGTGCGCTTTTACCAAAATCATTAATACCAAAATTGATACCTTTATTTTTTATAAATTTATGCCAACTATCGGTAGAACCTGCCTCAATAGTAATTGCAAAATTTGCTTCATTCAAAACATCATTTTTGTAGGCTTCTGCCTGTTGCTCAAATATTTCCTGAGATGGAACTGATATAACTTTAGCATATATGTTATCCATGGCCAATTTATGACTTACTTCTAATGCTAGGTTTACCTCAGAACCACTCGCAAAAATTGCGAGTTGAATATTTTGTTGAGATCTAAAAACTTCATATGCACCTAAAGAACACTTATTTTCTTTAGAGTGTTCATTTCTTATAGGGTCTAAATTTTGCCTTGTAAGAGCTAAAATACTTGGGGTTTTTAAATTTTCCAGAGCTAGTTGCCAGCATTCAAAAGTTTCAATTGTATCTGCAGGTCTAAAAACATTAAGATTAGGGATAGCTCTTAATCCAGAAAGTTGCTCTATAGGTTGATGTGTGGGTCCGTCTTCTCCAAGACCAATTGAGTCATGTGTCATCACATATATTACTCTCTGTTGCATCAGAGCTGACAATCTAATTGATGGTTTACAGTAATCACTAAATATTAAAAAGGTTCCACCATAAGGAATTAAATTACTATGAAGAGAAATGCCATTCATAACACCACTCATTGCATGTTCTCTAACTCCATAATGAATATAATTTCCTTCGAAGTTATTTGGTTTAATAATCTGTTGATTATTAGTTTTTGTATTGTTTGAGCCAGCTAAATCTGCTGAGCCACCAATTAAAGCAGAGTCGATTTTGGTTAAAGAAGTTAAAATCTTTTCTGAAGCTTTTCTTGTAGCAAGAGGTTGTAAGTTTTTAAGAACTTCTTTTTTTTCTTTTTCAAAAATTAATTTAAAATCATTAGAAAAATATTTTTCAATTTTTTTTTTCTTCTTATCGTAATTTATTTTCCATTTATTATCTTCATCTCTGCCGTTAGTTCCAGCCTCCCTCCAGATATCTAAAATTTTTTTTGGAATTTCAAAAGGCTCATACTTCCAATTAAGTTTTTTTCTAACAAGTTTAATTTCATCAGACCCTAAAGGGCTTCCATGAGCAGAGGCGCTGCCCGATTTATTAGGTGAACCATAACCAATTTTAGTCTTACATGAAATTACAGTTGGTTTTTTTGCTTTTTGAACTTTTTTCAAAGATTTATATATTGCTTTTTCATCATGTCCATCAATTTCAAAATAATCCCAGCCATAACTTTCAAATCTTTTTTTAAAATTGTCAGAAACAGTTAATTTAGTTGGCCCATCAATTGATATAGAATTATTATCAAATAGCACAACTAAGTTTTTTAAATTTAAGTGGCCAGCTAAACTCATAGCTTCATGACTAATCCCTTCCATTAGACAGCCGTCACCAGCTATCACATAGGTTTTATGATTAAAAATTTCTTTTCCAAATTTTTTTTTTAGCACCTCTTCTGAAATTGCAAATCCAACAGCGTTTGAGATACCTTGCCCAAGAGGGCCAGTGGTTGTTTCGATACCTGTTCCTGCATGGTATTCTGGATGACCAGCACAAATCGAGTCTAGTTGCCTAAAGTTCTTGATATCTTCTAATGACACACTTTCATAACCTGTAAGATACAACAACGAGTAAAGAAGCATAGATCCATGACCTGCAGATAAAACAAATCTATCTCTATTAAGCCAATTTGGATTTTTTGGGTTATATTTTAAAAAGTCCCTAAACAAAACAGTAGCAACGTCTGCCATCCCCATTGGCATACCGGGGTGCCCAGAGTTTGCTTTTTGCACTGCATCTATAGACAAAAACCTGATACAATTTGCTAAATCTTTATGTAGTTTGCTCAAAATTATCCTGACTAGACTAAGAAGAATCTATTTAATAATATAAATATATATATATGAATTCTGTAAACGAAAAAGAAAAAAAACTTAATTTAGCGTTAACAAAATTAAAAAATTTGAATCTTAATAACCCAGATACAAAAAAAAACATTGAAAATTTAACTATACAAAAAAATCAATTACAAATTGAAAAAGAAGAATTGGAGGAAAAGTTTAAAAGTTTGCTAGAAGATCACAATACTTTAAGCAAAAAATTAGGCAAATTTCATGATCAAGAAAAAAAAGAGGAAAAAAAACAATCTGAATTTTCAGAAAAAATTGATGAATTAAATCAAGAAACAGATAATTTGTTAGATGAAATTGATAAATGGCAAACGTAAGTATTAAATTTAATGGAAAAGAGTTTTTATTGTCTTGTGATGATGGACAAGAAGAGCATTTGGAAGAACTTTTAATTCAAATTAATCAGAAATTTAATGATCTTAAAAATAATTTAGGAAATTTAGGGGAGAATAAACTTTTACTAATTACAGCGGTTAAAGTAATGGATGAATACTATGAAACAAAAAAAAAGGTTGAAGAAAAAAAAAAGGAATTAAAAGATCTTTCTAATAAATTTAGAGAATTAAAATCTTTAATTTATGATTACAAAGATAAAAAAGAACAAGAGATTAAAGAATTAAACGAAAATCATTACAAAATAAAAAATGAAATTTCAGAAAATCAAAAAAATTATGAAAAATTAATTGATCAAGCAGCTGATGAAATTTCAAGTTTCGTAGAAAAAGCAAATTTAGAAAACTTATCTTAAAAAATTTTGTGAATAAATCAGAAATAAGAAAAAAAATATTAAAAATTAGAAAAAAGAATAATTTAAAAAATCATAGTATTAATTTTAAATTTATAGATAAGGTTTTAAAAAAAGAAAAAATTAAAGGTAAAACTTTAGGTGGATATTATCCTTATAATTATGAGGTAGATGGAACGCAAATTTTAAAAAAATTTGAAAAACAAAAATATAGGATCACTCTTCCAAAAATAAAAAAAAATTTTCAAATGGATTTTTTTAATTGGTCAACAAAAGATCCGCTTAATATTAATAAATATGGGATACCTGAGCCAATATCAAACAAATTGCAATATCCAGATATATTATTAGTTCCTATTGTAGCTTACGATGAAAATTTAAATAGAGTTGGCTATGGTGGAGGCTTTTACGATAGATATATTAATAAAATCAAGAAATATAAAAAAGTTGTAACAATTGGATTAGCATATTCATTTCAGATGGTAAAAAAAATATCAACTAATAAATATGATATAAAATTAGACTTTATAATTACCGAAAAACAAATGATAAAATGAAAATATTATTTTTAGGAGATGTTGTAGGAATTTCAGGATGCTCAAAGATAATGAATAATCTTTTAGACCAAATCAAAATAAATAAAATTGATTTTGTAATTGTAAATGGAGAAAATGCAGATCAGACAGGAGTTGGTTTAACAAAGGAAATTTGTGAAGATTTTTTCAAATGTGGTGTTAATGTTATTACTACTGGCAATCATGTATGGGATCAAAAAGATATAATGAAATTTATAGAAAAAGAAAACCGTTTACTTCGACCAAAAAACTTGTTTGAGCCAGCACCCGGCAAAGGGTTTGAAGTTTTTACCACTACAGAGAATATAAAGATAGGCGTTCTTAATTTAATGGGAAATGTTTTTATGAAAAAATGTGAAGATGTTTTTGAAATAGCAAAAAAATTTATAGATGAATATAAATTAAAAGAGGACTATGACCTCCTTGTAGTTGATTTTCATGGAGAGATAACAAGTGAGAAGAATGCTATAGGTTATTTCTTTGATGGAAAAGCAACCCTTGTTATTGGAACCCACACTCATATACCAACCAATGATGCTAGAGTTTTAGAAAATGGAACAGCATATCAAACAGATGCAGGCATGTGTGGAGACTACAATTCAGTTATTGGAATGGATAAAAAAAACTCATTGAATAGATTTATGAAAAAAAACTCTATTAAACATTTTCCAGCTGAAGGTGATGCTACCTTGTGTGGTGTTATTGTTGATTGTAATATAGAAACGGGATTGGCTAATAAGGTTGAAAGTTTTATCTTCGGAGGTCAGCTAAATAATAATTAGCTAATTTATGGCAGGACATTCACATTGGGCTGGAATAAAACATAAAAAAGGGAAGGCCGACAAACAAAGGTCTAAAATTTTTTCAAAATTATCCAAAGAAATTACTGTAGCTGCGAAGCTAGGTGACAAGGATCCTGCAATGAATCCTAGATTAAGATCAGCAATTCAAGCAGCAAGATCTGCAAATATGCCAAAAGATAATATTGAGAGAGCTATTGATAAATCATCTATTAATACCGAACTAAACTTTGAAAATTTAAGGTATGAAGGATTTGGGCCTGAAAAAGTTGCAGTTATTGTAGAGACATTAACAGATAACAAAAATAGGACGGCCTCTAATATAAGAACTATTTTTCAAAAAGCAGGAGGAAGTTTAGGAACCCAAGGATCTGCTTCACACAACTTTAATCAATTAGGAATAATTAAAATTGATAAAAAAGAGATCTCAGACGAGGATATATTTGAACTAGCTATTGATGCTGGGGCCAATGAATGTAAATCTATTAATGATTTCCATGAAATACAATGTCCATTTAATGAGATTTATAATGTAAAAAAAGAGTTAGAAAAAAAAATTACCAACTTTATATCAACAGAAATTGAGTGGATACCGCTCAATAGTGTTAAAATTTCAAAAGAGCAAAATGAAGGTTTGATTAATTTTTTTGAAACACTAGAAGAAGATGATGACGTTCAAAATATTTATTCTAACGCTGAGTTTGCAAAGTAAATTATGTTAATTATTGGAATAGATCCTGGGCTATCTGGGTCAATTTGTTTTTTTGAGGACGGTAAAATATTAGATGTTATAGAAATGCCCACTATGACAGAGGGTAAAAAAAATAAAAGACAAGTAAATGGTGCCCAACTTTACAATGAAATTTCTACAAAGATTAATCAAAAAAAAAAACATGATATTAGAGTAATAATTGAACAAGTGTCAGCGATGCCTGGTCAAGGAGTCACAAGTATGTTTAATTTTGGTCAATCATTTGGGATCTTAAAAGGAATATGTTCTGCAATGCAATTGCCAATGTACTTTGTAAGACCGGCAAAATGGAAAAAATACTTTGGTTTAATTAACTCAGAAAAAGATGCTAGCAGAACAAAAGCAATAGAAATTTTTCCTTATTTTTCAACAAATTTATCAAAAAAAAAAGATTCTAACAAAGCGGATGCAATATTAATTGCCAGTTTTTATAACGATACTTACAAAATTGAGGAATAATCTATTAATTTAAAGACAAATTCATGACACAATTAAGTGTGAGAAGGCATTATGGAAGCTGATATATCATCTCAAGCAGTTGGACTAGCGTCTAATGTTGACTTTTCACTATTAAGTTTATTTATTCGTGCAGATATTATTGTTAAATCTGTAATTATCTTGTTAATTGCTTGTTCGATTTATTCATGGGCAGTGATCATAGAAAAATTTAAATTATTTAAAAAAATACATCAATCAACAGAAGAATTTGAAACAAAGTTTTGGAACTCAAAATCTGCAGAAACATTTTATAATAATCTTCCAGCAAACACTGAGGATCCAATGGCATTAGTTTTTAAGGACGCTATGCAAAATTTATTAAAAAGAAAATCAAAAGCTGATTTACATAGTAGGATGACAACAATGTTGGAGACAGGAATAGAAAAACAAATATCTAAATTAAGCAAAGGCTTTACATTCTTAGCAACTGTAGGTTCTACAGCTCCCTTTATTGGTTTATTCGGAACTGTTTGGGGTATTATGAATTCATTCCAATCGATTGCAATCTCTAGAAACACTAGTTTAGCAATTGTTGCACCAGGTATTGCAGAAGCATTATTTGCAACAGCGTTAGGACTGTTAGCTGCAATTCCAGCAGTTATTGCTTACAATAAATTTAATAACGATACAGTTCTATATACTAAAAAACTTGAAAATTTTTCAAAGAGATTTTTAACTATAATTTAAAATGGCTTTTAAATTAAATCGTTCTTCCAAAGAGCCCATGAGTGAAATAAATGTAACACCCTTTGTAGATGTGATGTTAGTTCTTTTAATAATATTTATGGTAACTGCCCCATTATTAACAGTTGGCGTGCAAGTGGATTTACCAGAAAGTTCGGCAGACTCACTCCCAGAAGAAGCTGAACCTCTTACACTATCTATTAACTCAAAAGGAGAAATTTTTATTCAAGAGTCCAAAGTAGAATATGAAAAAATTATTGCTAAAGTTTTGGCTGTATCGAAAAATAGGACTGATACACGTATTTATGTAAGAGGGGATAAAACCATTAATTATGGAAGAGTTCTTGAAATTATGGGACTACTATCAGGATCAGGGTTTACCAAGGTTGCTTTAATTTCCGAGCCCTATAAAGAAAGGTAATTTAAAAAGTGAATAGAAGTATAATAACCTCTTCTGTTTTACATATATTTATAATTATTATAACAGCAATGAGCCTACCTTTTTTATCAAAAAAACCCATAGATCTTCCACCTATTGTATCAGTTGAGTTAATTCAGATTACAGAAAAAACCAACATACCTTTTGCACCTAAAGCAAAAAAAACAATAGAAAAAATAAAAGAGAAAGAAAAAAAATTAGTCTCCGAACAAGCACCTCCAAAAAAAGTAAAAAAGATTAAACCAGATGCTGTCCCTATGCCAGATGATAAAATAAAAAAAGTTGAAAAAATAAAAGAAGATAAACAAAATCCAGAGAAAATTGATAACGAAGTGAAACAAGTCTCAGAATTTGAAAAAAAAGAATTATTTGATCCTGACAATATTGCTGCATTAATTGACAAGTCCAAAGAAGAAAGTGCGAAGATTCTTAAAAAAAATGACAGTTTGACACAAGATCAAGTCAAAAATTTTGATAACACAGGGCTATCACTTAGTGAAGAGGATGCATTAAAGGCTCAAATATTTGGGTGCTGGAGCATTCCTCTTGGGCTTCCTTATAATGAAAATTTATTAGTCAGAATCAAATTGGAATTAAAACCTGATGGATCAGTCATCAAGTCAGAAATACTTGATCATGCAAGAATGAATAGACCTGGTCAGGGATTTTATAAAGTTTTGGCAGAAAGTGCGCTTAGAGCAGTAAAATTATGCCAGCCATTAAGAGTACCTAGTACTGGATATGAGAGATGGAAAGAGCTACAATTAAACTTTGATGCAAGAGAAATGTTAGAAGGCTAATGATATGAAAAAAATAATAATCGCAATTTTTGTTGTAATTTTTTTACCAATTAAATCGTACAGTTTAATTGAAGTTGATATTACTAGAGGAAACTTAAATCCATTGCCTATAGCAGTGTCCGCTATGTCAATTGATGAAAATTCAAGAGAAAGTTTTGAAAAAATATTAAAAAAAAAAAATATTGGATCTGAAATTTCATCAGTAGTAGAAAATAATTTAAAAACATCAGGCTTATTCAATCCATTAAATAAAGATGCATTTTTACAAGCACCCGATATTGCAAATGTAAAACCTAGATTTGAAGATTGGAATTTAATAAAGGCTCAAGCTTTAATAACAGGAAAAGTAAGTTTTGCAGATGATAAACTCAGAGTAGAGTTTAGATTATGGGATGTACTTGCTGGTAAAGAAATGATGGCTCTTGCATTTACAACAGTCCCAAACAATTGGAGAAGAGTTGGTCATATAATTTCTGATAAAGTTTATGAAAGATTGACAGGTGAGAAAGGTTATTTTGACACTAGAATAATATATGTGGCTGAGGATGGACCAAAAACAAAAAGAATAAAAAAATTGGCAATCATGGACCAAGATGGTGCGAATAATAAATTTTTAACTTTAGGTAATGAATTAGTATTAACCCCTAGGTTTAATCCAACAAATCAGATGGTAACTTATTTGTCTTATTTTAAAAACTTACCAAGAGTATATCTCTTAGACATTGAGACAGGCATGCAAGAAGTGGTTGGAGATTTTCCAGGCATGACTTTTGCTCCTAGATTTTCACCTAATGGAAAAAAAATAATAATGAGTTTTGCGAAAGATGGTAGGTCTGATATTTATACTATGGATTTAGAAAATAGGATTGTAGAAAAAATAACAAATCATCCATCTATTGACACGTCTCCTTCTTACTCTCCTGATGGAAAATATATTTGTTTTAATTCAGATAGAAGTGGATACCAACAAATATATACAATGAAGAGTGATGGCAGTAATATAAAAAGAATTTCATTCGGCAAAGGAATCTATGGAACACCAGTTTGGTCTCCTAGAGGTGATTTGATCGCTTTTACAAAATTACATAAAGGCAAATTTTATATAGGCGTTATGAGAACTGACGGAAGCGGGGAGAGATTATTAACAGAAAACTTTTATCAAGAAGCTCCGTCTTGGTCTCCAAATGGAAGGGTTCTTATTTTTTATAGAGAAACTAAAACAGATGAAAAAGGTGATGGTTTCTCAGCCAAATTATGGTCTATAGATTTAACAGGGTATAACGAAAGAATGGTTAAAACACCAGCTGATGGCTCAGACCCATCATGGTCATCTTTATTGACTAATTAATGGTTAAATTGCTTGATTTTTTAACTTGAAACATCTATTTAATTATGAAAATCTAAGTATTAAAAATATTGATCAAGGAGCAATAATGAAATTAAACAAAATTCTAAAAAATACTTTTTTAGTAATGGTAGCATGCTTTGTTTTATCAGCCTGCGCCACATCTAAAAAAACAGGCCAACTACAAAGTGATGTTTACACAGGAAAAGACACAGTAGAATATTTAGCGTCAGGTGTTCCTGACAGAGTATTTTTTGCAACTAACGAGTCAGTACTGACTACAGCTTCAAGAGAAACTTTAAGAAAACAAGCTGCTTGGTTGAGAAAAAATTCAAAAATAACAATCGTATTAGAAGGTCATGCGGACGAGAGAGGCACAAGAGAATATAACTTAGCATTAGGTGAAAGAAGAGCTAATTCAGCTAAAGATTACTTAATGACTTACGGAATTTCTTCAGACAGAATTTCTGTACTTAGTTATGGTAAAGAAAGACCAGTTGACTCAGGCTCTAACCCTCTTTCTTGGTCAAAAAATAGAAGATCTGTTACAGTAAAAGCAAATTAATATTTTAATTTTAATTAAGACCTCTTAAACCAAAAGTTTAAGAGGTCTTTTTTTTGCCACTATTTTAAAGATAAACTAAAAAATGAGAAGTTTAATAAATCTTTTAACTTTAAAATTAATTTTTTTAATAAATTTAATAATTTGTTCAGTGTCAACTGCTGATAATCATAATATTTATGAAACATTAGAATTAATTCAAAAAGACATGAAAACTTTAGAGAAAGCAGTTTACTCTAAAGCAGCTGAATCTAATAGTACTTCTGTAAATGTATCTAATCAAAATTTAAATTCTGAAGATGTGTTAACCAGACATCTATTAAAACTTACAGAAATAGAAAACCAGTTTCAAAAACTAACGAATAGATTTGAAGAAATTAATTTCAAGCTTGATAAATTATCTAATAGACTGTCAAAAGTTCAAGCTGATAATCAAATAAGATTTCAAGATATAGAAAATATACTAAGCATAGATGGTAAAATAAAGTCAGTTACAAAAAAAGATACAAAAAAAAATAATAAGGCATTACCAGGATCTTCCGAACCACAAGATCTGGGATCAATATCTTATAAAGATAACGCTACTAATGAAACAACTCAACAGATTCAATCAGTAGACACAACCTCGTCAGTAGTTACAGAAACCTTTAAAGCTGAAGAAAAAATTTTACCCAATGAAAGCCCCAAAAAACAATATGAGTTTGCAACAAGTTTTTTAAAGGTAGGAGATTATACAACAGCAGAGAGAGCATTTAGAGAATTTGTTTTATCAAATCCAAACCATGAATTAGCTGGTAACGCACAATATTGGTATGCAGAAACTTTTAGAATTAGACAACTTTATACAGACGCTGCATCAGCATATTTGGAAGGGTATCAGAAATACCCAAAAGGAAAAAAGGCCCCTATAAATTTATTAAAGCTGGGTGTATCAATGGTACAGATTGGAGAAAAAGATCAAGGATGTAAAATGATAAATGCAGTAGAAAAACAATATCCTAAAGCTAATCAATCTATTATCCAAAAAGCCAAATATGAGTCTCAAAAATTTGAGTGTAAACAAAATTCCTAAGTTTTTCAAAAACAAGCTTTTAAATAAAAAAATTAAAAGATTATACGAGTTATTTGAAAAAAATTTTAATATTAAGAGTGATTTCGTAGTAGCTGTATCTGGAGGCCCAGATAGTTTAGCATTAGCATTTTTAACCAAGATTTACTCAATTAAATTCAAATTGAATTGTAAGTATTTTATTATAGATCACAAACTAAGAGCGGAATCAACACACGAAGCAATGAAAGTTAAAAAAGTTTTAAATACCTTTTCAATTGCATCTGAAATTTTAACCTGGAAAGGAAAAAAGCCATCAAATAACATTCAATCTCAATCAAGAAAAAAAAGATATGATTTATTATTTTCTAAATGTAATAAATTAAAGATTAATAATTTGGTATTAGGACATCATAATGATGATAAATTTGAAAATTTTTTTATAAGAATGGTTAGGGGAAGTGGACTTAAAGGATTAACCTCATTTGGAAAAAAAACAAAAATTAACAAAATTAATTTATTAAGACCCTTGATGGAATTTAAAAAAAATGACTTGGTATTTATATCATCTTATATTTTTAAATTTTTTGTAAAAGATCCGTCTAATGAAAATCCTAAGTATACCAGAACAAGAATAAGATTACTAATCTCTGAGCTTCAAAACAATGGACTTGATAAAAAAAAATTATTTTTGACAATAAAAAATTTAGAGAAATCAGATGAGGCAATTACTTTTTATGTGGAACAAAATAAAAAAGTTAATTCATTTTTTAATATTAAAAAAAAGGAGCTGATCTTAAATAGTAGTTTTTTTGATCATCCATATGAGGTTGTATTTAGGTCCCTTACAGACTCAATTAAACTAGTTGGAGAAATGTATAATTACGTAAGAGGAAAAAAACTAGACAATATCTTAAAAAAAATCAAAAAAGGCAATTTATTTAAAGAAACTTTAGGGGGATGCGTCATTAAAAAGGTTAATCAAACAGTGATTCTCACAAAAGAATACTAAATTTGACACTTGTTTAATTAAGAATAATTCTTATTTTATACTCATGAATATAAAAAATATAGCTATGTGGGCAATAATAGTTTTCTTAACTATTGGTCTATATAATATGTTTAAAAACCCTCAATCAAATATACGTGGAGGAAATCAAGTTATATTCTCAGAATTTTTAACTTCTGTTGATAATGGAGAAGTTTTGAAAGTAGAAATTCAAGGTAACAATATCAAGGGAGTTTACTCTAATGGAAATAGCTTTACAACATACGCTCCTAACGATCCTAACTTAATAGAAAAACTTTCAGACAAAGGTGTAAGTATTTCTGCAGCACCAATTGAAGATAAAATGCCTTCTTTGTTTGGTGTATTACTCTCATGGTTTCCAATGTTATTATTAATAGCAGTTTGGATTTTCTTTATGAGACAAATGCAAGGTGGTAAAGGCGGGGCTATGGGTTTTGGAAAATCTAAAGCAAAAATGATGAATGAATTGAAAGGAAAGGTTACATTTAATGATGTTGCCGGTGTAGAAGAGGCTAAAGAGGAAGTTGAAGAAATTGTAGAATTTTTAAAAGATCCAAAAAAATTTAGTAGGCTCGGGGGAAAAATTCCAAGAGGTGCTTTATTAGTGGGTCCTCCGGGAACAGGAAAAACATTGCTGGCGAGAGCTATCGCAGGTGAAGCAGGCGTTCCTTTTTTTACTATCTCTGGGTCAGATTTTGTTGAAATGTTTGTAGGGGTTGGAGCTTCTAGAGTAAGAGACATGTTTGAACAAGGAAAAAAAAATTCTCCGTGTATAATTTTTATTGATGAAATCGATGCAGTTGGAAGAAGTAGAGGTGCAGGTTTAGGTGGAGGTAATGATGAAAGAGAACAAACACTTAACCAGCTTCTTGTTGAAATGGATGGTTTTGATACAAATGAGGGAGTTATAATAATAGCCGCAACTAACAGACCTGATGTGCTTGATCCGGCTTTGTTAAGACCAGGTAGATTCGATAGACAGGTAGTAGTGTCGAATCCTGATATAATAGGCAGAGAAAAAATTTTAAAAGTACATGTTAAAAAAATTAAAATGGCTCCGGATGTCAATTTAAGAACAGTAGCAAGAGGAACACCAGGGTTTTCAGGGGCTGACCTTGCAAACTTAGTTAATGAATCTGCTTTATTAGCTGCTAGAAAAAATAAAAGAATTGTTACATTAAATGAGTTTGAAGAAGCAAAAGATAAAGTGATGATGGGATCTGAAAGAAGATCTATGGTCATGACTGAGGAAGAAAAATCATTAACCGCATATCATGAAGCTGGCCACGCTATAGTAACTATTAATGAAAGTGCTGCTCATCCGATACATAAAGCTACAATCATTCCAAGAGGTAGAGCTCTAGGAATGGTGATGCAATTACCAGAAAGAGATGAATTATCTCAGACAAGAGAACAACTGCATGCCCAATTAGCAATAGCAATGGGGGGAAGAGTTGCGGAAGAAATAATTTTTGGTGAAGACAAGGTAACCACAGGTGCTTCAAGTGATATTGAACAAGCCACTAAACGAGCTAGAGCAATGGTTATGAGAGCAGGATTAAGTAAAGAGCTTGGCCCCATTGCATATGGAGAAAATGAAGAGGAGGTTTTTCTTGGTAGATCAGTTGCAAGACAACAAAATATGTCCGAGGAAACTGCAAAAAAAGTTGATTCAGAAATTAAAAAAATTGTAGACAAAGGGTATGAAAGAGCTAGAAAAATTCTTACAGAAAAAATTGACGATTTACATAAATTAGCTAAAGCTCTTTTAACCTATGAGACTTTATCTGGTGAAGAAATAGAAAATTTGATTAATAAAAACATTTATCCTACAGATAAAGAAGACTTGAAGGTTCAAGACGACAAAGAAGGTTCATCTTTAAGCGCCATGGGTCTAAAACCAAAAATTGTTCATTAATTTTAATGACTAGATATTACACAAGAGCGTGTAATTTCTATTATGGAACCACATCAAAAAATTTAGTTAAAAGAAAAAAATCATTACCACTAAATGGTATTCACGAAATCTCTTTTGATCAATTGGAGATAATTTCTAGAAAATCTAAAAAAAAAATATCAATTCATAGTGTAAGCAAATTGTCTAAATTATTAAAAAAACAGATAATTATGGATTTAAAAAAAATTACCTCAAAAAAAAAAAATTTTGCAAATTTAAATTTTCTTAAATTACCTAATATCATGGGAGTACTAAACCTCACTCCAGATAGTTTTTCTGATGGTGGAAAATTCAATTCAAAGAATATAGGTGCTAAACATGCTGTTCATATGTTTAGATCTGGAGCAAATATAATAGACATTGGAGGGGAGTCTACAAGACCAGGTTCTAAATCGATAGGTGTAAAATTAGAATGGCAAAGAATAAACAAAACATTAAAATCTATAAGTAAAAAAATTCCTGTATCTTTAGACACCAGAAAATCAAAAATTATGGAAAAAGGTATTAAGCTTGGTGTTAAAATTATTAATGATGTTTCAGGGCTCAACTATAATACTGAAACTAAAAATATTATTAAAAAATATAAAATTCCATTCGTAATACAGCATTCACAAGGAACACCTGAAAATATGCAAAATAAACCATATTATAAAAATGAATTATTGGATATTTATGATTTTTTTGTAAAAAAAATTAAATTATTAAGGTCCATCGGCATAAGACATAATAATATAATTATTGATCCAGGTATAGGTTTTGGAAAAAATTTGAAACATAATATGAATTTAATTCGCAATATTTCTATTTTCCATACACTTGGTTTTCCTATACTTATTGGTAATTCAAGAAAAAGATTTATAAAAGAACTTTCTGGAAAAAATGATACTAAAAGAAGGATTGGTGGAACAGTTTCTTCATCTCTATATTTGATGATGCAGGGTGTACAAATTTTAAGGATTCATGAAGTAAATGAAATACTTCAGGGAGTAAAAGTTTTTAAAGAATTGATAAAAAATTAATGACAAAAAAATATTTTGGAACGGATGGAATAAGAGGGGCCATTAATAGCAAAAATATAAATGGTGACATGTTTTTTAAATTTGGCTTAGCTTCCGGAACTTATTTTAAATCTCAAAAAAAAAAGAAACAAACAGCAATTATCGCAAAAGATACTAGGTTGTCTGGTTATACTTTAGAGCCTGCTTTGGTTTCTGGACTAGCATCTGCTGGAATGCATGTTTATACAATGGGACCTCTGCCAACAAATGGTTTGGCTATGCTTACAAAAGCCATGAAGGCAAATATGGGGATCATGATCACAGCTTCTCATAACCCACATTTTGATAATGGATTGAAATTATTTGGTCCTGATGGAATGAAATTATCAGACAAAATTGAAAAAAAAATTGAAAATTTAATAGATAAAAAAATTTACAAAAATCTTTCAAAACCAGAAAAACTAGGAAGAGTAAAAAGATTAGAAAGTGGCACAAAAGATTATGTAAAAATTTTGAAAAAAAATTTTACAAAAGATTTTAATCTTAGAGGATTAAGAATTGTAATTGATTGTGCTAATGGAGCAGGATACAAAGCAGGACCGCAATTATTAAAATCTTTAGGTGCAAAAGTTATTGCAATAGGAGTTAAACCAAATGGCTTGAATATAAATAAGAATTGCGGCTCAACTTATCCTAACAAAATTAAATATGCTGTAAAAAAACATAAAGCTCATTTAGGCATCTCCTTAGATGGGGATGCCGACAGAGTCATTATGTGTGATGAGTCAAGCAATATAATAGATGGAGATCAGATTATTGCAGCTTTAGCAACAAGGTGGAAAAATAAAAAAATGCTTAAAGGGGGTGTGGTAGGCACTTTGATGTCGAACTTTGGTTTAGAAAAATTTTTTCAATCTAAAAAAATAAAATTTATTCGCGCAAATGTAGGTGATAGATATGTGAAAGAGACAATGCAAAAAAATAATTTTAATTTGGGAGGTGAACAATCTGGGCATATTATTTTAGGAAAATTTGCAACTACAGGAGATGGGTTGTTAGTTGCTTTAGAAGTGCTGTTTGCAATCAGAAAAGGAAAAAAAGCTAGTGAATTTTTTAAAAAATTTAAAAAAACTCCCCAAATTTTGAAAAATATTGAAGTTAAAGATAGAACAATAATAAATAAACCTGAAGTAAAAAAATCTATTAAAATTTCAGAAAAGTTAATGAGAGGGCATGGGAGGATATTAGTAAGAAAATCTGGAACAGAGTTAAAAATAAGAGTTATGGGCGAGAGTGAAAACAAAAAACTTCTTAATAAATGCATAGATATTATTTCAACAAAAATAAGATAAATTGAAACCAAAATCAAAAATATTAATAATAGCTGGCTCCGACTCATCAGGTGGAGCAGGAATTCAGGCAGATATTAAAACAGTTACATCGTTAGGTTCTTATGCAATGACAGCAATAACTGCAGTCACATCTCAAAATACCACAGGTGTAAAATCTATAATTCCTATTGCTGCTAAAGAAATTTTAAATCAAATTATATTTTCTTCAAAAGACATAAAACCAGATGCAATAAAAATTGGAATGTTGCATTCTGTAAAAGTTATTGAGTCAGTTATAAAATCCTTAAATATTATTGATGTAAAAAAAATAGTACTTGATCCAGTGATGGTAGCAAAAGGAGGTGCTAAACTAATAGATTCTAATGCAGTAAAATTACTTAAAAATAGATTAATAAAAAAAGTTTTTTTAATTACACCAAATATTCCTGAGGCTGAAATTTTGACCAAAACTAAAATAAGAAATAAAGTTGACATGATATTTGCTGCAAACAAATTGATAGAATCTGGTGCGAAAAATGTTCTACTTAAAGGAGGGCATCTACAATCCAAATTGGCTCAAGATATATTTGTTAATAAATCGGAGATAAAAGTATTTAATAGCCGAAGATATAGAACAAAAAATACTCATGGTACCGGCTGCACTTTGTCTAGTGCAATCGCTACTTTTTTATCATGTGGAAAACCTATAAAGAAATCTTGTGAGCTTGGGATTAAGTATGTAAATTCTGCCATAAAAACTAACCCTAGTTATGGTAAAGGTCATGGTCCAATTAATCACCTTCATACAATGACTATAAATAAAAAATTTAGATAATGAAAAATATAGTCGTAGTCGGGTCTCAATGGGGAGATGAAGGAAAAGGAAAAATTGTTGATTGGCTTTCAGAACAAGCAGATGTTGTAATTAGATTTCAAGGCGGACACAATGCAGGTCACACATTGGTTATTGATGGGGTTACTTACAAGTTAAGATTATTGCCATCTGGAATAGTGAGAAAAAATAAAATTTCAATTATTGGAAATGGTGTTGTGGTCGATCCGTGGGCATTACTTGAAGAAATTGATGAAATAAAATCTAAAGGCGTTGATGTAAATGTTGATAATTTCATTATTTCTGAAGCAGCAAACCTAATCTTGCCATTTCATAGGGAGATGGATGAAATTAGAGAAGATGCTGCTGGTAAAGGTAAAATAGGAACTACACGAAGAGGTATAGGCCCTGCATACGAGGATAAAGTAGGAAGAAGATCAATAAGAGTTATGGATTTAAGATCTGAAAAAAATTTAGACCAAAGACTTGAGTCAGTACTTGTTCATCATAATGCAATAAGAAAAGGTTTAGGAAAAAAAGTTTTTGAAAAGGAACAACTTAAATCTGATCTATTAAAGATTGCGCCTAGAATATTAAAGTTTTCTCAACCTGTCTGGCTTAAAATTGATGAATTCAAAAAACAAAAAAAGAAAATCTTATTTGAAGGAGCACAGGGAATTTTATTAGATGTTGATCATGGTACCTATCCTTATGTCACATCTTCTAATACTGTTGCTTCAAGTGCTGCTACAGGAACAGGGTGTGGACCAAATTCAATTAATTATGTTCTTGGAATTACTAAAGCTTACACCACAAGAGTTGGAGAAGGTCCTTTTCCAACTGAATTAACGGATAATATTGGGGAATTATTAGGCACACGTGGAAAAGAATTTGGAACTGTAACAAGTAGAAAAAGAAGATGTGGTTGGTTTGATGGGGTTCTTGTAAGACAAACAATAAAAATTTCAGGAATAGATGGTATTGCGCTTACTAAACTTGATGTACTTGATGAATTAGATGAAATTAAAATGTGTGTTGAATATGAGCTTGATGGAAAAAAAATAAATTATTTACCTGCTGCTGTAGAAGATCAATTAAAAATAAAACCTATTTTTAAATCTTTTCCAGGCTGGAAAACGGCTACCAATGGCATAAAAAATATAGAGTCGCTTCCAGAAAATGCCAAAAAATATATTTATGCAGTAGAAGACTTTATAGGTGCAAAAGTTTCTAGCATTTCTACAAGTCCTGAAAGGGAAGATACTATCTTAATTGAAAATCCTTTTGAAATTTAGTTAACTGGTAATAAATTTTTAGATTTTGCTAAAAGCAACATGTGTTTTTGCAGTTTTTCAAAAGCTTTATTTTCGATTTGTCTTACTCGTTCTCTACTAATCTTATATTTTTTACTCAAATCCTCAAGAGTGGTTGGATTATCATTTAACCTTCTAGAATACAAAATTTCTCTCTCTCTATCATTTAAGACTTTAATAGAATTTTTTAATAAGTCTTTTCTTTGCTCCATTTCTTCTTGATGTGCAAATTTGAGGTCATGATCCAACTCTTTGTCCACTAACCAGTCTTGCCATTCATCACCATCTTCTCCAACTTGAGCATTAAGTGAGAATTCTTTTCCTGACAATCTACGATTCATTGAAATAACTTCTTCGTTACTTACAGAAAGTTTATTGGCTATTTCATTAACATGTTCATTTCTAAGATCACCTTCTGACTGAGGAGCAATTTGATTTTTTAATTTTTTTAAATTAAAAAATAATTTCTTTTGAGCAGTAGTGGTGCCTATTTTTACTAAACTCCAAGATCTCAAGATATATTCTTGTATAGAAGCTTTTATCCACCACATAGCATAAGTTGCTAATCTAAAACCTTTTTCTGGTTCAAATTTTTTTACAGCTTGCATTAAGCCAATATTTCCCTCTGAAATCATTTCATTAACAGGCAAACCGTACCCCTTATAACCCATCGCAATTTTTGCTACCAATCTTAAATGACTTGTAACAAGTTTTTCAGCAGACTTTATGTTTCCAGTAGTTTTCCAATTTTTAGCTAGCATATATTCTTCTTCAGAGTCTAGCATTGGAAACTTTTTAATTTGTTCTAAATATGCAGATAACCCACCTTCACCACTTAAGGCTGGAAGATTATTATTAATAGCGATACTCATAATTGATTTATCTAATTAGTTTTTTATATTTTTCAATATTTTATTTACTAGTTTTTCTTAGCTTTTTTATGATTATTTCAAGTTCTTGTGGCAAAATTGAGTTAAAAATCATTTCTTTATTTTTTTTTGGATGAATAAATCCAATCGTTTTAGCATGAAGAAATTGCCTATTTAAATTTAATAAATTTTTTTCTAAAATAGGATCAATATTTTTAATTTTTTTAAATTTTTTTTTATATTTATCATCTCCTACTATGCTGTTACCTAAGTAATTCATGTGAACTCTAATTTGATGAGTTCTTCCTGTTTCCAATTTGCACTCTATTAAACTTAAAGTTGGAGTATTATTATTTTCAAAAATCTCAAGTGTTTTATAATTAGTAATTGCTTTTTTTCCTTTGATGCTACTAACTTCCATCATTTGTCGGTTTTTAGAACTTCTAGTAATTAGCGTCTCAATTTTTCCTTTCGATGGTCTAATCTTACCCCAAATAAGTAATTGATAAGTTCTCTCAATTGTATGATTGCTAAACTGTTTTGAAAGATGTTCATGAGTTTGATTATTTTTTGCAATAACAACTAAACCAGAAGTATTTTTATCAATTCTATGAACTATTCCAGGTCTTAACTCGTCTCCAATGTTGGATAAAGAATTTTTATCATAATTTACCAATGCATTTACAACAGTATTGTCAAAATTGCCTGCCCCTGGGTGCATTACAATTCCTGAAGGTTTATTAATAATTAATAAATCTTTGTCTTCATATACTATATTTAATTTATATTCATAAGGCTTAAGAGAAGTTTTTTTAGGTTCTGGAATTATAAGCTCAACAACATCATCAGTATAAATTTTTTTAGAAGGGCTATTTATTATCAAGTTATTTATTTTTAGCTTATTTTCTAAAATTAAATTTTTAACACTCGTTCTACTTATAGAATTCTCTTTTTTATTAATAAAAACATCGACCCTTAGATTAGCTTCGTCTTTTTTAACAATCATATTTATTTTTTTTTTCATAAAATGGTATATTAATAATATATGCGCTTGTAGCTCAACTGGATAGAGCGCCTGACTTCGGATCAGGAGGTTCTGGGTTCGACTCCTAGCAGGCGCGCCAAATATCTGTTTAGCCACATAAATTAAACATCCTTAAAATTTATCTTTATGTAATTGCTTATTTTAAAATATAATATACCAGTTTAAATAATCCAGAATGATAAAAAAAAAACTAATAAAAAGCATAAATGCCAACATATTTGTGTATTTAATTTTCATTTTATTAATAGCAATCTTATTCAAAAATAATAAAACTTTTTATAGCATCTATAAAATTAGTGTTTCAAATTATAATGAGAGAATTTCTAAAAATTATGAAAATATTTTTTATTCAGGTTTTTGTAGAAATCAAAGTCATGGCTATTTAATTTATATTAAAGAAAATTTCAAATATGAACATGTTCCAGATATTATTAATTTTGATTTAGATAAAAAGATTCCACACTGGGTATTTGGAAAAATTAATTACAAGAAAAGTAATAAATATTTAATTTTGCTCAATTACAATAAACAAAAAAAAAATTTAATCAATTTTTCAAATTATAAAATTATAGATAACTATAAAGATAGTTGTTATTTCTTGCAAAAAAAATGATTGAATTAATTAATATTATCTCACAGTTACTAATATTTATTTTAATATTTTCTATAGGTAATTTTTCAGGTTTAAAAAAAAATTATTTAGTTGAGAATTATAGTAATTTATATGAAAATTATTCATACAATATAATTATTCAATTAAATTTAATTTTATTTTTATCTTTTTTGAATATAAATTTAGAAACAATCATATATGTGTATTTAATTTTTATATTTTTTTTATTAATTTATAATTTTCATTTTTTATTACTAAAAGAAAACTATTTAAATCATCATATATACTTTTTATTTTTTATTTGTTTGGTAATTTTTCTTGATATTTCATTTAACCTAACTTTATCATGGGATACAGAAAAGTTTTGGTATCAAAAAACACTTAATTTCTATAATGGTTATACCATAGATAACTTAACCAATACCAACCGGTCGTATAATCCTCATTTTGGAGATTTAGTTTGGGCTCTCTTTTGGAAATTCAGTTTAATAGCAGAAGAATATTCAGGAAGATTATTTTATGGCTTTTTTTATGTTATTTCCATTTCTTTACTGATCTCTAATTTAAAAACTAAAGTTTTATATAAATTTATATTTGTACTTTTGATAATTATTGCGACTTACGATTATAGGATTTTGTTTAGTGGTAATAAGGAAATTCTAATTTTTTCAATTTTATGCCTTCTGTTGCACTCATTAAATAAATTCAATTTTAATAAGGTTAAAGATACAAATAAAGAAATTATTTTTTTTATATTAGCTGCCAATTTGTTATTATGGTCTAAGCAAGTTGGTTTTGTTTATCTTATTAGTTTACTTATTCCTTTAGTTCTTTTCTTTAAAATTAATAAAAATAAAAAATTTATTATTATAATATTTTCTATTTTATTTTATTTAATTAAACTATTCGTTTACAAATTTTATAATTTTGACTTAAATCTGAAAAGTTGTTGTTATAATGATTTTACAATTCAAGGAATTATAAGTAAAATATCATTTGATAGATTTTTGTTAATTCTATCTTATTTAGCATTCTATCTATTTCAAAACTTTATATTTATAATTGGTCTAATTATTTTAATGCTTGGTATTAAGAATAAAAAATTTTTATTAAAAAATCTTTATTTATATTTAATGATATTTTTAAATTTTTCATTCATTATTACAATTTATATTTTAACAGATGCTGACCTAGATACGATGTTGAGAACAGGAATAGAAAGACTAGTATTTATGTTTATGCCTGTATTTATAATACTAATTGTAAATTACATTAACTATTTTGATAAAAGATTAATTAAATTAAGCAAATAACCAAAATTAATTTACAATATTTATATTAGAATTTTGAAGCCCTTTTCAATCGGTCATTAATAGTTTTACCTAGTCCTTTATTAGGAATTTTTGCAACAGCGATTGATTTATATTTACTATTTTTTATTTTTCTTAAAGTACTATACAAATTTTTTGCAGCTTTTTTTAAACTCCCTTTTTTTGTCAAAAAATAATAATTAGGTTTATTTTTTTTAATTTTTTTTATTAATAGAAAAGCTTCATTATCTTTAATTTTTTTTGCATTTAATCTTAAGGGTATCCCGGGCGAGTAATGTAAAGAAAATTGGCCAGGGGAGATTTTTTTTTTGGATCTAATTTTAATTGAAATCTTTTTTTTTAATACTTTTTCTATTTTTTTTACATCTAGGCCACCGAGTCGTAGTATTGTTGGTTTGTTTAAGAGATTTATGATTGTTGACTCTATTCCAATTTTACATCTACCTCCGTTTAGAATATATTTAATTTTTGAACCAAATTCCTCCTCAACATCTGAAGCTTGCACAGAACTTAATCTGTTAGATATATTTGCACTTGGTGCCGCGAGAGGGTAGTTTAGATTTTTTAGCAATTTTCTAAATAAAAAATGCTTCGGAAAACGTACAGCAAGACTTTTCTGTTTATTTGTGACAAATTTTGAAATTTTGGAATATTTTTTAAGTTTTAATATAAATGTAATTGGTCCAGGGGAAAATTTATTATAAAGTTGAACAAAATTGTTATTAATATGACAATCTGCCTTTAAATTATTAATGTCATAATAATGAACAATCAATGGATTATTAATTGGTCTTTTTTTGAGACTAAATATTTTTTTTACAGAGGTATTTGAATAAGCATTTCCCGCCAAACCATAGACAGTCTCAGTGGGCACAGCTATACAATGATTTTTATCTAAATATTTTTTTGCTTTTTTGATATTTGATTGATTAGATTTCATGTATTAATAATTATTATATGAAAGATAAAAATTTACCACAGGATAATGATATTAGCTCCCTTGAAGAGTTGACAGATGAAGCAAATAGAATGATTGAATTATTAGAAAAAGAAAAAGATCTTAATAACTCTATTGAAAATTATCAAAAATTACTGAAGTTAAATAAAACTATAGAAAAAAAATTTCATGCTAATTTTAAGAATATAGGTGAGGAGAGTAGCAAGAAAGTTAAAAAAATTATAAAAAAAAAATGAAATTTCAACTAGAAAAAATTGCAAAAGACACAAATTTTTTTTTAAAAAAATTTATAAAAAATCAAGGTAAATCAAAATTAATTCCAGCTATAAAATATGGCTTGTTTCCAGGCGGAAAAAAAATTAGATCTAAAATTTTATTAGATATTGGTTTTTTATTAAATGTTGATTATAAAACTTTGATAACAATTGGTGCAGCTATAGAATGCATTCATGCTTACTCTCTAATTCATGATGATTTACCATGTATGGATGATGACAAAACTAGAAGAGGCAAACCATCTACACATATTAAATTTGGTGAGTCCACAGCAGTTCTTGCTGGAAATTCTTTACAAACAATGGCTTGTGAAATTATCGCCAGTCCCAATTTAAGAATAAATGAAAAAATAAAAATTAATTTAATTAAGAAACTTTCCGAATGTTCAGGACATTTGGGAATCGCGGGAGGACAATATTTAGATTTGAGTTATGAAAAGAAAAAAGTATCAAAAAAAAAAATAATTGAAATGGAAATAAAAAAAACTGGAAAATTATTCAGTTTTAGTTGTGCTGTTCCTGCAATTATTAAAAATAAAAATAATAAAGAAATAAAGTTTTTTGAGGACATAGGATCTAATATAGGCCTCTTATTTCAAATATCTGATGACTTAATTGACTTTAAAGGTGACTCAAAAAAAGCTGGAAAAAAAACAGGAAAAGATCAAAAAAAAGGCAAAGCAACACTTATAAGTTTACTTGGGTACAACAATGCTATTAAATATTGTGACAAAATTATTTTAGATATTAATAAGAAATTAAGAAGACATGAACCAAAAACAAAATACATTAAAGAAACCTTAAACTACATGATAAATAGAGATAGATGAAAAAAGATTACAAATTTTTGAATAAAATAAATTTTCCTTCTGATTTAAGAAAACTTTCAGAAAATGATTTACCTAAAATTTCTGAAGAAGTTAGAAAAGAAATGATTAGCGCTGTGTCAGAAACGGGAGGACATCTAGGTGCAGGCTTAGGTGTTGTTGAGTTAACGGTTGCTCTTCACTTTGTTTTTGACACTCCTAATGATAAATTAATATGGGATGTTGGACATCAAACTTACCCACATAAAATCTTAACTGGAAGAAAAAATAAAATTAGAACATTAAGACAAGGGAATGGACTTTCTGGCTTTACGAAAAGATCTGAAAGTGAATATGACCCTTTTGGTGCCGCTCATAGCTCAACTTCTATATCTTCAGCTCTTGGAATTGCTGAAGCAAATAAATTATCTAATAAATCATCAAATGTAATTGCTGTTATTGGTGATGGTGCAATAAGTGCAGGTATGGCATATGAAGCAATGAATAATGCAGGAGCATCAAAAACAAAAATGATAGTTATTTTAAATGATAACGACATGTCTATTGCTAAGCCTGTAGGTGCTATGCGAACTTATCTAGCAAAATTATTTACTGGAAAGATTTATTTTAGTTTAAGAGAAACTTTTAAACTAATTACTTCTGCGTTTTCAAAAAGATTTAGTGCGAAGGCAGGAAAAGCTGAAGATTTTCTACGTACAGCAGTTACTGGAGGTACATTGTTTAATTCTTTAGGTTTTTATTATGCTGGCCCAATTGATGGTCATGATTTGGCAACTCTTGTACCAATTTTAAAAAATGCTAGAGACTCCAAACACGAGGGTCCAATAATGATACACATCAAGACCCAAAAAGGAAAAGGTTATTCGTATGCAGAAAAGGCCACAGATCATTATCATGGTGTTTCTAAATTTAATGTTGAGACTGGGGAACAGTTAAAAAGTGGAACTAATATGCCAACTTATACGAAAATATTTGCTAATACGTTGGTGAAACATGCACATAAAGATAGCAAAATTGTTGGTGTAACAGCGGCGATGCCTGGAGGGACAGGAATGGATATTTTTGGAAAAGAATTTCCAAAAAGAATGTTCGATGTAGGGATAGCAGAACAACATGCTGTAACTTTTGCTGCAGGCTTAGCCACAGAAGGCTACAAACCGTTTGCTGCAATTTATTCTACATTTTTACAACGTGCTTATGATCAAGTTGTTCATGATGTGGCGATCCAAAGTTTACCAGTTAGATTTGCAATTGATAGAGCAGGCCTTGTGGGAGCGGATGGATCAACTCATGCAGGTTCATTTGACATTACTTACTTATCAACTTTACCAAATTTTATTGTTATGGCTGCAAGCGATGAATCTGAACTGGTTAAAATGGTTAATACATCAGTAAATATTAATGATAAGCCTAGTGCAATTAGATATCCAAGAGGTAATGGACTAGGACTTGAATTACCTTCTATCGATGAAAAGATTGAGATTGGCAAAGGAAGAATTATTCAAGAAGGAAAACAGGTTTGTATTTTAAACTTAGGAGCAAGACTAGAGGAATGTAAAATAGCCGCTGGAGAATTAAAAAACAAAGGTATTACAACAACAATCGTTGATGCAAGATTCGCAAAACCTCTTGACCAAGAACTTATCTTAAAGTGTGCTAGAGAATATGAGGTAATGATTACAATTGAAGAAGGTTCTATTGGTGGGTTTGGATCTCATGTTAAAAATTTATTAGCTGAAAAAGGTATATTTGATAAAGGATTAAAATTTAGATCAATGACACTTCCAGATATTTTTATTGAGCAAGACACACCAAAAAAAATGTATGATTTAGCTGGGTTAAATGCTTCACAAATTTCAAAGAAAATTTTAGATATTTTATTTATGAAAGATTCAATAAAAGTAGTAAAGAGCTAGTTGGTCGTTTTAACTGCACTGAGCTTTATTCATTAAATAATGGTCTAATAGAACACAGTTAAGCATAGCTTCACCAACTGGCACTGCCCTGATTCCCACACAAGGATCATGTCTTCCTTTAACTGAGATAGTAGTGTTTTTACCAAATTTATTAATAGTCTTTCTGCTGGTTAGAATTGACGAAGTCGGTTTCACAGCAAAAGATGCAATAATTTCTTGACCAGTTGAAATACCACCTAAAATCCCTCCTGCATTATTTGAGTCAAATTTTAATTTTTTACCTTTTTGAGAAATTTCGTCTGAGTTCTGTTCACCACTTAGTTGAGCTGAATTCATTCCCGCACCAATATTTACACCTTTAACTGCATTTATGCTCATTAATGCTGAAGCAATGTCAGAATCTAATTTTGCGTAAATTGGAGCACCTAGACCTACGGGTATACCTCTGGCTCTAATTTCAATTATAGCACCACAAGAAGAACCAGATTTCCTTACATCTAGTAAATATTTTTCCCAAATTTTAATCATAGACTTGTCAGGACAAAAAAAGGGATTCTTAGAGATAGTTTTATCATTCCATTGATTTGTATCACATCCCAATATTCCCAATTGAGTAACAGCACCTATAACTTTAAAATTTTTACTCAATTTTTTTTCTAAAACTTTTTTAGCTATTGCACCAGCTGCAACTCTAGCAGCAGTTTCTCTTGCTGATGATCTTCCACCACCTCTAAAGTCCCTTATTCCATACTTTTTAAAATAAGTGAAATCCGCATGTCCTGGTCTAAATTTATCTTTAATATTGGTATAATCTTTTGATTTCATGTCTTTATTATAGATAATTAGAGAAATAGGTGTGCCAGTGGTTTTGCCTTCAAATATACCAGAAAGTATTTGAACTTTATCATCTTCTTTTCTTTGAGTTGTAAACCTAGATTGACCTGGTTTTCTTTTATTTAGCTCAATTTGTATATCTTGTTCTTTTAAGTTTATATTCGGTGGACAACCATCAACTATACAGCCTATAGCAGGCCCATGGGACTCACCCCAAGTAGTGAAACGAAATAGCTTTCCAAAAGTATTAAATGACATTATCTATATTATATAGATTATTTTGTTAAAATTATGAATCAAAAAAACCAATTAGGGCTCAATAAATGCTTTCTGGATCTCGATAATCCATTTGAATTATTTGAAAAATGGTTTGACGAGGCAAAAAAGAAAGAAATAAATGATCATAATGCTTTAGCCTTAGGAACCGCAAATAAAGAGGGCATTCCTTCCGTAAGAATGGTTCTTTTAAAAGGTTTTGATAAGAATGGATTTGTTTTTTATACAAATTTGAATAGCCAAAAGAGCAATGAAATAAAAGTTAACCCAAATGCATCAATGTGTTTTCATTGGAAAAGTTTATTAAGACAAATAAGAGTTGTTGGGACCTTGCAACAAGTAGATAATAAAGTTGCAGACGAATATTATAATTCTAGAGCTTACGAAAGTAGAATAGGAGCTTGGGCTTCTCAACAAAGCAATATCCTAAAAGATAGAGCTGAGCTTTTAAATAAATTAGAGGATTTCAAAAAAAAATATAAAGATAAAGATAATGTACCAAGACCAAGACATTGGTCTGGCTGGAATTTGAAACCATCAACAATTGAATTTTGGCTAGATGGAGATAATAGAATTCATGAAAGATTAAAGTATACCATGGATAAAAATAATAATTGGACTAAAAATCTTTTAAGTCCTTAAAAATTTCTTGTTAGAGTAAAAGAAGTTAAATCTTTAAGAATTTTTTTTTCTTCACAATCTTTAAATATAGATAAAGAATTTGAGGCCATATCGATATAATGTTGAGCCTTTTGATAGCATGAATTAATGACATCATATTTTTTGATTAATGAAATAACGTAATCTAACTCTTTGTCACTTCTCTCATTTTTTGAAAACATATCTTTAAGAATTTTTTTTTCCTCATCTGTTGTTTTTTGAAATAATAAAATTATAGGTAAAGTTATCTTTCCCTCATAAAAATCTTGTCCGATTTTTTTTCCAAATATCTTTAAATCTGAATTATAATCTAAAGTATCATCAGCTATTTGAAATGTTAAACCAAGATTTCTACCATAGAACTCTAACGCTTCTTTTTCTTTTGTTTTAACATCAGATAATATTGCTCCCACTTTAGATGCGGCCGCAAAAAGTTCAGCAGTTTTTGCAGAAATAATCTTTAAATAAGTTTCTTCCAACATGTCAACTTCACTTTTGTGTTGTAGTTGCAATACTTCTCCTTGAGCAATTTTTGAAGATGTTGAAGATAATAATTTTAGAACTTCTAAATTTCCGTCATCAACCATCATTTCAAAACATCTGCTGAGCAGGTAGTCCCCGATTAAAACAGATGAATGATTCCCCCAAATCTTATTTAATGTTTTTTTACCTCTTCTTACAGGTCCATTATCTATCACATCATCATGCATTAATGTTGCGGCATGAATTAACTCTACACATGCTGCTAAATTAATATCCCTTGTTCCTTTTGAATAGCCACACATCTTAGCTGAACCCAATGTTAATAGTGCCCTCAATCTTTTGCCACCAGTATCAAGATGATAAGTCGACATTTTTTGAACCAAATCAACATCACTTACTAACTTTAATTTTATTTTTTCCTCAACTAATATTAGCTTGTTCTCAACTGAATTTTTAAGTTGAAAATAAGAATTATTTATTTCGTTTTTTAATTGGATTACAGTTCCCATTTTTGAGCAAACTAGTACAATACGTTTCTTTTTATTACTTATCAATTGACGCACCTGAATCTTCAATTATAAGGTGTCTTTATATTCGCTAAAAAATTCTATAAGGATAAAAAATGTTCTCTTTATTTAAAAAGAAAAAAATTGTTCCCCATATCAAGTTAAATGGCATAATTGGGAGTGCTGGAAAATTTAAACAAGGTTTAGATTTTTCGGGGCAAGAAGAGATTATATCAAAGGCATTTTCCACTAAAAAAGCGACAAGTGTTGCAATTACTATTAATTCACCTGGAGGATCTCCAGTTCAATCACATTTGATTTACAATTTTATAAGACAGCAAGCAAAAAAAAATAAAAAAAAAGTATTAGTATTTGTCGAGGATGTTGCGGCTTCAGGAGGCTATCTAATAGCATGCGCTGGTGATGAAATATATGCAAATTCAAGTTCAATTGTTGGTTCCATAGGTGTTATATATTCTGCATTTGGTTTTACTGAATTAATAAAAAAAATTGGTGTAGAGAGAAGAGTTCATACTGCAGGTAAAAATAAAAGTACATTAGATCCATTCCTTGATGAAAAGAAAGAAGATATAGAAAGATTAAAAAATATTCAGTTAGATTTACATAAAGATTTTATTGATCTTGTTGAAAAAAGTAGAGGTACTAAGCTGAAAAAATCAGAAGTAGAGTTATTCTCGGGGGAATTTTGGTCAGGGAATAAAGCTAAAGCTCTAGGTTTAATAGATGGGATTGGTGATGCCAATCAAATTCTAAAAGAAAAATTTGGTGAAGACGTGGTTATTAAAAAATTTGAGAAATCGAAAAGCTGGTTAAGTAAAAAACTTTCATCATCAAATGATCATGTTGATCAACTTACAAATATATTAGAAGAAAGATCTATCTGGCAGAGATATGGCCTCTAAAAATAAAAAAAAAAAATTTGAATTTCAAACTTTTCAGGATACGATTTTAAATTTACAAAAGTTTTGGAGTAAACATGGTTGTTTAATTTTACAACCTTATGATGTTGAAGTTGGAGCTGGGACATTTCATCCTGCCACTACTCTGAAATCACTTGGGTCAAAACCATGGAAAGCTGCTTATGTTCAACCATCAAGAAGACCAACTGATGGAAGGTATGGAGATAATCCCAATAGGCTACAACACTATTATCAATTTCAAGTTATAATAAAACCTTCTCCTTCAGATATAAAAAAACTTTATTTAAAAAGTTTATCAGTGATTGGGATCGACCATAAAAATCATGATATTAGGTTTGTTGAAGATGATTGGGAAAGTCCAACATTAGGAGCAGCAGGACTTGGATGGGAAGTATGGTGTGATGGTATGGAAATTACTCAATTTACATATTTTCAACAAATGGCTGGTTTTGAATGCAAACCTGTTTCAGTTGAAATAACATATGGTCTAGAAAGAATTTGTATGTTTACACAACAAAAAAAAAATGTTTATGATTTAGTTTGGAATAATGAAGGTGTAGAATATCGTGATGTGTTTCATCAGTCTGAAAAAGAATTTTCAGCATATAATTTTGAACATGCCAATACAGAAAATCTTTTTAAGATGTTTGATATGTTTGAAAATGAAGCAAAATCACTAGTTGAAAAAAAAATATCTTTGCCAGCTTATGATCAATGTTTAAAAGCGAGCCATGTTTTTAATATATTAGATGCACGAGGAGCAATTAGTGTTGCTCAAAGAGCAGAATATATAGCACGAATAAGAGAAATTACAAAAGCAGCAGCCAGAACTTGGGTTGATACACAAGAATAGAATGTCGGAATTTTTTTTAGAGCTATTTAGTGAAGAAATTCCAGCAGGACTTCAAAAAAATTTGCGTGAAAAACTTCTAGAAGAATTTCAAAAAATTTTTGTTGAAAAATCAATTAAATCAAAAAAATCTTTTTCATTATCAACACCCAATAGAATAGTTATAGTTTTTGAAGGTTTGGATAAACAAATAAAAATTAAATCTGAAGAAGTTAAAGGACCAAAAACAAATGCACCGGATCAAGCGTTAGAAGGTTTCCTCAGATCAAATAGAATAGAAAAAAAAGATTTATTTAAAAGTAAAACTGAAAGAGGTGAATTTTATTTTTATAAAACAAAACCTAAAACATTAAAAACTCACGATTTGCTAATTGAATTCATCCCAAATTTACTTGGAAGTTATCAATGGAAAAAATCAATGAAATGGGGCGAATTTGATCTTAATTGGGGTAGACCGCTAAAATCAATCATGGCAATATTCGATAAAAAGATAATTGATTTCAAATTTTATCATCTTTACTCTTCAAATTCGACTTATATTGATAAAGATTTTGAAGATAAAAAAAAGATATTTGTAAATTTTAAAACATATGAAAAATATTTTGAAAACCAGGGAAATATCATAGACCACGATAAAAGAGAAAAATTGATAAGCAAACAATTTTCAAAAATACTAAATAAAAATCATTTAACAATCCAAGATAATTTTAGATTAATGGATGAAGTAGTAAATTTGGTTGAAAATCCTAACATTCTGTTATGTAAATTTGATAAAAAGTTTTTATCAATTCCAAGAGAAATATTAATTTTAACTTTACAGTCACATCAAAAATATTTCCCTACTTTTAGTAATAAAAATGAAATTACTAACGAATTTTTAATTGTTACAAATAAAAAAGATCAAAAAGGATTAATAAAAGTTGGAAATCAAAGAGTTGTTGACGCTAGACTCAGTGATGCAGAATTCTTTTGGAATAAAGACAAAACTCAAAATCTAGTCAAAAAAGTATCTGAATTAAAATCAATGAATTTTTTTAAAGGGTTAGGAACATATTTCGACAAAGTTCAACGAATGAGAAAATTAGGTGGAATGATTTCTGATGAATTATTAATAAGCAAAGAAAAAGTAGAGCTGTCAGCATCAATTTGTAAAACTGATTTAACCTCTGATTTAGTTGGAGAATTTCCAGAATTGCAAGGTATAATGGGAGGACATTTTTCAACGCACCAAGGATTTGACAAAGATATTTCATTGGCAATAGCGGAACAATATTTGCCAATTGGATTAAATTCTAGAATTTCAAAGAAACCTTTTAGTGTTGCTTTGTCTATTACAGATAAAATTGACACACTAGTAGGTTTTTTTGGTATTAATGAAAAACCTACTAGTTCAAAGGATCCGTTTGCATTAAGAAGAATAGCCCTTGGTATTATTCGAACTGTAATTGAGAATAAAAAAAATTTAAAAATAAACGATTTATTGATTTATTCTTCGAGCTTATATAAAGATCAAGGACATAATTTTATTAATGAAAATTTACAAAAAGAACTACTTAGCTTTTTGAAAGATAGATTTAAATATTATTTAAAAGAAAAAGAAATTCGTTTTGATATAATTGATGCTTCAATTACATCTTTTTCACTTAACAAACTGTTTTCATCTTTTGAAAAAGCCAGAAGTCTAAATAAAATTATTAATAATCAAGTAGGTGTTGATATTACTTCAAGCTACAAAAGAGCCTCCAACATATTAGATAGCGAAATGAAAAATCAAGAAGTTGAAATTACAAATACAACCGACCCTAGTAATTTTAAAACTGATTTTGAAAAAAATTTATACAATAAGATAAATGAAATTAAAAAATATTATTTAGCCATTAATAATGATGAAAACTACGAACAATCCTTGTCAATTTTGGCTGGGGCTAAAAAAGAAGTTTTTGAATTCTTCGATAATGTGAAAGTAAATGAAGAAAATGAAATTTTAAGAAAAAACAGATTGGAACTTATTAATATGTTATGTAAAACGTTTCAAAATTTTATAAATTTTGGGTTACTAAAAACAAATAATGAATAAATTAATTTTAAATTTTAAATCAAAAGAATCAAAAAAAATCAAGAATCCTAAAAATTTTTTAGGTGGAAAAGGTGCAAATTTATCTGAAATGGGAAGAATGGGTCTTCCAGTACCTCCTGGCTTTACAATCTCAACAAAAGTTTGTGAAGTTTTTTATAAAGACAAAAAAAAACTAAATTCAAAATTAATTAATTTAATAAAAAAAGAATTAAAAATAATTGAAAAAGATGTATCAAAAAAGTTTGGAGATTTAAAAAACCCTCTTTTATTGTCAGTTAGATCTGGTGCTAGGGTTTCGATGCCAGGCATGATGGATACAATTCTCAATTTAGGACTAAATGATAAAACTGTAATTGCTTTAGCAAATAAGACTTCAAATGGTAGGTTTGCAAAAGATAGCTATAGAAGATTTATTCAAATGTATGGCAATGTTGTTATGGGGGTTGAGAGTTATTATTTTGAGGAGTTGATTGAAAATTATAAATTGACTAAGGGTGTATTGTTAGACACTGAGCTAGATGAAGGAGACTGGGATGACTTAATAAAAGATTTTAAAAATACTGTTAAGGAAAAAACAAATTTAGATTTTCCTCAAGATGTTTTTGAACAGTTGTTGGGTGCAATAAGTGCAGTATTTCTATCTTGGGAAAGTAATAGAGCTAAAGTTTATAGAAAATTAAATCAAATCCCCTCGGAATGGGGAACAGCTGTAAATGTACAATCTATGGTATTCGGAAATATGGGTAGTGATTGTGCGACAGGTGTAGTTTTTACAAGAAATCCCTCTGATGGTACAAATGATATTTATGGTGAATATTTAATTAATGCACAAGGAGAAGATGTTGTTGCTGGAACTAGAACACCACAATACATAACCAAAAAGGCAAAAAAAGAGGCTAATGTTAAAGAACTATCAATGCAAGAGTCGATGCCAAAAGTTTACTTAGAATTATTTAAAATTTTAAAAAAATTAGAAAAACATTATAAAGATATGCAAGACGTTGAGTTCACAGTTGAAAATAACAAGCTTTGGATACTTCAAACTCGATCAGGCAAAAGAACATCTAAATCGGCAGTAAAGATTGCAGTTGATATGGTTAAAGAAAAACTAATTTCAAAAAATGAAGCGGTTTTGAGAATTGATCCAAATTCTTTAGATACATTATTACACCCAACATTAGACGAAAAAAGTTCTATTGAAGTAATAGCAAATGGTCTGCCCGCATCTCCTGGTGCAGCGAGTGGAAAAGTTGTTTTTACATCTGAAGAAGCTGAAAGATTAAATGACATGATGCAAGACACTATACTAGTTAGACTTGAAACTTCTCCAGAAGATATTCAAGGGATGCATGCTGCAAAAGGTATCTTAACTGCAAGAGGTGGAATGACTAGTCATGCAGCGGTTGTTGCAAGGGGAATGGGTAGACCTTGTGTTTCAGGTTCAAGTGAAATTGATATTAATTATGATAAAAAAATTTTTAAAACAACATCTGGTGAAATTAAGGAAGGTGATACTATTACTATAGATGGTTCTACGGGACGAATTATTTTAGGAAATGTTCCAACAGTAAAACCAGAAATTTCAGGTGATTTTTCAAAATTAATGGGATGGGCTGATAGTATTAGAAAGCTAAAAGTTAGGTCAAATTCTGAAACACCATTAGACACAAAAACAGCAAGAGATTTTGGTGCGGAGGGAATTGGACTTTGCAGAACTGAACATATGTTTTTTGATGAAGAAAGAATTTTATCTGTCAGAGAAATGATTTTATCAAAAACACAAGAAGATAGAGCCAAAGCATTGAAAAAACTTTTACCTCATCAAAAAAAAGACTTTATGGAAATATTTAAGATTATGCATGGCCTTCCTGTAACAGTGAGATTGTTAGACCCTCCATTACATGAATTTTTACCAAAATCTGATAAAGAAATTTTTGAAGTTGCAAACGTTGTTGGTACAGATAAAAAAGAAGTAGAGTCCAGAATAGACGAGCTTCATGAACAAAACCCAATGTTAGGTCACAGAGGGTGTAGATTAGGTATTTCTTTTCCAGAAATTTACGAAATGCAATGTAGAGCTATTTTTGAAGCCTTATCTGATCTTAAAAAAAATAAACAAAAATCAGCTTTTCCAGAAATAATGATACCACTTGTATCAACCGAGGCAGAAATAAAAATTATGAAAGATTTGGTAATTAATACTGCAAAAAAAGTTCAGGATGAAAATAAAATTAAAATAGAATTTTTAGTTGGAACAATGATAGAATTGCCTAGAGCAGCAATCAAAGCAAAAGATATTGCGAAACATGCTGAATTTTTTAGTTTTGGAACAAATGATTTAACACAAACTACTTTTGGAATTAGCAGAGATGATAGTGGAAAATTTTTAAATGATTACATTGATAATAAGATTTTTACTATAGACCCATTTGTATCAATTGATGATGGTGTCAAAGATTTAGTTGAAATAGCAGTTTTAAAAGGAAAAAAACAAAATAAAAAAATTAAGCTTGGTATTTGCGGGGAGCATGGAGGTGATCCAGAAAGCATCCATTTTTGTTCAAAAGTTGGACTAAATTACGTTTCCTGCTCACCCTATAGAGTTCCGATCGCAAGATTGGCTGCAGCTCAAGCAGAATTAAAAAAAGTATAATCCAAAGGATAAGGATTTTTCTTTCTAAATTTCAAGTTTGAAATCAATTGCCGGGGCACTATGAGTGATGCTGCCAATAGAAATTCTATTTACTCCAGTTGCAGCAACTGATTTTACAGTTTTAAGATTGATATTTCCTGAAGCTTCAGTTTCATAATATCTCTTAGCAAGTTTAATACCTATTTTTAAATTTTTTATACTCATATTATCAAATAAAACAGTATTAAATTTAAGACCCATTATTTTATTAAGCTGTTTTAAGTTATCAACTTCAACAGTAATTTTTTTCCTTCTTTTGTTATCAATAGCTAATGAAACCAATTCTTTTATATCAGAGCTAGCAATATGATTGTCTTTTATTAAAAATTCATCACTCAAATTAAATCTATGATTTGTTCCACCTCCTAATTTCACAGCATATTTTTGAATAACTCTATAGTTTGGAATTGTTTTTCTCGTACAACAAATTTTACATTTTTTACCAGCTATTTTTACAAACTGGTTTGTTTTAGTAGCTATTCCCGAGATATGAGATAAAAAATTTAAAGCAACTCTTTCAGCAATTAATATTGAATTTGCACTTCCTTTTATTGTGGCAATTAAAGAATTTTTTTTAACTAATGAACCATCTTTTTTTTTAATTAAAAATTTAATTTTTTTGTCAACTTGAGCAAAAGTATGTTTGACAAATAGTAAACCCGCAACAATTGCTTTTTGGTTTGATATTAATTTTGCTGTAATGACTCTATCTTTTTTTAATAAATTGGATGTAATATCTCCATGAGGATACAAATCTTCAGTAAGTGCAAGCTTAACTCGATCTATAATAAATGTTTTACTTAGTTTAATTTCTGACACAAAGTGTTATCTACCAATAGCAACCATTTTTTCTACAGACAATCTTGCTTTATCTATAGTTTTTTGATCCATAATTATTTCACCTGTTTCATTTTCTAAACAGTCTAATATTTTTGGTAGAGTTATTTTTTTCATATGTGGACACATATTACATGGTCTTATAAATTCTACGTTAGGATTTTCCACTTGAATATTGTCACTCATTGAGCACTCAGTAACCATCATTACTTTTTTTGGCTGGTTGTCTCTTACATAATTAATCATTCCAGAAGTTGAGCCAGCAAAATCACTCGCTTTTATCACATCAGGTGGACATTCTGGGTGTGCGATTATTTTAATACCTGGATTATTTTTTCGAATATTAATAATTTCTTTTTCGTTAAATTGATCATGAACAATACAAATTCCTTTCCATGAAATTATTTCAACATCAGTTTGAGAAGCGACATATTTTGCCAGATATTCATCTGGTAAAAAAATTACTTTTTTTACACCCAATGACTTTACTATTTTAACCGCATTAGCAGAAGTACAACATACATCTGTTTCTGCCTTTACATCAGCAGATGTATTAACATACGAAACTACTGGAACGCCAGGATATTTTTCTTTAAGTAATCTTACATCTTTTCCTGTTATGGAAGAAGATAGAGAACAGCCAGCTTTCATATCAGGTAACAAAACTTTTTTATTTGGACTCATTAATTTTGCAGTTTCGGCCATGAAATGAACTCCAGCCATTACAATTATATCTGCTGAAGTTTTTGAAGCTTCTACCGCAAGTGCCAGTGAGTCAGCTGAAAAATCGGCTATCCCGTGATAGATTTCTGGCGTTTGATAGTTATGAGCAAGAATGACAGCGTTCTTTTCTTTTTTTAATTTATTAATTTTATGTATGTATGGGGCATGTATAGACCATTCAATCTCAGGCATGACCTTTGAAATTTTCTGATAAATAAGGTCTGTAGCTTTTTTTACTTCTTGATTAAATTCCATAATAAAAATTTATCAATTTGAAACCTGCTTGTCATTGATTTAATGTGGGTCATATTGCGGCCATGCTGAAATTGGTAGACAGGCACGGTTGAGGGCCGTGTGGACCTAGTCCATGAGAGTTCGAGTCTCTCTGGCCGCACCAAATCTTAAATTTTGAGCCATTCAGGCACAAAAATTTTAAAAGATCCTTTTTTGGTTTCAAATATTTGATTTTTATCAAAATTTTTATCTAAATATTTAATCAATGCAAATGGGTATTCTTCATTAATTAGAACCTTTCCAATTTCAACATTATTATTATAAATTTTCTCTTCTTCAGATAGTTTTCCACTAATAATTTTAATTGGCATTAATCTTTTTGTAAGTTTATTTTTTAATTTTATTCTAGAAGTATTTTCTTGGCCTACATAACACCCTTTTTTAAAATCAATTCCATTTAGTTCTTCATAGTTGCATTCAATACCAAATAATTTGTTTTGTAGTTTATTTAGATTTTTAGAAACAATTCCAAGTTTGTGACTTTGAATATGATAATTTTCAATTTTATCACTCTTGAGATTTAATTTTTTTAATGACAGGTAAAGTTTTTCTAAATTTATAATTAATCTAGCACCTAAATTCTTATTTCTTGGATCTAAAATAACTGGATCTTCTCTATGTTTAAAAGTAAAGCCTAAAATATCTTTTGAGCCCTCCAGTGATATATATTTTTCATAACCAAAACTTGCAACGACAAATTCATTACTTAAATTTAAAATTTCTACCTTTGATCTCATTTTATAGAGGTTTAGTTGTTTAAATATTTCTTGTGATTGATTTTTCTCACAATCAATAAAAAAACCAGACTTGTGTTTGACTATTATGAATTCATAAAGAAATTTACCCTGAGGTGTTAACAATGAGGCAAAACAACTGGAATTATTTGTAACTTTATTAACATCATTACTTACAAGATTTTGTAAAAAATCTTTTGAATCTAAGCCATTAATATAAATTATGGCCCTGTCTTCTAGGATATAAACATTATTATTCATATTTGCATCAGATCATCTTTTAATATAATTACTTTTTGTATAAATGTTAGATCTTATAATCAAAAATGGACAGTGTTATATTGATGGAGAGTTGAAAGATGTGGATGTTTCTATCAAAAATGGAAAAATTCAACACATTGGCCAAATTTCTGAAAAAGCCAAAGATTACGTAGATGCCAAAGGTTTGACAGTTTTACCCGGATGCATAGACACTCAAACACATTTCAGAGAACCAGGATCTACAGACACAGAGGACCTTGCTTCAGGAAGTAGAGCTGCAATAGCTGGAGGAATAACAGCAGTATTTGAAATGCCTAATACCAATCCACCAACCTCAACTAAAAAAGAATTTCAAAAAAAATTAAATTTAGCTAAAAATAGAATGTATTGTAATTATGCTTTTTACTTTGGTGCAACAGCAAACAATGCAAATGAGTTGGCAGATTTAAAAAATTTGGATGGTTGTTGTGGAATTAAACTTTTTGCAGGTTCCTCAACTGGCAATCTCTTAGTTGCAGATGAAAAGGATATTGAAACAGTATTTCAAAATAGCTCTAAAGTAGTTGCAGTCCATTCTGAAGATGAAGAAATTCTAAATAAAAATAAAAAATTAATTAAAAAAGGAGATGTTCATTCTCATCCTATTTGGAGAAGTGAAGAGTGCGCGATCTCATCAACTAGAAGAATAGTCAGAATAGCTGAACGTTATAAAAAAAAAGCTCACATTCTTCACATAACAACCAAACAAGAAATTGATTTTTTATCACAACATAAAGGAAATATTACTTTTGAGATTACTCCACAACACTTAACAATTTATGCACCTGAATGTTATGACAAGTTAGGAACATATGCACAAATGAATCCCCCTATAAGAGACAAATCTCATTATGATAGATTGTGGTATGGGGTTAAAAACAATTTAAATGATACAATAGGATCAGATCATGCCCCGCACTTAAAGATTAATAAAGATAAGGAGTATCCTAACTCTCCATCAGGTATGCCTGGAGTGCAAACTCTCATGCCTGTTATGCTTAACCATGTTAATGATGGAAAACTATCTCTCAATCAATTAATGCGCCTTGTATGTGAAAATCCAGTAAAAATTTTTGGAATTAAAAATAAAGGATTTATTAAAGAGGGTTTAGATGCTGATTTTACTATCGTTGATATGAATAAAAAAATTGTTATTAAAAATCAAAATATAGAGAGCAAATGTGGGTGGTCACCTTTTAATGGATTTGAGTTTAAAGGAACCCCAGTTGCAACGATCGTTGCAGGAAAAATAAAAATGCAAAATGGAAAAATTTTAGGAGAGCCTGAAGGAGCACCTTTAGAGTTTAATTAAGCTTTACTGTAAAACTATTTACAAGAATAACTCCAATAATAATTAAAAATAGCCCTAAAATTGCTTGCCAGTTTAATGTTTGTTTAAAAAAGAAATACCCAATTATTGCTATAGTGAAAACTCCAAGCCCACTCCATGTTGCATAAACAATTGCGATTGGAAGTTTATCCATGACAAAAGTCATTAAATAAAATGATGCGAGATAAAATATCGAAAGACAAGTTGTAGGTATAATTTTTGTGAAATTTTGTGTAACTGGCAACAACATTGTTCCAGCTACTTCAAAAAATATAGCAAAAAGTAAGATAGAATATGTTTTAACCATTTGTCAGGATTTTGTTATCAATTAGATCTTGCTTAATTTCATCAAGAATAGCAGGATCATCAATAGTTGGAGGCACTTTATATTCAACATTATCTGCAATTTTCCTTATAGTTCCTCTTAGAATTTTACCTGATCTCGTTTTTGGTAGTCTTTTAATAACTATTGCCACTTTAAATGCTGCAACGGGACCTATTTTACCTCTTACCATTTGAATACATTCTTTTGAAATGGTTTCATTATCTTTTTCAACACCCGCTTTTAGAACAATTAATCCAATAGGTAATTGACCTTTTAATTTATCTGCAATTCCAAGAACAGCACATTCGGCAACTGATTGATGCTCAGACAAAACTTCCTCAATTGCTCCAGTTGAAAGTCTGTGCCCAGCAACATTTATGATGTCGTCTGTCCTGGACATAATCCAGATATAACCATCTTCATCTATATGTCCTGCATCATAAGTTTGATAATATCCTTCATAATTAGACATATAGTTTTCTTTATATCTTTGATCAGCTTTCCACAAAGTTGGAAAAGTTCCAGGAGGAAGTGGAAGTTTTACAACTATATCTCCCATTTCATTTGGTTTAGCTAAAGTTTGATCAGATTTAATAATTTTTACATCATACCCCGGAACAGCTTTACATGCTGAACCATATTTAGTTTTCATCATTTCTATTCCTGTACAATTTGAACTAATTGCCCAACTAGTTTCTGTTTGCCACCAATGATCTATAACTGGAACTTTTAACAAGTTTTCAGCCCATTTTATTGTATCAGGGTCAGCTCTTTCACCCGCAAGAAAAAGACTTTCAAATTTAGAGAGGTCATATTTAGAAAAAAATTTACCATTAGGATCTTCTTTTTTTATTGCTCTGAAAGCTGTTGGAGCTGTAAATAAAGATTTTACTTTATAATCTGATATGATTTTCCAGAAAGCACCTGCATCAGGTGTGCCAACAGGTTTCCCCTCAAACAATATTGTTGTACAACCTTTAAATAAAGGAGCGTAAACAATATAAGAATGACCAACTATCCAACCAATATCACTTGCTGACCACCAGATATCACCTTCATCTATATTGTATATATTTTTCATAGTCCACTTAAGAGCTACAATGTGACCACCAATGTCTCGAACTATACCCTTGGGTGTTCCTGTTGTTCCAGAAGTATAAAGAATATATGCGTAATCATTTGAGTTCATTTCAACGCAATCAGTCTCTTTTGCATTTGAAACTACTTCGTTCCAACTAACTTCCTTAGGAGGATTTAATTTTACTTCATGGCCAGGTCTTTGAAATAAAATCATTTTATCAATCTTATGTTTCGCTTGATTAACTGCCTCGT
>Ga0209425_10000523_pt1 | contig 47013 bp, 41 predicted proteins | sample COG_05_FD_184749 | JGI IMG/M metagenome (GOLD analysis project Ga0209425, IMG submission 184749) | Pelagic Microbial community sample from North Sea - COGITO 998_met_05 (SPAdes) (version 2) | ecosystem: Environmental > Aquatic > Marine > Neritic zone/Coastal water | place: Helgoland, sampling...
TAAATCATTTTTTGTATTATTGCTAACACATATAAAATGATCACAATCTATAAAAGCTTTTTTTTTTTTATTAATTTCATCTTCGTAATTCCTATAATAATCTTTAAACTTTTCATGAATTAGATCATGAACGGTAATAATTTTTTTAATTTTTTTTGGCTTAATAATACCAGGTGTATAATATGTATCATGAATCAGATTTATTGACTCATCATTTATATAATTATTAAACTTATTATTATTTAATATTTCGATAAATTTAAGTATTGGGTAATTTGGAAAATATAATCCACTAGTATAAGTTTTAGGCAATAGATTTAAAAATTTATTTTTGTGCAATGACGATATTATTTTTATATCTATTCCATTTTTGATAAGCTCCATCATTAAACAAATGAAATATCTAGATATACCTCCTGTTTTTTCTCTCGAAAAAATAGTATTGTTAAATGTAATTTTCATATATTTTGAAATATTTAATTAAACTTATGATAACAACTTCATGTCCAAAAAAATAGATAAAATAGTCAGTTTAATTTTAGAATATTTTGTAAGACTTAATTTTAATAGAAAAAAAAATATTTTTAAGAGTATTCATAAAAACGAATTTGTATATTTTTTCAATGATACAATTTCAAAAGAAATCAATATTGAAGGTATTTACGAAAAAGATGAAATTTCAATTATTTCTAAGATTTTAAGTAAAAAATCTAATGTGATTGATATTGGGGCAAATATTGGAAACCACAGTCTGGCCATAAGTAAATTTTCTAATAAAGTATACGCATTCGAAGCACATCCTAAAACATTTGAAATCCTAAAATTTAACTGTGCGAATAATAAAAAAATTAAAATTTTTAATGTTGGGATTTCTAGTAAAAAAGGTAACCTTTATTTTAAAAATACAAAGAGTAATAATTTTGGTGGAAGAAGACTTGGTTATTCTGGATCCATTAAATCTAAAGTTAACAAATTAGATAACATAATAAACCTAAATGAGAAAATAGATTTAATAAAAATTGATATAGAAGGACACGAATATCAAGCTTTAATAGGTATGAAAAAAATTCTTAGCAAGAATAACAGTTATCTATTTATAGAATTTTGTGAAAATGATGTTTTTAAAAGAAAAAGAATAATCAATTTTTTAACTAATCATGGATATTCGAATGCATATTTTTTTTCCGAAAAAGAAAAATTTTTTAAGAAAAATTATATCAATTTATTTATTAATATTTTAAAAGTCATATTTTTAGATACATCTCTTATAAAAAAAAATCTAATCCATATAAATTCTAATAATTTAATAAAAAATAAAATTAAAAGTAATATAATTTTTTCTAAAAAAAAAATAAATCTTAAAAGATCAAATCAAAAATTTTTATAAAATTTTTGAATAAATTTATTTATTAAACTCAATTTTTTATTAGTTAGACTTGTCTTTGAAAGTTTAATTATTTTTTGTGCTTCGTGTATAAATCCATATCCTAATAATATTATAATTTCTTTTAGATTATAATTTTTTTTTTCCTTAACATATATGCATTCAAATTGTTCTAGTGGTGCCCTTAGAATAGGATTATCATAATTGCCTAGAGTAAATGGTTCATTTTTTATAGAATTTTTTGATCGCATATAAATTGGGAAACCAGTTATTAGTTTATACTTATTTTTTTTTAATAAAGTATTTATCTCATCAAAACTATTTGGATAAATATTGCTATTAAGGTTTGTTTCTACCTCAATTAAATATGGTTTAGAATACTTCACTATTGATTTAATAATTTTGCCTTCTAAACCCTCAACGTCTATCTTTATTACATCAACATCATACTTAAAAAATGTACTTATAAACTTTTTATAAGAATAAACTTGTTGGATTACACTTTTTTTATGCCCAAAATAACTTTTGCTTAACTTTTTTTTATTTTTTTTTGCTATTTTAAATATATCTATAAATGTTGAGCCAGTTAAAGTATTTGTAATATAATATCTATTCTTTGATGTTTTGTCACTTATGCCAAATTTGAATTTTAGTAAATTTTCAGGATATTTAATTATTTTTTTAAAATTACTAAATGACCAATCTAAACTTTTATTTGGATCAACCATTGCAATTTTAGACAAACCATCAAAATTTAAAATTATAGGTAAGTATCTATGACCAGCACCAATATCAATAATACCTATTTTTTCTTTTGACAAAATTTTTCTTAGTGCCGTAGAAATTTTTCTAGATCTCGAAATATAACTATTTCTTTGTAATTTTTTTCTTATATCAAAGTTTATCATCTAAAATTTTAGTAATATTAAAAATAATTATGTTTTTTTATAGTTTTAAACCAATTAATTATTTGAACTAATTCATTATCAAAATTTTGAAATTTTTTAAATTTTATATCTTTCTTAATTTTAGAATTATTTCCATGTGTATTTAAAACATCGGCTTTATGTTTTTTAATATTAACAAAATTAATGTGTCCACTTAGTTTTGATATTTTTTCAGAAACTTCTCTAATTAATTGAGGATTATTTGAACAAACATTATAAATATTATTTTCTGAAAATTTCTTATTAACAATTTTAGAACAAATTTTAATAACATCTTTTATTGAAGTGAAGTCTCGAAGATGATTGCCGTTATTATTAAGATAGAATTTTTTTTTTTTATTTTTTGCACTTAGTGCTTTAAGAATAAACATATCTGGTCTACCCCAAGTTCCATAAATTGTAAAAAATCTAAGCCCAATAAATGGAATTAAAAATTTCTTAGAATAATAATTAGCCATATTTTCATTTACTAATTTACTATATCCATAGATATTTTTAGGAGACAAATTATGATTTTCTGACGTAGGTACCTTTTTTGTATCTCCATAAACCGAACTTGAGGAAGCATAAATTACTTTTTTTAATTTTTTATGATTAATAGACTCAAATAAATTACAAAATCCATTGATATTTGATTTAATATACTTTTTTGGGTTTATAAGAGAATATCTAACTCCTGCTTGAGCAGCAAGATGAATTACTAATTCGAATTTATAAGTATTTAAAGTTTGCTCCAACTTATTTGAAGCTATATCAATTTTGATAAATTTGAATTTTTTATTTTTTTCTAATAAATCAATTCTTTTTTTTTTTAATTTAACTGAATAATAATTATCTAGATTATCTATACCAATTACATCATGTTTTTTTTTTAAATAATAATTAGCTAAATGAAATCCAATAAATCCTGCAGCACCTGTTATCAATATCTTCATATAGTAAAAACTCTATCAAAGTCTTTTAAGGTTAAATAAATATTTTATTATGATTGTTAAAAGTACAATAATTTTATTTTGTTTGTTATCAAGTCTTATTCTAGTGCATTCAACTAAATGATCATAAAAGTTTATACTACTTGAATATCCGCCTCTTTGAAATATTCCGAATAATTCATTTTTTTTAGTTCCAATTCCTTTTAGTTTGTGTTTCACTATCATTCTATAGAAGTAGTCATAGTCTGATGAATATTTATATTTAAGATTGTATTCACCCACAATTTTTGCAGCATCTTTTTTAATGAAAAAACCAGTTGAATGACTTGAATAAAAACCCCAAGTAAAATTTATTTTCCATTTTTTGTATCCATATAAAATGCCCCAATGTTTTTTAACTGCTCCGAAAAAAAAATCTTTATCTTTAAATTTTTTAAAATATCTAATCAAAATTTCTAATGCATCATAGGTTAAAGTATCACCAGAATTTACGAATCCAATCAATTCTCCTTTGGATCTTCTTAAACCTTTGTTAAATGCATCATAAATACCTTTATCATTTTCTGAAATGAAAATATTGATACTATCAATATATTTATTGATTAAATTTTTTGTTTGATCTTTTGAATTACCATCAATAATTATGTATTGTATATTTTTATATTTTTGACCCAAAACACTTTGTATAGTTTTTTCAATGTTCTTCTCATCATTTAAAACTACTGTAATAATGGTGATTAGTGGATCTTGCATTTCAAAAATTATTATAACTTGTTAATGAACCATCTTTTAAATTAAATATTACATCACAATGTCTAACTGTTGAATTGCGATGAGATATGGAAATCATAGTAATTTGGTTCTTTAATTGATTTACTTCATTTAATATTTCATTTTCAGTTTCAATATCTAATGCACTTGTTGCTTCATCAAAAATTAGAATTTTAGGTCTATTGTATAGTGCTCGAGCTATTCCAATTCTTTGACGTTGTCCTCCAGATATCATAGCACCATCCTCTCCTATGTTTGTATTTAAACCATTATCTAAATTATCAACAAACTTTTTAAGTGCACTTTTTTCAACTACTTCATGAATAAGTTTCATATCAACTTTTTCATCTGGAATTCCAAAAGCAATATTCTTTATTATATTCCCGGGTAAAAGGAATATATTTTGATCCACATAACCAATAGAATATTGCCAATCATTAATTATTTCGGATAAAGGAACATCATCTATATAAATTTGTCCACTTGTAGGACTTAAGACTCCCATTAGTAAGTCTACAAATGTACTTTTACCAGTTCCACTTTCCCCTTTTATTCCTATAAAAGAATTTTTTTTAATATTTATATTAACATTTTCTAGAATAATTTTATTTCGTTTTTCATACGTAAAATTAAGATTTTTTATACTCAAATTTTTAAAATCTATTTTTCTTCGTGAATAAAATTTTTTAAAATTGTGATTTTCATAATTTTTAAAGCCATCTAATAAATTAATTATTTTATTTATAGCATCGCCTGAAAATTTTATTCTATTAAACATCAAAAGTATCTTATTTAAAGTGGGAATTATTTTATATGCTGCTGCTAGAAATAAGCCAACTATAGGGATAATTTCATTAAAATTTTTTCCTATTGATGTCAAAAAAATTATTACTGATGCAATACTTGCAACAGATATAAATTCAATAAACAGTCTTGGAGTTCCAGAAATTACAGCATTTTTATAAGAAGCATTCGCAAGTACATTTGTTGTTTTTATAAATTGTTCAGAAAAAAAATTTTCTCTACCAGTTAGTTTAATTTCCTTAATTCCTTTAATTGCCTCTTGAACATTAGCCAATTGAATTGCAGAAAATTTATTGCGAGTTTTACCAATCTCAAATAATTGTTTTTTACTTGATCTGTATAGTAAAATTACCAAACTACCAAACACAACAAAAATAAGAATAGTTGACTGCCAACTAAAATATAGTAGCAAAGTTAAAATTAATATCAGCATAATAATATCTAAAGTTACATTAATGAGTGCGTTAAGATATATGGAGCTAAAATAAGAAGAAATAGAAATTATATTTGTAACAATTTGAGAAGAATTATTTTCTTTAAAAAAAGAAACTGAGTTGTTTAAATATCCATTAAAAAGTTTTGTCTTCAAATTTTCTTCATAATTTGAAAAAAAAAGGGAATATTTCTTTAAAATAAACCATAAATATAAATTTTTAGATAAATAAAATAATAAAAAAATTGATATCGAGATAAAAATCAAAAAATTAATTTCAATATGTGCAATTCCAATTATGTTGTAAATCGAATTTAAAAATTCTTTATCTGTAAAAACTTTTATTAATGGAACTATCAGCCCTATACCACAAAGTTCTAAAAAAGAGCCAAAAATCATTAATATTAAAACTTTTAACAAATTTTTTTTTTCGCCAGGATCAAAAGAGAGGTTAAACTTAGCCTTAAAATTTTTAAAAACTTGATTGAAATACATAAATTAAACTAGCGTTCTGATTGTCTATATTAATACATCTATTCGTTATGTTCGAAAAGTGTTAATATTTTGATTTAATGTTAAATAATTTTTTGAATAAATAAATTCTCTTAAATCATTAATAATTTTGTTATGGACTTCTAAATTAAAATCTTCAAGCCAGTATTTATATATTTGGGGGGTAAGATGTAATGGCCTTTTATCTGTAAATTTAAAATATCTCTCAGTATCTTTAAAAAATAGATGATTTTGAAAAATAAGTTCTTTTACAAATTGATACATAAAAAGTTCTTTATTATCAAATTTAAATTCACCATTAACATTATTTAAATTAAGTAATAAATTTTTATATTCCTTAAGATTCTTTGGGTTTAATGAAAAATTATAATCATAATGCGGAGTATTTTTTGATGCGTTTATAACTCTAATTCCATATGGGGGCAATTCAGATGCTATAGTGCCAAAAACTGTGAGGACAAATTTTACGCCCATTTTTACTAAATGGTTATTGGGAAAATTTTTTTCCAATAATTTAATTTTTTTATTATCTTTTTTTAATTTTAAAATTTCTTTTTTTGTAATTTCATTTGCACCAGGATGAACTTTAACATACCAGTTATAATCGGTATTTTTTATAATTTTGTCTAAAAAATTAAACCAAGATTTAAAATCTGTAAAAAAGTGATTTCCATAAACATGAGGACTATCAACAAAATCATGTGCAAAAATAACTACTTTTGTTTTTGATTTTTTTTCTTTTATCTTTTTTGATTTTGAGAGACTAAAAGTCTTGTTCTTCATATAAAAGTACTTTTTCCTTCCAGAAGTAAAATCATCTAGAATTTTTTTTCCCAAAATTAGATGCTCATTTTTAATTTTTTTTGGAAATTTTGAAAATATCTTATTATAATATTTATAATGCGTATCAGTTCCATTTGTTTTATTTTTATACGATATAGAATTTACTAAATTTACTAAATCACAATTAAAACCTGAAATTGCAAAACAATCTATTTTTTTTGATTGTGCAATTCTCAATGGAATGCCTGTTAAATAAACAGAATGACACACACCTATTCCAGAAATTTTATTTGTATTAAAATAATTTTTCCAAAATAGAAATAATTTTATAGACTTTTTAAAAAATATTTTAAAATCATTAGAATTTATATCTATTGTTACTAAATAATTTTTTTTTAAGAAACTATCGTAAATTAAGTCACCAATCCAAATTTTTTTAAGTTTAAAGTTTTCTAACTTTACAAGGTTAGGTTTTTTTAAATAAAAATTTTTTATAATTCTATCTGCTTCATGATCATAATTTTTTGCATAAGTTGGCTTGATAAATTGATCAGTTCCAAATGATTTAAAAATCTTAAATGTTTTAATGTTTAAAAAAATACCTAATTTCCACAAATACTTGCTATACCAAGCTGGCTCAAGTCTGTTTAAAAGATGGTAACACTCATATGCAACTATTTTACAACCTTTTTCATTTTTAAAAAAATTAATTAAATAGGAAAAAATAATATGAATAGCTGGCCATCCATTAAACTCAACTAAAAAAATTTTATTACTTTTTTTTTTATTTCCTTTGAGATGATATAAATTATGATTAATAAATTTTTGAGTAAAACTCATTTTAATTATTGCTCAATTTTTTTGTTGTAAAATTTTTGATAGCATTAATTACTCTTATTAAGCTTTTGTTTTCTAATTTATAAAATATAGGCAAACTTATTGTATTTTTGTAGTACTTTTCTGCATTTGGAAAGTCCTCTTTTTTTATCCATTTATAATAATCAAATTTATAAATTGGCGTATAGTGTTGTTGGACAGTAATTTTTTTTTTTTTTAAATATTTAATTAATGAAATCACGTCACAATTTAAATTTTCAAATCTAATTTTTAATAAAAATAGATGCCAAGCTGAATTAACGTTTCTTTCTATTTTTCTAATAAAAAAAATATTTGGAAAATTTTTAAAATATGTATTATATTTTTTTGCAATTTGAGATCTTTTTTTAATAAACAAATTCAATTTTAGAAATTGTGAGTATGCAAGAGCACAATTAATATCACTCAACCTATAATTCAGCCCAGGAGCTTTAACATTAAAGTCCCAGTGGTTTTTTTTAATTATTCCATGAGATCTAAGTAATTTAATTTTTTTTGATAAAGTTTTATTATTTGTAGTAATTAAGCCACCCTCACCACTTGTTATCGATTTTAATGGATGAAAGGAAAAAGTGCATATATCACTATGCACACAAGACCCTATGAAGTTGATTTTTTTTCTATCACTATAACTTGCACCCAAAGCATGGCAAGCATCTTCTATAATATAGCACTTATATTTTTTTTTTAATTTATAAAAGTCTAAAATATTGTCTGGAGATCCACCAAGATACATTGTTAAAATTACTTTTATTTTTTTTAATTTATTTTTTTTGATACATTCTTTAACTGTTTGAGGGGTCATTTGTCCTGTTAACTTATCTACATCAGCATAAAATATTTTTTTGTTCATTAAACTTAAAACGTTAGTTGATGCTATAAAGTTAATTATAGGCATTATGATAACATCATCTTTTTTTAAATTTAGAGACATAAAGGCCAAATGAAGTGCGGCTGTTCCACTGCTACATGATATGCAAAATGAGACTTTTAATTTTTTTGCAACTTGGGTTTCTAACTTATGCACATATGGTCCCGAAGTTATAAATTTATTCTTTAAAGAGTTTTTAACTTCAGCAATATCTTTATTATCTATAAAAAAATGACCATAGGGAATTAATTTGTTCATAACTGTGTATTATCTATAATGAAGACTCGGTCATTACAACATATTTAATTATACTAGAAATAAATATTTGTTAATTTTAAAAGTTTTAATAAAAAAGATTAATTAACTAATGGCTAAAATTTGTTCGATTTATTTTCGAGTAATTAAATAAATCTATTAAATCAAAATTTGGGTAAGTCATAAATAAGGTGAGTCTTATACCTTGTTTTTCAAATGGTGCTCTGCCATGGAAACCATTTGTAGCAGCTAATACTAAAGAATTTTTCTTAACTGTAATTTTAATTTTTTTATTAATATAATTTTTAAATAAAATGTTTCTGTCATCAAAAATACACTCATCATTATTTAAATAAAAATCTTGATAATTATTATTAATTCTATGAGATCCTACCATATACATAAATGGTGATAAATTTTCCTCTACATCATAAGGAAAATATATGGTTTTAATATTTGGTAGATATCTATCCATATGAAAATTATTATCACCAGGAAAAATACTTTCCGGAATTTTTGAAGATTCATGAATCAAAAATTGACCTTCTGCAGATATTTCTTTGCCAAATATTTTTTTTGTAATTTTTTTATTAATTAATAATAATTCTCGGAATTGATCAATTTTTGAATTAAAAAGTTTAACATTTACATCGTTTGATTTTTGATAATTAGATAAATTTATAACTTCGTTGTTGATGTTAAAATTTTCAAAAATATTGATAATTTTATTTCTTTCTTCTTCTGAAATTACGTCCTTAATAACAATTATTCCATAATTTTTAAACGCATCAAAAGTTTGTTCACTAATATTTTTATTGGAATCAAGTTGAAATGTAATTTCATCTATTGAAATATCTTGAAACATGTTTTTATTAACTTGTTCATAAAAAAAATAATTTAAACTTTTATTTTTTTTTCCTATAAAGTTAAGAAATTTTATCAAAAATTTTTTATTTAAATTTCTTAATAATCTTATTTTAACATTTTTAAAATTCATTCCAGGGTAAGAAAATAATCTATAATATAAAATATTTATCTTTTTTGGATTTTTAAAAAGTTTAATCCAATTATTGGGATTAAAAATATCTTTTAATAATGAAATCACTTAATTAAATCTGTAGGTTGTATATTTTGTTTAAAAAAATTTTATCATGATAATTATATAATGCGTTAATTTATAATAATAAAATAAAGCTTTATTTAAAATCAAAATTATACTATGAGGCTACAAAATACCTTAAAATTATGAAAATATTAATTACTGGAGGATCAGGTTTCATAGGCACTGTACTGATCAAAAAGCTTCTTTTGAGTGGATATAAGGTAAATTGTCTAGATTTAAACAACCCAGTTAATATTAAAAATAAAAATTTTAAATTTTTTAAATCTTCAGTAATGAATGAAAAAATACTTAATTATGCTTCTAAAGGTGTTCAGTTAATAATTCATTTGGCAGCATCTATGGGAGTGCAAAATACAGACAAAAATTTTATAGATTGTTTAGATATAAATATTTTAGGAACAAAAAAAGTCCTTGAAACTGCAAAAAAAAATAATGTTAAAAGAATTATATTTACTTCATCATCAGAAATTTATGGCGATCAAAAAAAATTCCCTATTTTTGAAAATTTTGAAACTAAAAATAAATCAGTTTATGCAATAAGTAAAAATGCAGCTGAAGCATACGTAAAAGGTTACTCTCAAAAGCATAGAATAAATTATAATATTATTAGATTTTTTAATGTTTATGGTCCAGGTCAAAATAATAATTTTGTTATATCTAAATTTATTGAAGCAGCATCAAAAAACGATAGCTTAAAAGTATATGGTGATGGCAGTCAAATTAGATCCTTTTGTCATGTTAACGATGCTACTGATGGTGTTATAGAAATAATTAAAAAAGGTAAAAAAAATAATGCTTATAATATTGGAAATAATTCTGAGCCAATTAGCATAGAAAAATTAGCTTATTTGGTTTCATCTTTTTTTAAAAAGAAAATTAAAATAAAAAAAATTTCATATAAGTTTAGTGATAGAAAAAAAGATAGAGAAATTTTAAAAAGAATACCAAGTATAAGTAAAATTAAGCATCATACTAATTATAATCCAGAGATAGGTTTAAAGGAAGGAATAATTGGACTTGTTAAAAATAAAAAACTATTGTCTGATAAATCATTTATTCTGAAATTAGGAATAGGGACATTACAATTTGGTCAAAATTATGGGATTGCAAATAAGACAGGTAGATTAAAATCAAAAGATATTATTGCAATAAAGAATTTAGCTCTTAAAAATAATGTTGAAATAATAGATACTGCGGAAGTATATGGGGACTCAGAAAAAAGACTGGGTGAATTAGGTTTTTCAAAATTTAAATTAGTATCTAAACTGCCAACAACTAATCCTCCAAAAGATAGATTTAATTGGGTGCTAACTAGTTTGAAATCTTCTTTTAAAAAATTAAAAATAAATAAAATTTATGGAATGCATATACATAATACAAAATATATTCTAGATAAAAAGGGTGATCAGATTTATAAAGGATTAGTTTATGCTAAAGAAAAAGGATTAATTAAAAAAATTGGAGTATCAGTTTATACTGTTCAAGAATTAAAAAAAATTATCTCAAAATATAGAATTGATTTAGTTCTTTTGCCTTTTAATATTTTTGACCAAAGGTTATTAAAATCAAATATTTTACAGGAATTAAAAGATAAGAATATTGAGATACATGCAAGAACTTCTTTTTTACAAGGTTTGCTTTTAATGAATAAAAAAAATATCCCTCAAAAATTCCTCAGATATAAAAACTTTTTTGAAAATTGGGAAAAAATTTGTAAGAAAAAAAAAATGACAAAGTATCAAGTCTGTCTTAAGTATACGTTATCTAATAGTTATATTGATAAAGTAATCGTTGGAATTGACAGTTCACAACAATTTAAAAAGTTGATTAATTCTGCTGGATATATTGATGTTTCAACAAAGTCTATTGATGCAAGTAAAGAAATAAATCTAATAAATCCCTCAAAGTGGTAATGAGAAACATAGCCATAATTCAAGCTAGACTAAATTCAACAAGATTGCCAGGTAAAATCATGTATAAAATAAATAATATTCCTGTAATTGAAATTTTATATAAACGACTTAAAAAATCAAAAAAACTTGATGATGTTATAATTGCAACTAATAAAAAAAGTATTGATCTTATTAATTTTTTGAGGGAGAAAAAAATTAATTACTTTTTAGGAAGTGATAAAAATGTTTTGAGTAGATATTATGAGGCTGCTTTAAAATATAATGCTGATACAATTGTTAGAATAACAGCTGACGGAATAATAGCTGATGCTAATCTAATAGATGAATTTTTAATAAAATTTTACAAATCAAATGTTGATTATTTAAGCAATCAAGAACCTGTCACATATCCTGATGGATTGGATATTGAAATATTCAATTTTAAAAGCCTCAAACATGCAAATACTTACGCCACTAAAAAATATGATAAAGAACATGTTACTCCATTTATTAGAAATTATGATGAAAATAAAAAATTAAATATTCTGCATAAAGAAGATTTATCAAATATTAGATTAACTTTGGATGAAATAGAAGATTTTGACAGTCTAAAAAAAATATTTAAATATTTTAATCCAAATATATTTTTTGGGTGGAAAAAAATAGTTTCGTCAATTAATAAAAAAAAAATTAAATTAACCAATCAACATATCAAAAGAAATGAAGGTGCAAGTATGACTGTTTCAAAAAAACTTTGGAAAAGAGCAAAAAAAATTATTCCTGGTGGAAATATGTTTTTATCTAAAAGACCAGAACTATTTCATCCCAAAAAATGGCCAGCTTACTTTAAAAAATCAAGTGGGATAAATATTTGGGATTTAGATGGAAAAAAATATAGAGATTTATCTTTAATGGGAATTGGTTGTAACATAATGGGTTACGCAAATAAAAATATTGATAATGCTGTTATTAAAGCTCTTAAAAATGGGAACGGAAGCACTATCAATTCGTATGAGGAAGTTGAATTATGTGAACGATTATTAAGTTTACATAAATGGGCCGATATGGCTAAATTAGCAAAGACAGGGGGTGAAGCTTCTGCAATGGCTGTAAGAATAGCAAGAGCAGCAACAGGTAAAGATAAAATTGCATTTTGTGGTTATCATGGTTGGCATGATTGGTACCTTTCAGCGAACATAAAAAATAAAAATAATTTAAGTTCACATTTGATGGGTGGTTTAGAAGCTAAAGGAGTACCTAAAAATCTTAAGAATACAGCTTTTCCATTTACATATAATAATCTAGACGAACTTAATAATATTATAAAAAATCATGACATAGGTGCTATAAAAATGGAAGTTTCTAGAAATTTCAAACCAAAAAATAATTTCCTTAAAAAAATTAGATCAATATGTGATAGAAAAAATATAGTTTTAATTTTTGATGAATGTACCTCTGGTTTTAGACAAACTTTTGGAGGATTGCATAAACTTTATAATGTGGAGCCTGATATTGCTTGGTTTGGTAAAGCTCTTGGAAATGGATATAGTATTTCAGCGATAATTGGAAAAAGAGAAATTATGGATCATGCTCAAGATACGTTTATGAGCAGTACTTTTTGGACTGAAAGAAGCGGTTCTGTTGCGGCACTTGAAACATTAAAGCAAATGGAAAAGATTAAATCTTGGGAAATAATTACTAAGAAGGGAAAAAAAGTTCAAAAAAAGTGGAATGAAATTGCTAAAAGTAATCACATTAAAATAAATGTTCTTGGTATACCTGCATTATCAACTTTTTCTATAGAATCAGAAGAGTGGCTAAAATATAAGACTTTTATATCTCAAGAAATGCTTAAGAAGAAAATGTTGTGTGGTAATGCATTATTTCTATCTGTTAAACACGATGAGAAAACATTAAATGATTATTTCGATAATTTGAATGACATATTTAAAAAAATATCTAAATTTGAAAATAAAAGTCTTGATATAGACAGTTTTATTGATGGATCTATTTGCCAAAGTGGATTCCAAAGACTTAATTAAAATGAATTCAATAAAGAATAAAATTGGAATTATTGGTCTTGGGTACGTAGGATTGCCGCTACTGTTATTGATCAATAAGAAACAAGATGTAGTGGGATTTGATATTGATCAAAAAAAAATCGATAAACTAAAAAAAAAAAAATCTTATATTTCTGACATTTCAAATAAAGAAATTAATCAAATAGATAATAATAAAATATTTAATTTAAAAAAAAATTTAGAACAAATCTCTTACTGTGAATATTTGATCATTTGCTTACCTACTCCACTTAAAAGAAATATTCCAGATATGTCTTACATAAAAAAAGCTTTGGACATAATATTTCCATTTTTAAAAAATAATCAAACAATTATACTGGAAAGCAGTGTGTATCCTGGTGCCACAGAAGAAATTTTTATAAAAAAAATAAATTCTAAATTTAAGATTGGTAAAAATTTTTTTTTAACTTACTCTCCAGAAAGAATTGACCCAGGTAAAAATAAAACATTAAAAAAATTAGCTTATGATAAAATTACAAAATTAGTTTCTGGACATACTAAAAAATGTGAAAAGAAAATAGTTAGTTTATATAAAAAGATTTTTCAAAATATTTATTTGTGTAAATCAATTAAAGTTGCAGAAACAAGTAAAATATTCGAAAACATATTTAGAGCAGTCAACATAGGCTTGGTTAATGAAATGAAAATATTAACTAATAAGATGAATATTAATATACATGATGTGGTTGAGTCAGCAGGAACTAAACCTTTTGGTTTCAAAAAATTTGTACCTGGACCTGGAGTTGGAGGGCACTGTATTCCAATAGATCCTATTTTTATGAAATGGATTGCAAAAAAATATAATTATAAAACAAAATTCATTGACCTTGGGGCTAAAATGAACCTTCAAGTCACAGATTGGATTATAAATAAAATTATTACATTTCTTAACAAAAAAAAGAAGACAAAATGCTTAATTTTAGGTGTTGCATATAAGGCTGATATTAATGACGTTAGGGAGTCACCCTCACTTAAAATAATTAAAAAACTCAAAAATATAAAAAATTGTCAAGTAGATTATATGGATCCATATGTTCAAGATATTAAGATTAATAATTTGACTTTAGAAAACACAAATGTAAAAAATTTTGGAAAATATGATTTAACGATATTATGCACTGATCATTATAAATTTAATTACAAAAAAATTTTAAAAGAGTCTAAAAAAATAATTGATACCAGAGGTAAATTTAAAGATAGTAAACTAAGTAAAATTATTCACCTTTAATATATTAAAAAAATTGATTAAATGATTAAATTTATGTTTAATCATTCTCTAAATAAATTTATTAATGTTAGGGGTTATAAAAAATATAAACGCAATGAATATAAATTTAATAAAAAAACCATACATTATTGCTGAAATTGGTATCAACCATGAAGGAAATTTTTCAACCGCGAAAAAACTTATATTTGAAGCAAAAAAAGCTGGTGCTAATGCAGTCAAATTTCAAGTTTTTAAACCTGAAACATTAGCGATTAAAAAATCTAAAAAAACAAAATTTCAAAAAAAAACTTCTGGTAAGGAGGAACTTTCAACCATTTGGAATAGGGTATGCTTAGGTTATACAATATTAAAAAAATTAAAAGACTACTCAAAAAAATTAAAAATAGATTTTATATGTACTCCATTTGATTTTGAAAGCTTAAATTTAGTTAAAAAACTGAATTTAAATGCAATCAAAATAGCTTCATCAGACATGACAGATTACCCGCTAATTTCAGAAATTTCAAAATTAAAAAAACCAATAATTTTATCTACAGGTATGTCTAGTAGCTTAGAGATATCAAAAACATTAAAAGTCATTAATAGTAAAAATGTTACTATATTGCACTGTGTATCTATGTACCCTTGTGATAATAAAAAAGCTAATTTAAGCAGGATTTTATCACTTAAAAAAAAATTCAGAGAATATACAGTTGGCTATTCAGATCATTGTAAAAATTTTGAAGCGTCCATTTATGCTTTAAGCTTAGGAGCCAAAGTAATTGAAAAGCATTTTACACTTGATAAAAAAAGGGTTGGATTAGACCATTCATTATCTGCTGATCCTATTGATTTAAAAATAATTTGTGATTATGCAAATTCTATAAATGATTTACCTGGAAAAAATCAAATTAACCCATCACCACATGAAAAAAAATTTACAAAATTTTTTAGAAAAGGAATTTACGCAAATAAAGTATTATCTAAAAATCAAGTGATTAAAAGAAAAGATCTTATAATAAGAAGACCAGAAAATAAATGTAAGCCAGACATGTATTGGAAATTAATTGGAAAAAGAGTTAAAAAAAAAATTAATTTACATGATCCGATTAACTTTAAAGAAATATACTAAGTTTTTCTTCCAAAAATTAATTTATTTATTCTCTTAGTCTCAAATACAACTTGAGATTTTAATTCTGCTTCTTTTTTAAAAAAATTTTTCTTTAACACTTTTATTGACCCAAAATTATTTTGATAACATCCAGCAATTAATTTTTTAAGTTTAAATTTTTTTTTTGCCAAGATTACCATTTTTTTTACTGACAACGTTCCTAAACCTTTACTCCAAAATTTTTTATTACCGATAATATATGAAATTTCAGCTGTTTTATGTATTTTATTGATGGGGCCTATCTTTATGTTGCCTATATGAGTTAAATGAGATTTTTCTTTTATAAAGATTCCATAAAGAAATTCTTTTTTTGAAATTTGTTTTTCTTTTACAAAATTTTTTATATCCAACAAAGAATGTTTTTTAAATTTTTGTTCTGTAAATTTAGTTACCTCATAATCATTCATCCAACTCAAATATTCAAGATTAACGTCACTAATTTTAAGTTTCTTCAGTCTTAGTTTGTAATCCATAAATTTTTTAAATTTAAATTCTTACCTTTATACCTTTGCTATCAAGATATCGCTTAACATCAAGTGGTGTTGTTTCTGTAAAATGAAAGATACTTGCTGCTGATAAAGCTTTTATATTGGTTCTTTCTATTATCTCATAAAAGTCCTTTAAATTACCGGCACCTCCAGAAGCTATAATTGGAACGTCGGAAATTTTTGAGATTTTGTTTATTGTTTCAATGTCATAACCTTTCATAATCCCATCATGATCAATTGAAGTTATCAAAATTTCTCCAGGTTCTACTTTATTTACTTTTTCAATAAAATTTTCAAGCAATATACCTGTTGGTTTATTTCCTGATCCTATAAAGATTTCTTTTTGATTTTTTTTATTGATTTTATAATCGATAGATAAAACTATGCATTGGCTTCCGTACTTATCTACAGCTTTTTTAAGAAAGTTAATGTCATTTATTGCGCTTGAATTTAAGCAAATTTTATCAGCACCTACCTTCAATAAATTTTCAATATCTTCTATAGATTTAATGCCACCACCAATCGTTAATGGGACGAAGCACTCATCAGCAAATTCATCTATTAAAGAAAATTGTATTGAATTATTTTCACTAGCATCAATATCAAAAAATATTAACTCATCAACTTCTCTAAGATTATATAATTTAATCATTTGATACAAATTTCCGACGACTCTCCAACTTTTAAAATTTTTACCTTTAACTAAGTTATTTTTATATAGCAGTGTTGGTGCTATTCGAACTTTATGCATTAAATTTGTAGAAAATTATTTAAAAGTTTAAACCCATTTTTCAAACTTTTCTCAGGATGAAATTGAAAACCAATTATATTGTTATTTCTAACAATAGAGGGAAATTTGAAATCATAATTAGTTTTTGCTAAAATATTTTCTGATCTTAAGCAATCAAAATAGTAACTATGTACAAAATAAAAATCTTTATCATTATCTAATCCTAAAAATAAATCATTTTTTTGCTCAAAACTAACTTCATTCCAACCAATATGTGGAAGTTTTAAACTTGTGGAAATTTTTTTTATTTCTCCTTTAATAAAACCTAGTCCAGTTGTTTTTTCTTTTTCGTATCCTAAATCTGCAAATAATTGCATTCCTAAACAAATCCCTAGAGTAGGAATTTTATCAATAAGAGCTTTTTTTTTTATTAAATCTATCAGATTTAACTTTTCAAGTTGTTGCATGCCAAATTGAAAACTTCCTTGGCCTGGTAAAATTATTCTTTTTGAATTATCTATATCTTTTTGGTTATTTGTTAAAATAACCGACTTATTAAAATATTTTATAGCTTTAATTACCGAGTCAATATTTCCAGTGTTATAATCAATAACTGCAACGTCATACTTATTTATATTCATTATTTTTAAGTATTAAATTTAATTTATCATCTTTAATTAATTCATTTTTATTGTTACAAACAAATAAATTTTTATTAGTAAATTTATCACAAATTTTAATAAATTCTTCTCTTGAACAATCTATTTCTTTTAAGATTTCTGAAATTTTATATCCCAAATACTCTTCAGGAAATTTACCTGATTTCTCTTGATTAATTTTTACCGCTTCTTCTCTTGTCATTCTTCCTCTTCTTATATGTGTGCAGCACCAATCTGTTACCCGATCGTATCCATATTTTAAAAATTTAAAATAATCATGTATTCTCATGTAAACGTTATCCAAATTTTCATAATTAACAATCGACCCTTCTACATCTTTGACATAAGGTTTAAAGCCATGTTTTTCTGCAATTAATGCATTTTCATGACCGTCCCATTGAAGAAATTGCCCTAAAAATAAACCCATTGTTCCATTTTTTTTAAGTTCTTCGTCTGAAGGATACGTGTACATTGTTAACTTTTCTTTAGGTATCTGAAGTATATCAGATATGTCATTTGTTCTTAAGCCAAGTAAGCCACCAAACTCCTCTAACCATCTTCTATCTAGCACATTTGCATCCTGAGCTTCAATTGGACCACCAATTTCATTCTCAGCACTTTCTCCCCAAATTAAAAGTGGAATCTTCATAAAAACTGAAGCCTTAACTGGAACTGTAAAAATTGTTACATGTTCTGGCCAAGATATATCTCCAACGGTTTCTAAGGCAAATTTGTTAATTCTTCTTCTAATTTTAGGATTTAACGAAATTTCAATAGTGTCAACTCCTAATTTTTTAACATTTTCAATATTATATCTTCCTAGTTCAGATAATTTATCAGGAATTACATTAACTACTAATGGATTCATACCGTACTCAAGCATTTTTATAACTTGATAATGACTATCCTTACCACCACTGCTTGGAACAATACAGTTGTAATATTCTGGATTAGTTTTTTTATTATGATTTAAAATTTCTTTAAATTTTAACCCCCTTTCATTCCAATCGATTTTTGGTCTTCTTTTATAAGCTATACATCCTGAACATATGCCCTCATCATTAAATTCAATATGAGGTTTACTTGAAGGATAAACACATATTTTACAAAAAAAAATACCACTCATTTCTTTTTAATTACCAGGTAAAATAATTCCATTCTTATGTTTGCACCATTTAAGATTACTTGGCTTTTTCCAGGATTATTTAAAGTATAGCTTATGATAGGGTTTTTTTTCTTCTTTAAATTAAATGGTAAATTAAATTTTTTAAACTTAAATACTAAATTTTTATTTTTTAAAAAATTTGAAATTGTTTTAATTGAAAATGAATTTAGTCCTTTTTCCCAATTTGATTTAGTATAATTGTTTTTAAATTTTACTAACGTATCTATATTTTCAGTATTAAAAGTTCCAAAAATATAGAGATAAGAATTTTTTTTTAAAAATGATAACATTTTATTTATTGGTTTAGAGTAATCATCATAAAAAGCTAAAACACCACTAGCAGTAATGACATCAAAATAAGATTTGTATTTTAAGTTCATAAAATCTTTTTTTACAAAATCTATATTAGAAATTTTTTTTTTTTTTGCCAAATTAATCATATCATTCGAAGTATCCACTCCTAATGAAGAAAAATTTTTAAAAAAAACATTAATATTTCTTAAAAATATTCCATTTGCACATCCTATATCTAATATTCTTCCTTTATCTTTTGAGTTAAATTGTTTTTTAATAAAATTTAGCAAAATTTTTTGATGATGTCTTAATTCATCACTTTTTTTATATATATGAATTTGTGAAGTTTTCATAAAATTATATTAGAATAGACTAATTACAAATTCTAATTCTTAATAACTATTTGTTTGATTTAGAGAGCTTATCTACTAAATTACTCACTCTTTGGTCATCGGTGTAAATATTAGCCATAATTTTTGCAGCTCCTTTAGGGTCATGCTTAAATGCCAATCTAAGCATATCCATCCAATTTACATTATTTTTTTTTCTAATATTTTGAATCTGCAAAATAAGTTTTAGAGATTTTTTATAATTTGAATTTTTTGTCATGAAAGGTATTTAATTCACTAATTTTATAAGTCAAGTTTTATAAGTTTGAAGATACTCACTAATTTTATAAGTCAAGTTTTATAAGTGTGAAGATACTCACTAATTTTACTATTCCAATTGACATTACTAGGGAGCTCTTTTTTAAGATTTAATTTAGTAGTAATTAATTGTTTTTTTGATTTATAATTCTTAAAGAAAATTGATTTGTATTTTTTTTTAAATAATTTTTCTATTTCTAAGATTAAAATTTTATATGTCGATGCGAAAGTACTTTCATTATTAATTTTAAATTTTATTTTTTTTCTAAATATTATATTGCCAGTATCAATTCCATGATCTATTTCATGAATTGTAACTCCCTTTTGAGTTTTATTAATAAATGACCAAAAATTAGAGTGTGCACCCCTATTATATGGCAAATAAGATATGTGCAAATTTATAATTGGCCTATTTAATTTTGCAATAATTTCTTTTGCTATAATTCTACGATACCCAAATGATATAATAATATCATATTTTTTTGCAACCTCATAAGTTAAGATTTTGTTCCTATATAATATTACTTTTATTTTCTTTGATTTTAGAAATTTAATTAGTGATGTTTTTTTATTATCATAACCTAAAAATAAACAATTAAATAAATCTAATTTTTTATTAATTCTTATCATTTATAATTTGATTAATAACTTTGAACAAAGATTTACCTAGTTTTATTTTATTATAATTAGAGAGTTCAATAATTTTTTTATTATTTTTCTCAACCTTTTTTTTCGAATTTATTAGTTTTAATTTTAAAAATAAATCTTTTGAAGATAATGGATTAAAGAATAAAGTTTTATTATATTTTATTTCTTTGTTTATAGGAATATTGGATAAAACTAATTTTTTTTGATACGCAATTGCCTCATATGAAGAAAATCCTCCTGGTCCCCCCTCATATAATGTTGGTTGAATAACTGCCTCTGAATTTATCAAAAGACTCAATTGATCGTTTCTAGGTATCACCCCAAGTATTCTAATATCTCCATTATCAATTAAATGAAAATATTTTTTTTTTAAATCATTAAAATATTCAGGATATCTGGTGTCTGATTTGTCTCCTGTACAGACTAGTTGATAATTTTGGTTAATTTTTAAAAATCTTGAAAAAGCTTCAAATGCAATACCATGATTCTTATGCTTCCAAAATCTATTACAAATAATGAAATAATTTTTTTTTATAGCATATTTTTTTTTTGTAATGACCTTAATATTTTTGATTTCATCAACTATATACGGGTAGAAAGGAATTTTAATAAGTTTGTTTTCTGAAATCTTGAATTTATTTATTACACCTTTTTCTACATATCTAGAGTTTATGAAAGTTTTTTCATTTTTTTTTATTGTTTTTAAAAAATCTTTACTCCTAAATTTTCTCTCTTTTTTTGTAAATAAATTTGGTAAATCTAAATGTTGCAAATCGTAAATGTATCCAATTGATTTGCACTTTTTATATTTTAAAGGACTTAGGAGAGGTAAAATTAAACTTGGTTTTCTTTGATTGTATATTTCTGGGCTAGAAAATAATAAAATTTTATTTTTTAAACTAATGCATTCATTAACAAATTCATATGAAGAATAGCTATGTTTATGTATTCTATTATTTTGACAAAATATGATATTTTTAAAAATTAAAAAACAATTATAAATAATTTTTTTTATTTTCATAAAAAAATTTTCATGAAATACAAAAATTTCTAAATTATATTTTTTTTTAAAATCAGCAGAAGTATTTAAGCTTAATGCCAAATATTTGATTAGTGTAAAAACACCATGAGTAGGATACTCACCTGTAGTTATGGCAATTTTTTTTTTCACTATTTTTTTTTTCTTGTTTTGATAAATTTTGTAGGAATCCCTGCATTAATTGACCATTTTTTTAAATTACTTTTAACTAAAGACAGAGCTCCGACTACAGCTCCTTCAGCAATTTTGCAATGTCCAATAATAACAGTTCCAGATCCGATGATAACATGGTTATCTATTTCTACAGAACCCAATATAGTTTTATTTCCTTTTCTATATTTTAAATAATCATCAATCTTCGAGTAAATTCTAACACCTTGAGATAAATTTACATCATTTCCAATCTGAATTTTTCCAGCACATCCAAGATAAGACTGTGCTCCAATATGAACATTGGAACCAATTTTTAAACTACCTTCATTAGAAGATATTACGGTATAATCATCTATTCTTACATTGGAACCTATAGAAATATTTTTTGCTCCAATTATGGTTACATTTTTAGATATTTTAATATTGAAACCTTTTTTTTTGAATTTAATTTTTTTTAAATCGTTAACCTTTAAAAATTTTGAATTCATATTTTCTGCTCTAAAAATTTTTTTATTGTATATCCAATAAATTTAATTTGCTTGTCTTTTAGGTCAGGATAAGATGGAAGAGAAATTCCTTTATTAGATATATCAATTGAATTATTAAAATTCTGGTCTGGTTTATTATACATTTTTAGTCTATTCATTGGTTTAAAAATTGGTCTTGTTTCAATATTCTTATCTTTAAGATATTTTTCTAATGCTCGTTTTAAATTTCCACTTTTTAGCTTTATATTTACAAGCCAATACGTACTCTGAATAAATTTATTTGGTTTTTGAAACTCAACAGGAGACTCTGATAATATATTTTCATACAAAGTTTGAATTTTTTTCTTTCGATTAATAAAGAAATCAATTTTTTTTAATTGGGCAAGACCAATTGCAGCACAAATATTTGTCATTCTGTAATTGTATCCAATAATTTCATGATTATAGTAATTATTCTTTTTATTTATATTTAATCCTTGAGATTTTAATTTAATAATTTTATTTATAATTTTTTTTTGATTAGCAATTACCATGCCTCCTTCACCTGTTGTCATAGTTTTATTGCCATAAAAACTAAATGTGGAAACATCTCCTAAGTTACCAACAAATTTACTTCTACTTTTAGTTCCAATTGCTTCAGCGCAGTCTTCAATTATTTTAAGATTATGTTTATGTTTTAAAAGATTGATCATTTTATGATCGTAAGCAAATCCATATAAATGTACTAAAATAATAGCTTTTGTTTTTTTTGTAATATTTTTTGCAATAGTTTCATAGTTCATAAGCCAAGTATCATTGTCAACATCTACCAATATTGGTTTTGCACCTACGTAGGAAACTGAATTTACCGGTGCAATATATGTTAGATTAGGAACAATCACTTCTTCTTTATTTTTAATATCAAGAGCAAGCAAAGCTAAATGAAGTGCTGTAGTTCCATTAGTGGTTACTGTGGCATACTTATAATTAAATTTTTTTTTGAAGCTGTCTTCAAATTTCTTGATAAAATCACCCTTTGAGGAAATCCAGTTATCTTCCAGGCATTTAAAAACATTTTTTTTTTCTAATATGGAAATAGATGGTTTATAAAGAGGAATTTTCATTAAGTTTAATATGATTAATAATAAAGTTTTAAATATTGTTTATTAAAAAAGAAATTATATTTAAGACCTGTTTTTTCATATAACTTTTTCTTTAGAGCGTCATTTAATTTAATAGTTTCGGCATCTATCCCATTTTCATAATTTTTTACTATCTCTGTAAAAGCTAGCTTTATTTCACTTCTTTCAAGGTTTTTATATCTAATTCCCAATTTATCATAATCAGGTACGAAATTATTATGAGATAATTCTTTATATATATCACAAATATCTAATTCTTCTTCGTTTTGCTTATAAAAAAACTTCTTTGGAAAAACAGTACTATAATTATAATTATGGAATAAAAAAAATTCATTATAGTTAACAAAAAAAATTTTTTTTCTAAATAAAGTGGCAGGACTTTCGATGCCAGTTTGGCTACTAATAACAAATTTACATATTTTGTGCAGATAAATATCCATCATATCAGATTTAATTTCACTAAAAGCATAATCAAAAAAATTATCATGCTTTAATTTCAATCTTTCATGCATATTTCTACCCATTCTTATTACTTTATAATTATGGTCGCAAAGAAATTTTACACCAAGGTCATAATCATTTATATATTGGTCTCGATGTCCATAATTAGGAATATCCATTTCTACACTTTTATTGTTTTTTATAAAATTTTCATAATTTAATTTCTTAAAATATCTATAAATAGGATCTCTATTACAAAGAAGAATTATTTTATCATTTTCTTTAATGTTAAATTTTTTTAAAATATTTAAAGCATTTTTTTCTTCTTCTTTAGAAAAGAATGTTCTAGGTTTTTCATTTTTTAAAACATCATTAATATCAAATGTCTGATTATAATACTTTTTATTTTCAGGTTCAAAATATCTAAATGGAATTAACATATTTTTATCTTTTTTAGCTAAAGCAATTCTAAATATTGGTCCAAAAAATTTTCTTTTAATTTTATCATTAAAATATAAATTTAATATTTCTTTCCATTTTGACCAAAGAAATTCATTTGCAACTTCATTTTGTCCAAAATAAATATCAAAAAAATTTTTTTTGATAAATCCTCTTTTTTTTTCTAAAATAAAAATTTCTAATGGCTCACTTAAATGACCAATAGCTCTAGTTTCAATTTCCAAAAGTCTTATATTAATTATTGGAGAGATTAATTTAAATATATAATAACAAATAATAAAAAAATATTTGTATAAAAATTTAAATAAGCTTATTGACATAATTAGCCTATATTTTTTAAATATCTTAATAATATTTTTTTAGTTGAAGAAATTTTAAAATTATTTTTTGTATCTAGCTTTTTTATGTTAATCAAAGAAGAACTGCTTTTATTAATAAATCGATATTTTATTTTAAGATTATAGCTATAAAAATTAGTAATTATTTTTATGATTTGCTTTAATTTCATCGGTTTTGAAGCAGAAAAATTATATGATCCACTGATCATTTTCTTATTACGAAATATAAATTTTATAAAATTATAAATTTCTATTGTATCAATAATACTATTGAACTTAACGTTTTGATTAAAAATTTCAATCTTTTTATTTTTTTTTATATCATATATAATTTTTTTTAACCATGGACGTGAAACTAAACTGCTATCTAAACTTAAAACTCCAGGTAGTCGTAAACTTATGAAATTTAAATCACTCATTTCAATAATTTTTTCACCCAAAAATTTTGATGGTCCCAAAATAGACTCATCATCAACTGGATCGATCTCTTTAGTTTCAGTTTTTTTTTTTTTGTAAATTGATATTGTTGACAAATTTATTAAAAACTTTATTTTTTTTTTTTTACAAAAATCAACTATTTTTTTTGTACATTTTATATTTCCTTCATAATAATCGTCCAATTTTTTATTTGTTGAATATTCATGTGTTGCAATAGTATTAACAACAAAATCAACTTTTTTTCTAATTTTTATAGATTTTAAGTAATCTAAATGAATTTCTTTATAATTTTTTTTATATTTTTTTTTTTTTATTTTTTTTCTTATTATTGCGATTACCTTAAAATTGTCCTTTAAAAAAAGATTAACCAGATCTTTTCCAACTGTACTATTGCCACCTGTTATTAAGACTGTGTTAACCTTTTTTTCTGAAAACTTCATTAAATTCTACTTACAATTGTTTTTATTTTTTTTTAATGTTTAATGAATATGAGTTTGTAAAATAATAATCTCCCTTATAGTTTGTGTATTTTAGGATTTTTTTCCATTCTTCTTTTTTCAATATTGACGTTCCCAATAAACTCCAATTTTTCATTAACCAGAAATCATTCTCATTTTCATATGATGCTAGATTTATGAATGAATTTTTTTTTCCAACCCTTACTAATTCATTTAAAAACTTAATGATATCTGGGAGATTAAGAGTATATGTTACGCCTATACATAATATAAAGTCAAAGAAATTATCTTCAAAATTTAATTCTCTATAATTATCAACAAATTTAATTTTTTTTTTTACTTCAGAATTTATTGTATTATTGTAAGCATATTCTGAGGTTTCTATTCCATATACATTTATTTCAGGAATAATATTTAAAATGTCATAAATAAAAAAACCTTTTTCACAATTAATTTGAAGTATTTTTGATTTTTTATTTAAACTATATTTATCAATTATTTTATCAGCAATTTTTTTCCATCTACCATCATATTTAAATCCTCCATATCCAAAATTTCTATCACCATCAAAAAAATCTTTTCCTCGCTTAGAAGCTACTATTCTATGATCTATCGTTCGCTGGTTTTCAGTTACGTATCGAGGTTTATCTAAAACGGGATACTCTTCAAGTAAATTAAACTCTCTCATTTTGTATTATTTTATTAATTTTATAGCAGCTTCCATCCATGGGCCCATATCTTTATAATGAGCTGTTGTTACAATATTTCTATCAATGACAGCTGGTTCATCTTTATAATTTGCTCCAGCATTTATTAAATCATCTTTCATACTATAGTATCCTGAAATATTTCTCCCTTTAACTACTTTTGCTGAAATTAGTAATTGGGCACCACTACAGATACAGGCTATTACTTTTTCTTCTTTATCGAATCTACTTATAAAATTAATAATATCTTTATTCTGTCTTACTTTTTCCATAGCCTTAACACCCCCTGGTAAAATTAATATTTTGTAATCTTCTATTTTAGCGTCCTTAATATTTGTAATTTTTTGATCTTTATTTGGTGGAAGTGTAGTACCTAAAAAACCTTTGACTGGAATACCTTCTAATATACAAACATCTAATTTATATCCAGCGCCTAACATTCTGTAATAAGGATAGATAAACTCATGGTCTTGAGCTAAATTTCCAGAAATAATAATACCTTTATTCATTAATCTAAATTGTTACTACTTAATTCTTTCCTTGGCAAGAAGGGATACATATCCTCAAATTCTGTTGGAATACTTTTTCCTAACTCGTTTCTTCTATTTATAGCTTTTGGAATTTGCTCTTCATTTGGATTCATAATTAGCTCACATATTGTCGCTCTTTTATTTTTGAGAATTTTTTTTATACTTTTGCTCAAATCTTTATGACTCTTAATTTTCTGGTAAAGTATTTTGTGAGCTTTAGCGATTTCATTATAATTAGGAAATGATAAGCCGCTACTATTATCTGCTCCCATTATTCTTCCATTAAAACCTAAAATTTGTGTTTGTTTAATTGTTAAATAACCACCATTATTAAATATAAAAATTTTAATTGGAATTTTGTTATGCATTACCGTTGCGAGCTCCTGGATATTCATTTGAAAACCACCTTCTCCAGTTAAACAAATTAAATTAGATTTTGATTTCTTCTTAGAATAATATGCCCCAATAGCTGCTGGCAACCCCCAGCCCATAGGAGCATGACCTGAATTAGTAAAAAAACTCTGATTATTTTTTACATCAAGTGCTTGATGAGTTGTTGTAAAAGAAAAACCCATATCTGTAATTATAGAATCATTTTTTTTTGTATATTTAGATAAAGTTTTTACAAAATAATATGAATTAACATACCTTTTTTCATTTATCATTTCTTTCAATAATATTGGATATTTTTTTCTAATGCTTTGACAATAAACTAGCCATTCATCTGAAGAATGATATTTTTTCAACTTATTAAAAAGTTTTTCCAAAAAAAATTTGGCATCTGATTCAATTTTTAAATCTATATTTATGTCAGTTTTGTTTAATTCATTAGCATCAATATCAACCATCGCTTTAAATTTCGCTTTTGTGGCAAATTTTTTAGCGTTATACCCTGTAACCATATATGGCAACCTAGTACCTATAGATAAATAGAAATCACAATTTTGTACAATAAAATTTGACCCTCTCTCGCCAAATGCACCTGGTCTTCCACAGTACATTTTATGACTTGAGCTAATTATATCATCAGCATTCCAAGTAACAACGAATGGGATCTTAAATTTATCAAAAAAAATTTTTGTAAGTTTTTGTGCATCTGATAGTTTTACTCCATGACCTAAATGAATTAATGGTCTCTTTGAATTTCTTAATTTTTTAATTATTAATTTTAATTTAGTATCAATTACCAATTTTTTTTTTGATACTTTATATTTATTTTTTGAGATTTTATTTTCGTCTATCATGGTATTTTGAATGTCTGCCGGAATATCTATGAATACTGGCCCAGGTCTTCCTGATTTTGCAATAGAATATGCTTTTTCAAGATAAAAATTTATTGTGTTTGCATCTGTAATCATTTTAGAAAATTTTGTTATGGGTTTTACAATATCAATAATGTTAATCTCTTGAACTCCAATTTGTCTTTTTTTAGATTTTTTTATCGTTTGATTTAAAAAAACTTGCCCAGAAATAAAAATTACCGGAACTGAATCTATCCAAGCAGAACTGACACCTGTGAGTGTATTTGTTCCACCTGGTCCAGTTGTCACAAAACAACATCCAATACCTTTTTTTGCTCTAGCATAACTTTCCGCTGCAAAAGATGCCGCCTGCTCATGATGATGACTTATATATTTAATTTTTTTTGAATTATATAATGCGTCACATAAAAAAATTGACCCACCACCACTAACAGTGAACACTGTATCAATTCTTTTTTCCAGAAATTTAATTACGTAATCTGCTAATCTTATCATTTTAATTCTTTAAAAAACTCTTACAAAACTTAATTTTTTTTTAATCTTAAATACTTTTGATAATATTCGAAAATCGTCTGTTTTTACAATATCTCCATAAGATAAAACATTTCTTCCCTTGTTATCAGATATCGATCCATCTAAAATTCCAAAAATATTACTATTTTTGTATTTTAATAATTTATCAAAATTCTTATGAGTTTCTAAAGAAATATTAACTTTTCCTATTTTATAAATTTGTTTTTTACCAATTTTTGGATTTTTAAATTTAATAAATTTTGACTCAATAGATTTAGTAAATTTTTTACCCTCATAAGATTTTTTTTCACGTCCGTAGTTATCTTTAAATCTTACAAGATCATTTTTATTAACCGGAGTTTCAAACTCTAGAGCCAAAAGTCCATTTTTAGATACTGATTTTATAGAATGAAATAATCCTCTTGCCATCATTCTTTTAGAAGGTGAAGCATGTAATTCTGTATTCTTTTTTCTTAAGCCAAGTTGGAATAAAGCCTTACCTCCCAAAAGAATAAAGCCACTTTTCTTTGATGGATGACAGTGAAGTGAAGTGCTTTTATTATATTTAATATCTAATAAAGTTACCGAAAGATGATTTGCATTTCTATAGACAACATACTCATTCCCCCATGGCTTGAATACTATTTTGTTATCATAAAAACTACTTTTATTTTTCATTTTCAATAATTTTTTTCAGAGTTATATTGTGTTATTTCTTCACGTAAAAGTTTTTAATTATTTGAGCAATATAACTTATCTGTTTTTTACTTAAATATTGATGGATTGGCAATGTTATTATTGCTTTTGCCTGTTTATTTGCGTTGATAAAATTTTTTTGGTTTAATTTTAAATTACTTGATGCTTTTTGTTTATTGAGAGGTAGTGGATAATGAATTTTAGCTTCTATTTTATTTTTGATTAAATATTTTAATAGTTTATCTCTATTTTTTACTAAACACATATATAGAGCAAATGTTTCTTTATATCCTTTAGGTCTTTTTGGTAAAACCAAATTGGGACTTAAATTTAATAATAAGCTATCCATTTTTTTTGCATTTTTGTTCCTCTTTTTTATTACATTATCAATATTTTTTAATCCCTCTAAAGCGACAACAGCTTGCAAGGGTTGCATCCTCATATTAACTCCCCAAAATTCAATATGATCTCTGTCAATCATTCCATGATTTCTAAACTTCTTTATCCAGTTATACATTTTTTTATTATTAGTTGAGATCATTCCACCATCGCCCATAACATTTAGTGACTTTAGTGGGTGCATGCTAAATGCATTTATTATACCAAAAGTACCAGGTGATTTTCCTTTAATTTTTGCACCAATACCCATACATGCATCCTCTACTACATAAATTTTATGTTTTTTTGCTAATTTCATAATAGAAAACATGTCAGGTGATGCACCACCCCAATGAACAGGCATTATAGCTTTTGTTTTCTTGTTAATTTTTTTTTCAATTTCCTTGATATCAATTTGATATCTATCATCACAATCAACTAAAATAGGTTTTGCACCACAAGCAACTATAGCTCCAACAGTTGCATAAAAAGTATTAGATACTGTTATAATTTCATCACCCTTTTGAATTCCTAAAGATTTTAAAGATAAAATTAATGCATCAGTACCATTATTTGTTGAAATACAGTACTTTGTACCAATATATTTTGCAAATTTTTTTTCAAATTCATTTACCTTATACCCAAGAGTAAATTCAGTTGTATTAATTAGTTTTTTCCACTCAGAAAATATTTTTTTTGTATATTTAAACTCTTCAGATAAATAATTATAATTAACTATCATTTTCATAGAAATCATTAATATTTTTGCATATGAATTTTAGTTCTTTTTTTTTTAAAAATTGATGAATGGGAAAAGCTAAAACTTTTTTACATATCTCTTCGGCAATTGGAAAACTATTTTTTTTATAGTTAAGTATTTTTGATGCGTAATGAAGATGTAGTGGTTTACCATAATAAACGAATGTTTGAATACCTTTTGATTTTAAATATGTTTGTAATTGATTTCTTTTTTCACATAATGCTAAAAACATTACATATGCATTACTATTGTTTGATAAATTTTTTACAAAAGATACTTTGTTAGTCAAAATATTTGATTTATAAAATTTTGCATTAAAATTTCTAATAGCTATCATTTTTTTTAATTGCTTTAGTCTAAATGAAAGTACTTCTGCATTTAGAGAGTCTAATCTTGAATTTACCCCAAAAATTTTTACGTTATCTCTTCCTTTTAAACCATGATTTCTAAAGAGTTTTACAAAATTATAATATTTTTTATTATTTGTTATTAAAAAACCTCCATCACCTAGTGCATTTAAATTTTTAAGAGGATGTGTAGAAAAAGAAGAGATTTGACCAAAGGTTCCAGCATGTTTTCCATTTAATGATGCACCCATAGCCTGAGCCGCATCCTCAATTAGAACTAATTTGTTTTTTTTTGCAATATTGGATATTTTTTCCATATCACAAAGATTTCCTCCCCAATGTACAGGCATAATTGCTTTTGTTTTTTTTGTAATTGCCTTTTGAATTAATTTTGGATTTATATTTAAAGAGTCTTTTTCTACATCGACAAATACGGGTTTTGCTCCAATATGAATAATAGCACCAACAGTTGCAATGAACGAAATTGGTGATGTAATTACTTCGTCGCCTTTTTTTACCCCAGTTGCTAATAACGACATCATTAAAGCATCGGTTCCTGAGTTAAGACCTAAACAAAATTTTGAATTTACATATTTACAAATTTTTGTTTCAAATTTTTCAAGTTCATCAGTTAAAACTAAGTTACCTTTTTTTAAAACAGAATTTATAATTTTATTAAGTTCCTTTTTTTCATCCAGATATTTTTTTTTTAAATCAATTAAGTCAATATTCATTATAGATATTTCTTTTTAAGTTTTATCCAACCTTCTAATCTAATTATATTGTTATTATTAATAAATTTAAGAAGTTTCTTGTTATCAAAATGTCTTAAACCCTTATGCGGCATGGGACCTTTTCTTGGTATCTTAATAATTTTTATGCCGTTTCTATAGTTTTTAATTATTTTTTTAGCAATTTGACTAAAAGAAATTATTTTGCCGCTAACTAAATTTAATTCACCAATATAATTTTTGATTATTATATTTTTTGTAATATCGGCAATATTATCAACATGAATGTGATCTCTTCTTTCTTCACCATTACCAAATATTTTTATATCCTTATTTTTTTGAGCATTTCTTATAAAATAATTTGGACCATAACCATTATGAGGATCATTTTGTCCATAAATCAAAGTAGGTCTTAAAATACATAATTTTTTTTTGAAAAAAAATTTCAAAATATTTTCTCTATACATGTGCATTAAACCATGTAAAGAATTAGGATTCTTTACAGAATCTTCTGTAATCTTTTTTAAGGTATCCTGATATACCGCATCTGAACTAAAATAAATTAAATGCTCAAAATTTTGATCTTTTAAAATTTCACAAAAGTTATTTAATATTTTTAAATTATATTCCAGCATTTCAAAATTTTTAACTGGTGCTTTTGCAGCAATAAAAATTAAAACATTAAATTTTTTTGAGATATTAATTAATTTAATTTTACATTTTTTTTTACTTAAATCTAAATTTTTTCTTTGGAATTGTTTTACAGAAAAATTTTTCTCTAATAGAAAAAAATTTTTTAATGAATTGCTAATAAATCCTCCACCAAGAAGTGCTATGGTTTTTTTTTTCATTTTATAGAGTTTTGTTCCCCATTTTAAAATAACATATTTTTTTATTAATGTCAGACCTGATAATACTATGAGGATCTATTATATTTCTAATATTTTTCCTATTAAAATTTAAATTCTTAAATTGTTTCCAGGGTGTTGCTACAATTATTATTTCAGATTTATTTAGTACGTCTGATATTTTTGAGTATTCTTTTACATTCTTATATTTTACTTTATTATTAATTTTTGGATCATAAATATTAAAAAAATGGTTTTTAAGTTTTTTTATTAAATAAATTGAATTTGAGTTTTTAAGACTAGTAATATTTTCTTTATAAGTAAGTCCTAACAAGCCTATTTTAACTTTTTTATTATTAATTATTAATTTTTTTAAAATATTTAAAATCCAATTTTTTTTATAACTAGAGTATTTATTAATATTTTTTAATATTAAATTAGGATAATTTAACTTATATTTACTTGTAAGTTCATTTAAATTAATCATATCTCTCTGAAGGTTGCCACTTGTTATTCCTAATCCAGGTCTAATATAAGCAAATCTTCCTATTCTTTTATCTAATAATAAAGAAGGTTTAATTTCATCCCAATTTGCATTTATTTTTTCACATAAATCTGCAAGAACGTTCGTCATTGTAATAGATGAAATTAACATCATGTTAATACTTATTTTTGTTAACTCAGCTGATTCATAACTTGTGTAAATTATATTTTTAGTAAATTTTGAAAAATATTTTTTTAACCTATTGCTAATGTTTTTTTTATTATTAGAACCAACTATTATTCTTTCTGGATTAACTGCTCTTTTTAAAGCATCACCCATTATCAACGTTTCAACCATGTAATAAAGTTTGTTTTTAGGCCAACTTATTTTTCTTGTAAATCCAGGCTTAACCTGACTTAAAAGTACTAAGTCAGATTTCTTATTTAAGTTCCTCAATGCAGCACTAAGTTTTTTTTTAATAAAGTTAAAATTACTTTTATTTTTTTTATCAGTTGGAACATCATATGAAAAAAAAACTATTTCACATTTTTTTAAGTCTTCAATATTATTAGAAAATATTAATTTATTTTTGTTTATTTTTAATTCTTTGTTAACATTTGGTTCAAAAAAAGGAGCTTTGTGGTTTTTTAATTTAATTATTAAATCTGAATCTTCTGAATATGCAATTACTTTTTTTCCTTTTTTTGCTGAGGCTAAAGCATATATCAAACCAAGATGTGTTAAACCAATATAACCTATCATAATTACTAATTTTAAATATTAAAAATTTGATAATTTTTGAAAAATTTTTTTGTCTTTAATCAAATTATTTAATAAATTTTTTTTATTTTTTACTAATTTTTTAAAGTATATATATTCTTTATCCCAAGTAGGATCTTTAATTTTTAATATTTTCTTTTTTTCCTCAGGTACACCTGATGGAAATTTTCTTTTTCTAATAATTAATTCTGAAGGTCCCCATTTACAAAGTCCATTTAGATGTATTGAACCTTTTGAGCCAATAATATCACATATAAAATTATTTTTCCACATACAGTAGCTTAGTTGCGCTTCAATATGAAATTTTTTATCTTTATGGACAAAAAAAGAATAATCATTTGATTTATTTTCAAATTTTTTTTTTAATATATATGTGAAATTTTTAATTTTATTACCATAGAAGAAGAGGCATAAATCGATAATATGAGAACCTAAATCATCAATTATACCATTTCCAGAATCCTTAAATTTATTTTTTCTAACCAATTTTGCTGTTCCATTGCCATAAAAAAACTTAGTATAATAAATTTTTCCTATTATTTTTTTTTTCAATATTTTTTTAATCTCGACTAAATGTGGTTCAAAACGATGATTGTAGGCAGTATAAAATACTATTTTATTTTTAATTATAGTTTTTTTTATTTTTTTATAATCTTTTTCTGATTTTATTAAAAAAGGTTTTTCAACCATAATATTTTTTTTATTTCTAATTAAGTATTCTATGATGCTCAATTTTGCCTGATTATGAACAGATATTATTGCGGTGTCATATCTATTAATTGGAACATCTTTTAAGTACCTATAATCTGCATTATTATTTACAGGGTCAACAGTAGCAAAAATTTCATTTTTTATTTTAATAGCTTTTAGTCTTTTTTTTCCCTGAACACCTAAACCAATAATTATAGATTTCATATTTTATTAAATTTTTAATCTCATTCTAATCTTTTTGAGTTTTTCTAATACTTGATTTGACGAAATTGGTTCGTTACCTTCTATTTCACATGCACAAGATGCTGCCACTGACCCTATAATTGCAGCAGTTATTAAGCAATTACTTAATTTCAATGATAAAGAGCTATAAGCTAATAATGCGTCTCCTGCCCCAACCGCATCAACTAATTCTTTTTTTTCAACAAAAGAATTTAACGAAAAATAATTATCTTTATTTTTTTTATTATTGCTTGACAGACAAAAAACACCTTTGTCTCCTAGCTTTAGTATTTGATTTTTACAGTTTGTTTTTTTATAAATTGCATTTGTTAAATTTCCAACAGTAGAGTCCTGGTCCGCTAAAGCAAATCTTGCCTCTTTCTCGTTTGGTGTTAAAAGATTAAAATTTTTAAAAAGTGTTATATTTCCCCATCTGCTTGCAACTTGACTATCTGCAACTTTAAAAATTTTGGACGGAATAGATTTGTTAATTTTATTAATATTAGAATTATTAAAAATACCATGTCTAAAATCACTCAAAATTACAATATCTTCTTTATTTTTTTTAATACTTTTTATAATTTGATTTAACTGAGATTCATTTATTGGACTATTGTCAATTTTATCAACTTTTACTAATTTATAGTCTCCGCTAGAAATAAGGTTTTTATTTACTGTGGGTCTATTCTTATCGACTAATAAATTTAGCATAATTTTATTGTCCTTTAAAACTTTTGCAACATAAGCACCTAATTTATCTTTACCAACTAAAGAGGTAAATCTTACCTTTGCTCCTGCAGATTTTAAGTGAAGAGCAACTATTGCAGCCCCTCCAATGAAGTTTTTTTCAAAGTTATACAACAAACTAAATGTTGGAGTCTTTGTCTGACCTACAATAAAACTTGTATTTGTATAGGTATCGACAATTGTGTCTCCAATAACATGAACTTTTAGTTTTTTAAATTCTCTAATAATTTTTACAATTTCATCAAATTTAATATTATTATTATCCATTAAGTATAACAATTTTTCATCATCAATTTTAGGTGATAATTTATTAATGATCTTACTTGATGAAAAAACAACATCTCCAGGAGTAAAAATCATTTCACCTCCATAAGTTTTAACTAAATCTATTTCTTCTTTAGTTTCCTCACTTGGATTTAAAGCTTTACTGTACTCAAATCCTTTTGCGTAAAAATTTGGTTTTAACTTTTTAATTAAACTTAATGGCTTTTTTGCGTAATCAATTATAACGTAATCTACCATCTCTAACACAGCTAAATTAAAAGCTCTTAATTTTTCTGGAACATGTGGTCTATAAACTCCTTTGTTTATAAATTGATCAGAAGTACAACTTGCTATCAAAATATTTGCTTTCGATTTTGCAAATAAAAAATGCCTTACGTGTCCAGGATGTACAACGTCAAACACTCCATGACATAAAATTATTTTTTCACTTTTATATTTTTTTTTAATAGATGGTATATCTCTCGTATTAATAATTTTTTTTTTTATGTATAACGGTAAATCTTTAATCATCTTTTTTAACTTTTTCTCATATACTTAAACCATGTTTTAGTTGCTACTTTAATAGATTTTGGTGTCCATAAAGGAGCATCTTTCCATTTTTTGATGTCTATTAGCATTTTATCAACACCATTTTTGAAATTAATTGTTGGTTTCCATTTTAGCTCTCTTCTTATTTTTGTAGTATTGGCCCAAGTTCTTCTGGGTTCTCCTGGTCTATCAGGAATAAAGGTTTTTTTTCCTCCAATTAAATTTGCCAGCATATTTACACTTTGAGGCTTGTCACTTCCTAAATTATATATTTCTCCAGATTTTGTTGATTTGGCAGCAGAATAAAAAGCTTTAGCAACATCTGTTACATAAACAAAATCTCTGGATTGTTTTCCATCACCAACTATTGTTAATGGTTGTTTTTTTATTTTTTGTTTAAAAAAAACTCCAAAAACTGCTCCATACGCTCCTGTAGTTCTAACTCTAGTTCCATATGCATTAAAGATTCTTATAGAATTTACTGGCAGTCTATAAACTTTATGCCAATGAAATGCTGCTTGTTCTCCCATAAATTTGCTTAAAGCGTATGGATATTTGATATCAATTTTTCCATTTTCATCATTTCGAGATGAATTAAGTCCATAGCAAGAAGCAGATGCAGAATAGATAAACTTTCTTACTTTATTATATCTAGCTGACTCTAAAACTTTTACAGTGCCTTGAATATTTGTTTTCATATAGTTTACTGGATTTTCAATTGAAGGAACAATATCACCAATTCCAGCAAAGTGAAAAACAAAATGAGCGTTTTTAAAAAACTTATGATTTTTTTTTAATTTACAAATATCTTTTTTTTCAAATTTTAAATTAGGATTATTTTTATGATGTGCTAAATTTTTTTTATGCCCTCCTGAAAGATTGTCAATAACATTTACTTTATATTTTTTTTCTAATAGTAAATCAACCATGTGACTTCCTATAAACCCTGCTCCGCCAGTAACAACTGCTATTTTTCTATCACTCATTTGGCTTTAATATTTTTCATTCTATTAATATTAAAATAAATATCTTCACTGAATGAGTTCAATATTAATCCCTTTTTAAATGCTTCACAAAGATCTTCAACTGCATTTTCTATCGTTCTTTTAGGTGAATAGTTCAATAAATTTTTTATTTTATCCGAGTTGATATGGTATGATCTATTATCATCAGAACTTTCTTTAATAATATTTATATCACCCTTTTCTGGAAATTTTTTTTCCACTACTTTTTTTACTAAATTAGCTATCTCTAAAATAGATAAATTCTGATAACCAATATTAAATATTTGATTTTCAATTTTTTTTGACTCAGATTCAATTAATATTTGTACGGCATCAGAGTAATCCATAACGTGAAGATTAGGTCTTAATTGATTTCCACCAAAAACTTTTATCATACCTTTGTTAACCGCAAAGTTTGTTAGAATATTAACTGATAGATCTAATCTTTGTCTGGGTGCAAAACCACAAACTGTTGCTGGCCTAAAAATAACACCTTCAAAATTTTTATCTGTGTAGTTAAAAAGTATTGGCTCACATAAACCTTTATATTTGTTATACAAAGTCAATGGAACTAATGGATGTTCTTCTGTAACATTTTTTTTTTCAGATATTCCGTAAACTGAGCTTGATGAGGCATAAATAAACCTTTTAATACCGGCTTTTTTTGCAGCTACTACCATAGGCTCAAATGCATCTAGATTAATACTTGTGGATAGTTTCTCATCTAGAGCAAAACTTGTATCATTAGAAATGCAAGCTAGATGAATGAAAACATCATGATTTTGACAGCTAGTATAAATTTTTTCTTTATCTCTAATGTCTCCTTTTATAATTTTTAAATTATGATTATCTTTTGGAAGAAAATTATCTGTATAATACATAATATCATAAACAGTAACTTTATATTTTTTCTTTAAAAGCTCAGGGACTAGACAACTGCCAGCATATCCAGCTCCACCAGTAATAAAAACTTTTTTCATTTAAGAATTTGTAAAAAATTTTTTTTAAACACTCTTATTAATTATTTTTTTTTAAATTTGTAATTTTCTATAAACAAATAGTCTAGACCATTACTTGAAAATGTTGACAAGGCATCCAAGGGTGTTTCCACAACTGGTTGTCCTTGAATATTAAAGCTAGTATTCAAAACCACTGGGACCTCTGTTAGCTTATAAAAATTTTCAATTAATGAATAATATTTGGAGTCAACTGATTTATTAACAGTTTGAACTCTTGCTGTGTTATTAATATGTGTTGTTGCAGGAATTTTTTTTGTCCAATCGGGCAGAACATCTGCTGCAATAGTCATATAAGGCATCTCATCATCAACATCAAAAATCTCATTACTTTTATCAGAAAGCACTGAAGGAGCAAATGGTCTAAACTCTTCTCTAAATTTAATTCTAGAATTTATTTCATCTTTCATATTTTTTTTTGTTGGATTAGCTAGTATTGATCTATGACCTAATGCTCGAGGACCAAATTCTGATCTGCCCTGATGCCATGCAATTATTTTACCTTGATCAAGCAACTTTGCTGCTTCTTCACTAGGATTATCACAATACTCGTATTCAAAGTTTGATAATTTAATCTGCTTTTCAATTTCTTTTTTTGTATATGAGGGTCCGTAAAAAACACTTTCTATTTTTTGGATTTTTTCATTATTAAGATGAGCTGCGTAAAGTGCACATCCCAACGAAAGTCCCCTATCAGAAGAGGCTGGTTGAACAAACATCTTATCAACGAAATCGAGTTTTTTTAAAACTTTGTTCATACTGCAATTAAGTCCAACTCCACCTGAAATACATAAATTTCTTTTATTTGTTTTTTCATATAAGTGTTTTACTAATGATACCGCACAATCCTCAAGAATCTTTTGAGTTGATGCGGCTATATCTAAATGAAATTGTGTAATTTTATCACCTATTTTTCTAGCTTCTCCAAGTTTTTTAATTAATTTTTCGGAATAATATGGTTCAAGATGTGAGGCATCCTTATTTTTTCTAAAATATGAATTATCAGAGAAATAGCCATCATCAGTTTTTTTACAAAAAAAACTCAAGTCTATATTTGGTTTACCGTAGGGAGCCAGCCCCATAACCTTAAATTCATCAAAGCTTTTAAATCCTATAAAATTTGTCATAGTTGCATAAAAAATCCCAAGGGAATTGCTAAATGGACGCGTTTCTAATAATTTTAAACCTTTTTTTTTATCTGCCAAGACCATAGCGCAACTTAAATTGTCCCCAAAAGCATCTAAAGTTAAACACATGGCATCGTCAAAATTTGAATGAAAAAATGATGAGGCAACGTGAGCAATTTGATGATTAACTAAGATTACTTTTGGACAATAGCCATAAAAATGTTTAATCCAATTTTTTGTTCTATCCTTAAGGTCTTTATAAGTTGCACCTGGTAGGGCTATTAAATCAATATCTTCTATTTTTAGATTTGATTCTTTTAGGCAATATTTAATACTATTTACTGGCAAAAGTCCTTGGGCATTTTTTTGTCTAACCAATCTTTCTTCTTCAATAGAACAAATAAGTTTTCCATCACATATTAAGGAAGCTGCCGCATCATGTTGGTGCATTGTAAAACCACCGTGTATACCAAGAATATTCATTTTTTATGCTTATAATAATTTAAAAGATCACTTTCAAGAATCTTTTTTGAGCTCAATCTATACGGGCTTAAATGTCTATTTCCTAATTGTTTTTCAATAACTGAAAATGGTGAATAACTATAAATTTTCCAATTAAATAAATTATCTATACCATTTTTTTTATACTTAAAATTTCTTACAGCTAAAGACAATCTACCAACACTATCATCTTTTTCTTTTAGAGCGTTAGATCTATGCAACATCATTGTATGAAAAATAATACAATCACCAATTTTACAATTTGAAAAAATTTCTTTATATTTTTCTGGAAGCTTTATAGGTTCTTTATTTTGATGTGGAATATGCCCCCACAAATGAGAAAATGGGATCAAAGACATCTGTCCATTAGTATTTTTTTGAAATAAAGGGATCCAAACCAATACTGTATCTGTAGAAGCACCAGACCATATTTCTTGATGATACTTCTTGAATAAATAATTTTTATTTTCTAATGAACTTATATTAATTATAAATTCACTCGATAACATATACTCTAGATCTAAACTAAAAAAATTTGTAAATACATTTTTTAATTTTTTAGAATTTAATAAATCAGATACATAACCTTGATTTTCTAAGTGATTAAAAATTGAACTTTGAATTTTATATAATTCTTTTGAAATATTTTTTTTATTTTTAATTTTCTTATTTATAATATCATTAAATATTTTTGATTGATTTGTGAAATTAGCGTTTTTAACTTTTTTTTCTCCTAATAGGAAAATTATTTCTTTATTAATTTTATTTATAATATCTTTGTCAAAAACATTTGGAATTTTAGCGTATCCATATTTTGTAAAAGAGTGCAAAATATTTTTCATAAATTAATTTTTAACAATCCTGTAATTTTTTAAATACAATACATCTATTCCACAAGAATGGAACGTTCTTATTGCATCTATAGGTTTTTCAACTATTGGCTCTCCAGATGTATTGAAGCTAGTATTTATTAAAACTTGATCATTGCTATTAAGTTTTTTTAGTAAATTAAAAAGTGAATTTTTTTTATCTTTAACAGTCTGTAATCTTGTACTTCCATCAGCATGAACTGCTGCGCCTAACTTTTTTTTAAAACTTTCTTCTGGGAAAGAAGCAATCGTCATATAAGGATATTCATTTTTAATTTTAAATTTCTTAGCATAATTATATAAAACTACTGGTGCAAATGGTCTAAATTCCTCTCTAAATTTAATATTTTTATTAATTCTTTTTTTTATGTCTTTAATTGATGCTAAAGCTAAAATGCTACGCCCTCCTAAAGCTCTTGGTCCAAATTCAGATTTCCCTTGAAACCAGCCTATAATTTTTTTGCTTTTTAAGTCTTTGGCTGCTGCACTATATTTTTCAGTCTTTTGATATTTTACACCTGATATATTTAAATATTTTTCAATTTCTTTATCTGAGTAGTCAATTCCTAAAAACATAGTGTCTAATTTTTCAGTTTTAATTTTTTTTGAAATCGCACCTGCATAGGCAGAACCAATACTCAATCCTCTATCTGAAGCAGCCGGCATGACATATATATATTTAAAATACTTTTCTAACTTCGAATTTGCCAAACAATTTAAAGCACAACCTCCACTTAAACAAAGGCTTTTATTATTTCCTTTAAATCTTTTTATATAGTGTGTTAAAATTTCTTCATATTTTTTTTGAACTGAAAGTGCCAAATCAAAGTGATCTTGAGTAAATTTTTTTGAATATGTTTCGCGATGATATTTTTTTCCAAGTACTTTTTTTAAAAAATTTACATTTACCATGGGTTCGTATGTACTCGTTATTGGAATTTTGTTTTCCACTGTAAGATTTTTTGAAAGATAAATTCTATTATTAGATTTTATTTTAATAATCTTATCTAAATTTATTATTTTTTTTCCATATGCTGACATACCCATAAATTTAAACTCACCCTCTGATCTTCTAAATCCTAAAAATTCTGTGAATGCAGCATAAAAAACTCCTAAAGACTCTTTTTGTTTTAAAGGGCCAGAGCTAAAAATTTTTTTAAATTTTCCTTTATTTGCCTGCATAACCAGCGTCGATAACCCATCTCCTAAAGCATCGATGGAAATACATAGGGATTTTGAAAAACCAGAAGAAAAATAACTGCCGTAAATATGACCTTCTGCATGATTAATTAATTTTACTTCTGGACAATATCCAAAATAATTTTGAAATGAATTATGAATTTTTTTTATTAGAGGCTTATAAGTTATTCCAGTTGATACAACTAAATCTATATCTTTAATCTTTAAGTTATTTCTCTTTAAGATTTCTGCAATTGAAAAATATGGGAAATATCCAACTGAAGTTTTTACTCTATTAAATCTTTCTTCTTCTAAAGCCATTACTATTTTTCCATTTATCAATAAGCATGCTGAAGGATCATGATTAACTCCATTAAAACTTGCGTGTATGCCTAAAATTTTCATTATTATTAAGTCAGACTATTAATTCAGACGCAAAATTAAATCTGTCTATTTTATCTTCCCAACCTTTTGGAGTTCCAGCAGAACTAATCCTTTTGGGGAAAACTTTTGTTTCAAGGTGGCTAGAATGAAGTCCAAAATATGAGAAATGTTCATCCCAATATTCTGTTCTAAGTCTTGATTTTAAATGTGAAATTAAACTTTTGTCTATAGTTCCTTTAAATTTATATTGCATAAATCCTAAAAAATATATTACTAATGCATTATCAGGTGCTGTTTTGCTATATAAATAATTTAAAAAGTTATATTGTTGTTTAATTTTGTCTTTTCTTGTCTCTAAAAATAATCTTGCAAAATTAACTCTAAAATTAGTATAGAACCATAAATAGTCCAAATCTGCTGCATTTGGGGTATATTTAAAATTTTTAGCCTGAACTTTTTGAAGGTATTCTTTTTGAATTTTATCTTCAACTTTTAATAACCCCATCTCTATTTGTCTCTGTTTAGAATAAGTTCCCAATTGATAAGTAGCTGCATTAGTATTATTTTCATCACTAGCAGTTCCCGCATCTACATTGGTTATCGTAACATTCTTTCCATCTTTAATAGTTCCTTCTTTCATTCCGAGTAAACCATCTGCAGACATTTCCTCATAAATCGGGGTACCTTTCCATGGTTGTAATAAAGATAAATTGTACCAATTAAATTTTAGATTTTCTGCCAACTGGATTGTGTCTAATACAGCTGAAAGATCCTCGTTTGGAAAACCATGCATTAAAAATGCCCTACTAACTATTTCTGGAAATTTATTCAAGTTTTCACCTGCCATTAAAAAAGTTTCAACTGTACCAGGTTTTCTGATCTGCTTTAAAATTTCAGGATTTCCTGACTCTATTCCTATGTATAATTCTATACATCCACTTTTATTTGCTGCTTCTAATAATTCTAAGCTTTTTAATGAATGAGCTATTACACCATTTGTTGCGCCCCATGTTAATTTTAATCCTTGTTTGACCATTTCATTAAACATTTGAATAGATCTTTTTTCATCTTTTAATAGATCGTCATCTAACCAAACAATATGCTGAACACCATGATCATTTTGCAAGCATTTTAACTCATCTACAACTGCTTGGACTGACTTATGCCTTACAGTTTTACCATTAAAGTTTCGAACACTACAAAAAGTGCACGCAGCACGACAACCCCTATTAGATATCGATGTTCCGACTACTTTTCGACCTTCTGTAGGCTCATGCCAAGAACCAAGTGTGCCATATTTAGAGTGATTTCTAATATCCATTTGATCGAACGCAGGAATAACATTTAAACATTCGCCCTCTGGAACGAGTTTTTTTTTAAAAACTACTAACTCTTCTTTATCCATGAAACCAAACTGTGCAAGTTCTTTTGTATCTTTTTGATTATTCATAATTTCAATTAAGTTAGATAAAGCTAAGTCTGCCTCAAAAATAACTGCACCATCTGCTGATTTTATATCTTTTAAAATATTTTCTAAATCATGAGAAACATGAAAGCCACCTAAAACCAAAGGTATTGATGGATAAGTTTCTTTAATAAAATTGCATACAGCTTTAAATGACTTATGAGTTAATGAAAAAAGACAGCTCACACCAATTATGTCTGGCTGAAAATCATTAATTTTTTTTTTAAGTAAATTTTGCCAACAATTATTAAAATTAAAATTTTTTTTATTGTCACAATTGAAAACTTCTCTGAGAACTTCATGATTTAGATTAATCATATCTGTTGTGTAATTTTTTTCTCTCATTTGAGAAGATAAAACACCTAAACCATATGCTGGATAATTATTAGCTCTTCCTCTTTTTGCTACATCATAATCAAAAATTTCTCCATCAACATCTGGGGGATTAACAAAAAAAATTTTTTTAATTTTTTTGTTCCCAATTAATTTAGAAAAATGATTTTTAGCTTTTGATAATTTTAACTCCTCCTGAATCAAGCTAGACTCATTAATTAGATCTTTATGAAAAATTTTTTTTCTTATTTCAGTTTTCATTTAATATAATCTTTCTTCAAGAGATACGCTTGTGTCTCTTTCTATTAAATGATCAGAGTCTGCAGTAAACAATCCCAACCACCATCTACCATACCCGGAATTCCAATCATATTTTTCTAAATCAAATTCTTTATTCGTCTCTACATTGTCTACACCATGCTCAATTGATGAGAGAAAAATACTGACATCTCCAATATCTATAGACTTTTCAATGTCTACCTTCTCTTCATCATTGTTAATACAATAAAATCCACCATCGTAAAAATCTTTATTTTTTTTTGAACTCAAATAGCCACTCACCACTACAGGGCTGTTTTTTGAGGAGTCATAATGACGCTCAATACCTCCACATTTAGGTGGATAACATGCAATTTGAATTCTATCAACTTTTCCATCATTAGGTGTATTGCTCTCATATTCTTTATAATTTAATCCTGCTAATTTTTTACATGGTCGCCATATTTTATAAATATCTTCTCTTATATTTAGTTCATCTTTATTCCAAGGGAAAAAATAAGATATATGTCTAACCGCTTGAACAGAGTATTTTTTAGCTGTCTCAGGTTTTACAATTCTGTGAAAATTTGGGCAACCTTGAAGCATTTTGTGAAATGATGGTTTTGTATTTTTCCAATACTCTATATTTTTATCTTTTAAGCTATTAACAAATTGTTTAGAAAACGTATTTTTAATCAAAATAATTTGACCTTCGGTTAATTTATCAATTAATGAAGAAACTACTTTTGAATTTTTTTCTTTAAAAATTGCCATAAATTCTTTGACCTCAATCTCAAAAATACCTTTAAATTTATTTTTTACTGTCTTGTTATCTCTAATTTGAGACCATTTATTTTTTATTATGTTATCAAAAGTCATTTTAATTATCTTGTTTATTGAATAGAGTACTGTTGTTAAATGTCAATATCTTGGGAATATAAATGTTTACATATTATAAAAATCGTATAATTTACTCATAGCTGAAATGCATGGTGGGAAATCAGTGTGAAATTCATTGGCTGTCCCTGCAACCGTAAAGTCGGAGCGCCACCCAGTTAAGCCCGCTGTTCAACGATGGCCAGGAAAAGTCTAGTTCTAGAATTAATTAACATCGGCATCAATTTAACTGTTCTATAATTTTTATAGAACTTAAAGATGGAAGCGCCAAATGATGTTAAGAATATTAATAATTTTATATGCTATTTTGATTTCGAGTTTAGCTTTTTCAAAAGAAATTCCCATAATTGTTATCTCTGCAAGCAAGAATCCACAGTCTTTATCATCAGTGGGCACATCAGTAACTATTCTTGATGAAAAATTTTTTAAAAATTCTAGTGAATATTTTTTAGGGGATGCCTTAAGCACATCTACAACGGGTGCTAACTTTTTTCAAAGTGGTGGACACGGAACATCGTCAGCAATTCAGTTAAGAGGAATGCCCAAAAGGTACTCTACTGTTTATATTGATGGAATTAAAATGTCAGACCCATCAAGTGTATCTAATGACTTTGATTTTGCAAATATATTAACTAGCCAAGTATCAAGAGTTGAAATTTTAAAAGGTAATCAAAGTTCAATTTATGGAAGTGGAGCAATAGGTGGAACTATACATGTTTTTACTAAAAAAGGAGAACCTGGCTTAAAAAAAGATATAAACTTTACAGCGGGCTCTCATGGCACAAATAATTTAGCCACTTCTGTTTCGGGTGGAGATCAAAATATGAATTATTATGTTGGTCTTCAAAGGTTTCAGACTGATGGAATATCAGCAATGACTCATAATGATGAAAATGATAGATATAGAAATAATGGATTGGTAGCTAGTTTTGGTAATAAATTTTCTGATACTTTGGAATTAGAAAGCAATGTAAGGGTCTCAGAAACATACTTGCAGTATGATCATCCACAGATAGAGGGTAGTTTTGGTTGCTCAACTTGCGATCATAGTGAGGAAGTTGATGGTGTAGAGTCATCAACAAATATAAGTCTAATTTATAAACCGATAGAGAAGTTTACAAATAAATTTACTGTTGCAAATACATACATAAAAAGAGTTTATGGTGAAACGCCAAATAGTGGTAATACAAAACAAGATAAATACTATGGTGAAAGATATGCTTATCTTTACCAAGGTAATTATAATTTTAATTTAGATAATAGTGTTGTATTTGGGATAGAGAGAGAAGATGACCAGATGGGTTTAAATTCAAATGCCAATGGAAGAGTAGATTCTAATGCTTATGTCACATCTCAATTTTTTGATTATCAAAGCAGAATAACAAATAATATTTATGGTACCATTGGTGCAAGATTTGACGAACATTCACTTGCAGGAGGTACAGGGTCAAATGAAAACTCACATAGAGCAACACTTGCTTATGTGTTTGATGACAAGACTACAAAGTTAAAATCTTCATATGGAACGGGCTATAGGTTTCCTTCATTATATGAATTGAAATACGTGTATAGGGCATCATCTGCAACATTACCTTTTGTCAAAGCAGAAACAAGTCAAAGCTATGATTTTGGGATTGAAAAATCTATAAGTTCAAATTTATTTATAGATCTAACTTACTTTAATGTTAAATATTTTGATGCTCTTGAAGGTTGGAAAACCAATACAGCCGGTGGTTCTTCAAGTACCCAAAATACAATAGCAACTGTTAAATCACAAGGTATTGAATTAATGTCTAAATATAAATTAAATGAGCTTTTTAATTTTGGTCTTAATTATACATA